>Ga0169931_10001435_pt1 | contig 39340 bp, 41 predicted proteins | sample Kivu_15m_20L_FD_129675 | JGI IMG/M metagenome (GOLD analysis project Ga0169931, IMG submission 129675) | Freshwater microbial communities from Lake Kivu, Western Province, Rwanda to study Microbial Dark Matter (Phase II) - Kivu_15m_20L... | ecosystem: Environmental > Aquatic > Freshwater > Lake... | reverse complement strand
GCAGTGGGCTTCGGTCGGACGGGATCGCCCCCGCCGATCTGGGCCGGCGCCGGCTGCTGACGGGCGGCAGTGCGCTCGCGGCGTCCGGATGGATGGCTGGCCTGACCGGCGGCTGGATGCTGAAAGCGCCCTTCGCGCATGCGGCCGGTCCGATCAAGATGGGTATCGCCACCGACATCACCGGGGCCATCGCGCCCTCTGGCAATGCCAACTGGCAGGTGGCCCAGTTCGCTGTAGAGCAGATCAACCAGGGCGGCGGCATTCTCGGCCGGCCGGTCGAGCTCTACCTCGAGGACACCGCCTCCGATCCCAAGATCGCCGTCGGCAACGTGCGCAAGCTCATCCAGGAGCGCAAGGTCGATGTGGTTTTGGGCGGCATCACCAGCGCCATGCGCCAGGCCATCAAGGACCCGATCGTCAACCGCGGCAAGACGCTCTACATCTACCCCCAGCTGTATGAAGGCCTCGAGTGCACCAAGCACCTGTACTGCACCGGCCCGACGCCGGCGCAGCAGTGCGACGAGCTCATCCCCCACATCATCAAGACCCTTGGCAAGAAGCGCTTCGCCCTGCCGTCGGCCAACTACGTCTGGCCGCAGCTGCTGAACAAGTACGCCCGCAAGGTCATAGAGGCCAACGGCGGCACGGTCGTGTTCGAGGAGTACTACCCGCTCGACCAGGCCGAGTACTCGGCGACGATCGGCAAGATCAAGGACGGCAAGGTCGACTGCGTGTTCAACACCGTCATCCCGCCCGGCCTGCAGCCCTTCGTCAAGCAGCTCTACGAGAGCGGCTTCCAGAAGAACGGCGGTGTGGTGAGCTGCGTCTACTACGACGAGAACCTGCTCAACTATCACCCGGCCCAGGAAATGGAAGGGCTGCTGTCCTGCCTCGACTACTTCCAGGCCGTGCCCGACCCCTTCAGCAAGAAGCTGCAGGAGGGCTACGCCAAGAAGTTCCCCGGCACCAAGTACCTGTTCACGGCGGGCAGCGCCTCCACCGGCATGTATCGCGGCGTCAAGTTCTACGAGGCGGCCGTCAAGGCCACCAACGGAGAGCTCAAGCGCGAAGCGGTGTCTGCGGCGATGGATTCGGCCAAGCTCGCCGAGGGTCCTGGCGGCGGCGCCGAGATGGTGCCCGGCAAGATGCACTGCAAGATGAACATGTACATCGCGGTGTGCAAGGTCGACGCCGGCAAGACCCGCTACGACGTGATCAAGCAGTCCAACATGGTCGATCCGAAGGAGTGCTGATGTCCCGTCCCGCGCCCACCACCGCCCGGATGACGGGGCGATGACCGCCAGCGCGACGACCGCCGCGGCGGGGTCTACGCGACCCCGCCGCGTGTTGCCGGTCGTGGAAATCCTCACCCTGGCGGTGATGCTGATCACGCCCTTCGCGCTCGACAGCCGGCCGGAGCTGGTGACCCTCGCGACCAACATCCTCATCCTTTCGATCCTCGCGCTGAGCTTCGAGCTGTGCTGGGGTTACTCAGGCATCATGAGTTTCGGCCAGGCCTTGTTTTTCGGCGTGCCAGGCTATGTCATCGCGCTGGTCGGCCGCGACATGGAGTTCAGCCACCTCTGGGGTACGCTGCCGCTGGCCATGCTGGTCGGGCTGGTGCTGTCGACAGTGTTCGCGGCCTTTCTGCTGCTCGGGAGGCGCACCCCGACCCCGATCTTCATCGCGCTGGGCACGCTCACGGGCTCCTACGCTGCGGAGCGTCTGGTGTCCGGCTGGCAGTACGTCGGCGCGGGCAACGGCCTGTCGTCGATCAAGCTGCTGCAGGCGGGTGAATACGAATTCGTGGAAGGCATGGCCTTCTACTTCCTGGCCCTCGGCTGCCTGCTGGCGGTCTATCTGGTGAGCCGCTTCCTGATGCGATCCCAGCTGGGACTCGTCCTCGCCGGTGTGCGTCAGAACGAGGAGCGGCTCGCCTTCTTCGGTTACCGCGTCCAGTTCTACAAGGCCATCGTGTTTGCCTTCAGCGGCATGATCGCCGGTCTGGCCGGCGCGCTCTACGCCTACCATCAGGGCTTCATCGGCCCGGGCAATATGGGGCCCGGGCTGTCGACCATGGCCGTGATCTACTGCCTGTTCGGCGGGGCCGGTACATTGGTTGGGCCCATCATCGGCGCTGCGTCCATCGAGGCGCTCAGCTACGTGCTGGCGGATATCGATCTGGTGAAGCGCTTCTGGCCGGTGATCCTCGGCCTCGTGTTGTTGCTGGTCGTGACCTTTCAGCCCAGCGGCTTGCTGGGACTGGTGGTGTCGGCCCGGGAGCGCATCGGCTCCTATGGCTGGAAGCGCGGCCGCGACCAGGGCGGGGACTAGGCCATGACACTGCTCTCGGTCCAGGATGTCGGCAAGGTCTTCGGCACGCTGCGCGCCCTCGACGGTGCCAGCCTGACTGTCGACACCCGCTCTTTCCACGGTCTCATAGGGCCCAACGGCTCGGGCAAGAGCACCCTGCTCAAGGCCATCGCCGGCGCCCACTTCGCCACCTCCGGGCGCATCAGCTTCGACGGGCACGACATCACCACCGCCCCGCCCTATGAGCGCGCGCGCCTGGGGATGAGCCTCAAGTTCCAGATCACGGCCATCCTTCCGCAGCTGTCGGTCTACGACAACATCCTGCTCGGCCTGCAGGCGGGCAACCCGGTGTGGTCGCTGGGCATGTCGAAGACGCGGCGCGGACTGCACGCCGAGGTCATGCAGGCCCTGGAACGCTTCCGCCTCGCGCAGCGCGCCGATGATCTCGCCGGCGAACTGAGCCACGGCCAGCAGCAGTGGCTCGAGATCGCCATGGCCCTGGCGCGCAACCCGAAGATTCTGCTGCTCGACGAGCCGACCGCCGGCATGAGCCCGCAGGAGCGGCGTGCCACCGGCGAACTGCTGGCGCCGATCAGGGAGCACTGCTCGCTGCTCATCGTCGAGCACGATCTCGACTTCATCAAGGACATCTGCGACGCCCTCACCGTGCTCGACCAGGGCAAGGTGGTGGCCAGCGGCCCCACTGCCGCCGTGCAGGAAGACCCGCGCGTCAAGGAGGCATACCTCTCCCATGCCTGAGAACATGCTGCTCGAGGCCTCCGGCATCGAAACCCACTACGGCACCAGCCAGGCCTTGTTCGGCGTCTCGCTGCGGGTGCCTTCGCGCGGCGGCGTTGCCATCCTGGGGCGCAACGGTGCCGGCAAGACCACCCTGCTCAAGACCCTGGCCGGGGACCTGCGGGCCTCGGCCGGAAGCGTGCGCTTCAACGGCGGCGACTGCACCCACATGCCGACGGAGAGGCGGGTTCGCGAGGGGCTCGGCCACGTGCCCCAGGAGCAGGCGGTGTTCGGCGGCCTGACGGTGCGCGAGAACATGCTCATCGGCGCCATGGGGGATCGCAGCGGGCGCAGCGGCATGGACGAGATGATCGCCCTGTTCCCCAGGCTCGGGCAGCGGCTGTCGCAGAAGGCTGGCACCCTGTCCGGCGGCGAGCGCAAGATGCTGGCCATCAGCCGCGCTCTGCTGGCGCGCCCCCATCTGCTGATGCTGGACGAACCGACGGAAGGCGTATGGCATGGCGTCATCGAGGAGATCGCGCAACGCCTCGAGCAGCTCACCCAGACCATGGCGGTGGTCATCGTGGAGCAGCACGTGCAGCTCGCGCTGCGGGTGTCACAGTACTGCTACGTCATGGACCGCGGCCGCGTCGCACTCGAAGGCCCATCGGCCCAGGTCCGCGACGATCCCGAACTACTGAGACTGCTGGCCCCATGACACCGCGGCAGCATCGCTGTTGGGGCACGCATGCGCCCGACCGCGCATCCCGACATGACCAGCCCTGCACCCGCCTCGGCCCAATGCCCGCCGGCGCGGTGTGCGAACAGAAGCAACCTGAGTCAACACAAGGAGGAACTCCATGACTGTCCCTTATCTCACCCCTGAACAATTGCTGGAAGCCGCCGACACCGTCGGCGTTTCCATGAGCGACGAGGACGTGACGTCCTACCTCGGCCTGATGAAAGGCTACGTCGACGCCTACAACATGGTAGACGCCATGCCGGACAACCTGCCCGAGGTGAAGTACCCGCGTACCCCCGGCGTGTTCCCGTCTCCCGCCGAGAACACGCACAACGCCTGGTACGTCAAGACCGCCATCAAGGGCGCCGCGTCGGGCAAGCTCGCCGGCAAGCGCGTGGCCATCAAGGACAACGTGATGGTGGCCGGCGTGCCCATGATGAACGGCAACGCCATTCTCGAAGGCTATGTGCCCGACGTGGATGCCACCATCGTCACCCGCATCCTGGACGCCGGCGGCGAGATCTCCGGCAAGACCCACTGCGAGAACTTCTGCATCTCGGGCGGCAGCCACACCGGCGCCAAGGGCGCGGTGCACAACCCCCACAAGATGGGCTACTCGGCCGGCGGCTCCTCCTCCGGCAGCGGTGTGGTGGTGTCCCTGGGCGAGTCGGAGATGTCCATCGGTGGCGACCAGGGCGGCTCGATCCGCATGCCGGCCTCGTGGTGCGGCATCGTCGGCATGAAGCCGACCCACGGTCTGGTCCCTTACACCGGCATCATGCCCATCGAGGTCTACGTCGACCACACCGGCCCGATGACGGCCAACGTGATGGACAACGCCGTGCTGCTCGAAGTCATCGCCGGTACCGACGGCCTCGACCCGCGCCAGTACCACGACAAGCAGGCGGGTAGCCTGGACTACACCTCCGGCATCGCCGGCGGCGTCAAGGGCATGCGCATCGCCGTGGTGAACGAGGGCTTCGGCCACCCCAATTCCGAGGCCGATTCCGACGCGAAGGTGCGCAAGGCGGCCGACCAGCTGCGCAGCCTCGGCGCCATCGTCGAGGAGGTGTCCATCCCCGAGCATCTGCTCGGCCCCGCGGTGTGGACCCCCATCGGCACGGAAGGCATCGCCCAGACCATGATGGGCGGTGACGGCTACGGCCTGTCACGCCAGGACCTTTACGTCACCAGCCTGATCGACAAGCTGCACGGCTGGCAGCTGCGCGCCGACCAGCTCTCCGAGACCACCAAGATCCTCACAATGCTCGGGGTGCACATGAAGAAGAAGTACGGCTCGCGCTTCTACGGCAAGGCGGTGAACATTTCGCGCCGCATCCAGGCCGCCTACGATGCCGTGCTTGCCAATTACGATCTCCTGCTGCTGCCCACCATGCCGCTCAAGGCCACGCCGCTGCCGCCGGCAGACGCCTCGCGCGAACTGTACGTCCAGCGCGCCCTGGAGATGATCACCAACACCTGCCCGTTCGACATCACCCACCACCCGGCCATCACCGTGCCCTGCGGCATGTCCGACGGCCTGCCGGTGGGCCTCATGCTCGCGGGCAAGCACTTCGACGAAGCCACCATCTACAAGGCCGCCTACGCCTTCGAGCAATCCGGCGACTGGAAGAAGATGTGATCCGACGGCACACCGGGGCAGCCCTGCCCCGGTGTGCTGTCACCCTCGGCGGGCAGTCTCGTGACATCCGATCATCCTGGCATCGGGCTCGGGCCCGATCGCACCGCAAGCCTTCCCGGCGCGGGCCCCCATTGCAGGGATGTCCTGTCTGCTTGGGTCCTGCGCTCTCACGACGCGCCGGTCCGGGTCACCGGAACCCGCTGCCTCCCCGCTCGGAAGAGGCGATGATCCGCGACGCTCCCGATTCCTCGAAGTCCCCGTTCAATGCCGGCAAGGTCCCGATGCCGCGGGTCTCGCGCCGCAGACGCGGCATGCCCATCCCGGCGGCGGTCGGAGCCGTGGTCACGGCGGTCCTCGTCGCCCTGTCCAGCCTCGCTGCCCCAGCATGCGCGGCTGAGGCTTCCGCAGGTGGGGAGGTGCTGCGCAAGACCTTCGAGACGGCGGGCAGCATCGTCGCCCGGGGTCCCCGCGACGCAATGGAACTGCGCACCGAATCCATCACGCTCACCGGCGAGCTGCGCCTGCCCCGGGGGGCGGGTCCGTTTCCGGCCGTGATCCTGGCCCATGGCTGCATGGGCAATGGTTACGCCGAGCAGACCTGGGCACCGCAGTTGCGGGCGTGGGGCTATGCCACTTTCGTGGTGGACAGCCTCGGGGGCCGCGGGCTGAAGGAAGTGTGCTCGGATTTCCAGAAACTCTACGCAATCCAGCGCGTCCCGGATGTCTATGGCGCCTTGCGCACCCTCGCGGCCGAGCCACGGATCGACGCCGGGCGGATCGCGCTGATGGGCTTTTCTCACGGCGGGATCACCACCCTCAGCGCCGCCACGAACTGGGCGCGCGATGCGTTCGCGCCTCCCGGTCAGCCCCGCTTTCGCGCGTTCTTTCCGGTCTACCCCTATTGCAACGCCATCGTTCCGGAGTACGCCGCCATCTCGGCTCCGCTGCGCATCCACGCCGGTGCGCGGGACGACTGGACACCCGCATCCCCCTGCGTGAGCCTCACCGCCGAGCTGCGACGAAACGGCTTCGACGCCGGCACGACGGTGCATGCGGGTGCCCACCACGCCTTCGACGCGCCCTTCGGCTCCGTGGTGTCCCTGCCCTGGGTGACCAATCTGGCGGCCTGCTTCCCGCGTTATTTCTCCATCCTCGGTCCCTCGGAGCAACCGGCGCCGTACGCCACCTGCGTCAGGCGGGGCGCCACGGCTGGCCGGAACACGCGCTCCATCGAGGCGATGCGGCAGGTGCTGAAGGGTGAGCTGGCGACACTGCTTGCGTCAGGTCAATGAGCAACGCGAGCATTCCACGCATGAGTCGATTCCCGGATGTGAAGGTGCTCGTCGCGCTCATCGACACGACGACCGCTCCGAGAAGACTCAGGACCGGCCCTCGAGCAGCGCCGCGTAGCGCTGCACGTCGACATTGCCGCCGCTGACGATCACCCCGATACGCTGCCCACGCCCGGGCAGGACGCCATGCAACAACGCGGCTGCCGCCAGGCAGCCCGTGGGCTCGACCACGAGCTTCACGCGTTCCGCGAAAAATCGCATGGTGTCGATCAGTTGCGGGTCCGTCACCGTCACCACCTCGTCCACCCGCGCCTGCATCACCGGGAAGGTGAACTGGCCTGCGTGCTGGGTCTGGGCACCGTCGGCGATGGTACGGGGCACGTCGATGTGGACGATGTGTCCCTCGGCCAGGGAGCGCTGGACGTCGTTGCCCGCCTCGGGCTCGACGCCGACGACGCGGCAGCCAGGCTGGAGGTGCCTGGCCGCGGTGGCACAACCCGAGATCAGGCCACCGCCGCCGACACAGACCACCAACGAGTCGAGAGGCCCGATCTCCTCCATGAGTTCCAGGGCGGCCGTGCCCTGCCCGGCCATCACGTCGGGGTGGTCGTAAGGCGGGATGAGGGTCATGCCGCGCTCGGAGGCGATGCGCCGGCCGATCGCCTCGCGATCCTCGGAGTAGCGGTCGTAGAGGATCACGTCACCCCCGTATCCGCGGGTCGCCTCGACCTTCACAGCCGGGGCATCCTGTGGCATGACGATCACCGCGGGCATGTCCAGCAGGCGAGCCGACAGCGCCACCGCCTGGGCATGGTTGCCGGAGGAGTAGGCGATCACCCCGCGTCGGCGCTGCTCCGGGGTGAAGCGGGCCAGTGCGTTGAACGCACCGCGAAACTTGAAGGCCCCCATGCGCTGGAGGTTCTCGCACTTGAAGAAGACACTGGCGTCCACCCGCTCGTCGAAGGTGCGGGACGTCAGCACCGGGGTGCGACGGGCGACACCGGAGAGGCGGCCAGCGGCGGCCTGCACGTCGGAGAACTGTATGGCAAGGTCGGGCATGGCGGGAGGTTCAGCTGAAACGGATACCCGAGTGTAGCCCGTGCATTCACCCAGGTCGGCCCCGACGAAGTTGGCAATCGAGACGAATGGGGACGCCGACCGGCACCGGGGCTGGAGAGCGCCCGGACATCGTCCCGTGGCTGGCTGAAGCATCCGGGCTGACACCCTCGCACACCGCCTTGCACGGCGGCGCGAGCCCGAACGGTCGGCCCCCACCCGACGCCGCACCACAGCGGCAGACGGTGGTCAGTCGGTGACGCCCGGTGCCTTCACCGATTTGGCGCGGTGAGTCAGGGTCGCCTGGTCGGTGCCCTCGCAGGTCGGCCGCGCGCCCGCGTACGACACCCGATCGGGGCTGGAGGCCTGCGACAGGAAACGGTTCTGCAGCGAGTAGGCCTCGAGCTCGCGCTGGTACCAGCGCTCGCAGGGTGCGGCCGTAGCCAGCTCGCGCCCGACTTCCTGCATGTAGTGCACCACCTCGTGGAACAGGATGGAGCGATGGAAGACGTTGGTCTCAGGCCGGAGATCCTCGGCGATCATGATGCCCCGCTCCGGTTCGTACAGCGCCGCCACCTGACAGTGCGGATTGCTCTCGGCGCAGGCACGCTTCTCGAGTTCGGCGCGAGACACACGGGTCACCATGGGCAGCGCGTCCGGCACGCGGTACTTCGACATGCGGGCAGCGCTCTCGAGCAGGTAACGCGACAGGCTGATCAGGTTGGGAAACGGGGCACTGGCGTGGGGGTCGTCATAAGTGACCGGATCGCCGTCCTCCCGGTAAACACTGTAGGTGCTGGCCGTCCGGCCCTTGCTGGCCTGCTCACCCGCCCATGCAGCCGTTTCCCCCAGGGCAGTGCCCGCAAGGAGTGCGACACTCATCATCACCCGCGCGCCGGTGCTTGCCATCGCTGTCATGTGCGTCCCCTTATCCGAGTCAGCGCCGACTCGCCCCCGTTCGGGGCGCCCGCTGGTCGCTCATCCCCATGCTGGGGCACTCCGCGGTCCGTTCCAGGCCGTCGCTTTGCATGTTAAGCCAAAGGCGCCGGCCGCTGCCCCCCTGAACAACCGGGGGTGTCCATGCCCGGGACGGCCACTCCCCGTTATGGGGTTGCATGTGTCATGCCAGCGGCAGGCCTCCGACCACCGCTCAGGTCGAGGAAGCACCGTCCTTCAGCTTCTCGGGCTTGCGGTATTGCTGAGACAGGACGCCGAGACGCTCCTGGGCAGCCTTGCGCTGCTCCGCAGACAGACGCGGCGTGAGGCGCTCGAGCAGTTCCCGGTTGGCTTCGGCGTCGGCCGCATCCTCCTCGGTGAAACGCTGGGCCGCGAGGCTCAGGAGCGCGTGGGCCTCGACCTCGTCCCGGCTGCCCGCCTTGCCCTCGGCGAGGAGGCGACCCAGGCTCAGCATGGCCGGTGCATAGCCGCTCTCGGCTGAGCGCCGGTACCAGTCCATGGCTTCGGCCAGGTCCACGGTGGTGCCCAGGCCCTGCTCGTACAGGTGGCCAACATTCCACATCCCGAGGACATCCCCCTCGCGTGCCGCCTCGCGGTACCAGGTCAGGGCCAGCTCGTAGTCCTGAGGGGTGCCCTGACCGTTTTCGTAGAGGTCACCGACGGCATTCATGGCCCAGGCGTCACCACGCTCGGCGGCCCGCATCCACCACTTAAGCGCCTCTTCGTGGGACTGCGCCACACCGTGGCCGTTCGCATGCATCAGGCCGAGGTTGTTCATCGCAGGCGTGTAGCCGCGGGAGGCCGCGAAGCGCCACCACTTCATGGCCTCCTCGTAGTCCTGCTTCACGCCCCCCTGCCCGCGCGCGTAGAGCCAGCCGATGTTGGTGGCGGCCTTCGGGTCGGAGCGCTCCATCAGCTTGGACAGCTTGTGCCCGTTGATGTAATCGGCTCCGTCCTCGGGCGTGGTGAAGGTCTCCTCCTGATCGGCTGCGGAGGCGGGCAGTGCGCCCAGCAGGGGCAGGCAGAGGACGAGTGCGAGGGCTTTCATCGAGGACGCTCCGTCATTGAATTGTCACGCTCCGACACCGGCCCGGCGGGCAAGTTCTCAGTGCCCCTCGGCCAGGAAGGGCTGCAGCTCGGCCAGCAATGCGGCGGGCGCCTCCTCGGGGATGAAGTGCCCGCAGGGCAGCGCCCGCCCGCCCACGTCAAGCGCCTTCTCCCGCCACGTGCCCAGCACGTCGAACAGCGTGTGCATCTTGCCCATCTCGCCCCACAGGGCCAGGACCGGGCAGTGGACCCGGCGATGCTGGTCGGCCTCGTCATCGGCGCAGTCGCGGGTCGGCGCGGCGCGGTAGTCCTCCAGCCCAGCCCGGATCGTCCCGGGCAGCAGGAACACGCGGAGGTATTCCTGGAACGCCTCCTCCTCGATCGATCCAGCGATGGCGGTGAGGCTGCGCATGATGAATCGCAGGAACGGCTCCGGCGCGGCCTGGATCATGAGCTCGGGCAGATCGGGCACCTGGAAATAGAACCAGTGCCAGTACGCGGCGGCGAGGTCCTTGCCGGCATCGCGGAACACCGTGTGCGTGGGGACGATGTCGAGCACGCACAGCCGCTCCACCGTCTGCTCGTGGTCCAGCGCCAGGCGGTGCGCCACGCGCGCCCCCCGGTCGTGGCCGACCACGGCGTAGCGCTCGTGACCCAGGCTGGTCATGACGGCGTGGATGTCGGCCGCCATGGTGCGCTTGTCGTAGCCGTCGCGCGGCTTGTCCGAATCGCCGTAGCCGCGCAGGTCGGGCACCACCACCGTGCGGGTGCGCGCCAGTTCGTGGACCACCTTGCGCCACATGATGCCGCTCTGGGGGTAGCCGTGGAGCAGCACCACCGCCGGGCCGGCGCCGCCGGTCCAGGTGTGGATGCGCACGCCGTTGGCGCGGATGAAGGACGGCTTGAAGCCGGGCATCAGACTCATGATCGGGACCTCAGGTAGCGCTCCAGCCGGGCCAGGCCCTCGGCCAGCACGGAAATGGGTTTGGGGTAGGAAAATCGCACGTGGCGCGATGCCAGGTGCTCGCCGAAGTCGATGCCGGGTGCGATGGCGACCCCGGCCTGCTCGAGCACGTCGAGGCAGAAACCGTAGCTGTCGTCGGTCAGGGCGCTGCAGTCGGCATACACGTAGAACGCCCCGGTCGGCTCCACCGGGATGCGGAAGCCGAGCTCGCGCAGCCGCGGCACCAGGAAGTCGCGCTGGGCACGGAACGCCTCCCGGCGCTGCTCGTGCACCTGCAGCGCCTCGGGCGAGAAGGCCTCCAGCGCGGCCTGCTGGGCGATGTCCGAGGCCGAGATGAACAGGTTCTGGCCAAGCTTCTCGACCTCGGGCGCGACCGCCTCGGGCATGACCATCCAGCCGAGCCGCCACCCGGTCATGCCGAAGTACTTCGAGAAGCTGTTGATCACGAACACGTCGTCCGCCAGCTCCAGCACCGTACGGTCGCGACCGGCGTAGGTCAGCCCGTGGTAGATCTCATCCACGATGAGGGTGCCACCGAGACGCCGCACCACCTCGTGGATGGCCGCCAGTTCGCCGAAGTCGATGACCGTGCCGGTGGGATTGGACGGCGAGGCCAGCATCACCGCGCGGGTCCGCGGCCCCCAGTGGCGTTCCACCAGGGCCGCGGTGAGCTGGTAGGCCGATTCCGGTCCTACGGGAATGGGCACCGGCCGGCCCTCCATGGCGCGGACGAAATGGCGGTTGCAGGGATAGCCCGGGTCTGCCAGCAGCACCTCGTCTCCCGGCGACAGCAGCACGCCCATGGTCATGAGCAGCGCCCCCGAGGAACCAGGCATGACCCCGACCCGGGACGCCGGGACCTCGACCCCGTAGCGCGTGCCATACCACTGCGCGATGCGCTCCCGCAGCGCGCCGGTTCCCAGGCCTGGCGTATAGCGCACATTGCCCGAGCGGATGGCCCGGACGCCGGCCTCGGCGATCGGCTCGGCGGTCGGAAAGTCCGGCTCCCCGATCACCATGCTGACGATGGACCGGCCCTGGGCCTCGAGCGCCTTGGCGCGGGTCACCAGCACCACGACATGAAAGGGCTCGATCTCGGCCAGGCGGCTGGCAAGCTGGGGGGTGAGGGGTGGGCTCATGGGCGATCGGGCCGATCTACGCTGTTCAAGAGGAGCGCCGGCCGGGCCGGACGAGCTCTGCCGGGTGCGTCGCGGGAATGCCGTCAAGCCTAGGAGAAGCCCGGCGCCCGTGCAAGGCGGCGTTTCGAAGTAAAGTCTCGGGCTTTCGCGGAGGGCACGGCATGAGGATCGTCATCATCGGCGCCGGCGGGGTCGGCGGCTACTTCGGGGCAAGGCTGGCGGCGGCAGGCGAGAACGTGAGTTTCGTCGCCCGTGGGGAACATCTGGCGGCGATGCAGGCCCACGGCCTGCAGGTGCTCTCCGGCCTCGGTGACATACGGCTGCACCCGGTGCGCGCGACCGACGACCCGTCCAGCCTCGGCACCGCCGATCTGGTGATGATCGCCAGCAAGCTCTGGTCGACCGACGAGAGCATCGCCACCGCGCGCCCGATGATGGGTCCGGACAGCACCATCGTGTCGTTCCAGAACGGGGTCCAGGCCGAGGACAAGCTGATCGCGGCCTTCGGCCGCGAGCGCGTCCTGGGCGGCGTGGCAAACATCGCGGCCCTGATCGAGACGCCAGGCGTGATCCGGCACAACGGCAACATGGCCCTGCTGCAGTTCGGCGAACTCGGCGGCGGCCGCTCGCCGCGGGTCGACGCCCTCGAGGCGGCCTGTCGCCGGGCCGGCATCGATTGCCGGGTGCCCGACGACATCCTGCTGGCCATCTGGGAGAAGTTCGTGTTCCTGGCCTCGATGTCCGCCATGACCTCGCTCACCCGCCTGCCTGTCGGCCCCCTGCGCGAAGACCCGGACACCCGGGCGCTGATGCGACAGATGTGCGAGGAAGTGGTGGCGGTGGGGCGCGCCCGCAACATCGCCTTCGTTGCCGAGGCTGCTGACACCATCCTGTCCAGGCTCGACGCGCTGCCGCCGGGCATGGTGGCCTCGATGCAGGGCGACCTGCTGCGCGGCAACCGGCTGGAGCTGCCCTGGCTGTCCGGCGACGTGGTGCGCATGGGCCGCGAATCCGGTGTGCCGACGCCGGCCCACGCCTTCGCCGTTGCCGTGCTCAAGCTCCACGCCGACGGCCGTCATCCGATGGCGCGGTGAAGCGCCGCGCGGCGCGCGCGCTGCGGCGATACAGACGCAGAAATGCTTCCTGCCGCACGCCGCGCGTGCTGCACCGCGTCAGAGAAACCTTTTGACGCCGTCTTCGCGACAGGCTTAGCATTCTTCCGCATATTGGTCGGCGCCACACGCGCCGTCCGGTAGCCCCCCAACCGTGTCCCGCGCAGGCGCCACAGCCTGCGAGCGGTTCAAAACAAAGGACACGGATGTCTCATCCTCGATGGGTCTTCGTTCTGACCCGTTTTGTTGTCGCATTTTCAGCCACCGCCCCCGGGAATTCCATGGCGCCAGCCGTGGCCGGCGGCACCCTGGTCTTCGGACCTCGTTCGCATTCAAACGACAAAGGGAGGAATCCGGATGTTGAAACAATCGGCAGTCCTGGCCGCGCTCGCGGCAACTCTGCTGACGTCCAGCGCCTGGGCCGAGCAACGCGATGAGCGTGCCGGCAACTGCGATGACGCCAAGAAGCAGATGGACTATTTCTGCAACCGGGAAAACAGCGCGAACGACACCATGGTCGCCGTGGGGACCGCCTGCACCAATGCCAGGAAGAACCTGGCGGCCGCGTGCGAGGGCGTGATCGAAGAGGACCAGGCCTACAAGTTCGACGACAAGTAACCGCCGTCTCGCTGCACAGCAGCACCGCCGGCACTGAGGTCCATCAGGCCCACGAGTCCACCGGCAGCCACCCATCAACATGGAAGGAGTGACGTGATGCAAAGACATATCGGCGTACACATGAGCGACGATGAGATGAAGCTGGTGGAGCCGGCGGACGAGGTGGCATTCCGCTCGCCCGTCCCGACCCAGATGGTCTCCAACGGCGAATACAACCCCATTCCCCAGACCGAGCAGCAGGCCCAGGTGGAGAGCCTGATCAAGGAGATGGCCGACGTCCAGGCCAAACGCCACGGCATGGACCGCCGCACCTTCCTCGCCACCAACGCGGGCATGGCCACGGCCTTCCTGGCGATGAACAAGGTGTTCGGTCCGGTGTTCGACGTCTCCGAGGCGGAAGCCGGCGACATGGAGATGTCCAACTACCGCCGCGCCCAGTTGGCCAACCAGTTCATCTTCGACGACCAGACCCACTTCATCCGCGACGACTTCAAGCAGGAAGGTCTGCTGGGCCTGACCAAGTGGGCGGTGGGCGCCAAGGTCAACCCGCGCATCAGCGAAGCGCCGATGACGCTGGCCCGCTACAAGATGGACAACTACCTGAAGGAGATCTTCCTCGACTCCGACACCAAGATGTCCCTCCTGTCGGGTGCTCCCTTCGACGATCCCTCGTGGTGGCTGCTGTCCAACGACGCCATCCAGAACGCCTGCCGCGCGGTCAACAAGATGGCAGGCAACACGCGCATGCTCGGCCACACCGTCATCACACCCAAGTACCCCAACTGGATGGACGAGGTCGACCGCGGCATCGAGCAGCTCAAGCCGGTGTCCTGGAAGTCCTACACCATCGGTGATCCCTTCGGCCCCTCCAAGTACGCCTGGCGCCTCGACGACGAGAAGCTGATGTACCCGTTCTACGAGAAGGCCATCAAGTCGGGCATCAACACCATCTGCATCCACAAGGGCCTGATGCCGCGCGACTACGAGAAGGCGTTCGCCGGCACCTGGGAAAGCGCCACCGTGAACGACCTGGGCAAGGCCGCCAAGGATTGGCCGGGCATGAACTTCGTCATCTACCACGCGGCCATCCGGCCCTGGCTGGCAGACGCGCCCGACCGCGAGATGGCCGAGTTCGAGAAGACCGGCTACATCCAGTGGGCCACCGATCTGGCGCGCATCCCCGAGAAGTTCGGCGTGAACAACGTCTACGCCGAGGTCGGCACGACCTTCGCCTCGACGGCGGTCACCAACCCGCGCTTCTGCGGTGCCCTCCTGGGCCAGCTGGTCAACCTCATGGGAGCCGAGCGTGTGGTCTGGGGTACCGACTCCGTGTGGTACGGCAGCCCGCAGTGGCAGATCGAAGCCCTGCGTCGCCTCGAGATCCCCGAGGACATCATGAAGAAGCAGGGCTGGAAGACCCGACTCGGCGGTCCCAACAGCGAAGTCAAGCAGAAGATCTTCGGCCTGAACTCCGCCCACCTCTACGGCCTCGACATGAAGGTCGCCACCGGCCCGGCCTTCCCGCCGGACAAGCTGGCCGACATCAAGGCCGAATATCTTGCCATGGGTGGCGACACCGGGCGGTCCAACGCGACCTACGGCTACGTCGCCAAGAAGACTGCGGCCTGATCCCGGATTCCGGGGGCGGCGCTCGCCACCCCTGGTTCGGGTTGTTTTCCGGGGCTCCCGCAAGGGGGCCCTTTTTTTGGGGCACGCCGCGGCGCACGATGCCCTACCCTGCCCTTGTCGTTGCACGTGTCGCGCGCGCATGCGATCCGGGACAGGTGGAACCGGCCTGAGGGCGCGCCGGTCCACGGCACTGCGCGATCCCGCAACTTCTCCGACACCGAGACAAGGCATGAAGACCTACCGCAAACCCGACGACGACGAACTGCGCCGGCAGCTCACGCCCGAGCAGTACAAGGTGACCCAGCACGAGGGCACCGAGCCCTCGTTCCGCAACACCTACTGGGACAACCACGAGCCCGGCATCTACGTCGACATCGTCTCCGGCGAGCCGCTGTTCTCCTCCCTGGACAAGTTCGACTCGGGCACCGGCTGGCCCAGCTTCACCCGCCCCCTCGTGGCGGAGCACATCGTCACCCGGGAGGATCGCAAGTTCTGGATGGTGCGCACCGAAGTGCGCTCGCGCCATGGCGACTCCCACCTCGGCCATGTGTTCGAGGATGGCCCCCCACCCACCGGCCTGCGCTACTGCATGAACTCGGCCGCACTGCGTTTCATACCCGCCGGCCGGCTGGAGGCGGAAGGCTACGGAGAGTTCGCCGCACTGTTCGGCGGCCAGCCGGGCTGAGCACGGCGCCTGGCGCGACCGACGTCAGGCTTGCGCGCCCCTGCGAGAAGTTGGACGATAGGTTTCCTGCGGAAAAGCCGCCCGCGTGCCCTGGCATCGGGCCGGTCTCCCACCACTCACATGGGGTTCAACGTGCAAACTGCGGTACAGGCCAACGTCCAGCCCGCCATCGAGGAACTGCGTGCCCTCCTCGGCGATCGTCTCTCCACCAGCACCGGCGTGCGCGACCATCACAGCAAGGATGAGTCCTGGCACATCCCCCACCGGCCGGACGCCGTGGCCTTCCCCAACAGCACCGAGGAGGTGTCGCAGATCGTCCAGGTCTGCGCCCGTCATCAGACGCCCGTGGTCGCCTACGGCACCGGCACCTCGCTGGAAGGCGCGGTCATCCCCGAGCACGGCGGGGTCGTCATCGATCTGGTGAACCTCGATCAGGTGCTCCAGGTGAACGCCGAGGATCTCGACGTCACGGTGCAGGCCCGCGTCACCCGCAAGCAGTTGAACGAGCACGTGCGCGACCTTGGGTTGTTCTTCCCCATCGACCCAGGCGCCGACGCCTCGCTTGGCGGCATGGCCGCCACCCGCGCCTCGGGCACCAACGCCGTGCGCTACGGCACCATGCGCGAGAACGTCCTCGCCCTGACCGTCGTGCTGGCCGACGGGCGGATCATCCGCACCTCCCGCCGGGCCCGCAAATCCGCCGCCGGCTACGACCTCACCCGCCTGTTCGTCGGCTCCGAAGGCACGCTGGGCATCATCACCGAGGTGACCCTGCGCCTGTACGGCCTGCCCGAGGCCATGGCCGCCGCCGTGTGTTCCTTCGATACGCTCGAAGGGGCCATCGACACGGTGATCCAGACCATCCAGCTGGGCATCCCGGTGGCGCGCATCGAACTGCTCGACGACGTGCAGATGGACGCCGTCAACAAGTTCTCCCGGCTCGACTACCCGGTCAGGAACACCCTGTTCGTCGAGTTCCACGGCACCCAGGCCGGCGTTCAGGAACAGGCCGAGCTGGTGCAGGCCATCGCGCAGGACAACACCGGCGGCGAGTTCAAGTGGGCCACCAAGCCCGAAGAGCGCACCGCCCTGTGGACTGCCCGCCACGACGTGACCTACGCCAACAAGGCCCTGCGTCCGGGCTGCGAGATCTGGGCGACCGACGTCTGCGTGCCGATCTCGCGGCTGGCCGAGTGCATCATCGAGACCAAGAAGGACCTCGCCGAGAGCTTCCTCATCGCGCCCCTGGTCGGGCACGTGGGCGACGGTAACTTCCACCTCGGCTTCCTCATCGACCGCAACGACCCGAAGGAGATGGCCGAGGCCGAGCGTCTCAACGAGCGCCTGGTGATGCGCGCCCTGGCGATGGATGGCACCTGCACCGGCGAGCACGGCATCGGGCTGGGCAAGATGAAGTTCCTCACCGCCGAGCACGGCGAGGCCGTGAGCGTCATGCGCGCGGTCAAGAAGGCGCTCGACCCGCAGGGCATCCTCAACCCCGGCAAGATCTTCACGATGTGACCGGCCTCCCGGTCCCTCCGTCCGCACCATGGGTGCCCTCGACCGCGTCTACGTCAAGCCGAGCCCTCAGGAGCTGGAAGCCCGGTTCCTCGAGGTGCTGGCCGACGAGCGGTTCCGGGAGATCGGTCACTGGGAGCTGAACGACCGCGGAGAGATCATCGTGAGTCCGGTCACAGGTGAACACGCCGGAGCCCAGTACGGGCTGGCGGCGGAACTGGAGCGCCAGCTGGGCGGGCGGGCCTGGGGCGAGCAGGGCATACGAAGACACGACGGCGCCCCCATCATTCCGGACCTGCTCTGGGCCGGCGAGGCTTTCTTTCGGGACCACAAGAAGCTCGGCATCCTGCCGGTACCGCCTCGTCTGTGCGTGGAAATCCCCTCCCCGTCGAACGACCCCGAGGCATTGCGCACCAAATGCCGCATCTACCTCGCGCTCGGGGCCGAGGAGGCCTGGATCGTCGACCCCGTCACCGAAACCGTCGAAATCCACACCGCCGAGGGGCCGCGGGACGGCTCCCGGCTCGGCTTCGACTTCGCGCCCCTGTGGGTGCGGTTGCGCTGACCAGCGCCAGCCCGGCCGCCGGCTTCGTCACGGCGAGCGGTCCGGTGATCGGGCAACGGATGCCACACCCGTTGCCGCGGGCCAGCGATGCGCGGCGCTCATCTGCTGACATTGCGCGTGCGGCGGCGTAGCATTCTGGCGAATCAAGGTGTTGCGGGGGTCTCGCTTCTCGCGGAGCCTTCGAAATGCAGACGAGCTTTGGCGCGCGGGCGCACCCGTGCCCGGGTCCATCCGGGCGCGGTGGCTGTGTGCCAGCCCGTCAAACCCAATCACCCCGAGCTTCACGCCGTGACCGACGAAACTCCCGGCAGGCCGACGATGCACGCGTACGATCCCCCCTCCGCCGAACTGGCGTCCCGGCTGGCCGCCGCGGGCACACCACGCGCCTACCCGAAGCGTACCGTCGTATTCCATGAGGGCGATGAATCCGGTCAGGTGTTCGTCATCCTCTCCGGCCGGCTCAAGGTCTTTCTCACGAATGGCGACGGCCGCGAGATCGTGCTGGACATCCTGGGTCCGGGCCAGTTTTTCGGCGAGATGGCACTCGACGGCGGGCCGCGCTCGGCCTCTGTCATGACGCTCGAGCCCTCGCGCCTGTCGCTGGTCCGGCGCGAGGAGGTCCGGCGCTTTTTCGCCACCGACCCGGACGCCGCCTTCGAACTGCTCACCACCGTGATTCGCCGCGCCCGCAACCTGACCCGGGTCGCCGGTGGTCTCGCCCTGCTGGACGTCTATGGCCGCCTGGCCCGCACCCTGCTCGACCTCGCCACACCGGGCCCGGATGGGCCGGTGATCCGCGACCGCGTGACCCATCAGGACCTCGCCACCCAGGTCGGCGCCACGCGCGAGATGGTGTCTCGCATCCTGTCGGACATGCGCGACAGCGGAGCCATCAGCATGACTGGCGACGGCATCATTCTCGCCCGCGACCTGTCCGACCCGCGGCCGGCATGACCGGCAGCCACACCCCGGACCGCGCGAGCACCGCCATCGCGCTGGAAGACCTGCAGTTCCGCTGGCGGCCCGGCGCGGGGCCGGTCCTCGACATCCCCGAGTTGCGCGTCAGCCGCGGTGAACGGGTGTTCCTGCACGGCCCCAGCGGCAGCGGTAAATCCACCCTGCTCGGTCTCATCGCCGGTGTGCTCGCACCGACGACCGGCCGCATCGAGGTGCTGGACGCCAGCCTGCACGCCATGTCCGGTGCACAGCGCGACCGCTTCCGCGCCGATCACGTGGGCGTCATCTTCCAGATGTTCAACCTCATCCCCTACCTCGGGGTGCTCGAGAACGTCACCCTGCCCTGCGACTTCTCGTCCCGGCGAAGGGCCAGCGCCGGCGCAGGCGGGGCCACGGTGCAGATCGAAGCCAGGCGGCTGCTGTCGCGCCTCGGGCTGGATGCCCCGGACCTGCTGGGCCGCCGCGTGACGGAGTTGAGCGTGGGCCAGCAGCAGCGCGTGGCCGCGGCCCGCGCCCTGCTCGGGCGGCCGGGGCTGGTGATCGCCGACGAACCGACCTCCGCCCTGGACGCCGACCACCGCGCCGGCTTCCTCGAACTGCTGCTCGAGGAATGCGCCCTCGCCGACGCCACCCTGGTGTACGTCAGCCACGACCGCCTCGGCGTGGCGCGTTTCGACCGGGTGCTCGACCTGACGACGGTCAACCGCGCCGGCCGGTCCTGACGAGCACCGTATGTCCACCCTCCTGCGCCTCACCGCCGCCAGCCTGCGCAACCGCCGCCTCACCGCGGCGCTGACCATGCTGTCCATCGCCCTGTCGGTGGCCCTGCTGCTGGGCGTCGAACGCCTGCGCGAGGAGACCCGCGCCGGCTTCGCCGCGACGGTCTCCGGCACCGACTTGATCGTGGGCGCGCGCAGCAGCCCGGCGCACCTGATGCTGTCCTCGGTGTTCCACATCGGCAACCCCACCAACAGCATCCGGCCCGAAAGCCACGACTGGGTCGCCGCCCGGCCCGAGGTGGCCTGGACCATCCCGCTCGCGCTGGGCGATTCCCACCGCGGCTATCGGGTGCTCGGCACCACCGACGCCTTCTTCACCCACTACCGCTTCGGGGAGGGGCGCGGGCTGGCCTTCTCCTCCGGCAACGCCTTCACCGGCGAGCGCGACGCCGTGCTCGGCGCCGAGGTGGCGGCACGACTGGGCTACCGCCCCGGCCAGCGCATCGTGCTCGCGCATGGCGCGGGCGACGTCAGCTTCATCGAGCACGACGAGCAGCCGTTCCAGGTGGTCGGCATCCTGCGCCCGACGGGCACCCCGGTGGACCGCAGCGTCCAGGTCCCGCTGCGCGGGCTGGCCCTGTTGCACGCGGCGGAGCAGGACGAGGGCGACCCGCTGGCGGCTGCGCTCCACGCCGGCGCCGGGGGGGACGACACCGACACCGCGCTCACGGCGGCCCTCGTCGGCCTGAAGCAGCGCAGCGCGGCGCTGGGGCTGCAGCGCACCATCGGCGAGTACGCCGGTGAACCCCTCACCGCGGTCCTGCCCGGTCCCACGCTCATGGAGATCTGGGAGATCGCCGGGCTGGCCGAGCGCGCCCTGCTCGGCGTCTCCATCATGGTGGTGGTGGTCGGCCTGGCGGGCATGCTCGTGGCCCTGCTCACCAGCCTCGGCGAGCGGCGCCGCGAGATGGCGGTGCTGCGGGCCATCGGCGCCCGCCCGGTGCACGTCTTCGCCCTCATCCTCCTCGAGGCGGTGCTGCTGACCCTGGCCGGCATCGTGGTCGGCACCCTGGCGCTGCAGGCCGGCCTGCACTTCGGCCAGGACGCCATCCTGTCGACGCTCGGACTGCCGGTCGCCGCCCGCTGGCCCTCGGCCCACGAGGGTTGGCTGCTGCTCCTCGTCGCCTCGGCGGGCACCCTCATCGGGCTGCTGCCCGCCTGGCGGATCTACCGCCACTCGCTCGCCGACGGCATGACGCCCCGGCTCTGAGCCCTGCCCGGAGACATCGCGATGCGCGCACTCCTGCTCCTGCTGTCGCTGGCCATCGCGGGGGCGGCGGCGGCCGACTCCCCCAGGGCGCTGATGTGGAAGGACCTCGCGCCCAGGGCCGCCGCCATCGAGAACCCCTTCGCCCAACTCACCACCGACCAGCTGAAGATGCTCGCCGACGTTGCCACGGTGCGCGACCGCCGTGCGCGCGGCGACACCACGCTGTCCGCCGCGGACCTCGCCGAGGAGCAGGCCACCAGCCGCAAACTCGGTCAGGCGGGCGTGGACGTGGACGGCCTGCTGGCGCGCCGCCGCGAGATCGCGGAACAGAAGAAAGCCGGCGGTCACGCACCGGTCGCCGCACTGGACGGCCAGCTGGTGCGCCTGCCGGGCTACGTGCTGCCGCTCGAGATCAGCGGCCGCCAGGTCACCGAGTTCCTGCTCGTGCCCTGGGTGGGTGCCTGCATCCACACGCCGCCCCCGCCGGCCAACCAGATCGTGCACGTGAAGCCGGACCGTCCCTTCGAACTGAGCGGCATGTTCATGCCGGTGTGGGTGACGGGGCGGCTGTCCACCGGCAGCCTGAAGAAATCCCTCACCATGATCGACGGCAGCAGCGACATCGACATCGGCTATGCACTGCGGGCCAGCGCCGTGGAGCCCTTCAAGCAGTGATGCGCCGGCTGCTGCTGGCGATCGGGCTGGCGGCGGCGCTGCCCGCAGCCGCTGCGGTGTTTCCGACCACCCCCGGTGAGGCCCTCGTCGGCGAATGGCGCACGGAGCAGGTCCGGCCCGACGACACCCTGCTCGACATCGCCCGCCGGCACGACCTGGGCTACGAGGAGATGGTGCAGGCCAACCCCGGTCTCGACCCCTGGGTGCCCCCGGTCGGCGCCACGGTGCAGGTACCGACGCAATTCCTCCTGCCTCCGGGGCCGCGACGTGGACTGGTGATCGACCTGGCACGCATGCGCCTGTTCCACTACACCCTGGGGCCGACCGGCAGCGGTGTCGTCACCACCCACCCGCTGGGCATCGGACGCGAGTTCCGCCTGCCTGCCGCCGGGGAGACGCGGGTGGTGCGCAAGCGCACCGACCCGGAGTGGATCCCGCCCCCATCGATACGGGCCGAACGCGCGGCCGAGGGCGAGACACTGCCGCCGCGCATCCCGCCCGGCCCGGACAATCCGCTGGGCAGCCACGCCCTCTATCTCGGCATCCCGGCCCTGCTCATCCACGGCACCAACCGGCCCTGGGGCATCGGCATGCGCGTGTCAGGCGGCTGCCTGCGCCTCTACCCCGAGGACATCGCCAGCCTGTACGCCCGGGTACCTGTGGGCACACCGGTGCGCATCGTCCGCCAGCCCTTCGTGGTCGGCCGCTCGGGCGACGATCTGTACCTCCAGGTGAGCCCGGGATTCCCCGAAGACGAGACCACCGAGGGCAGCCTGCCCAACGACGTGATCCGCGCCGTGGCGACCCAGCGAAGACGCCACGAGGAGGTGGACTGGGACGAGGTCTCGCGCGCCGTCGCGGAGCGCAGCGGCGCGATCGTGCGCATCGCGCCGACGCCCTGATGCGCATGCGCCCCTCGTGGCGCCGCGGCGCCGTGCTTTCGGGTGCTCGCCGGGCAGCGCGCGCTTCAGCGGGGGCATATCTTGCAGGCGCTCGATCAGGTTCGCCGGGTGCTGTTGGCAATCGAAAAGCTGGAGAGCATGCGTCGTGAGCGTTGATCACTACACCTACCGGGTCACCTGGTCGCCGGCAGATGGCGAGCACCTTGGCCTGTGCGCGGAATTCCCGTCCCTATCCTGGCTGGCGGACGATCCTGTCGCCGCGCTGCAGGGTGTGCGCCGCATCGTGTCGGAGGTCGTGGCCGAGATGCAGGCATCGGGCGAGGCGATCCCGATCCCCCTGGCCGAAAAGCATTACAGCGGCGAGTTTCGGGTCCGGATTCCACCCGAACTGCATCGCGCCCTGGCCATGCAGGCGGCCGAACAGGGTGTGAGCCTCAACAGACTGGCCAGCGCCAAGCTGGCAGCTTGACTGGTACCGGCATCGTTTCCGAGGACGAGACTACCGAGGGCAGCCTGCTCAACGACGTGATCCGCCCGTCTGCGCTGAATGTCACGACACGCTGGCACATCGCCCCTCCGAGGAATGACGTACTCCCTCCACGCTTGCCGGGAAGTGGCCGCTGAAAGGCGATCCGACGTACAATAAGTTGTACATATGAGGAGTGATCATGGACGCAATCACTTACAGCACGGCCCGGGCGAATCTGGCCAAGACCATGGATCGCGTTTGCGAGGACCACGAGCCCATCATCATCACGCGCAACGGCGAGCAGTCCGTGGTCATGGTGTCGCTCGATGACTACCAGGCGCTGGAGGAGACCGCGTACCTGCTCCGCAATCCGGCAAATGCCCGACGCCTTCTTTCCGCAATCAGCCAACTCGTGGAGGGGAAAGGCAAGCTTCGTGAGTTCCCGGAGTGAAGGTTCTCTTCGCCGATGAGGCGTGGGAAGACTACCTCTACTGGCAGAAGCAGGACCGCAAGATGGTCGAGCGAATCAACAGGCTCATTCAGGAACTGAATCGCGACCCCTTCTGTGGCGTCGGCAAGCCGGAGCCGCTCAAACACGCGCTGTCGGGATTCTGGTCCCGCAGGATCACCGACGAGCATCGGATGGTGTACCGCCTGGAAGGCGATCTGCTGCAGATTGCGCAGCTTCGCCACCACTACTGAACTCGAACGAACTGGTGTCCCATTGACACTGCCGGCGCTCGAAACTTGCAGCGGCGAGTTTCAGGTCCGGATTCCCCCCGAACTGCATCGCGCCCTGGCCATGCAGGCGGCCGAACAGGGTGTGAGCCTCAACAGACTGGCCAGCGCCAAGCTGGCAGCTTGACTGTCACCGGCATCGTTTCCGAGGACGAGACCACCGAGGGCAGCCTGCTCAACGACGTGATCCGCGCCGTGGCGACCCAACGAAGACGCCACGAGGTGGTGGACTGGGACGAGGTCTCGCGCGCCGTCGCGGAGCGCAGCGGCGCGATCGTTCGCATCGCCCACTCTCTGGGGTGCAATGACTTGCGTCGTCCCGGGTGATCGTACGAACCGCGCCCACGCACGCGGCGTCGCTCGCGCAGCCGCCGACACCGCCCCGACACCGGAGAGACCGGATGCCGGCTCCGGCGACCGGGTGGCATCCGGGGGGGGCGGGGCATAAGCGCTGAGGGCGTTCATGAGTTGGTCTAGACTAGTCGGAATGAAACGACCCGAAATCGCCGCAGAGCCTGTCAGCGCCTACGACGCGAAGACGCATCTGCCCAAGCTCCTCGAGCGTGCCGAGCGTGGGGAGCGTTTCGTCATCACGCGCCATGGCAAGCCCGTGGCACAACTCATCCCGATGGAGGCCCATGACGAAGCGCAGATCGCGCTCGTCATGGAGCGGGTGGCGCGGCTGCGAGCATCCCTGGAGCGCAGGGGCACGCGCCTGTCGGACGTGCTCGAGCAGGGCGAGACCGTGCGCGCGATGGCCCACGCCGGGCACAGCTACTGACGGGGCAGGGGCTTGGCGCTGGTCATCGATGCCTCGGTGGTGCTGGCGTGGCTGCTGCCCGACGAACAGACGCCCGCCGCAGAAAGGATCATCGGGCGCCTCCTGCTGGGACACCAGGCGCAGGCGCCGGCATTGCTCCATTGCGAAGTGGCAAACGCCCTGCTGACGGCCCGGCGACGTGGGCGCGTGTCGGCCAGCGTTGCGGAGAGGCTCGGGCGAGACTTCGGCATGCTCCCGATCGCAATCGCGCCCGCCGATTCCGACGCCGCGCTTCGCGCCGGCAGCCTCGCTCTCCTGCACGGTCTCTCGGTGTACGACGCTGCGTATCTCGACCTCGCGCAGCAGAGACGCTTCGCGCTGGCGAGTTTCGACGAGGCGCTGCGCGAGGCTGCTCGCTCCGAAGCAGTCCCGCTCGCCGAATGAACGGCAGGCGGCACCAGCCGAGGGCATTGCGATGACGACACCACACGATGGCGCAGCATCAAAATGAAGTCGGCAACCCGGGCGGATTCACCGCTGACCCTCCCGGACACCCCGGTGCATGGGGCTGGCAGCCTCCGCTCCGCGAGGTTCACGCCCTGATCCGGGGTTTCGCGAAGCCGTCAGCCATGGCCGCTGGCAGCCGTGACGACCCGGTGTCTTCACATGGTACCGATGCGGCAGCCGATGACCTGCCGCCCTCCGGCGGATGGCCCTCGGCAGCCCGCTGTCCTACCGCGGCGCGGTCTGGCGTGCATACTCCTCGGCGTCGTACCAGCCCTGCGAGACCACCACCTTGAAATCACCGTCGAGGTCCCACTCCTCCCATCCGGCAACGCGCAGGGCGTTCCCCGTCCCGGCGTGGGTGCCGGTGAAAGTCCAGAAAAAGACGACGTGATTGCCGGCAACTCGGACGTCGTCGCAGACGAGCACGAGGTCCGGAACATCGGCGAAGAACCCGGCCGCCATCTCCGTGATGGCCTGCGTGCCGATCCACGGCGTGCCGCGGTTGATGACGGACTGGCCGTCCACCGCGTAGAACGCGGCAACCGCCTCGGGCGAGCCCGAGTTCCAGGCGGCGGTGTAGGCGTCGGCGATCTCTCGGACTTTGTCGTGATTCAGTGACACGGGGCTTCCTCGGTCGGAACAGGGTCCGCGCCTGCGCGCGCCGCGCGCGATGCTTCGTTTCGAGGCGGATAATTGTCACGGTCAGATCGCGAACCCGCAGACCGGACACCGGGACCTCGCCCCGACCAGCCGGACCTGCGTCGCAATCTGCGTCGCAATCGGCGTCGCAATCGTGCACGCTGGTCACGCCTTGGTCGAGGGACACGGCGGGGCCATGACGGGCACTGCCTGCGCGACCGGGTCAGCCGGCCGCGCCGGCCAGCAACTTCTCAGTCGCAGGAATTACTTGCCCTGCGACTTGCGGAACATGCGATCGGCCTTCTTGTCGACCCGCTGCAGGGAAGACTGCGCCTCGCCCGCCTTGGCCAGCGCCGACGCTGCGGCATCCTTCGCGACCCCGGCCGTGGTCATCGCCTTCTCCGCCAGGGCGCGCGCCTCGGTACCGGCCTGCGATGCCGCGAGTGCCTGCTGCGCCGCCTCCTCCGCCGCGCGCGCCTTCACCAGCGCCGCGTCCGCCCCGGCACGGGCCGCCTTGGCTTCCGCCATGGCCGCCTCTGCCGCGGCCATGGCCGCGGAGACCCGGTCCGGCTCGGTCGGATCGGTGGTGCTGCACCCGGCCATCACCAGCGCCAATACGCCCGCCCCCACCCAGCCCTTACCGCAGAGCACGTAGGACTTCATTGGCCTCCCCCTCCATCGTGATTGGAAAGCCTTGATTGTGTACCCAAGCGTCATGCATCGGTAGAGTGATCCGGTCGGTACCGCCGAGGTGTCGCAACCGGCGGCTCGCGCACGGGTGAAGCCATCGTCACCACATCCGTCCCCCCGGCTGCCTCCGACTGAGAGGACGTCATGACCCAGCGCCTGACTGGCCGGCGCTGAACGAGGCGATGGTCCAGGGCCTGGGTCTGGGCGACCAGCAGCACTGACCGGCCCTGCGTCAGTCGCGCCGCCAGCCTGCGTGCCAGCTGCGGCAGCGGGAAGCCCTCGAGGGCACCGCGCCGCGTGGCCCCCATGCGCTTCAGGGCGTCGGACCGGCGCCGCCCCCCGCCGTCACGCGGCTTCCTGTGCGCCTCCCGGCGCCGCGGCGGCCACCGCAGCCGCTCAACGAAGGCGCCGACCTGTATCCAGAGCTCGTCATCGGGGAACTGGCGACACCAGTGCGCGTACTGCCCCAGCACGTTGCGGGCATCCACCGGTGGTCGGTCGCGCCGCTGCAGCCGGGTCAGGGTCGCATCGGTCGTGAAGAACTGCCCGAGCCACGGGTTGTCACGCCACATCGCCACCAGCAGACGCCGGTGCGCTGCCCAGCGAAAGTGGCCGATGTACGAGGCCAGCGCTGCCTGCAGCGTATCCAGCGCCACAGCATCGAAGCGCCAGGTGGTCACGATGGGGCCTTCGCGGACCAGCGCCTTGCGCCCCCGGAACAGTCTTTCGCGCAGGTGGCCAACGACCCGGCGGCGCACCAGCAGGTGGAATGGTCTGACGATGTAGCCGAGAAAATCGACGCCGTCCGCGACCGGGCACAAGCGCTCGCGCATGTCGTTGAGCTGCAGGCCGAGCCGCGCATCCAGGAATTCCCGCAGCTGCTCCCGCCATGTCAGCAGTTGCCCGGGCGAATCGGCAAGCAGGACGAAATCGTCGCAGTAGCGCAGATACCAGCGAACCTTGAGCACATGCTTGGCGAACTGGTCCAGTGCGTTGAGGTAGACGTTGGCGAAGAACTGGCTGTTGAGGTTGCCGATCGGCAGGCCCCGCCCGGGGGGTGCCCGCAACAATGTCTTGTGCGGCGGCAACCGCGCCAGCAGGCCGGGATCACCGCGCAGGTGCGGCGCGACAGTGCAGTCGTGAAAACGAGGGTGTGCGTGAGCCAGCGGGCATCCTCGTCCTTCAGCTTGGCATCCAGCATGGCGAACAGTCGCGCCTTGTCGATGGACATGAAATAGTTGCGCACGTCCAGATGCAGCGCGAAGGCCGGACGGGTGGCGTTGGCCGTGGCCTGCCGCATGAATTGCTGCAGCCGGGCCACGGCTTTGTGCACCCCCTTGCCACGACGGCAGGCATAGGAGTCGTGGATGAAGATCGGCTCCCAGGTCCGCTCGAGGTGATCGACCAGCACGTGGTGCACCACCCGGTCGCGGAACTCCGCCGCGAACACCTCGCGGAGCTTGGGGCGGCGGACAAAAAAACAGACAGAACGGGCGGGCTCGTAGCGGCGCGAGACGAGTTCCTCGCGCGGCTTGAGCAGGTTCAACCCGGAGGTTTCATCAGGTCACGGGATGATGGCGCGGCGCATTGCGAGGCAGGCCGTGCATCCCGCGCCAAGCCAATAGCCGAGCCTATTGGCGCGAAGCGGGGGCGCGGGATGACCGCAAGGCGCCCGCCAGCGCCCGTGGAGGCCGGCACAAGAAATCGTGCCGACAGCCAATTCCCTGCGCACCCAATGGCCATCGGTGCGCAGCGCACGGTCGGGGCCGACCTGGTGAAATCTCCGGGTCGAACTCCTGCCGCGCCTCGAAGCGCAGGGCGTTGGCCGTGTTGCGCTTGTTGCGGCGGCAGGCCCGATACTGCCGAACGAGATTCTCGAGCGAGAACAGCTCCACGGGGCATCATCCTCCGGGGCGCACGGCAACGGCAAAGTTGTCGTTGTTCTGGTTGTTGTTGTTCTGATTGCCGTCGTTCGTGTTGAAGTTCCAGGCGTCATCCGCCGGAGACGGCGCGTACGCCGTACCGGACCAGTAGACGCCGGACCGACGCCTTGTCCACCCACTTCCCCCGCGGGCCCGCCACCTCGGCGACAGACTCGCAGGGCCACCGGCGGGCGATCCCTGCGATGGGTACGCCCGCCTGCATCGCCATGCCTGCCAACTGCCGCAGGCGGGGTGGACGCACGATGAAACTCGGCACGCTGGCCAGGGCGGCGGGGTGCCCCCCGCCGGCCTGGCCATTCAGGCCCCCGTATCCCTGGCTGCGCTGCGAGACCCCGCCTGGGTGTGTTTCAACCACCCTTCGTTCTGCCTGGCCACACTGCCCACCTGCTCCACAACGTGCAGGTATCCCGACAGACTGCGAAACGCGCGCACCTCCTTGGCCACCCGCACGGCCAGCAACAAGGCATCGATCCGCTCCCGCAGGGCAAGGAGCTCCCGCGCCCGCTCGCCGGCGCTGCCCGCGTTGTTCGCGCGCAGCACCTGCAGCAACACCCTGCGGCTGCCGTCGCGCAACTCCGTGCGCAGCGTGTACTTGTGATAGCGCGAGAACCCCGCCACCACCCGCTCCAGCTGCACCGTCAGATCCAGCGCCGCCTTGTAGATCGGCAGATGCTCATGCCGGGCCATGCCGCCTCACCCGAAACAGCATCGGGGGCACAGCCCCCGAACCCCGAAAGAGCCGAAGCGACCCAGGCACCGAAGCCTCAATGTGTCCGCCGCCGCCGCGCCACCGCCAGCGTCCCGAACGCCAGCCCCATCAACGCCAGCCCGCCCGGCTCCGGGACCGATCCGGCGAACACATCGCCGGGGCGCACGGCAACGGCAAAGTAGACGCGGTTCTGGTTGACGTAGTCCTGAAAGCCGTCGTACGTGCGGAAGCGCCAGGCGAAAACCGCCGGAGACGGCGCGTACGCCGTACCGGACCAGTAGACCCAGGACTGCATGTTCGAGAACGGGCCGGTGTTCGTCAGGCCCAAGCCTGCTTGGACGTTTCCTCCGGCGTCGAAATAACCAAGGTTGCCCAGCGTGTCGTAGTACATGTGCGCGAGCGGCGAGTCCCGCCGCCCCACCTCGCTGCCGTAGACGTTGTAGCCGCAATCTGTACCACTGTTGGCGTAGTCGCAGCCAGAAGGCCCGGTGTCCAGCACCGTCGGCAAGGCCCACCCGTTTCCGAGGCTGGCTGCCCAGTTGTTCGCGTTGGCCCAGGTCATGAGGCCGTCCGTCGTGCTGAACCCGTTGTCGAAGCTCGACCCCGCACCGGCGTTCCAATTCGCCAGCCACGTCAGATCCAGCACCGTGTCGTAGACGTACTTCACATTGGGGTTCACCACCGCACCGCTCATCAGCGACACCGGGTTGCCCGAGGCATCGCGGCCCTTCAGCGTGGTCTCCCAGGTCCCCTGGCCCGAAATCGGCGCCGCCTGTGACGCGAAGCTGCCCAGGGCACAGCCCAGGACAAGCAGGCTGCGCAGTGTTCGCAGCCCGGTGGGTGTATTGCCTTTGCTTGTGTTCATTACGGTCTCCTTTGGTTTTGTGTCATACGTCGTTACATCGATCCCGCCGGGGCGAGGCACGCAGTCGCGCTCGCCCCCGATGCAGGCTTCGTCGAGGCGTCCCCGCGTCGGCGCCCCGCGAACGCCAGACACAGGCCGAGCACGCCGATGCCGAGCATCGCGCTCGTGCCTGGTTCGGGAATCGGGGCGATGTCGCCGGGGCGGATGGCGACGGCGTAGCGGGTACTGATTTGCGGGCCGTACCCGTCCTGATAGCCGGTCCCCCACGCGAAGGTCCACGCGCGGCTGGCATCCAGGGGGGCGTAAGACCTGTCGAGCCAGTAGTACGCCTCAGCCATTTTCACGAAAGGACCCGAGTTCATGTAGAACGGTGGCGTCCGGGAACTGCCCGAGGCATCGCGTTGGCCGAGGTTTCCAAGAGTGTCGTAATACAGGTGAGCCATCGCCGCGCCGCGCCGCTCCCCTTCGGTGGTGTACAGGTTGAAGCCACAGTCCGTTCCCGCGTTGCTGATGTCGCAGCCAAGCGCGCCGGAATCGAGCACCGTGGGCAAGGCCCAGCCGCCTCCGAAATCCGTCAGGCTGGCTGCCCAAGCGTTGGAAGCGCTCCAGCTCATTGGACCGCGGACGTTCCAATCCGCCAGCCATGTCACGTCCAGCACCGTGTCGTAGACGTACTTCATCTGCGGATTGAGCGCGCCACCCACCAGCATCGATACCGGATTGCCGAGCGCATCCCGCCCCCTGAGCGTCCCATCGGTGCCGTCGCTGCCCCACCACGTGCCCTTGGTCGTGTCGGGCGCTGCCTGCGCTCCCACACTGCCCAGAACCAGCGCCGCGGCGAACAGCCGCCGCGGCGTCGACCAGGGACCGCCCGCGTTGGCTCTGCCCGCGCTCTCATTCATACCTCCTCGGGGTTTTGCAGCCAGCATCGAGGCAAGCGCACTGGCGGTCCTCGCAGGGTGAGTGCGCCCGACGACGCCGCGGGGCTACGGCCAGCGCCGCGCATGCAAGCGCGAGCAAACCCACAGGACCAGGTTCCGGCACTGCGCAACTGGACCCGCCGCAGGGCGTGATGCTGCCCAGCGTGATGTTGTCGAAGCCGATCTGATCCTGTACGCCGCCAAAAAGGATCGAGCGAGCTACACCGCTGAAGGCGACGCCGACCGGGACCAGCGGGCTGAAGTCCCCGGTAGGGTCCGGCGCGCCAGTGGTCGGCGTAAGCGGCAGGGCAACACTCGCGAGAAGGGCGCCCGTGGCACCGATTCCGTCGTACACGCTGACGAGCCCTCCTTGGCTGATGGCGCTGTAGAAGAACGAGAAGCCCGTGTCGAAGCCCGCGACGTAATTCATGATCGCCTCCGTGCCCGACTGGAAGTACATCGTTGTGCTCGGCGACGGCTCGCCACCGAAGTTGCCGGTGCCGCCTGCATCGGCATCAATCAATGCGAGGGCGTTTACGGAGAACGTGACGCCGTAGTTCGGGCCGGGGCCGCTGCCATTGCCACCCAGGCCACCGTTGTAGAAGTTCCCGATAGATTCGTTATTCCCCAGCCCCTCGAAGGTCAGCACTATGGGCGCCGCTTGCGCTCCCACACTGCCCAGAACCAGCGCCGCGGCGAGCAACCGCCGCAGCGTGGCCCAGGAACTGATCGCGTTGCATTTCTGCGTTTTCATTCAGGTCTCCTTTGGTTTTTGAACAACGTCACTGCTCTGCCCACGCCGCACTCACCGGAGTGCCGGGGTGTGCGGCTGGGGGCGGATTCGGCGCTCTCTCAGGCACTCCCGCGCAAGGCCACGCGCCGGCGCGATCGCACCAGGCCGACGAACACCAGCCCCAGCCCCAGCGAGGCCCAGGTGGCCGGCTCGGGCACGGCGATCGGCGTCCAGGTCATGGTCGTGCCCGGCGGGTTGGTGAAGTCCAGGTACAGCGGGAAGGCGCTGCCGAAGCCGGGGTCGTCCGGGTCCAGCAGCGGCGAGATGCCGACGATGTCGAAGCTGCTCACGCCCGCACCGAACAGGAAGCTCTCGCCGGCGTCGAGATCGTCGTTCACCACCACCCCGCCCACCACGAGGGAGAGGTTGTCGAAGCCCGGCGGCGCGATCACCTCGATGAAGGTGCCCCCGCCACTCAGCGCGATGGTGAAGCCCTCCACCACGGGCGGGTCGAACCAGCGCCCTGGCTCGGGGTCCGCGAAGAAGAAACCGCCGCTGGCGGTGGGCATGTTGGGCAGGATGGGGTTGTCCGGGCTGGTGCCGGGAATCGGGGTGTCACTCTCGCGGATCACGCTCAGCAGCAGAAAGCCGTTGGCGGCGGGCACGCGGAAATTCTCGTAGGTCCCGCTGCTGGTCTCCCCGGCGTAGGCGCCGAGGCCACCGAAGTAGTCGATGGCACCGGTACCGAAGAGCAGCTGCGGCACGGCCGGATCGAGTGGGCTGTACACCGCGCTGTGCTGGGAGAGGCCATAGCGCGCGTTGCCAATGCCGTCGGACTCCACCGTGGTCGCTTCGAACGGTGCCGGCGCGGCGGGGTCGAGCGTGTAGGCGGTCTGTGCGAACGGCAGCGGCGGCAACGGTTGGGAGGGCCCGAAGATGCGCTCGCCGGTGACCTGCCCGACCCCGCCAACCTCCGACCCGGCGCTCACCCACAGGCTCACCTGCCGCGGGTCCGGCGCAGGCGGTGTCTGGGCCGTTGGCAGGGTGATGGAGCCGCGCGACACCATGAGCCCGTAGTAGCTGGTGGCGCTGGTGTAGCGCAGGAAGATGTCGAGTTCGGCTGCGCCGGTGGCACCGCTGTAGAACCCGGTGCCGCCCGTGAAGCTGGCGCTGCCCTGGCTGTAGGTCCAGGCATCGGCGGCGAAGGTCGGGCGGGTGCCGGCGGTGAAGGACTGCGAAGTGCCGAACAGGGAGTGGAGCACGTTGCCCGAGCCGTCCCGCGCCTCGGAGACGAAGCTGCCGCTGACGCTGCCGTTGGCGGCCCGCAGGCCCCAGTCGTAGTCCGAGCGGCGGTGGGTGAGCGCCACGGGCAGGCTGGACGCCGGGGAGAACACGCCGGTGTCGAAGCCAGTCCCGCCGTAGATCCAGTTGCCAAAGCCGTCCGGCGCAGCGGTGGTGACCGACACCGCGCCCAGCAGCGTCTCGACGCTCACGAAATCGAAGGTGACGGCGGCCTGTGTTGCCGGGGGGAGCAGGGCGAGGCTGAGCGTGGCGCCGGCGATGACGCGACGGACAGCGTCGCGCGGCAGCGGGCGCGTGGTGCCGGCGGCGTGACCGGCTGTGGGGTTCGCCTTGCGCATTTGGGTCTCCTTGCCATTCTTGTGTCGGCTCTCGCTCGCAACGGTCTGCGTGAAAGCCACGTGGGCATGAGAGAGGAGACCGCATCGCAAGCCGGCGCGCAGTGAACTAGTTCACAACAAATCCGTATTCCCTGGCCGCGTGACCACACCCCCTGCCGGGGTCGGTCCTCGCACGACCCATGATTCGAAAGGCGAAAGTGGCGAAAAACGAGGGTTTCGGGCCCTTGGCGGCCCACTTTCGGGAGTGAAAATCGCGAGCTCCGGGTCCTGCGCGTCTGCGTGCCAGGGACGGGTCGTGGCCGGGGTGTCTTTCACAACATCGCCCCGGCCAATCTATGTTTGCTTGTGCCGATAGCGTTTTTCTGAGGGGCACCACAACGACGACGGTGGCGCGGACGGGCTGTTGCCACGGAAGCGGCACCGATGAGCCGCCGGGCGCGGGACGCGCGCCATCCGGTGATTTTTTTCACAGACTCGTTCACGAACGCATGGTCGACTGCGAGGCAAGAGCGTGAACGGACGCGAGCGCCGTTGCGTTCCCAGGCCAGCGGAGACTGGCACTCACCTGGAGCCCCCCATGACAAACCCGCTGTGGCATCGCATCACGAGAACGCTGTGCACCGCTGGTGCACTGCTCCTGTGCGGGGAGAGCCTTGCGCAGACCATCTGGCTCAGCGACTACCTGGGCGCGCCATCCGGGTCAGCCGCCACGGCCTCGAACCCGCCCTACACGACCGTGGTCGCGACGTTCCACGGGTTCGGAGTCGACTCGCCTGGCAACTGGGCAAGCAGTCCGATTTCGTTCGCTGATGCCGGGGTTTTCACCAAGGCCATCGGCGCACACCCCATGCAGTTTCAGGAGGCGCGCATCGAGTTCAACCTGGATGCACTGCGGGCTGACGGCCTCGCCTTCGACATTTTTTCTGCCAGGGTCGGCATCGACCAGACCACGGCCGGCATCAACGGTGCGCGCTTCAACGTCTACCTCGACGGCGCGCTTGCGCAGTCGGTTCTGGTGCCGCTGGCGAGCGCACCGAGCGTGGCAATCACCCTGGCGGTCGGGTCGGCCATGACACTGGGGCTGGGCACCGACCGGGTGCAGGACGGACTCCCCTGGCAGAGCAACCACACAGCCTGGGGCGCCGCAGCGCTCACGCCCATTCCGGAGCCACAGGGCGTGGTACTCCTCGCGGCAGGGCTGGCGCTCACGACCCTGATGGCACAAATGCGCACACGACGCAGGGCAGCCCGCGCTATCGTCGACTCGCTCGGGGCACAGCGCTGAGGGCGGAGCCCGCTGCACAGCGGGTCGCCGCTGCGCGTCACACGCCGTGTGTCGTGCCGCACAGTCAGGCAGCCGTGGCGAGGCGCTCCAGGACACCGCGGGCGGCGACCAGGTCGCGCGTCTCGAAACCCTCCGTGAAGCCCTCGAGGATGGGCTGAAGCAAGGCGCGGGCGGCTGCGGCGTCGCCGTCGGCCTGCAGTTGCTCGGCGATGGTGATGGCGGTGCGCAGTTCCCAGGAGCGCGCGCCCTGCTGCCGCGCAAACGCCAGCGCGGCATGCAGCGCCTCCTGGGCCTCTGACGGGCGCCCGAGCAGCTGCAGCACCCAGCCCTTGAGCCGCAGAATCTCGGCGAGATGGGAGCGCTCCTCCCACCCGGGGCGGGCGATCTGCTCCAGCGACTCCTCGAGGATCGCGAGCGCGGCCTCGTGGTCGCCGCACAGGGCGGCGGACTCGGCGACCAGGGCGCGCATGTAGGGGGTGCCGATGGTCATGCCATGGCCGTTCCACATGGCGACGGCATGGCTCAGCTGGGCGAAGGCACCGGGCCCGTCACCGGCGCGCAGCATCGCGATGCCACGCATGACCTGCGCCATGACCTCCGAGACGAAGGGTACGCTGGCGGCGCGCCCAAGACGCTCGGCCTCCTCGGCGCGCTGCATCAGGGCGGCGTGATCGCCGCGATACTCGAGCACGTGCGATCCGGTGGTGAGCGCGAAGCCGAGGTCGAAGACGTGGCCCAGACGGCGTGCGTGCGCCTCCTTGTCGAGCATGATCTCGAGTGCCCTGTCGGGAAAGCCCTGCATCCACACGTAGTGCGCGGCGTACAGGCCGTAGGCCGTCTTCGGGTCGAAGTTGGTCTGCATCACGATGTGGCCGTGGGCCGTGGCGTCGTACCTGGCGAGGACCTCCTCGCCATGGGCATGCGCTGACGCCAGATCGCCAAGCCAGAAGCTCGACACCATGGCCTCCATGTGCCCCACGAGCGCGAGGTCGTCGTTGCCCAGCTCGCCGGCTTCACGGATCGCCTCCCGGGCGATCGCCAGCGACTCGGCGAGACGGCCGCGCACCAGCACATGCGCCCAGAGGCCCTGGGAGATCGGCACCAGGACGTCGGTCCACCGCAGCCGGCGCGCCAGACCGAGCGCCTGACTCAGTTGGTCGTGCACCTGCTGGGCCGGCCAGCCGCGGAACGCCATCCATGCGGTGCCCAGGCGCGCGCGCAGTTGCAGCTCCTCCCGGTCGCGCTCGGGGTCCGGCGGCAGGGCCTGGTTCAGCCTGAGGCCGGTCTCCAGATGGGCGATGGCTTCGGGGAGGGCCATGCTGCCCAGGGCCCGCTCCCCGGCGCGCCGCCACAGCGGCACCGCCGCGGCCTCCATGCCGGCCAGCGTGTAGTGCTGGGCGAGGACTTCCGGTTCATCGGCGAGCATCTCCGGCATTCGCGTGCGCATGGCCTCGGCGATGGCGGCGTGCAGTTCCTGGCGCTTGGACTTGAGCAGCGAGTCGTAGGCCGCGTCCTGCACCAGCGCGTGCTTGAAGGTGTAGCTGGCCTCGGGCGGCGCACTGCGCTGGAAAACGAGCCCGGACGCCACCAGGCTGTCGAGCGCATCGATGAGCTCCGCCTCGCTCATGGATGACACCGCAGCCACCAGCGTCCACGGGAATTCCCGGCCGACCACCGCACCGATCTGGGCGATCTCCTTGACCGGAATCAGCCGGTCGAGACGGGCCATCAGGGAATCGCGCAGCGTCGCCGGCACCGCCATGCGGTCCACACCACGATCGAAGACGTATCGACCGTCTCGCTGCACCACCATGCCGGATTCGAGCACCGTCTTGGTGAGCTCCTCGAGGAACAGCGGCACGCCGTCGGTCTTGTCCACGATCTGCGAGACCAGGTCCGTGGGCAGGGTTGCGCCGCCGCTGACTTCCGTGATCAGGCGGGCGGCCTGTGCCGGCGCCAGGTGGTCGAGCGCGAGACGGGTCACGTGCGGCCGGGTAGTCCAGTCGCACTGGAATTCCGGGCGGAAGCTCACCAGCATCAGCAGCGGGGTCTCGGCCGCCCGCGCCACCATGAGCTCGAGCAGCTCCACGGTGGTGGGGTCGGCCCAGTGCGCGTCCTCGAACACCACCAGCGTCGGCGCGCCGGCGGCCAGCCGCGCGACCATGCCCGTCAGGGCGCGCAGCGTCTCCTCCTTCTGCCGCTGGGGGGTCATGTCGAGGGCGCCGAAACGGGCCTCGGCGGGCAGCCCCAGCAGCCGGCCGAGAAGCTGGCACTCGAGCCGACCCCCACCCCACTCGCCGGTCACGGCGCGCTCGAGCTTGTCCAGCCGGGCCTCGGCGTCGTCGGCGCGCTCGAAGCGCAGGGCCCGCTCCAGATGATCGATGATGGGATAGAGCGCTGAGTTGGTGTGGAAGGTGGAGCACTGGAACTCCAGTGCGCGAGACACCCGCTCCCCGAGACGCTCGCGCAGGGCCCGCATGGTGCGGGACTTGCCGATGCCAGGCTCGCCCACCAGCAGGGCAACCTGGCCAGCGCCGGCCTGCACGCGCTCCCAGCGATCCAGCAGCAGCGCCATCTCGTCGTCACGGCCCACCATCGGCGTCAGTGCCCCACGCCGTGCGGCGTCGAAGCGGTTGGCCACGGCGCTGCTGCCGACCACGCGCCACAGCCGGGTCTCGCCGGCGATGCCCTTCAATGCGTGCAGGCCGAGGTCTTCGTATTCGAAGGCGCCACCGGCGAGTTCACGCGTGCGCTCGGAGACGATGATCTCGCCCGGCCGGGCGCTGGACTGGAGACGGTGGGCGAGGTTCGGGGTTTCGCCCACGGCGGTGCGATCCGCGGCGAGAATGTGCGACACCACCACGAGACCCGAGGCGATGCCCAGCCGCACCTCGAGCCGCTCCCCGGCCACGGGGGGCAGCACCCGCACCTCCTCGACGACGGCCAGCGCCGCGCGCACGGCGCGCTCGGCCTCGCCCTCGTGGGCCAGCGGGTAGCCGAAATAGGCCAGCACGCCGTCGCCCTGGATCTGTGCCACGTAGCCCTCGAAGCGCTGGATGGCGCGGATCGCGGCTGCGTGGTAGCCCGCGATGACCGCACGCAGCTCCTCGGGGTCGAGGCGGGTGGACAGGCTCACCGAGCCCACCAGATCGCAGAACAGCACCGTCACCTGCCGGCGCTCGCCCGCCGCGGTGACGCGCTCGATGCCCGGTCCCGGGCTTGCCGCCGGCCCCTCGCCGCCCGGCAGCGTGGCCAGAGCCAGCAGCAGGCGCTTGCGGTGACCGATCGACATGCCCAGGGCGGCGAGATCGGCTTCGGTCAGCGCGGGCAGCACCTCCACATCGATGTCGCCCGCCTCGAATGCGGCGGCGTATTCTCCGAGCCCCTGGCGCTCCAGCCAGGTGCGGATGGCTTCCATGGCGATGCCCTCCGATCAGACGTCAGACAACGGTCACCAGAACAACCCACGTCGCTACGGCAAGCCGCGCCGCGCCCGGCATCGCCACCGCCTGACCGGGCAACTGCGCTGCGGGTTAAGGGGTACCCGCCCGGAAACCGCGGAGCGACCACCCAAAAGCCTTATAACCCTTGAGAAATGTTTCTACAAACAGGTTTGTAGGTATCGGCGCGCCGAGCCCTCGTTGCGCAACCGCCCGGACTCGAGGCCGGCTGCGACGGCTTGTCCCTGCACTGGCACTTTCTGCAGATCGGCCGCGGGAGTGCGCACCGCACCGGTGCCCATGGGGATTGCAGCCCATGGGCTGCCGGTCTCCAAGTGCACTGGCGGGCGCCGTGCACTGAGCCCGGCGCTGATGACGCTGCCGCCTGGATGGGCGAGATGCCGAGTGCCGCACCCTGCCCCCACCGGCACGGCCGCGCACACCGGCAACCCCTGTCGCCATCCACATCCCGCAGATCCCGATTCGGCGAGGAGGCGAACACCTCCTTTCGTTACGAGTGTCTGCCGCACATGCCAGGATTTCTGCGCATCAGTTCACTGGAATGTCGTGAACTATTTACATCGGAAGGCGCACCCCGGCGCGGTGCGCCTTCCGAGCAGCAGTGTCAGCTCATCGGCCAGGCATGGCACACGCAGGTACAGCGCCGGGTATCCCCGCTGGCAGGCGTGATGGGCCAGTGCGCACGCCAGCCACGTCTTGCCCACGCCAGTCGGTCCGGTGAGCAACAGCGTCTCGCCACGCGCCACCCAGTGTAGATTCATCGGTTTGGCAGGCATCGTTGCTCCGAAATCGTTGGAGGATGGATGCCCCGGCTCGAGAACTACGCAGTGCCGTGATGGGGGGGCGTTGTCACCGTTCTATCCGGCGACGTGACCACACACATCCGGCATCAGGTAAAGCGACGGGCTGTGGGTGGGCACGATCTTCGCGTCGGGGGTGATTCCGTGGCATGGCAGGTTCAGGGTTCGCAGGCACTTACGATGACCGCTCTTTTCGCTATTGTTGTTGCATGCGTATTGATTGTCTGGGGGCTCTATTGTCTTCGGACCGAGGTCGTATGGATTCGCACGCGTGAACCCGTTCATCGTGATGAGGTGGGCGAAGCGATGTATCTCGGCGCCAACGCTTTTCTCGTCTCCAGCGGCTTGTTTGCGATCGCCGCGTTCGGCGGCGTGTCGGCTGTTCCGTTCAGTACCTATCTTCGCTGGGTACTCGAGGCGCAGGGTGATCAATTCAGCTTCTTTCTCAGGCTGATCCCGGGTTACCTCTGCACCTTGGCGCTCTTATCCGTCCTCAGGACGGCGCGTTCGCGGAGGCTTTATTGACCCGGCACGCTATCTCTTGACTAATGAGGGGTGATCTCATAGTCTCGGGGAATGGAAACCAAGGACATGAGATCGCTGAGCCCCGAGGCGCGGGAGGAGCGGCGGCGACTGGTAGT
>Ga0169931_10001434_pt1 | contig 39348 bp, 28 predicted proteins | sample Kivu_15m_20L_FD_129675 | JGI IMG/M metagenome (GOLD analysis project Ga0169931, IMG submission 129675) | Freshwater microbial communities from Lake Kivu, Western Province, Rwanda to study Microbial Dark Matter (Phase II) - Kivu_15m_20L... | ecosystem: Environmental > Aquatic > Freshwater > Lake... | reverse complement strand
ATTATCATTTTCATCAATATTGAAAATGTCGGCCCGGCTTTCAAGAGCATTTTTACCGGAGCTTTCAGCCCTGATGCACTCAAAGGCGGTGTGATAGGAGTGTTGATAGTTGGATTTCAAAGAAGCGCTTTTTCTAACGAAGCGGGTGTGGGCTCAGCTTCTATCGCTCACTCGGCCTCTCGCACGAATGAACCAATCAGCGAAGGGGTTGTGGCTTTGCTCGAACCATTCATAGATACAGTTGTCGTGTGCACTATGACAGCATTGGTGCTGATTTTCACAGGTTTTGATGTTGAGACACAAGGCCTGCAAGGCACGCAGCTCACATCGGCAGCTTTCAGCAGTGTATTCCCGTGGTTCAGATATATATTGTTGCTGACCGTTTTCCTTTTTGCCTTTTCAACTATGATTTCGTGGTCCTACTATGGTCTTAAAAGTTGGAACTTCCTTTTTGGTGAAACCAAAACCAATACCATTACCTACAAAGTGGTGTTCTTGGCCTTCGTGGTGGTTGGGTCGGCAAGTAGTTTGGGCGCAGTCCTGGATTTTTCGGACATGATGATTTTGGGAATGGCCTTCCCAAATATTTTGGGCCTTTATTTCTTGGGGTCTGAAGTGAAGCAAGATTTGGTCAGTTATTTCCGAAGAGTCAAATCTGGCGAAATCAAGAAATACAAACAATAGGCAATGTCCTATTTCAGGGAGTTTAAGGAGATTTTCATTTTCTCGTCAGATGAAAAGAAGCTCGCCATCGTCATATTTATCGTGATTTTGGGACTTACCGTTTTCAACTATGCAAATAATCATTGGGTTGATCAGGAGCCTATTTCGTCCGAAAGAATAGCTAAGGCGCAAGCGATAGCAGTTGAAATAGCCGGTGCAAAAGAGGATTTTAAAGAAAGCAAGTCCATTTCTAAGAGCCGTTTTACTAAACTTCCGACACAAACCGTCACGTTGTTTGAATTCAATCCAAACGAATTGGATTCGGCCGGTTGGGTCAAACTGGGTTTTAGTCCGCGTGAGACAAAGGGAATCTTGAAGTACCGGGCCAAAGGTGGAAAATTCAGGAAAAAGCAAGATGTCAAAAAGCTGTATTGCGTTGACGATGTGCGCTATCAATCTCTGGAGCCTTTTATCATCCTCCCTGAGGAGCTATCAAAAGAGCCTTTTTCTGAAGTGCCGGATCAACCAATTATTGCTGACACTCCAACTCCCCGAGTTGCGCAGAAAATATTGGTGGAACTTAACACAGCCGACACCACCGACCTCAAGAGACTTCCGGGGATTGGATCTTATTATGCCAGAAAAATTGTGGAATACAGGGAAGAGTTGGGTGGATACATGGACCATGACCAGCTGCTCGAGATTTGGAAATTTGGAGAAGAGCGTTTGGACAAAATACGCTCCTGTTTAGTAATTGATACCACTTTTGTCAACAAAGTCATGGTAAACCATTGGGACAAAGACCGGCTGAAGATTCACCCCTACATTTCCTCTCAATTGGCCAATATGATGGTCAATTACAGGCTCCATCATGGCGCGTACAAAAGGCCGCAGGATTTGAAAAAGCTGGAACTGGTCAATGATAGCATCTACAGGAAATTGGTTCCTTACATAAGCTTTGAAAAATGATGAACTCAATCGAAAAGAGAATCACCGACCACCTGGTGACCTTCGAAAATTATCCTATTGCAGGAGTGCTTTTCAAAGACATCAGCGGCATTTTTCGCTCACCTGAGCTATTGACAGAATTGATAGAGCACAGTGCCGGCTTGCTTCGACAGCATCAGCCCGAGGTCATCTATGGTATCGAAAGTAGAGGCTTTCTATTGGGCGTGCCATTGGCATTGGCCTTGGGGGTTCCTTTTGAGATGGTGAGAAAAAAAGGAAAGTTGCCGGGTCCAACTCTCAGCCAAGCCTATGCGCTGGAATATGGCACCGCAGAGATTGAGATCCAGCGGATTGAATCAAACCATTACAGCAAAGCATTCATAGTGGACGATGTATTGGCTACTGGAGGCACTGCACGTGCAGCGATTCAATTGGTAGAGCTAGCAGGAATTGAAGTACAAGGATTGCTTTTTTTGGCTGAAATTGTCGAATTGAAAGGCAGAAACACGTTTGAACAGGAGAATTACGGAATAATTTCGCTGGCCAAAATCTGACACAATTATGGAGTTTAAACTGACAGCCGATCAAGCAATGATTGCAGAAATGGTGCGGACCTTTGCCCAAAAAGAGATTCGTCCGCGCTTCATGGAATGGGACGAAAGCCAGACTTTTCCTACCGAAGTTTTCCACCGTCTGGGCGAGTTGGGTTTGATGGGTGTGCTTATTCCTCAACAATATGGGGGGTCCGGCTTGTCTTATTTTGAATACATCACGGTAATCGAGGAAATTTCGAAGGTTTGCGGTTCGATTGGCTTGTCAGTGGCAGCACACAACAGCCTTTGCACCAACCATATCTATACGTTTGGTAACGAAGAGCAACGGCAGAAATATCTACCCAATTTGGCTTCGGGCAAATGGATAGGTGCTTGGGGTTTAACCGAAACAGGAACAGGCTCTGATGCCGGGGGTATGGATACCACAGCCGTGCGAGATGGGGATGAGTTCATCCTAAATGGTTCCAAGAATTTTATCACGCATGCTATTTCCGGGCAAGTGGCTGTTGTCATTGCGCGCACAGGTTCCAAAGGAGATTCGCATGGTATGTCTGCCTTTATTGTAGAAAAGGGAACACCCGGTTTTTCCAGAGGTAAGAAAGAGAACAAATTGGGCATGCGTGCTTCTGAAACGGCATGTTTATTTTTTGATAATTGCCGAATTCCTGCGGCCAATTTATTGGGCAAGGAAGGTGAAGGTTTTATCCAAGCGATGAAAATTTTGGACGGTGGTCGAATTTCTATTGGAGCATTGGCCCTGGGAATTGCAAAAGGTGCTTTGGAAGCGGCTACTCGGTACAGTAAAGAAAGACATCAGTTTGGCAAGCCAATCGGTTCTTTCCAAGCGATTGCTTTCAAGTTGGCTGACATGGCTACTGAAATCGAAGCTGCCGAGCTGCTGCTTTATCAAGCTGCAGATTTGAAAAACAGAGGTGTGAAAATGACAAAAGAAGGTGCAATGGCCAAGTATTACGCCTCAGAGGTTTCTGTTCGCGTATCGACAGAGGCAGTGCAGATTTTTGGTGGATATGGATATACCAAGGACTTTCCTGCAGAGAAGTATTATCGCGATTCCAAGCTTTGTACAATAGGAGAGGGCACCTCCGAAATACAAAAATTGGTCATCAGCCGTGAAATTCTGAAGTGAAATGTTTGGCGTGTTCGTTTTTGAATTATATTCGCGCCCTCAAAACGAACAACAAAAGAAATTTATATGCTGATTATCCCCATTAAAGAAGGCGAAAACATTGACAGAGCGCTCAAGAAGTTTAAGAAGAAATTTGAGCGTACAGGTGTTGTCAAAGAATTGCGTGCGAGAAAGCAATTTGAGAAGCCTTCGGTGACAAGACGCGAAGAAATCAAGCACGCTATCTACGTTCAAAAGATGCGTTCTCAGGATTTATAAAAGATTGGCTGCACTCAGCCTTCATTAAGACCCGCCTCTGAGCGGGTCTTTTTATTTTAGCCCCATGCCAATCGGGGATTTCATTTCATACCTGCGAAACGAAAAGAGAATGTCAGAGCACACTTGCGTGGCATATGAAACCGATCTTTTGCAATTGCAGTCTTATTTGGCCTCCACTTACGAAGTCGATTTGACTGAAATAAAGACTGTTTTCCTCCGATCCTGGATGGTGGAAATGATGGAATCCGGTCTTACAGCGAAGTCAATCAGGAGAAAAATCTCTACCGTTAAGTCATTTTATAGATATTTGATGAAGTCGGGTGTGTCAACATCCAACCCTGCAGCAGGCTTGGCTTTACCCAAAGTACCGAAGATGCTCCCTACCTATTTTGATGAGCCCACGGTCAGAAGCGCCATTGACCCAAGCGGTTTTCCGGATGATTTTGACGGAGCAACCGATCGCATGATTATTCTTTTACTTTATTCAACCGGAATGCGCGTTTCTGAATTGATTGGTCTGGAATGCTCCGACATTGATTTCTCGCTTTCTGTGGTCAGAGTTACCGGTAAACGAAACAAACAAAGGCTGATTCCGATTGCTTCTCAGTTGTTGGATGAATTGAGCCGATTCATCCATCTGAATCCGAAAGATGGTCAAAGTCAAAGAGATTGGCTTCTAGTGGATTCTAAGGGAAAAAAAATGACTCCTTATCGCATTTACCGGAGAGTTAATCTTTACTTTAGGCGGGTCACAACCCAAGACAAAGTCAGTCCCCACGTTTTGAGACACACCTTTGCTACTCATATGCTGAACAACGGTGCCGATTTGCAAGCGGTAAAGGACTTGTTGGGTCATGCCGGGCTGGCAGCAACTCAAGTTTATACCCATGCCACCCACGAACAATTGAAGAAAATTCACAATCAAACCCACCCGAGAGGGTGATAAAACAGGAGGTATCCATGCACATTAAAGTTCATTCCATCCATTTTGATGCTGATTACAAGCTCATCAACTTTATCACTGAAAAAGTCAATAAGTTGGAGCATTTTGATGACCAAATATTGTCAGGGGAAGTATTCCTCAGACTTGAGAAATCAGACATCAATGAGAATAAAATAGCCGAAATAAAGCTGAATGTCCCCGGTAAGGAGTTGTTTGCAAAGAAGCAAAGCAAGTCTTTTGAAGAAGCTACGGATGTGGCGGTAGAAGCCCTCCGAAGACAGATTCGAAAACACAAAGGAAAGGCCCAATAAAGGCCTGTTTCAAAATTCCACGAGAAAATTTTTACGAAACGTTTTCTTGTTTACATTTGCACCCCTGTTGAAAAGCGGGGGTGTTTTTTTTGTTCTTTATTTCTGTAAAAGATTTTTTGAAAGTATGCCGGTGTAGCTCAGCTGGCCAGAGCAGCTGATTTGTAATCAGCTGGTCGGGGGTTCGAATCCCTCCACCGGCTCAGCATATTTTCAGAGGGGAGATACTCAAGCGGCCAACGAGGACAGACTGTAAATCTGTTGGTTTACACCTTCACAGGTTCGAATCCTGTTCTCCCCACCACCACAGCTTTCATTTGAAGGTTGTATAAGCGGGAGTAGCTCAGTTGGTAGAGCATTAGCCTTCCAAGCTAATTGTCGCGAGTTCGAGCCTCGTCTCCCGCTCACTGTTATTAGCCGTTGTAGCTCAGGGGTAGAGCACTTCCTTGGTAAGGAAGAGGCCACGGGTTCAAATCCCGTCAACGGCTCTGATAAGAACTTTTTTTTAATTGAATAATAAATAAATCAATCGGTTATGGCTAAGGAAACTTTTCAGCGTTTAAAGCCGCACGTTAACATCGGAACTATTGGTCACGTTGACCATGGCAAGACCACTTTGACTGCGGCCATCACTTCAGTTTTGGCTTCAGACGGTTTGGCTCAAGTTAGAGACTTCTCGTCTATCGACAATGCACCTGAAGAAAAAGAAAGAGGTATCACGATCAATACCTCACACGTAGAGTACGAAACTAAAAACCGTCACTACGCTCACGTGGACTGTCCGGGTCACGCTGACTATGTGAAAAACATGGTAACAGGTGCTGCTCAAATGGACGGTGCGATTTTGGTTGTTGCGGCTACTGATGGCCCAATGCCACAAACCCGTGAACACATCCTGTTGGGTCGCCAAGTAGGTGTTCCTCGTTTGGTTGTTTTCATGAACAAATGTGACATGGTTGACGACCCCGAATTGTTGGAGCTTGTTGAAATGGAAATTCGTGACTTGTTGTCTTTCTATCAGTATGATGGAGACAATACTCCCGTAATCCAAGGTTCTGCTTTGGGCGCCCTCGAGGGCAAACCTGAATGGGTTGCTAAAGTTCGCGAGTTGATGGATGCTGTTGACTCTTGGATTGAATTGCCTCCCCGTGATATCGATAAGACTTTCTTGATGTCTGTAGAAGACGTGTTCTCAATCACTGGTCGTGGAACAGTTGCTACAGGCCGTATCGAGACAGGTGTGATCAACACAGGTGATTCTGTTGAAATCCTGGGTATGCAAGTTGAGAAATTGACTTCGACAGTTACCGGTGTTGAGATGTTCCGCAAAATCCTTGACAGAGGTGAAGCAGGTGACAACGTAGGATTGTTGTTGCGCGGTATTGACAAAAACGATATCCGCAGAGGTATGGTTATCGCCAAGCCCGGTTCTATCACACCCCACACCAAGTTCAAGGCTGAGGTCTACATCTTGAAAAAAGAAGAAGGTGGACGTCATACTCCATTCCACGATAAATACCGTCCTCAGTTCTATTTCAGAACAACAGACGTTACCGGAGAGATTATCCTTGAAGGCGGTCGTGAAATGGTTATGCCCGGTGATAACGTGACCATCGCAGTGAACTTGATTGTTCCTGTTGCAATGGACAAAGGTCTTCGCTTCGCTATTCGTGAAGGCGGAAGAACCGTTGGTGCCGGTCAGGTAACTGAAGTAATCGAATAAGATAACTTTCATTCATAATGAAGGTGGTCGCTCCCTTGGAGATGACCACCTTCATTTTACAATTTACGGGTGTAGCTCAATTGGTAGAGTAGTGGTCTCCAAAACCATTGGTTGTAGGTTCGAGTCCTGCCACCCGTGCAAATTAAGAATAACAAAAGGTATGAGTAACCTAAAAACATATTTGGTTGAGTCTTACGAGGAGCTGACCGAGAAGGTGTCTTGGCCAACCATGAAGGAAGTCCAGTTGTATGCCGTCATGGTTTTCGTAGCGTCATTGATTATTGCGCTGATGGTTTTTTTAATGGACTTCGTTTTTGGCGTTCAAGAGACTTCTTTCTGGAAAGGTCTTTTGGGCTTCGTCTATGGCTTTTGGTCGTAACCCAAATTAGAAACCAAATGGCTGAAATAGAAAAAAAATGGTATGTCGTCAGGGCCATTTCCGGAAAGGAAAAGAAGGTCAAGGACTACATAGAGAATGAGATCAAAGCCTTGGGATTCTCGGATTATGTCGGCCAAATTTTGATACCGACTGAGAAGATTTACCAAGTCAGAAACGGTAAGAAAGTGAGCAAAGAGCGAAACTTCTTTCCGGGCTATGTATTGATAGAAGTCGCGTTGGTTGGTGAGATTGCTCACACAATCAAAAACCTCAACAATGTCATAGGTTTTCTGGGCTCTGAGAAAGGTGGAGAGCCCGTACCCTTGAGGTTGTCAGAAGTGAATAGGATACTGGGGAAAGTTGATGAATTGTCGGAAAGCGATGAGGAAATCAGCATCCCATTCGTTGTTGGAGAAACAGTCAAAGTAATTGATGGTCCTTTCAACAACTTCCGCGGAGTGATTGAAGAAATAAATGAAGAAAAGAAGAAACTTAAAGTGATGGTCAAGATTTTCGGTAGAAAGACACCATTGGAATTAGGATTTTTTCAAGTTGACAAAGAATAATAAGGCTGATTTTCGAGGGTTGTTTTTGAATGCTTCCCTACTCTCGAGTCACATATAAATAAATAGTTACAAAATGGCTAAAGAAGTAACTGGTTTTATCAAACTGCAAGTGCGCGGAGGCGCTGCAAACCCATCTCCTCCTATCGGTCCCGCTTTGGGTTCGAAAGGTGTGAACATCATGGAATTTTGCAAGCAATTTAATGCCAGGACACAAGACCGCCCCGGAAAGATTTTACCTGTACTCATCACCGTGTACTCGGACAAATCTTTTGATTTTGTTATCAAAACCCCACCTGCCGCAGCTCAGTTGCTCGATGCATCGAAAGCTAAGAAAGGTTCGGGTCAACCTAACAGAAACAAGGTAGGTAGTGTGACTTGGGATCAAGTTCGTGCTATTGCAGAAGACAAAATGCCCGATTTGAATTGCTTTACCCCTGAGTCGGCCATGTCAATGGTTGCGGGCACAGCAAGGAGCATGGGGCTCACAGTTAACGGAGAACGTCCTTTTTAACATCTTAATCAGAGATTAAATCATGGGAAGAATTACTAAGAACAGAAAGTTGGCTCTCTCGAAATACAATCAAGAGAAGTCATATACGCTGATCGAAGCAGCTCAATTGGTCAAGGATATTACCACGACCAAATTTGATGCCTCGGTAGATATTGCTGTTCGTCTTGGTGTTGACCCGAGAAAATCCAATCAAATGGTTCGCGGCACTGTTTCCTTGCCACATGGTACAGGAAAGGATGTGCGCGTTTTGGTATTGTGCCAGCCTGAACTCGAACAACAAGCGAAGGATGCAGGTGCAGACCACGTAGGTTTGGATGATTATCTGGATAAGATTAAAGGCGGATGGACCGATGTTGATGTTATTATCACCACCCCCAACGTCATGGCGAAGGTGGGTGCTTTGGGTAGAGTGTTGGGTCCTCGTGGTCTGATGCCAAACCCCAAAACCGGCACCGTAACAATGGAAGTCGGTAAAGCTGTTACAGACGTGAAAGCGGGAAAAATTGACTTCAAAGTTGACAAGCAAGGTATTATTCACGCCTCGGTGGGTAAGGTTTCTTTCGAGCCTTCGAAACTGACTGACAATGCCAATGAGCTGATTCAAACTTTGGTCAAATTGAAGCCGGCCGCGGCAAAAGGTACTTACATAAAGAGCATCAATCTTTCAAGCACCATGAGCCCGGGGGTTAACATTGAACCAAAATCAGTACTTAGCTGAGTAGATAAAACCGAATAAAATGACCAAAGAAGAAAAAAACAGGATCATTTCGGAGCTCTCTGAGTCGTTGTCCAATGCTGAGGTTTTCTACCTGGCTGACACTTCGGAGCTCAATGCGGAGACTACCAGCAAGTTGAGAAGAGAATGTTTCAACAAGAATATCTCCATCCGAGTGGTGAAGAATACTTTGTTGAAGCGAGCACTCCAATCAGTTGATGGTCGTGATTTTGATTCGATTTATGGAACACTTGAAGGTACAACTGCCATCATGTTCTCAGAAATCGGCAATGCTCCCGCAAAACTCATCAAGGATTTCAGAAAAGGTGGCGAACGCCCCGTTTTGAAAGCCGCTTACATCCAAGAGGCCATTTTCATTGGCGACAACCAACTTGATTCATTGGTTAAACTCAAGTCTCGTCTTGAGCTTATCGGGGAAGTTGTTGGCTTGTTGCAATCGCCTGCCAAGAATGTTATCTCGGCTCTTCAGTCGGGAGGACAGACTATTGCCGGCTTGGTGAAAACCCTCGAAGAAAGAAATAAAAATTAATTAAGAATCATTTAAAAATCAATAACAATGGCTGACGTTAAAGCATTAGCTGAAGAGTTGGTAAACTTGACCGTAAAGGAAGTAAACGAACTCGCTCAAATCCTCAAAAATGAATACGGTATTGAACCCGCTGCTGCTGCAGTAGCTGTTGCTGCCCCAACAGGTGGCGATGGCGGTGGCGGTGCTGCTGAGCAAACCGAATTCGATGTTATCCTGAAATCAGGTGGCCAAGCGAAATTGGGTGTTGTGAAACTTGTAAAAGACATCACAGGACTCGGTTTGAAAGAGGCCAAAGACTTGGTAGACGGTGCTCCAAAAGCTGTGAAAGAGAAAGTTTCCAAAGAGGAAGCTAACACTCTGAAAGCACAGTTGGAAGAAGCCGGTGCCGAAGTTGAGATCAAGTAAGCATCTATACTGTTTTTAAAAGGCTTGGGCCGAAACCAACGGGTTTTGGCTCAAGCTATTTTGTGCATTTGCACCCCATCATTTTATTATCATCACTTAATTTGTGAATACCTTGGCAACAACAGTGAAATTTGAGGAGCGTATCAATTTTGCATCATCGCTCAATAATCTGGATTATCCTGACTTTCTCGAGATTCAGTTAAAGTCTTTCAAAGAGTTTTTCCAACTCGAAACCAACCCTGAGAATCGACACGATGAGGGGCTCTTCAAAGTATTCAGCGAGAACTTTCCAATCTCGGACACTCGCAATAACTTCGTTCTGGAGTTTTTGGATTATTTCATTGATCCTCCGAGATATTCAATGGCAGAATGTATCGAAATGGGTTTGACCTATTGCGTGCCTTTGAAAGCCAAACTCAAATTGTATTGTACCGATCCAGAGCACGAGGACTTTGAAACCATCGTGCAGGACGTTTATTTGGGAACTATCCCCTATATGACTCCCAAGGGGTCATTTATTATCAATGGTGCTGAGCGTGTTATCGTGAGCCAATTGCACCGTTCACCCGGTGTATTCTTTGGCCAAAACAGACATGCCAACGGTACCAAATTGTATTCAGCCCGAATCATCCCATTTAAAGGTGCTTGGATTGAATTTGCAACTGACATCAACAGTGTCATGTATGCCTACATCGACAGAAAGAAAAAGCTTCCCGTAACCACGCTCCTGAGAGCAATTGGTTTTGAAAGCGACAAGGATATATTGGAAATCTTCGGACTTGCCGATGATGTGAAGGTTGCCAAGACCACCATCAGAAAGTATGTCGGTCGAAGATTAGCTGCGAGAGTGTTGAAAACATGGATTGAGGATTTCGGAGATGAGGACACCGGAGAGGTAGTTTCCATTGAGCGTAATAAAGTCATTATCGACCGTGAAGTTGTTCTCGACAAAGAGCACACCGACATGATTGTGGAGGCCGGGGTGAAAACCATCATCTTGCATAAGGAGGTTATCAGTGCGGGTGATTATGCGATTATTTACAACACGCTTCAAAAGGATACAACCAACTCAGAAAAAGAAGCGGTTGAGTACATCTATCGTCAATTGAGAAATGCTGAGCCACCGGATATGGAAACGGCTCGCAGTGTGATTGATAAGCTGTTCTTTTCTGAGCAGCGTTATGACTTGGGTGACGTGGGTCGTTTCAGAATCAACCGCAAGTTGAGCTTGAATATCAACCCCAACCACCGTACCCTGACCAAAGAGGACATTATTTCCATTATCAAGTATCTCATAGAATTGGTAAACTCCAAGGCGGAAGTGGACGATATCGATCACTTAAGCAATAGAAGGGTGAGAACAGTTGGTGAGCAATTGTACTCTCAGTTTTCAGTTGGTCTGGCGCGTATGGCTCGAACCATTCGTGAGCGAATGAACGTTCGTGATAATGAAGTGTTCACGCCTGCGGATTTGATCAACGCCAAAACGCTTTCGAGCGTTATCAATTCATTCTTTGGGACCAACCAATTGTCTCAATTCATGGATCAGACAAACCCCCTTTCGGAGGTAACGCACAAGCGAAGAATGTCAGCACTCGGGCCGGGTGGTCTTTCGCGCGAACGTGCAGGATTTGAGGTTCGTGACGTTCACTATACACACTACGGTCGTCTTTGTACTATTGAAACGCCTGAGGGTCCAAACATCGGTTTGATTTCTTCCCTTTGCGTTTATGCTAAGGTGAACAGACTCGGGTTTATTGAAACTCCTTACCGCAAAGTCGATAGCGGTCGCGTGGATCTGAATGACAAGGGCGTAATTTATTTGAGTGCTGAAGATGAAGACACCCAAGTAATCGCTCAAGCCAATGCAGTTATTGATAAAGGTGGATCATTCCAGAATTCGTTGGTTAAAACACGTTTGGAAGGAGATTTTCCTCTGAGCCGTCCCGATGAAATCACACTGATGGACGTGGCGCCAAACCAAATTGCTTCTATTGCTGCATCGTTGATTCCTTTCTTGGAGCACGATGATGCTAACAGGGCTTTGATGGGATCGAACATGATGCGTCAGGCAGTTCCGTTGCTCCGCCCTGAAGCGCCCATTGTTGGTACCGGTCTCGAAGGCCAAGTAGCCAAAGATTCGCGCGTTCTTGTGACCGCAGAAGGTGAGGGCGTGGTGGACTATGTGGATGCAAATGAAATCGTGATTTCATACAAGCGTTCGGAGGAAGATGAATTGGTAAGCTTTGACTCAAATCAAAAGACCTATCAAATCGCGAAATTCCAAAAAACCAACCAAGGAACATGCATGAACCTACGCCCGTTGGTGATGGCCGGAGACCGAGTGGTGGAAGGTCAGATTTTGTGCGAAGGTTATGCTACTCAAAAAGGAGAAATCGCTCTTGGTCGCAACTTGCTGGTTGCATTTATGCCTTGGAAAGGATACAATTTCGAGGATGCGATTGTTATCTCTGAAAAAGTAGTTCGCGAGGATATATTCACTTCTGTTCACGTTGATGAATACACCTTGGAAGTTCGTGACACCAAACGTGGTGCTGAAGAGTTAACAGCTGATATACCAAACGTTAGTGAGGAAGCCACTCGTGATTTGGACGAGAATGGTATGATTCGTATTGGTACGGACATCAAAGAAGGAGACATCCTTATCGGAAAAATCACTCCTAAGGGCGAAAGTGATCCATCTCCTGAAGAAAAACTGTTACGTGCAATTTTTGGAGACAAAGCAGGTGATGTGAAGGACGCTTCTTTGAAAGTTCCACCATCGGTGCGCGGAGTAGTCATTGATAAAAAACTCTTCTCAAGAGCGCTGAAAGACCGCAAAGCAAAATCATCTGACAAAGCGATGATTGATGCAATCGACAGAGAACACGAGAAAGACCAGTCGGCTTTGAAAAACTTGCTGGTTGACAAACTGAACAAGGTTTTGAATGGTCGCACTTCTCAAGGAGTCTTCAACTACTACAAAGAAGAGCAGATTAAAAAAGGTATCAAGTTCACCCAGAAGTTGCTTCAAACTTTGGATTACACCATCGTGAATCCGGACAACTGGACCCGCGATATGGATGGAAACATCCTGGTGAAGCGTGCGATTCACAACTATATCTTGCGTTACAACGATATCTTGGGTGACTATAAGCGCAAGAAATTCCAAATTACAGTAGGAGATGAACTGCCAGCGGGTATTTTGAAACTCGCCAAGGTGTACATCGCTCAGAAAAGAAAACTCCGAGTGGGTGATAAAATGGCAGGAAGACACGGAAACAAGGGTATCGTGTCCCGAATTGTTCGTGCAGAAGACATGCCGTTTTTGGCGGATGGAACCCCAATGGACATCGTTTTGAATCCACTGGGCGTGCCATCGAGGATGAACTTGGGTCAGATATATGAGACCGTGCTCGGCTGGGCCGGCTTGAGGTTGAACAAGAAGTTTGCTACGCCCATTTTTGACGGAGCACACGTTGATCAAATCGAAGCCTTGACAACAGAAGCCGGATTGCCTCACTTGGGTGTTACCCAACTGTATGACGGTGGAACAGGTCAGAAATTCGACCAGCCGGTGACCGTTGGCGTAATCTATATGATTAAGCTGGCCCACATGGTGGACGACAAAATGCACGCACGTTCTATCGGACCATACTCACTAATTACCCAGCAACCCTTGGGTGGTAAAGCTCAATTTGGTGGTCAACGTTTTGGTGAGATGGAGGTTTGGGCGCTTGAGGCATTCGGTGCTGCCAACATTTTGCGTGAGATTTTGACCGTGAAATCAGATGACGTGGTGGGTCGTGCCAAAACCTACGAGGCCATAGTAAAAGGAGATACATTGCCCGAGCCCGGAATCCCGGAATCATTCAATGTATTGCTCCATGAATTGCGTGGATTGGGACTTAACATCTCTCTCGACTAAGTGATTTTCTAATCTTATTACTTCAGAAAATGTCAGTCAAAAAAAATATCAAAGTCAATAGTTCATTCAAAAAAGTCACTATTTCGCTGGCTAGCCCCGAACTTATTTTGAAGCACTCGTATGGCGAGATTTTGAAACCCGAAACTATCAACTACCGAACATACAAGCCCGAAAGAGATGGTTTGTTTTGTGAACGCATTTTTGGTCCCGTTAAGGATTACGAGTGCCATTGCGGTAAATACAAACGCATACGATACAAAGGAATCGTTTGTGACCGCTGCGGTGTCGAAGTGACCGAAAAGAAAGTGAGAAGAGAACGCATGGGACACATTCAGTTGACTGTGCCCGTGGCACATATCTGGTACTTCAAATCTTTGCCCAACAAAATTGGTTACTTGCTGGGTCTTCCCACCAAGAAATTGGATCAGGTCATATACTACGAGCGTTATGTTGTAGTGAATCCGGGTGGATTGCTTAACAAAGATGGCGAGCCATTGCAGCGCTTGGATTTCTTAACTGAGGATGAATACATGGATCACATGGATTCATTGCCAAAAGAAAACCAGTACTTGGATGACAAAGACCCCAACAAATTTGTAGCGAAAATGGGCGCTGAAGCCCTTCACGATTTGTTGGCCGGATTGAATCTGGATGAGCTTTCATTCAACTTGAGACACCAAGCAGACACAGAGACCTCTCAACAAAGAAAAAATGAGGCGTTGAAACGTCTTCAAGTTGTAGAGCATTTCAGAGATGGTCAAAAGCGCATTGAAAACCGTCCCGAGTGGATGATTGTGCGAGTGGTTCCCGTTATTCCACCGGAATTGCGCCCATTGGTGCCGCTGGATGGAGGCCGTTTTGCGACTTCTGATTTGAACGACTTGTACCGCAGGGTGATTATCCGAAACAACCGTTTGAAGCGATTGGTTGAGATTAAGGCTCCTGAGGTCATCTTGAGAAACGAGAAGAGGATGCTTCAGGAGGCAGTTGACTCTTTGTTGGATAATTCAAGAAAATCGAGCGCGGTAAAAACCGAATCCAACAGACCGCTCAAGTCTTTGTCTGATAGCTTGAAAGGAAAGCAAGGACGTTTCCGTCAAAACCTTTTGGGTAAGCGTGTGGATTACTCCGGTCGTTCAGTAATCGTGGTTGGCCCCGAGCTCAAATTGCACGAGTGCGGTCTGCCAAAGGACATGGCAGCCGAGTTGTTCAAGCCATTTATTATCAGAAAGCTGATAGAGCGCGGTATTGTAAAAACCGTAAAATCTGCAAAGAAAATCGTAGATCGAAAAGACCCTGTGGTCTGGGATATTCTGGAAAACGTATTGAAAGGACACCCTGTGTTGCTCAACCGTGCTCCAACACTGCACAGATTGGGTATTCAGGCTTTCCAACCCAAGTTGATTGAAGGCAAAGCCATTCAACTGCACCCATTGGTTTGTACAGCTTTCAACGCTGACTTTGACGGTGACCAAATGGCGGTTCACGTGCCACTCGGAAATGCGGCTATTTTGGAAGCGCAGCTGCTTATGTTGGCTTCACACAATATTTTGAACCCTGCCAATGGTGCTCCTATTACCGTTCCGTCTCAAGACATGGTTCTGGGTCTGTATTACATCACGAAGGAGCGCGTTGGTACTTCCAAGCATCCCATGAAAGGAGAGGGTTTGACTTTTTACTCACCCGAAGAAGTGATCATCGCGCACAACGAAGGCAAACTCGATTTGCATTCGAAAATCAAAGTGCGATGGACAGGAATTGATGGCGTCAGTCAAATAATTGATACCACTTGTGGGCGCGTGCTATTCAACGAGGTAGTTCCAAATGAATTGGGCTTCATCAACGATCTTTTGACCAAAAAATCTCTGAGGGACATTATCTCTGATGTATTGAAAGCGGTGGGTGTTTCAAGAACAGTTAAGTTCTTGGACGACATCAAAGAAATGGGTTTCCAAACAGCATTTAAAGGTGGATTGTCATTTAAGTTGACAGATGTTTTGGTGCCCAAGGAAAAAGAAGATTTGGTTAAAGCAGCCACTTCTGAAGTAGAGGAAATCATGGACAGCCACGCCAATGGTTTGATTTCTGAAAACGAGCGTTACAACCAAATCATCGATATCTGGACACACGCCAACTCTAAGTTGTCCAATATTGTAATGAAGCGTTTGGAGGAAGACAACCAAGGGTTCAATAGTGTTTACATGATGTTCCACTCCGGAGCACGTGGTTCTAAAGAACAGATTCGTCAGCTTTCGGGCATGAGAGGTCTGATGGCCAAACCACAGAAGTCGAGTGCAATGGGCGATCAAGACATTATCGAAAACCCGATTTTGTCCAACTTTAAAGAAGGCTTGAGCATCTTGGAGTACTTCATTTCTACCCACGGTGCCCGCAAGGGTCTTGCGGATACGGCCTTGAAAACAGCAGACGCCGGTTACTTGACCAGAAGGCTTGTAGACGTTGCACAGGATGTAATCATCACCGGAGAAGACTGCGGTACTTTGCGGGGTATTTTGACCACTTCGCTCAAGAAAAATGACGAAGTTGTGGAATCATTGCATGATAGGATTTTGGGCCGAACATCGGTTCATGATATTGTCCATCCTGATACCGGTACGCTTATTCTGTCTGCGGGTGAGGAAATCTCTGAGGAATATGCCAAACAAGTAGAAGAAGCCGGAATAGAAGAAGTTGAAATTCGTTCGGTTTTGACCTGTGAGCAGAAGAAAGGCGTTTGTTCTAAGTGCTACGGCCGTTTCTTGGCAACCGGCAAAATGGCCGGAGTGGGCGAAGCGGTTGGTGTCATCGCAGCTCAGTCAATCGGTGAGCCCGGTACACAGCTTACCCTCCGTACTTTCCACGTGGGTGGTGTGGCTTCTAAGTTCTCTGAAGACAATAAAATTAAAGCCAAATTCCCGGGTAGAGTGGAGTTTGAAGAGTTGCGCACAGTGCTTCGTAAGTCACCTGATACGGGTGCAGTTGAGCGCATTGTTGTGTCACGCTCGGGCGAAATGAGAATCATTGAAGAGAAGACCGGGGCTGTATTGGCCAATGCCACAATGCCTTATGGTTCGATTTTGAAAGTGGATGACAAAGCCGTGGTCAAACGCGGTGACGATATCTGCGAATGGGACGTTTATCACTCGGTAATTGTCTCGGAAGAAGAGGGAAAAATCGAGTTCGAAGGAGTTGATGAAGGTATCACTTTCCGTACCGAGACTGATGAAGCTACGGGCTATGCGGAAATTGTAATCATTGAGACCAAAGACAAGAAAGTAAACCCTGTTGTGAATGTCCGCAAGGGAAAAGAAATCGTTCGAAGCTATAACATTCCTGTAGGCGCTCACCTGCAACTGCGTGACGGTGACTCTGTGGGAATGGGCGCCATCATTGCCAAGATTCCTCGATCGGCAGGAAAGTCAGGCGATATCACAGGTGGTCTGCCTCGTATTACCGAGTTGTTTGAAGCGCGCAACCCGTCTAACCCGGCTATCGTTTCCGAGATTGACGGTATAGTGTCTTATGGCAAAATCAAACGAGGTAATCGCGAAATTGCTGTTGAGTCAAAAACAGGCGAAGTGAAGCGCTACTTGGTGCCGATGTCTAAGCACATTTTGGTTCAAGAAAATGACTTTATCAGAGCAGGTAGCCCACTTTCGGATGGTGCTATTACACCGTCTGATATCTTGGCTATTCAAGGCCCGACTGCAGTTCAGGAATACCTTGTGAACGAAGTTCAAGAGGTTTATCGATTGCAAGGCGTAAAAATTAACGACAAGCACTTCGAAGTAATTGTCCGTCAGATGATGCGTAAAGTAATCGTAGAAGACCCCGGAGACACACGCTTCTTGGAAGGTGAATCAGTTGAAAAGGCTGAGTTCATGGACCTGAACGATGAGCTTTATGGCAAGATGGTAGTAGTTGAGCCCGGTGACTGTGAAACGCTCAAAGCCGGTCAAATGATATCCGCCCGCAAATTGCGCGATGAAAACTCAATGCTGACCAGAAAGGACAAGGCTCCTGTCACTGCACGAGAGGCGATTCCCGCCACATCGTCACCATTGCTTCAAGGTATCACCAAGGCTTCGCTCCAAACCCAATCGTTCATCTCGGCTGCGTCTTTCCAAGAGACGACCAAGGTGCTCAATGAGGCGGCTGTTAGCGGTAAGTCAGATTATCTGGTAGGTTTGAAAGAAAACGTAATCGTGGGGCACTTAATTCCTGCAGGAACCGGTACACGTACTTTCCAAGACTACATCGTTGGCTCCAACGAAGAATACGAACAATTGAGTGCTCCCGAGCCCGTTTCAGAAGGCGAAGAGTCATAATCAATCGATATTGTCAGAATGATAAGGGTCGTTTTGCACTGCGCAGAACGACCCTTACTTTTTTGTAGAAAAAAAACGTCCATTCTCTTGCTTTCCGGACACGAGTCAAAGGAAAGTTGTTAACTAAGACCTTAATTTCGCGACCAAATTTTTACCTGATGTCATCTAAAAAATTCAGACCCGGAGTATTGTACGGAGAAGAAGCGCAGCACCTGCTGTGTTATGCCAATGAGAATGATTTTGCCCTGCCTGCAGTCAATGTGGTGGGCACAAATAGCGTCAATGCGGTTTTGGAAACTGCCAAGGAGCTAAATTCTCCCGTGATTATTCAATTCTCCAATGGCGGTGGAGTCTTTTTTGGAGGCAAAGGATTGGATAACGCAAATGAAAATGCGGCTATTCTGGGTAGTATCTCCGGTGCGCTTCATGTTCACACTATGGCTGAGGCCTATGGGGTACCGGTGATTTTGCACACTGACCATTGCGCTAAGAAACTCTTGCCGTGGATTGATGGATTATTGAATGCCGGTGAACGTTATTTCGAAAAAAACGGCAAACCGCTTTATTCATCGCACATGTTGGATCTGAGTGAAGAAAGCTTGGAAGAGAACATAGAGATTTCCGGAAAGTACTTCGAACGCATGAACCGCTTGGGGATGATCATTGAAATAGAACTTGGCGTAACAGGAGGGGAAGAGGATGGAGTGGACAACACGGGAGTAGATAGTTCGCGACTGTATACCCAACCCGAAGAAGTGGCCATGGCTTATGAGGCCATGAATAAGATTTCGCCTCATTTCACTATTGCAGCGGCATTTGGCAATGTACATGGTGTGTACAAGCCGGGGAACGTTCACTTGCAGCCCATCATTCTGAAAAATTCGCAGGATTATATCCAGCGCAAGTTCAGCACAGGGCACAATCCTGTCAATTTCGTGTTCCATGGTGGGTCCGGTAGTTCGCGCGAGGAGATTCGAGAAGCCATTCGCTATGGCGCCATCAAAATGAACATTGACACCGACATGCAATGGGCATTCACCTCAGGTGTACGCGACTACGTCACTGAGAAAAGTGCCTATTTGCAAGCACAAATCGGTAATCCGGAAGGTGCCGACAAGCCTAATAAAAAACACTATGACCCGCGCATCATGCTCAGGCAGGGTGAAAAGTACTTTGTGAAGCGATTGGCAGAGGCTTTTGAAGACCTCAATTGCATTAATCGTAATTAAGAATGGAAAGGCGGCTTCGAGCCGCCTTTTTTCAATTCTTTGTTTTGACCACCCTGAAAGTTTTGGAAGCATCTGACGAAGCAATGCGGAGCAAGTACACTCCGGCAGGCAATTCAGAAGTTTGCATGGTGGCAGTACCTTTCACGGTGGCGCTCAGACACAGTTTCCCCTCCAAGGTGAGCAAATCCACCACGGCCGTTTGAGAAGATGTAATCATCAACTCGTTGCTCATGGGGTTAGGGAAATAGCGAACAGCGGCACTACCAACCATTTCATCGACTCCAATAATCACTGAAATGGTCACCTCGGCATAGGCTGAACACTCGTTGGCATCTATTACCCACAAACCAATTGTACCGGCACCCAAACCCTCAATGTTTTCGGTCATGGCCCCGTTTGTCCACAAGTATTGATATGGAGGTGTACCTCCTTCAACATTGCTGGTCACTTCTCCCTCTTCACTGCCTTCGGGTGTGTCAGTAAACGACAAATCAATCAAGATTTCAGTAGGCTCGGTAATAATGAATTCGTATTCGGACACACATCCATTTTCATCCAAAATGGTGAAATCATAGCTGCCCGCAGTCAAGGTGTCAGCGTTGAATTCGAATTCAGGTGCCACTATTCCTGTGCCTCCGCCTATAGAAGTAATGGCGAATGTGCCATCGCTACCACCAAAGCATGTAACATCGGAAGTAATGTATTCGACAAACAAACTATCCGGTCCGCTTATGCTCGCTGATACTTCTACAGGACAATTACCCGTGGTCGTGCCAGTTGCGTTATATGTGCCCGGTTCGAGATTATCAAGCAAGAAAGTGGTGGCCCCGTTATCCCATAGGATAGACTGACCCGCGTTGTTTTCAAATGAAACAGAAATGGTTCCATCATTGGATTGATAACAAGTGAGGTCTGTAGATTCAAAACTCCAAACGGGAATAGGATCGATGGTTATGGTGACCGGTCCAAACGTAATCGGTTCGGGAATATTTGCGAAAAACACCTCCCCGGAATAGGTTCCATTCTCGGTGACAACCAAGGTAGCACCCGTGGACCCGTCACTCCACTCAATAGTGGAAAGTCCGGGAACTGATAAGATTGCTGAGTCTCCGGGGCAAAGAAAAGTCGGTTGATCGACAACCAGATTCAATGTGGTTCCCTCGACAAGGTCATGATTGAGCTGAGAGGGTAAATCGTAGAAGACTTCTTCCAGTCCCGATGGCCAAATGACTTTTACCGAGTCCACCACAGTGGTAATACCCAAACCAAAAAGCATATGCTGAGAATCTTGGCCCAGATAGTTGTCACCGGCCATTGTGTAACGATAATAGGTTTGCCCACCCGCAGATAATTCGATGCGCGACCCAATTGCATTCCTGTTGCTGATGGTGCCATGAAGGGTGATTTTGACCCATTTATTCGTGCCTCCCGAACTACCCCAGAGCTGAGCGTGTGTGGGTTGACGGTTATTGATGGCAATGTCCGGATAGCCGTCATTGTTGTAATCGCCCACTGCCGATCCATATGACTCTCCCGGAGATGTCTGAAACCCACTCATATTGTTGTATGAAAAGGTATTGTCGCCATTGTTGGTGTATATGTAATTCATGGATGGCGAGTTGCCCGGAAAAAGAGAAGCGGCTGCGAAAATGTCGAGGTGTGTATCGTTATTGAAGTCGAGCCAATTGGTGCCCCAACAAAAACTACCTATCGAAGCACCGGCCGCGTTGGCTACTTCGTTGAACGTTCCGTTTCCGTTGTTTCGCAATAAGCGGTTTCCTTGAGCAGGCACATTGCTCAAGTATATGTCGAACCAGCCATCACGGTCATAATCTCCAATGGATGCACTCATGGCATCTATCATCAGTGCGGTACCGCTTTGAACACTCACATCAGTAAACGTTCCGTTGCCATTGTTCTTGTACAATGCATTTGGGTTAACTGCCAGATCATTGATGACATACAAATCCGGCCAACCGTCATTGTCATAGTCAAACCAAACAGACTGAAATGAGGGTTCTGCACCGTTGTCGATACCCAGGGTTAGGGCTTTTTCGGTGAAAGTTCCATCTCCATCATTCTCATAAAAATAATTGCGGCTCAAACCAAAAAAACTGTCCCAATTGCAGACGTAAACGTCCAAGTCACCATCTCGGTCATAATCCCCCCAAGAGTGGCCATAGATTCTGACTGTGGTGTTGAGAAAACCTGCTTCAGTCGTGACGTTCGTAAAGTTGAAATTTCCATCATTTTGAAGCAGTAATGGCGAACTTTGAAAACGTGTCATGAAGATGTCTTCGTCACCGTCATTGTCATAATCTACCCAAGTTATGTGTTTCACTTGACCGATTTGGAAGAAGTACTCAGAGTAAGTCATTGTCCCGTTTCCATTATTGCGATAAAAACGCGGGCTTTGGGCATTGCTCGGAATGCTCAAATCATCCCAACCATCATGGTCAAAATCATAAAAACTGATGCCTGCACCGCCAAAGGACCAATTGTTCAGAAAGATCATTCCGATCTGATTGTTGGCAATGGTGTAGGTCTGCCCTATTGAGACAAGAGATAACCCCAATAAAGATAAGACTGAAACTATTTTTTTTATTATGGCCATCGGTCTTAATTATTTCCTATTTGATAATCGAGAAAAAGTTAGTTTGTCACTTTCAAAATGCGCTCGAAGCCGTTTTTGAACTTCAATTTGACGAGGTAAACCCCCGATGGTCCCGGTAGTTCAAGTGCGGTCAAGCCGGAGTTGAATTGAGTCGCAATTAACCGCCCGTCCATAGCAAAGATCTCTATCATTTGGGCGTTTCCGCATGGAATGCGAACGGTACCTCCTGTCGCAAAAGGGGCACACTTCCTATCCAATTCTTGGACACTTACAGTAATTGTAGTTTCAAAACTCGCCACACAGCCGTTGGAATCCGTTACGATGCATGAATAAAAACCGCCACTCAGCCCGCTGATTTCCATTCCGGATTGACCTGAGTCCCAATCGGCTTCATAGGGTGGAGTGCCACCTTGAATTGATAACACAATGGACCCATTCAGATTATTAATATCCGCATTAACGGTCGTCCCCGTCACTTCCAGAGCAGAGGGTGAGGCCAATTCGAAAGAATAGTTCACAGTGCAGCCCAATGAATCGGTTAACGTGACGAGATAAGATCCGGCCGTCAAGTCTGTCAATTCTTCCAACACCGGATCGAATGTGATTTCACCCTCTCCTCCCGTGGTGGACACCAAACTGATGTTACCTCCCGATTGACCGAAGCATAGTGGTTCAGCGGTGTCAAATTCGGCCGATAAAGGAGCCGATTCCAATACTTCCAATGTGGTTGAGGATTCGCAACCTCCCAATGAACCGGTTATTTCATAAATGCCCGGTCCTAAGTTCTGCATGGGCATTTCAGTGGAAGTTCCATTCACAACCCACTCTATGTTCATTGCTTCTATCGAGTCTGAAGTGATAGTTCCTTCTTGTGACTCATAACAGACCATGTTCGTATACGAAATACCCAAATCGGGTAAGGGCTGAACTTCGATAGTCACTTCATACGTTTGCAAAATCAAACCATTGGGGTGCGTGACTAATACGCTGTATGTGCCCGTTTCAGTCACGTTGATGGATTGCGATTCCTCACCATTGTTCCACTGATAAGTGGCATACTCTCCTGCTGTTAAGTTCACGGATTCCCCTTCGCAAATGCTCAAGGTACCTGACTGATTCAATTGAGCGGAAAAAGAACTCCCCTCAACTATATGGAGCCATTGATTGGGCTCTATGTCATAGAAAACATCAACTATGCCGCTCAACCAAGTGATTTTCAAACTGTCTACTGATTCAGCTTGTCCCAGACCGAATATCTGATACTGCGAATTTTGGCTCATAAAGCCCTCTCCACACATGGTGTATCTGGTTTGAAGATTTCCATCGATATAGCAATCAATGAATGAGCCTATGCCGTCTCGGTTGCTAAGTACACCTTCCAGTGATACCTTCAAGTGATTATTTGTGGTTGTGGAATTGTTATGCCACACCTCGCATTTCAAAGGTGAGCGAACCCCAACCAGCAAATCAGGATTGCCATCATTGTCATAATCACCTGTAGCGCACGAGTGGGCCACATTCACATGGCCCTGAAATCCACTGAGAAAGGCATAAGTGAACGTGCCATCTCCATCCCCCGTATAGAAGTAATTTTGAACAGGTGTGTTGCTCAATGGGCCTGTATTGACGTATAGATCTTGCCAACCATCCAAATTGTAATCCATCCATAGCGCGCCCCAGCAAAACTGATTGACAGCTACGCCTGAAGCGACTGCCACATTCGTGAAAGTGTTGTTACCATTGTTGCGCAGAAGGTTGTTACCTGCCTCAGAGTTGGCTACGTAGAAATCAATGTCACCATCATTGTCATAGTCACCCACTGTGTTACTCATGGTGTTGATATAGATATCTGCACCACTTCCCGCTGTGATGTTGGTGAATTGCCCGTTGACATTGTTCAAGTACAAGTCGTTAGAGTCAGGCAAACGGTCATTGGCTACATATAAATCCTGCCAACCATCGCGGTTGATGTCCACAAAAGTTGTCAGGAACGTGTGCTTGGAACCATTGGAAACTCCCAAGTCACCCGCAACTTGAGTGAAAGTTCCATCACCATCGCTCCGGAATAAATAGTTAGTTACTGTAGTACCGGGTTGATTGACGTTGGTGTTGTAGTTGCTGATGTAGAGGTCCAACCAGCCATCGTTGTTGATGTCTCCCCATGATGCTCCAAAGGCCATCGCATTGGCAACCTGAGTGATGCCAACTGATGCAGTGACATCGGTCATATTCATGCTGCCATCATTTTGATACAATGACCATGGGCCCAAATAGCGGGTAAAAAACAAGTCAGCGTCACCATCATTGTCGTAGTCGGCCCACACTATCATTTTAGCTTCATTGGAATTGGGAATTCCCAGGTCAATCAGCTGAAACTCCCCTTGATTGTTGGTGTAGAAAACAGGAGGCTGATTGAATCTCGAAAAGCTCAAATCAGGCCATCCATCTTTATTGAAGTCATAAAAACTAACTCCGCATCCCCAATTGTTGTGCGTAGTAGTGACATTCACACCGAGAGCAGTGCTAACTTCTGAGAAATACTGACCCACTAACGACATGGAAAGTAAAAATGCGCTACAAGTTGTGGCAACCGACTTGCCCCAACTGTGGGAAAACATTTTTGTGCAATACTTTACCATGGCTATATCGCAATTAACGGTTGGGATATATTTTGAACACTTGGCTCTCTCCCGAATCCAAGGTGATGCGCACGAGGGAAACTGTATGGTGTTGAATGTCTATTGCACCTATCGGTCTGTTGATCTCCCGGATTAACCTGCCCGTGAGGTCATAGAACCAAAGGTGCGCCACGTTGTTACAAGGAACCAAAAAACGGTCGCCCATGATAAGTGGGGAGCATGTGTGCTCATTTTCATTTATTCCAACACTGATGTTAGCCTCTCCGACAACAGTGCAGCCATTAGCATCGGTCACTGTTATGGAGTAGCTACCTTGTCCAATGTTGAAAATTTGTGCTGTTTCCTCTCCGCCTGACCAAGCATAACTAAAGGGCAACGTTCCTCCGGTAACAATGGCATTGGCACTGCCGGTGTTCAATTCAGTATTTGTGTTTTCTGAGATTATCTCTAAGCCAAGTGCCTCAGGTTGAGAAATACTGAACGGCAACTCGATTTGACAATCATTTTCGTCAGTCACAATGAGGGTATAGCTTCCGGCCTGCAATTGAGTCGGATCAGACGCGGGCTCGATTTCCCAAACCAATTCTCCCGTGCCACCTGTCGGGTTGACATTCGACAACTGGCCATTCGCCTGACCAAAGCAAAGCACATCAGAAGTTTCAAAGTTTGCCAAAATCTCCTCAGCCGGATCAATGACCAGAAGTTCCGTCTTAGCGCAAAAATCATTGGATATCTGGATAGTGTTCTCACCAAACGAAACGTTCGCTATCTGTTCTGTCATGGGCTGACCGTTGAGCAGCACCGTCATATCTGACCAAGAGTCCGTATCAATCTCCAGCAATCCGTTTTCTTCTCCAAAGCAGAAGGGGTTAGTGCCGATTATGGTGTAGTCCGGAAGGGATACATCCGTGATAGTGATCGTTTCGGAGGTCAAGTTCAATCCAAACATGTTGGTCACTTGAACAAAGTATTCTCCCGGTTCAGAAACCGTAATAGTCTGTGTTTCTTCACCTGTGCTCCACAAGTAGGAGAGGTGATTTCCGGCATCTAGCACAGCACTTTGACCCTCGCACAAGTCAATATTGTTTCCTTCTACTCCCAAATTGACTCCAACTGACATTCCTTCAACAAAGTGATGAGTTTGACCTGCCGGGAGGTTGTAGTAGGTCTCCACAATGCCACTGAGCCAACTGACTTTGATGCTGTCCACCATGGTGTTTTCACCCAAACCAAAAATGTGTCTTTGAGAGTCTTGAGTCATGAATCCCTCACCGCACCGGGTGTAGTGGGTCTGTGTGAGGTCATTGGCATAGACATCAATCCATGTTCCGATTCCGTCTTTGTTGCTGATTGTGCCTTCTACACTCACCTTGATGTAGTTGCCTGGATTTCCATTGTTTCTGTGCAGTCCCATTTTGAATGGTGTTCTGCGTGATACTGCCATGTCCGGCAGCCCATCATTGTTGTAGTCACCAATAGCCGCACAGTAGGATTCATTCCCAACTCCCTGAAATCCGGATAAAAAGCCATAGGCAAATGTGCCGTTTTGGTTGTTGACATAAAAATAGTCCTGAACCGGCTGCCCTTGTGGATTTCCGGTGGGAACAAACAAGTCTTTCCAGCCGTCCAGATTGAAATCTATCCAAGCTGCGCCCCAGCAGTTAGCAAACACCGAAGTGCCCGAGGCAGTTGCTTCCTCCGAGAAGTTGTAGTTGCCATTGTTCCTGAGCAATCTGTTGCCACTTAGGCTGTTGGTCACATATATGTCAAGAAGGCCGTCATTGTTGTAGTCACCCAACGTTCCTGACATCGAGCAGATGGCAATGTTGGCCCCACTTCCGGCAGAAACGTTCGTAAAAGTGCCGTCTTCGTTATTAGAATAAAGCTTGTTTTCGTGATAGATGCGGTCGTTGACCAAATAGAGGTCTTGTTTGTTCTCTCTGTTTGTATCAAGAAAAATGGACTGAAAGGTTGTGGTAATTCCATCTTGCACTCCGGCAGCTACTGCAAGTTCCGTGAAAGTGTCATTTCCATTGTTCCTGAAGAACACATTGACCCAAGTAGGATTGATATGATGGTAATTGCAGATGTATAAATCCAAATCACCGTCCTTATCATAGTCGCCCCAACTGGCCCCATAAGTATTGTTGGTCGTATTGGAATTTGGCCAACCTGCGCTGTATGGCACTGCCCATAGACCTGCTGCTTGAGATATATCCGTGAACGTCAAGTCGCCATTGTTTCTGAATAATTGCCAAGCACCCAATCTGCGCGTGATGAATAGGTCACTGTCTCCATCATTGTCATAATCCACCCAAAGGATCATTTTCATTTCGTGGGTGTTGGAGATGGGGATGCTTATTTCCTCGAAGGAGCTCCCTGTGTTGCGAAAAAAACGTGGCGGAAATCCTTGTCTGGCACATGAAATATCGTCCCAACCATCGTGGTCGAAATCAAAAAAACTAATGCCACAGCCCCATAGCGCGTTGTCTGTGATAAAATCAATACCCGAGGCTATGGCCACATCCGTGAAATACTGGCTGCGGGCTACTTGACTCGTGTTCAAGAACAGACAAGAAAGAAAAGCGATGCGGATTATTTCTGAGATAATGGTCGATCTTGCAGAATTCGAACTCATGGTGTCTTTACAACTTTGATGGTTTGGTTAGTCACAGCTGATTCAATTTTGATCAAATAAACATTGCTTGCGAGGGCATTGAAAACTTGCTCAAACTTAAGACGAGCGTCCGTTTCTGTCAGACTAATCGTCTCAATTAATCGACCGCTAATTTCGAATATGTTCACTTCACTTTCGGGGGGCAGGGCACAAAATTCAAAGTAACATGGATTACAGGGGTTTTCTGTTGGCTTAAAAAGTTGAAAATCACAGAATAAATGATCTTCTATTCCTTGAACAACCCCTATCTGAAAAGATACATATACCATACATCCATTAGCATCAGCAATCCATACACCGTAATTACCGGGTGGAAAAGAGGCCATTAACTCCTGATTTTGTCCACCCGGCCAGTAAATTGTGTATGGCAATACACCCCCTTCGATGCTCAATATGACTTCACCAAGTTGGTCAGGAGGGGAGGCATCCAAAGTTTCGGCTGAGGCCAGCAAAGGAGAAGGTTCAGCGATTTCGAATGAAGAAGAGACTTCACAGCCAAATTGATTGGTGGCGGTCACGGTGTAAAATCCGGCACTGACTTCATTCATTTCCAAACCTTCAGTGTCATTGGACCATTCAATAATGGCTCCTGCAGTGTTTCCGGTCAGCGTGACTTCTGCCCCGCCATTCATTTGCCCAAAACACAGTGGTTCAGAGGTATTAACCTCTAAGAACATTTCCGGTTGATATGTGATGTACACTGAATCTGAGGTAATTACCAGCCCTGATATAATCTCCAATTCGGCATAATACCATCCACTCTGCGTCACAACAAGTGTATCCGTCACAATACCTGTGTTCCAACTTACCGCTGTGCCCTCTGCTGTGGTCACGTAGGCACTTCCTTGGGAATGGCAGTTTCCTTCCGGCTGGTTGCCTATGATATTCAGTGAAAAAGACTGCCCTTCAATCAAGGAGTACAAAGTATCCGCCTCGAGATCGTAATAGTTTTCAATCAAGCCGGAAGGCCATTGAATATTGACGGAGGTGATGCTGTCCTCTGAGCCCAATCCGAAAACAAGAGTGTATGAATTCTGTGCCAAATAGCTTTCACCGCACTTGGTGAAATGATACTGAATCAAATCCCCGGCTTGCACGGTCACCAACGTTCCGATGGCATCCGCATTGGAAACTACGCCCGTTAGTTGAATTTTCACGAAGTGATTGCCTTCCTGCTGATTAATCCACAATTGAGACTGATCAGGAGAGTGATTGTTTAGGAGCAAATCAGCGTATCCATCGTTGTTAAAGTCACCTACAGATGGACTAAAGCTCCTGAAGTTGGCAGTTGTGAAGGGTATCGAAGTCAAACTTTCAAACTGGTTTCCACCCAAGTTTTTGAAAAACTTGTTCCTGGAGTCTTCTCCCGGGTTTCCGGCAAAATCTGTAGCGACAAAAAGGTCCCGGAGTCCGTCATTATCTCCGTCCAGCCATTGTGCCCCCCAACAGAAAAGGTTGGTTGCCGTGCCTGAAGCTGCGGTTTGGTCCTCAAATGTCAGATCGCCATTATTTACATGAAACCTGTTTCCTGTGTGGTTATTTGTGACATAGATTTCATCATATCCATCATTATTCGAATCTCCCACGGTGGCCGACATTGAATCTATAATAATCTCAAGATTTGATTGACTTGAAACGTCCGTGAAAGACAAACCGCTGTTATTGATATACAACTTGTTGGGCGATAATTTGTCGTTGGCAAGAAACAAATCGGGCCAACCATCATTGTTAAAGTCGGAGAAAACCGGTTGAAAGGTGAATTCGTATCCGTCATCAACTCCCAGCGCTTCGGCTACCTCGGTAAATGTTCCGTTGCCGTTGTTTCTAAACATGAAATTTTTAGCATCTTGGCTCACGGCATAACTGGCTACATATAAATCGAGCCATCCATCCCGGTTATAGTCTGTCCAGGCATGTCCAAAATGACGGACTATCAATGCAGGCAAACCTGCTTCGAATGAAATTTCTACGAAGTTTAAATCACCCGTATTTTCAAAAAGTCGAAAACGCTGGAGATGACACGTTATGAAAATATCCGGGTCACCATCATTATCAAAATCAACAAATGAAAGTTGCTTGACGTGGTAGTCTTCTGAAATAAAAGGGGTTATCAACTCAAACCCGTCACCGGTATTTCTGTAAAACTGGCAGACTCCGTTGTTGGTCAATACAAAGTCATCCCATCCGTCTTTGTCCCAGTCATGAATGGTAGAGCCTCCACCGTCAATGCCGTTGTAGGAATGAGCGATGCCATACCAAGGTGCCATATTTTGAAAAATTTGGGCACTGCATGGTGAGACAATCAAGAGCAAAGACAAACGAAAACACGCAAGGCTCAAGTTTTTCATTGGATGGTTTGGTTAGGCAAGAATCAAGACGCAATTTTTGAGAAAGGTTTGCTTTTCTCCTTTTACCCTAAGCTGCTAATTTTGCGGCCCTTCTGAATCACACTTTCGATTGAAAAAATCTACCTTTTTAGAAAAAGCACCATTGCCCACCTTGGACGGGTTGTTTGTGATGCATACTTTTTCGAGCAGCCATCCGGATTTTCCTCACGTTGCGATGGTTTCGGGCCAATTGGCCAATCTCGATTCGGTGTTGGTTCGCATTCATTCCGAGTGCATGACGGGCGATGTTTTCGGCTCGCTGAGATGTGACTGTGGCAGCCAATTGGCCGCGGCCCGCGCCCGAATTGGCGCTGAGGGCGGCATTCTGATTTATCTGCGCCAAGAGGGAAGAGGCATCGGATTGGTCAACAAGCTGAAAGCCTACAATCTGCAAGATAAGGGCATGGACACGGTGGAGGCCAATGAGGCGCTGGGTTTTCATGCCGATGACCGCGATTTCACTCCGGCCATTGACATTTTGAAACATGTTGGTGTCAAGGGTATTCGCCTGATGACCAATAATCCGGACAAGATAAAAAGACCCGAGCAAGCCGGCATCACCGTGGTGGAGCGTGTGCCCATCATCATCCCACCAGAGCAGGAAAGTGCGGCCTATCTGGAGACCAAACGCTCCAAAATGGGCCACCTTTTTGACCGAGGTGATTGAGCAGTCGTTCAGACGCTTATGGTCCTACGTTGTAGTAAAGCGGTGCATCGGGCCCGATAGGCAACTCAAATAAAATCCACACGATGAACAGCAATGTCCATCCGATGAAAAAGACCACCGAGTATGGAAGCATGGTGCTGATGACTGTTCCTATTCCCGCTTTTTTGTCATAACGTTCAATGAAGGCAACAATCAATGCGAAATAGCTCATCATGGGCGATATGATATTGGTGACGCTATCGCCAACGCGATAGGCGGCTTGGGTAAACTCAGGTGAATAGCCCAGCAGCATGAACATGGGAATAAACACAGGCGCCATGATGGCCCATTTGGCGGAGGCCGAGCCCATCACCAAATTGATTGTGGCTGCTACTGTGATGAACATAATCATCAGAGGAATAGGCCCCAGCCCTGAGGACTGAAGAGTAGCTGCGCCTTTGATGGCCATCACCAATCCCAAATTGGTCCAGTTGAAATAGGCTACAAATTGCGCAGCAAAAAATACCAAAACGATGTAGCTGCCAAGTGTTTCCATGCTTTTACTCATGCCTTTCATCACATCGGCATCGCTTTTAAATGTGCCCGCACTAAAGCCGTAGGCAATTCCCGCGATGGCCGAACTGAGGAAAATAAGCGACACGATGGCATGCATAAAAGGTGACTTCAAAATGGAGCCATCTTCACCTCGAAGCAGACCGTCCTCGGGCACCAAGGTGAGAAGCAATAAACCCGTGAATACTAAAACGGAAATTCCTGCCCACAGCAATCCACGCTTCTCAGAAGTGCTGAGTCGGGTGATTTCGGCCGGTTTTTCTTCTCCTTTGTATTCTCCCAGTCGAGGGACCACGATTCTTTCAGTCACCCAAGTGCCGAGGGCCGAAATAAGGAAAGTGGAAACGAACATGAAATAGTAATTACACGCAGGGTTGACTACGTATTCGGGAGATATGATTCGGGCCGCTTCTTCCGACAACCCTGCGAGAAGGGGGTCAATTGTACCCAGTAACAAGTTGGCACTGTATCCACCCGAGACTCCCGCAAATGCCGCAGCCAATCCGGCCAATGGATGCCGACCGGCTGCCAAGAAAATGACAGCTGCCAATGGCACCAAAAGCACGTAGCCCACTTCGCTGGCTGCATTGCTCATCACACCGCACAAAACAATTACGAAAGTCAGTAGCTTCTTGGGCGAAGACAGAACGACAAGCCGAAGAACCGTTCCAATCAAGCCGCTGCCTTCGGCAATTCCAATACCCAACAACGCTACCAACACTGTACCCAGTGGGGCAAATGAGGTAAAATTGTAAACCATTTTGGTCAGCATGAAATCCAGGCCTTCGCGTGATAACAGACTTTTGACCGGTTGAGGCTCGCCCGTAGCCGGGTGAATAACTGACACGTCAAACTGTGACACTATCCAAGATAAAAGGATAATGATGAAAGCAAAAATGGCAAATAGAGAAGCAGGGTGGGGAAGTGCATTTCCCACTTTTTCAATGAATCCCAAAAATCTGTCAATCTTGCTTCGTTTGAGGGTGCCTTGTTCGGTCATTCCAATGTTGTTTTTTTGGTTTGAAAATCGCGGCAAAGTACAAATTCCAAACATCAAAAAAGGCTATGAGTAGCACCATTAGAATGGCCTAATATTGCTTCTATTGCTTTGGTTCATTGCATTTTGAATCAATTGATTACTTTTGTTCCCGAACAATTAAACCTCTCCAATTGAAAATCCTCAAGGGTATTTCTTACTTTTTTATTGCCGTCACCCTCATTTATGTGGTTTTGTGTTTTGTGGGGCCGTCAAAGTTTGAGGCTTCAGAGTCCATTACCATTGAGCAATCGCCCAAGGTGGTTTTTGACTATGTATCCAATTTTCGAACTTGGAAAGAGTGGGACCCATGGAATAGTCAGGATTCAACCATCGAAATGGTGATTGAAAAACCGATAGGTGTTGGGCACAAGTATGCTTGGACCTCGGAAAATATGGGCAGCGGCTCTCAAGAGGTCGTTGATTTTCGGTCACCTGAGTACATCAAATCAGCCTTGCGCCTAGCTGATTGGGAAGGGGTTTCTCATACCGAATTCATCTTTGCCCCCGAGGGCGCGGCCACAAATGTCACATGGACAATGGACGGATCGGAAATTCCTTTTTTGGCCAGGGGGGTCATGTTTATTCTGAATCAAGTTGAGCATCTCAAGAATGACTACCGCAATGGTCTGGCTGCCCTGAAGGAGAAATTGGAAGCCGGAGCCGGTATTTCTATTTCAGTTTCGGACAGTCAAATCAAGAATATGTTGGTGGTAGGAAAGCGTGTACAGGTTAATCCGGTCGAGCTCAACGAAGTTTTTTATGATGCCGCCATGGCAGAAATCGCCACTGCCATTGCTGCTGCGGGCAAAACCATTTCAGGCCCTCCATTGGCTATTGTCTATTCATATACAGATGATTTGATGGATACGGAAATTGCTTTTCCGGTTGCAGAATCATTTGAAGTTCCGGCACCATTCAGTCTAACCACGATTCCGGGTGGACGTGCTATGATAACGGAACACAACGGCCCTTATGAGACTTCCGGAGCCACATGGGGCCAGATGGAAAGGGTGGTGGAATTACATGACTTGAATATACGCTTCGCACCTTTCGAGATTTATGTGGTCAATCCGGGTGATACTCCGGACTCTACTCAGTTTGTCACTCGTATTATCTATCCCGTTGATTGAGAACTGAAGTTCTTGAAAAGAAATGCCCCACCAATTCGGAGGGGCATTTTGTTTAATTCATTTTTCTTTCCTTTTTGGCGCGGCCAATAGGTTTGGGAGGCTTGGGCAAATCAGGTGCATTGGATTTGCTATTCTGAGGTTGTTGATATGCGGCTTCGGAAGATTGTGGCCGGTTGCTAACCTTAGCTATGTTATTTTGTTGAATTGTAGCCATTCTGCGGCAAGTGGGAGGCCATGGACTTCGGTTCACAAGCTTCAATTCCGGGCCGTTATCAGTCATTATAATTCGATACGTGCTCGCCCACCATTTACTTTCTTTTGAACCGGGTACACCTAAAAGTAGATTATCCTAGACAATGGGCTGAAGTTCTTTATTTTCAAAATCAATGCGTAAAGAACATTTGTTTCGATAAATCTCAATCAAACGCAATCGGAACAGTGGCTCATGGTTTTGTTTGATTCCATTGAGCGTGGCTTCAAACCTCATGCTAGAGTCAGAAAGGATAACCAACACATGACCCGGATAGCGATAGATGGCTTCATTGGGCAATACCACTTGTTGGGCTTGGGTCCAAAATGAGCACATCAGCAAGAAAAAGATTGTAAAGTGCTTTATCATGACAGCGATTTTAAAGGTAAGTTGAGCCTCGCGTGTTTCGCGATTTTCGTTTTTTGATTTACCAGTTATCAGGCCTCAATTTGAAGCAGTTGGACAGGAATCTTTCATGGCCTCACTGCTCCAAAATCATCAATTTTCGGTCGCTTTCCAGGAAAATGGCAGGTTTGTCTTGTGTGTTGCTCACCTTGCCGGTGGCGCAAATTGCCTTGCCTTTGAGATAGACCTCGGGGGCGTAATTCAGATTGCGCAATTGATCTTTTCCTATCATCACTGAAAAGTACTGTCGCGGATAGCTGCGGTCTAAATACAGAAAAACATTGCCTTTTTTGGACACAAAGGTGCTGACCACAGTGCCGCAAATGGTCACTTCTTTACCGCTGTTTTCGTGGTAAATGGCTTGTGCAGTGTTGAAGGCTTTTTTGGGCATCCGGTCTGTGGTCAATGGCTGCACATCTGTATCTGTGTCGCCCGGAAACCAGGTTTCCTTGCTTTTTTGTGATTCGATTTCGCCTGCATTGTTCAGTTTTGGAAAAAAATCCAGGCCTGTCCATTGCTCTACTTCGTCCACTGTGCGCATGTGGTGGTATGTGGGTTCGGGGTTTTTGCGGTGGGGTATCCAAAATGCCACGCTTTGCTTGTCCACCGGGTCATAGGCCACTTTGAAAAACCATTCAGGCACACTGATTTCATTAACGGATTCGGGCACTTTTTTTAGCTCCGGAGTGAGCAAAGCGCCCGTCACCACCATCAACGGGTGACTTGTCCGGAAAACATAGTTACGCAGCACTTCTTCTATCTCGGCCCAACTTTCTCGGTTGAATTCGGGCAGTTGAGGTGCAATGTTGGAATAAAAGTAGCTTTCAGACAACGCGTCAGCATGCCAGCGAAAGTCAGCACTGGGAGCTAAATGGCCTCGGTCGTAGCCAAAGTTCCTGAAATTCTCTTTGCCGGATGCGTCAATCGTCTTGATGAAAAAATCCTCATCTATAGCAGTTCCTGTCGCTATAATTGTGTCGGGTCTGAAGTCATTGGTACGTGTGACGGTGCCGTCCACTATATCAGGCATAATGACATGATAGACCCAAGCGGGTTGTTCGTGCGATTCGCTGTAAGACAGCACCATGGCCTTGTGTTTCACCATTTGTATATCCAAGGCTCCGGTGGGAGCGCCATACTCATCCAACCACTCATGCAACAGCGTCAGTTTTAGGTCCTTCAGCTCATTGAGGGCAGTTTGCCATTGTGCTTCCTTTTGCGCTACTTCTTTTTGCTTCATGTCTACCAACTTTTGCACCTGAGCGCAGGTCTCTTGGGCAAATACCAATAAGCAAAAGGCCAAAAAGGTTTTTGGCTTGGAGCTAACATTCATGTTTGCAAAGAAAATGGATTCCGGCCGAATGTTGCCCTGTTGACTTTGGGCCAATCGGGTAGTTTTTTGAACAATTGTTGTCCGCTGAGCTTTGCGGGCGCAATTTTGCCCCATGTACAAACTGCTTCTCAAACCCTTTTTCTTCCTCTTTTCGCCCGAAAAAGCGCATAGTATGGCGCTGAGTTTGTTTCGAATTGCAGTGGCTATTCCATTGGTCGGAAGGGCCATGCGATCATTTTACGGGTATCAACACAGGGGCTTGGACCGAGAGGTGATGGGGCTCAAGTTTCGTAATCCTGTTGGTTTGGCCGCGGGATTTGACAAGGATGCCAAATATTTTGGTCTGATGGAGGCTTTGGGGTTTGGTTTTGTGGAAATCGGCACGGTGACTCCGCTGGCCCAAGGAGGCAATCCCAAGCCCCGGTTGTTTCGCTTGCCGCAAGACCGAGCGCTTATCAATCGCATGGGATTTAACAACGGTGGTGTGGCGGCCGCTGCCGAGAGACTGCGCGATCGCAAACCCGAGCTAATCATTGGAGGCAACATCGGCAAGAACAAGGATACCCCAAACGAAGATGCCCTGAGCGACTATGTCAAGTGTTTCGATGCGTTGCATGCGGTGGTGGACTATTTCGCGGTCAACGTGAGTTCGCCCAACACGCCCGGTCTGCGTGCATTGCAGGAAAAAGAACCGCTGAAGAAAATCTTGGCTTCATTGTCCGAGCGGAATAAGGCAACCGGGAAGCCACGTCCCATTTTGCTCAAAATCGCGCCTGACTTGACCGATGAGCAACTGGACGATATCATTGAAATCGTCCGCGAAACAGACATCGAAGGCGTGATAGCCACCAACACTACCATTTCGCGCAAAGGATTGCGCACTTCGGACACGGAAGTGGAGCAAATCGGAGCAGGTGGATTGTCAGGCTCGCCCGTCAAAGAGCGCAGTACGGAGGTTGTCCGTTATTTGGCAAAAAAGAGCAACAAAACATTCACCATCATTGGCGTAGGAGGCATTCTGACAGATGCCGATGCCCTGGAGAAATTAGAAGCCGGAGCAGATTTGGTGCAAGTGTACAGCGGAATGGTCTATGAAGGGCCCGCCATGGTCAGACGCATTCTGAAAGGAATGGCAGCGCATAAGTGAAGATGGTGGTGTGTCAGTCTTTCTTTCGTTTTTTCTTTTTAGCCTCAGTCGGTATATAGGACTCTCCGGCCAGTTTGAACTTCACCGGGACATTGTACTGAAAATTCACACTTTTACCCTTTTGCTTGGCCGGTTTCCAATCCGGTGGCATGGCATTCAGCATGCGAAATACCTCAGCATTCAAAGCGGGATGCACACTACGGAGTATTTTAACATCGCCCACTGAACCATCTTTTCGAACCACAAAAGTTGCAATGACCGTTCCTTCTGCACCGGCTTCGCGGGCTTCTTCCGGATAAACTACGTGAGAAGCGATGTATTCATAAATGGCATTCTGGTTATTTCTGAAGAGGGGCATTTCTTCAACAATCGTTAAAGGGGCTTCCGCGCCCCACGGGTTATCTAACGTGTCGAGAGGTTGGACTGAATCGTCCTGCTTAATGGGAGTTTCGGATTGGGCATGACAAAGCATGGTTCCAAAAAAGCAGACCGCTACAATGGTGATTCGGGCAAAAGCGAAGTGCATCATGCTGTTCGGTTTTTTAAGAAGAGTAATAGTACAAATCAGGCCAATATTTCACCCAGTTTTTCTCTGAACAGTGGATATATATTGAGGTTGTTGTGCTTGCCACCCACCAGTGTTACCATTTCGCAATCAGAGCGATGGCGGATTTTTTCGTAGAGTTTGAACCCCGACCGGTAGGGTACTATTGCGTCTTTGGTGCCATGAAAGATGGCGATGGGGCAAAGCACTTTTTCGATGTATTTGTCCGACCTAAACTCGAATCGAAGCAAAAGCCTGACAGGTAAAAACGGAAAACGACTCGTGGCCACATGCAACAGGCTGTAGTAAGGCGTTTCCAAAATCAAGTGATCGCAAGGCCGTTGAGTTGCCAGCCGAACAGCAAATCCGCTGCCCAAGCTTCGTCCATAAAGGACGATTTTGGCATACCGGTTTTGTGCGGTAAGGTGGTCCAATACGATTTCCATGTCACGGTGCATGTTGGTCTCGGTTCGCAGACCGCGGCTTTTACCATACCCGCGGTAATCGGGCACAAAAACATCATAGCCAAAAGAAGTCAGTTCTTCTCCCATGAATTTCCAGCGGTTGATATTACCCGTATTTCCATGAAGGTAAAAAATGAGGCCTTTCTTCTCTTTTGAATGAATCAAAAGGCCATGTATGCGACCATCAGCCGGGGTTTCTATCAGCAGTTCTTCATGCGGGGCGGCTATATCGGCCGTTTCATGGGTCTTGAAAAAATCAATGAAAATCACCCGTTCCTGCACCATGAAATAGACCACACAAATGCCCAAGTATATGAGCAGCGCATAGATGAGTATGTAGAATGCGGTTTCCAAAAGGAGGTGCTGATTGAGACAAAAATGCCCCTTCAAAATTGGATATTTTAGCCCGCCCAAAACGAAATTCATTTCATGCAAGAAGCAAAGCCTTTTACGCCTACCAAGAAAGTCAGAATTGTCACTGCTGCCAGCCTTTTTGACGGACACGATGCCGCCATCAACATCATGCGCAGAATTATCCAAAGCACAGGTTGTGAGGTGATTCACTTGGGCCATGACCGATCGGTGGAAGAGGTTGTCAACTGCGCTATTCAGGAAGATGCCAACGCCATCGCCATGACCAGCTACCAAGGCGGACACATGGAATATTTCAAATACATGCATGACTTGCTCAGGGAGAAAGGAGCCGGTCATATCAAGATTTTCGGTGGCGGAGGTGGCACCATCTTGCCCGAAGAAATCAAGGAATTGCACGCCTATGGCATCACACGCATTTATCATCCCGATGATGGTCGTGCGATGGGACTCCAGGGCATGATCAACGATTTGGTGCAGAAGAGCGAACAATCAGCCCCCCCGACTCCACAAAAGGGGGAGGAACTGTTGCAGTCGCTCAAGGCAAAGGATTGGAACTCCATCGCACACCTTATCTCACTTGCCGAAAACGAGCCCGAATCATTCCACAATCAATTCGCTTCCGCTATATCTGACCTTGTTCCCACAGACGGGAGCGCAGCAACCACTGTATTAGGAATTACGGGCACGGGTGGAGCCGGCAAATCTTCTTTGGTTGATGAGTTGGTGCGCAGATTTTTGCTCGATTTTCCGGATAAAACATTGGGCATTATCTCGGTTGATCCATCGAAACGCAAGACCGGGGGTGCCCTGCTGGGCGACCGCATCCGCATGAATGCCATTCGCCATCCGCGTGTTTACATGCGCTCTTTGGCCACGCGCCAAAGCAATTTGGCCCTGAGCAAGCACGTAGCAGAGGCTGTGAGCATTCTCAAGGCAGCCGCTTTTGACCTCATTATCCTTGAGACCTCGGGCATCGGCCAATCCGACACCGAGATCATGGACCACTCGGATGTGTCGCTCTATGTGATGACGCCTGAGTTTGGTGCGGCAACACAGTTGGAAAAGATTGACATGCTGGATTTTGCAGATTTAGTGGCCATCAACAAATTTGACAAACGCGGAGCCTTAGACGCCCTGCGCGATGTGAAAAAACAATACAAGCGCAACCACAACTTGTGGGATGCGGATGACGAGACACTGCCTGTCTTTGGCACCATTGCCTCTCAATTCAACGACCCGGGCATGAACCGCCTCTATAAAGCGGTGATGGACAAAGTGGCCGAAAAAACGGGCAACGGCCTGAGCTCTTCCTTCGAAATCACCAAGGAAATGAGCGAGAAGATTTACATCATTCCGCCCCAGCGCACGCGCTATCTGAGCGAAATCTCGGAAAACAACCGCACCTATGACCGCAAATCGCGCGAACAAGCAGCCATTGCTGACAAACTGCACGCGCTGCAACGTTCCATAGAAATTTTGTCTGATTCCAACCAATCGGAAAAAGGCTTGAGCATCTCGATGCTCCAATCTTCCTTTGACCGCATCAAACTGGACCTCGATCCGCATAATTGGCAACTCATTCAAGACTGGAATACCCAAGCCCAACGCTACCGCGATGAATACTATGTCTTCAAAGTGCGCGACAAGGAAATCAAAATCAAAACCCACACGGAGAGCCTTTCGCACTTGCAAATCCCAAAAGTTGCCATGCCGCGCATTTCGGGTTGGGGCGATGTACTCAGATGGCTTTTGCAAGAGAATGTTCCGGGCGAATTTCCCTACACAGCCGGCATTTATCCCTTCAAGAGAGAAGGGGAGGACCCCGCGCGGATGTTTGCCGGTGAAGGCGGCCCCGAGCGCACCAACAAGCGTTTTCACTATGTCAGCCTCGGCATGCCTGCCAAGCGACTCAGCACCGCTTTTGACTCTGTGACACTCTATGGAAACGACCCCGGCCTTCGTCCCGATAT
>Ga0169931_10001433_pt1 | contig 39357 bp, 25 predicted proteins | sample Kivu_15m_20L_FD_129675 | JGI IMG/M metagenome (GOLD analysis project Ga0169931, IMG submission 129675) | Freshwater microbial communities from Lake Kivu, Western Province, Rwanda to study Microbial Dark Matter (Phase II) - Kivu_15m_20L... | ecosystem: Environmental > Aquatic > Freshwater > Lake... | reverse complement strand
GACCTTATTAAAAGGGACACCACTTCTATTACATCACTGCTAGACGGCTACTTGGGCCAAAACGGTATTACTTCTGCAGGTAGTACCGCAGGATACACCTTTGCCTCCTACACTAGCTATCAAGGAATGTGTACTGTGAACAACACTGTTGCCACAGGAAATCACCAATGGTATGGCTGGACTATTGCTAACTCTGCAGAAACTACCGGCACCGTCGGCGCTTGGAAGGTAACCACTAACGGCCAAATTGGATTCCCCCTGAACAGTGGCAGCACCGCGAACAACATTCACGGATTTGTCATTAGCTCTGCTCAATTGAATAATGGCGGGGTCGCAGACACCACCACCGGCCTTGCTGGCGCCACAGCTAACAATTTAAATATTTTAGCGACTGCCCCAACTACTGTTCCAGTAGTTATTGCTTATGGGGATCTGGCTTCCGTAAGATCGGTTCAGCAGAACGATACGCCGGTTTTCACTTCCGGAGCAATTGTAATTACCTTAGATTGATCTTTGAATTTATGGAAATAGAAGTATCTAAATTTTTAGAACTTCTAACGGCTTTAGCCGCAGGCGGAGCTGTTTCTGTATTTGCTAAAGGATATTGGGATAAGTCTAAGAGTATAGCGGAAGCAAAGAGAATATCTGCAGAAGGCGAAGCTAAGATAGTAGACGTTGCTTTGAGAATGGCCAATAAGTTAGAAGATTCTCTTAAAGTACTCGAGCAAAAAACCGATGAGTTAAGTAAAAAGAATCTAAAGTTAGAGTACGAGTTATCTGAATTACGTATATCAAGTGTAAATATGATTAAACAAATAGAAGCATTAAAAAATCAAAATAATGATTTGGAGAAAACTTGTAGTGTTTTAATTAAAGAAAATACGCATTTAAAAATAGAACTAGAGAATTGCATTAAAAAGGAATCATAAAATGGAAGAACTATTTTCATCAGTACTCGGCACCGTTTTTTTTACTATCGTTGTATTCGTAGCAGGCGCCTTTATTGGAAAGCCACTTTGGGATTGGGTTTCTCCAAAGTTGCCTTGGAACAAGAGATAACTAGAGAGTTGAGAAAATTCTAGCTATAATAAGGCTGCTCAAATGGGCAGCCTTATTATTTTAAGGAGTACTTATGTCTAAAGACAAAAAAATACATCATCCTAAAATATCTAAAATTTACAAGGAGGATAATAAGATGATTGAAGATCCAATTTCAGAATCTGCGGAAAATCCTACTTTAGCAGAAATAGAGCCTGCTCCAGAGCCTGCTCCAGAGCCTGCTCCAGAGCCTGCTCCAGAGCCTGCTCCTTCGGTAGGTAAAAAAATTATTCCAACAATTTTTTAAACTAGAGGCCAGATGGCCACCATATATCTTGGAGTGAACCCGGACTTTTCAGCATCCGGGATAAAATTTCAAGGATCTCTTGACAGCACCTTGGGTACTACCGAGGGGTCCGCTTTAACATGCCCTGGAGCATTTCCAGTAAATATAAAAATTAAATTTAAAGTTAAAGGCGAAGGTACACTAGTAAATGATTCAGTGTTTGCCTCATCAAATAGTGTAGTGCTTAGGGCGATAGTTCACGACGATATTCCATATTCTGGTAATAGGATACGGCTAGAGGTCAAGCAACCTACTTATAATATTGCAGGCGGTAGGCATGTGGCCACATACGAGACTGTAAATCCAATTGGCCCATATCTTCCAGAGCAAACACTAGGTATAAAAAGCATATCTTTGGCAGGACTTCCAGCTGAGCTGTATTTCACAACATCTCCTACCAGTATCACTAATACTACTTCTGGCACTCCTCCATCAGATGTCAATAACGTGCATCAGTCAAGTTCATCTTTTCAACATACTTTCACCTATCAGAATATGGCTGATGGGGTAAATATGCTCTGGAACTATGGAACTTCGACTCCTAGAATGAGCATAAATCTTTCTGGAAATTCTACTAACATATATTTCAGGAATTCTTCCAGTTCTAGCGATTTGAGGGGCGCAGGACCAGTGCAAGTTAAGAAGTACCCCGTTATCCCCTCGTCGAACACAGTAGTCGATATTTCCGCAAGCCAAAGAACCGATGCGCAATATCACACTAACTCAACCTTAATGGGGGAGACTGATCTTGATAATAGTTTATTACTTTGTCTAAGTACGGCCCCTAACTCAGTGGGGGCGTTTGATCTAAACCAAAGTGTGTTTGGATCGGGAGTTTCTTCTGCTAACTATATTAAAAAACTTGCATTCTACAAATCTGAAAGCTCTGCGGCAGGTGTATATACGTTTGCAGCAATTCAAGAAAGCAGTAGTTATGTAGGGATAGGAATGTTTTCTGCTCTTAACCAATCCTCTCCTAGGGCTAAATTTCTAGATGTTCACTACTATCGTGGCACCTCCTTTGCCAGTACTAATTCCAGCATAGAAGGCGCTGGAATAAAACCTGCTTTTGGAATTAATTATTCTTTTTTATCTAATAATAGTGAAACGCAGAATAACCAGTGGTGGTCAGATATATTCCCAGAGACTACAGCAAGGAACCAATATTCGGACGTAGTTTCCACTCAGTATGGATTTGTATTTCTAAATAAAAATACCAAACATTTAGAATACATGTTCAAACCTCATTACGACCCAGGTTACATATCCAGCGCTGCGCAGGTAATAAACAAGCTGATACATCCACCTCCGAGAAGCGCAGACTATATACCTGCTGCGAACATGGCGCTAGGTGCAGATCTTGCCAATGGGTATTCGGCAGATTCGATATATAAAACAACTGCCGGAGTGGCAGCATTTAGTGCTGATCACATAATACACGGTGGCGGGGGTCATGTTATGGCTCTCGGCACCTTTAACGGAGCGATAGTATCCGGCGGAAAGATAGCCGTATGGGGAAGCAACAGATGGGGTCAATGCATAGTGCCCCCTTCAGTGATTGGCCTTAGTGCTGCAATAATAGATGTAGCTGTTTCAAACTCTCCTCCGGCATTGGCTGGAATAGGCACTAACGACACCAGTCTTGGCGAAGAGACCTTTCATACGCACTCAGTGTACTCAGATGAATTGGCTGAATTTCTTGCCAGAGACTTCGCAGCTTTCAATAGCTATCTTAATCACGACAGTAAATTCTATAATTTTAAAACATACTATATGGCGTATCACTATCCGCCTATTTACAATGAAGCTGCCAATAACGTAAGGTACGCAGGGCATATAAATTTTAAAAATCTTCCTGGACATGTGCTTATAGTCACTGCAACGGGGTGGGTCTATGCATGGGGGAACGACACCTACAATCAGTGTTCTGTGCCGGCAGAAATAAATCTAATAGATTCGACGGGCAATGTAAGGACTGGCCAAAATCTTGACCCAATCATGGAGGTCTCTGCCGGCGCCTTCCATAGTTTAGCAAGATCAAAATCGGGAGTTTTGTATGCTTGGGGGGCAGGCAACCACACTGTGACCAGCGCCCTATCAGGTGTTACGTATCCAGGCTATTTAGTTCATTCTAGCACGCCATATCCATCAAGCGAAGCGCCCGCCAACGTACGCCAAAGCGTGCACTTTGCTCAATGCGTTATACAAGGAACAGTAGTAAATGGATCTACGTATTACGGATTTGCAAACCCAGTCCAAAATCCTCCAGGAACTCTTAATGCAGCAGTAAATAGTTATGCAGTATTTACACCCTATTCTTCCAGCAGTGTTTCTTCAGTATCAGATCGGGCCGGCAATGTAGTTGGTCAAAAAACTGCTGCAAACTTTTGCGCAAATGAGCAAGACGAGGCAGGAATTAGATGCAAGGGGTATATAGCAGCCGGAGCATTCCACACTGCTGTAGTAGACAGATTCTTTCACATACAGTGTATAGGGGCTGGCAGAGGACCTAGTTACAATTCTGCAAATAACGATCCAGAAGTAAACATAGATACTATATTCCAAGCACATGAGTATAGCACTGCAGTCGACACTAGTACACGTCCTCATTGGGGATGTTCCTACAGTCTAGGTACATCTGACGGCAGCAACGCGATGGATCCGGTCCTAGGCGGACTCGATGGCTCACCCTTTATTTATGTAGGGCTATTTGGATCGTATCCGCACTACTGTCAAAGCATGAGCCAATACCGAGCTCCATATCATACGGCATCCCCCCACACGCCCGCTTACTCTGCTCCTCATTTATTTAGATTTGCTACTGATATTAACGCCAATAGTAAATCTAGATATTTTCAAGATCTTAGATTTAAAAAAGTAGTCTGCGGGCCATTCAGTACTCACGGAATAGTCTACGATGTATATAGAGGAACATCTGCTAACATTTATACAAGTAACGACAGAGTAGAACTGCATGGAAGAGTAGTATCCTGGGGCAGCGTATATGGAACAAGAGGCGCTGTTCGATTTGCTACAGGCCCTACCGGAATATGTCAATTAATGCCAAGATCAGATGCAGTGGGGGAATGGTCAAGATCATCCAATAGTCCCACCAATACAACAGGTGTAGCTGGGGTTCAACAATATAATCCGGCTGGAACTATATGTGGAATGGGGGCCGCAAGTTTTATTAGAAATTTGTACAACGGCTCTTCAAATGATTTCAATCCTGATAATGACAATTATGTTCCAAGAGCATTCGAATTGCTTAATAGAAGTGTCAGTGATCCACCCTGGACTTATGAAAACTCTACATCGCTACTTTCAAATGTGGGCTCTAGTTTTCAAAGTGGCTCCCCAGTAACAATAAGCAAATTTAAAGTAAAGGATATGGCTTCATGTGGAGACTATTCAATATATGCCGGGTATGTAGACACTCTGTCTCAAAGCTCGGTAAAGCTATATCCGGGACAGGCAGCCAACGGCACAACCGCCACTTATAATAATTCTGGAGCAACCTTTGATCATCAAAGTTCTGTTTTCTTTACCGGATCTGATTATTATTATTCAGGTACTTCTGCCGAAGACAACTCTTTGGCGGGATTTTTTAGCCAGGGCCAGCTTTCCGCCAGTGTGCTTAGCCTATACGGAAGAATGCAAGCAAATAATCCATTTTCATCTGGAGGAAGGCTAGTAAGATCTAATAAAGTGGGTAATTCTAGTAGTTCATCCGCCGCCTACATACACAGTAATGCCACTGGTATAAAGATTAATACTAAGTCTTTGTACTTTGGAGAAATTAAACAAAGTTCTGGTATAGCCAACCCGACAATAAATACCACTCCAGTCTCTATAAGTTATGTTAATGCTACAACTGTACTGGCAAGCAATAACATGGTGTGTGCAGTGGTTGGAATGGACAATAGGCCTACTGCATGGTCCTGCTATTTTCAGTCCCGTAGATCATACGTAGACTCTACGATATATAGATATTACAGCTCTGCTTTGGATCTTACCTTAATACCTAGTATTCCATTTAAAGAAATTAAGGCAGGCAAGGCTCACATATTAGCTGTAAGTGACGGGGATTGGCCGATCGCTAAGTCTTTGTCCAATTTGGTGACTTCTGGCAGCCCAGCTTTGCAAGCCCAAGTCCCTAAATTAGTTACTGAACTTGGTACCAGGCTATTTACCTCAGGCAGTTTGACTGAAATTCCAACAAAACTTATAGCTGCCGCCGCAGCCGGAACCGCAGATCATCAATTTAGCCGTCCTGTACTTCTTGCATTTGGAGCAGGTGATGGCAGAGAGTACGGCACTTCACTACTTGGATACCCATATGGTCACCGGGGGGTTGCGACATATGGAAGTTGGTTTCTAGATACCCATGCCATAAGTAGATATGACGCATTAGCCTCGAGCCCTACTCAGTCTCTCTCAGTTAATACTGATGATTGGGAGAACTACTATGGTCACTATCGATGGAATGCTCATAGTGTAATCGACAGTTCGTACGCTTTACCTAACTTTGTCCAGGCTATCACAAATGGCTTCACCCTGGGGACTGCTACGACATCAGAAGACGGAGGATTTAATCAAACATCTTCGTTAGAAATGAATTTACCGGCAGGCCACCATCTTTGCGAGTCTATGCAGTCGATGCTGCAGTTCCAGCCGGATCAGTATCCAACGTCATTCACAAATCCTATTTTGACTGGTAGGACTTTGCTCAATGGCACAATGATGGCAGGCATTCCCGTAGGCGTGTATCGACCGTGGGTATCGTTCTCTTCGTTGCAGTCTGGCCAAGGATTGAATAGAACCGTGTGCTGCGCTACGGCAGCAGAAGAGGCTCAATCAAACTACGCATCGCTTAATACCCAGCTTGAATACCACTCTCCGCTCAACTTTGCACGCCAAAGCTACACAGACTACGTGGTGGACTATGCGGCAGGATCCCTGCACAGTGCCATTTTGTTCAGCTCCGCTTGTCCAAACTACAACGTAATACAGGACAATACTCACCTAAACAACCTGGCAGACTTCAGGCTGCATTTCATGTCCAGACCAAATGGCGAGATTCACTTCGGCCAAAGAAGGATATGCAAGCTAGGCATAGTGGGCTACGGATGTGAAAATCAGACCGCAGGAAAGGAAAGAAAGCTTTCTGACGGCATGGCTCCGATAGTGCCAATGCTGTTCTCTAGATCGGCAAAAGTATATTGCGGAGAATCGTATACCTTGGTCACCGATCCTGTTAGGGTGGTTTATGCTGAAAGTACGGCAACTCCTTTGACTTTTGTCGCAGGCACCACGGTAAGTACATGCACTGTGCCCATAACCATACCTGCTGCTCGATTCTCCAAGAGGCTCAGGGGGCTCGACGTAACGCTCACGTTCAACCATGCAAGCACGGGTGTAGATGTGCCCCTATCGGATCTGACATTTAAACTTCCTTACAGAAGGAGCACATTTGTCCTTTTGGATAGAGTACGAGCCGGAACCAATCCCGCATACCTAAAGGTCAATGCCGGAGCCTCTGTCTCTCTCAAGATATCGGATAGATTCTCTCCATCCAAGGCGTATTCCTATTCAGACAATCCGTCGGACACATATAGCGAGGCCGGACTAAATCCTGCAAACCCGAGCTCATACACTCAGTCGACAGCCAACTTCTACATAAACGGCCTCAATCTAGCTGCCACCATACCTGCACTGTCTAAGCAAGGGTGCTACTACCCGGTATCCGTGAATCCCACCTCGTTTGCAGTGACGGAGCCGCCATGGGATCTAGCACCGATAACCGTGCCCAAGTTTGATCAGACGACCGTAAACATAGTGATTGAGGACATAACAAATACTAATCACTCTTATACCGGATATACCGTTACAGCTACCATAGAGGCTGAAGTAGACGCTGGCGATGTTCCATATGTTTTATTTGGCCCTGATAGATCCGGAGTTTGGAACGAATTTTCAGGGTTAGGGCCTTCGTATGTTGCCGATATAGGAAGCTTTAGTACTGCATCTACTATTCCGACTACAAGCTGCCCCTGTGAAGCGCAAACCACAATTATCACCAATAGAAAGTTTGCAAAGTCTTTTATTTCAGACCCTAACTTTATCTGCGGCACTAAAAAATATGGGCCTCTCGGTAATCGTGAAACTCAGGCCGCGTATGTGGCAGAAAGTTACCCTCCCAGTCCGGCTAACCCAGTAAGACAGCCTTTACTTAAGCTTCCAAGAATTACTGCTAATTTTTTTAGTATATTCAACATAATTCCACATAGACCGACAGAACTCCTGCAGGATAGGGTAAAAGATATAGGTGTAACCATGCACTCTTTACCTCCTGGCGCATTCATAAGTACTGCACAAGATATAGATTTAGGTAACTCAAATATTGCTTTTAGATTTAATACAACAAATTCTTTAGACACTTTTTTAATAGTCATAGGATTTAATCCTTCAAATATTCCTACGAAATTAGTGGTGCCGACAGTAACTTTGTACAATAAAGCTTTCTTTCCGCCGAACATTGTTGGACGGCTCAACGTTTCTTCTATTCTTAATACTATTATTGGAATGCGTTCGGATTGCCCCTAATGCCTCTCTGCAACCTATTAACATCTCAAGTTACGGGGGATATGCAAACAGGTGCTGCGGCACCAGTACAGCTTTCATCTAGTCTTAGAGTAACTTCAAATTTAGGACTCATTGACGCTCAGTATAGAAATAATGCCGAAAACCAGAGGCATAGGTTTTCTGTTCCACCAATAGAAAGTTTTTCTTCTACTGAACTTGCGGCGTCACCAATTGATTTAAGATTTGCTGGTGAACCGTCACTTCTAGTAATTCAAAGCACGTGGGGTGGCTCAGTAGTTCCAAAGTTAGATGTTCGAAGTGTAGGGGATTCAGAATTTATAGTGCTAGAAGGTGCTACGCTTACACCTAGTCCATGTTTCTTTACATTACAACATATATCACTTACTACTACTATTAATATTTTAAAAGATCTAATTCCGCAAAATTTAAATAGTTCTTTTAGAGTGCAAGGGGACATTTTAACAGGGTCGGCTGCGAATATATTTATTTCTTTTGTTGTTAATGATCGCCCAAAATTTGGCTTAATACTTCAAATTGCAAACAAACGCGATTTGAGCCTAGTGCGAGGCAGATTGTCTGCAACTGGACATTTGCAGGACTTTTCTATAAACCCTGACGAAATAAAGTCAAGGCTAGATGTAAATCTTTTAAACCTTAATTTAAACTTAGGACTAAGTAGTAGCTCTGCCGCCAAATTTACAACTCCCAGCGCTGACTTTACAGTGCAGGGGGTTAGTTCTCTGACTGCCGACAACATACAGGCAAAATTTACCCTTAACCAGATGTATCTATATGGATCAGGTGGATCTGCAGATGTACCCACTCAGTTACAAGAATTCGCCAGATACCCACTACCTACAGGAACATCAAAGGCTTCACCCTCTGATGAAATAAGTTCTCCTATATTTTCAACTCAGACTGTATTTGGAATACAAACATTTGTGGTGGGAAACGGTCAACCGGGATCCGCCTCTCTTTCTGCAAGTGTAAACGCAATTCAGCTTTCGCGATTATCAGAATACCCCACTAGATCACGTGCTTCGGGAACTCTTATATTCCTCAGGGCCTCTATTCTGGATAATTCTTCATTGCGTAAGTCTATAGTTGGATTTGATGCATTAAGTCCAAATATCTCTAGATTAGGAGCGTACTCGCAATTTCCTAGATCTTATGATTCTTCCGTAGCAACTATGAATTCCGGGTCAGGAACTGCAACTACTCTGGCCTTAGAAAATACCTTTACTTCTCCTGGTCAATCTTGGAGTTTTCCGACTACGCCTGTACTTTTCTTAGGCGCATCCTTGGTGAGACACAATAGACCTGATAATAATGTAACCGATCCACAAAGAGATGTGTCTCTGGCATCTGACTTTTATTCTTCAGACTCTTCAACTACTAAGCTAGCTCACTCCAGGATAGAGAGCACAGTTGGAACTTACATCGAGGGATTCTCTCCAACGTATTCCACTGCATCCATGCGACTGTTTAGTCCGAGCAAATTTCAACAATTTTTACAAAATAATGGAACGTCATTCAAAGTAAATGCCGCTCTCATTCCTGTCAATGAGGATGTCTCCGGAACAGCGCAGCTACATGCATCGGATTCTTCAATAAGCTTTATACCAATAAAACCTGGAGTAAGACACTTTTACTCCAATTTTAACACAACCCTAATCCAGCAAAACATGATAGTTGGCGCACAGGGAGGTTTAGGCGGAGCGGAAAATCCGCCAGTTGAATACACCGTTCTGCTCACTGAGCTGTCCGGAGAAAATGTAGATCCAAATAGACTGTTTAGATCAGGCGCTGATTGCGTCCTGAGAATGACTTTGCAGCCATATTCATCTCTGCCGTCTTCGGCATACATAGACATTCCAATATTAGGAATATCGGAGCAAGATCCAGATAGAGTTGTTATTGATCCAGGGTATCAATGGTTCATATTAAAATGCTTGCCGGGAGACGAGTTTGCCAATATTCATAAAATTTCATGTATACATGATTTAAGGGGAGAGCCAAATACAGCCCCCACCGTGAGCACCAAAAAGGTACTTGCATTTTCAGATCCTCAGATCGTAGTTCCAGATCAAGGTCAGTCCTCAGAAAGAATACTGTCCTTTGAAGGAGATAAAAATCTTCTCATAGGTCAATTCTCCATGGCTATATCAAGATCGGGGGCCAGTGAACTTGGAGTAAAAATAAACACCGAAGGTGCTGATTTTGAGTTGCTAAATGGTAATACCGATAAAGCTTTATCGGTGTCATCCTTCGACGTAAACAGTCTTCATATGTTTGTAAAGGAGGACGGTACTCTCGCAGGACGTAGAGTAGTTCCGTCTTCCTTCGGCTATCAGGTGTCGACGGACATACTTCCCATTCTTCCAAGACCCCTACGGGATTATTTGCTCAGCGGTGGAAAAGTTTCTAAGGTAAAGCTTGGAGAATCCATACACGCTGTTCTTACTGCTCCAATTCCATCCTCGGGAACGACTGGAAAAAGATTGTATATATGGGGACATAACACTTTTGGACACTTGACGGTGCCGTCTGACGTATATAGCTCATTCTTGTCTGACGGCTATATAAATAATGTGAAGGACTTTGATTTTAATGTTGCCCATATATCCATCATAAAAGATGACGGATCTTTAAAGAGCTGGGGCTGCAATAACCGTGGCACAATTTGGTACGATAGACTTAATTGTTCTCAAGTTACTACAGAAGCAGTAACTGATGAGGGGCCGCTGCCCATCGTACAATTTGCTATAGGAAACGATTTTGCAGCCGCTCAGTCCATAAAAAACAATGGAGAATCTACAGTAAAAGTTTTAGAAGACTTCGGAAACTATTATGGCTCAATTCCGGCTGCAGTTACTCTTGCATCTAAGTCAATAGTAGGGGCGCCCTCTGGTGTTCTTATAGTTTATGCAGGAAAGGTGCTTGCCTGTGGCTCAAAGCACTCAGTGGCGTTAAAAAATGACGGAACAGTAGTTTGCTGGGGCGACAATGATTACGGTCAATGTACACCTCCTTCCAGTGTCACAGATGCGGGATCTGACGTTGTGGCGGTTGACGCTGGAGACAATCACTGTATTGCCTTAAAGAGTAACGGAACCGTAGTATGTTGGGGTAGAAACAATCTAAATCAAACCTCTGTTCCACCAGGACTTAAAGCCAAGCAAATAGGAGCTGGTGGAGATTTTTGCATAGCTTTGCGAACGACCCAATCCACTGATGTAACTTCAACAGTGGGGAGTGTGGTAGACGATGAAATAGACGATACCGTTGCTGCATGGGGAGATAATCAGCAAGGGCAATGCAGTGTTCCAAAGTGTGAGGGTCTTTCATACGATCCAAGTTATCATAAATACAGAATGAGATTCTGGTCTGTTTCGTGCGGATGGGATCACGCCATAGGAGTTAGAAAAGATAATATTTCTTCTAAAGCCTCTAGAGATCATTTAGAGCTGACGAGATATAGTTCTGATAAGACCAAGTTTGTTTTAAAGTCCCCCTCAGATACTGTAATTTTTGGAGATATAAATTTTAAAAATATTCCTGGACAGGTGGAATCCGGCACTTACTGGATTCCAACTGCTGTGTCTGCAACTGTAACTTCGGGAAGTATAGTTACAGCGAGTGGACAGGCTTATTCTATATCTCTAAATACGGAATTAGACAATTACTACTATTCAGTAGGGACGAGTGCGATAGATGGGAAAAAGTATAGATTAAAGATCGAGTATTTGGCGTTGGAAACCTATCACCAACTACTGTCATTCTACATCCAATATACCACCGTTTCTACTCCTTTGCATTCTGATTGGTCGGATTTAGGGGTGACTAGGGAGCGCTGGGGGAACGGTAGTCCTGGTATTTCGTGGCCACCGACTTCAGATCCTGAAAGTTTTTTCAAATTTGAAGTAGCATCTACTACTGAATCTGGGGCCCCCATACAAAGAATTTGGTTTAGCCAAGACAGTTTGCCATCTTGGAAGGTTGGCCACTATGATTCTGATCTATATTTGTATACTGGTGGACAGCACAAAGAGTATCTAGAGTGCAATTTTAGCGCAGTAGATCTCGATCCAGCAGCAACTAACTTAGACAAGTCATATATTGTCTGGGGAAATCCCCTGGGATATTCCGCTTCACCTAATCCGCTGGATTATCAAACTTATTACCCGGACCTAACATGGAGTCCATCCAATGATACTCAGGCGGCAGCTCTGGCTACTACTCTTGCAAGTAGATTGTTAGAGGACGTATCTCCGGCTTCAGAGCAATTTCAAAGTATGTTAAAAATTTTGGGTTCCCCTTCATACATGGGATTTGGGCCTCAACTTGGAAATAGCTTATATATTAGATCGTCAATGTTTTTCTTTGATCTTAACCGACTCCTTACCGACGAGGGATTGGTGCAATTTATTTATCTTGGTCCGACTTCCATAAGAATATCTCCAAAAATAAATAATAGAAGAGTACAAGTAAGGATTTTCAATCCCTTCAATAATACACGAACTCTATACGGCACTCCATCGATAGTTACATCTTCTGGAGCATTCTTCAACGTCCCAACTCCAATAAGTGCGTCAGAGTTAAATCTTTACGCAACACCAGATGTTACGATGTCTGCAGAAAACTCTGAAACTACCCAAGTATTTGGATTTTCTAAAAAAGCCGCTTACTGTGAGAGATTTTTAGGACCACTTCCAGCTGGCTTTACGATAGTTCCAAATGGCGATAGCCTTATTCCAGCAGAAACAAAGGATTCACTGTCGGGGTACCATTTGTTATGGCAGGGAAACATAGAGGGTCTTGGTAATAAGATTTTCGTATTTACCGGAGCAACTTTATACCACCCTACGGAGTCTGATGGCGGCCCAATTTTAGATGAGATTTTACTTCCATTTGAAACTCCATCTAATCTTGAAGACTATTCGTTTATTGAGCCAGTTATGAATCCTGCTTGGTATAGCGAAATAGGAATTGATATAAAAAATGTTGAGGTTATAAAGCATCAAATTAGTACTACAAGAAACATTTTAGCAAATTCGTTCCCACATCCTGCCGTTGCAGCTAAACATATAACGCACTTACCGGAATATAAAGAAAATCTGCCGCCGGGGATAGCGCTGCGTTATAAGCAATATGGAATTCTTCCAAGATCTGGAAGTCTCGAGCGTACCAGCCTAAATTCTTTTGAACTTCTTTACAAATTCAAGAGAAGGGATTCAACAATAAATGGAAATAACTATCAATTCAGGGAAGTTTATTTTGGGTACAGGTCTGCATTTGGTCTCAAGGACATAGGCTTTTGTGTACAGACTCCGAATCCTGGAGATCCTGTAGTAGGATCTGTCACCTCCCATACTGGGGGAGACCTTAGTCTAAACTCTTATATACCTTTGTTTGGACCATTTCCTTATAACTCTTATTTAATAGGAAAAGGCTTATGTGTTAACGAATTAGGGAAGTCTTGGATGATGGACCTAGGCCAGGCTACAGTGCCTAGTGTCGCTTCTGGGTATGGATTTAAATCTGTTGTTTGTGCGCAATTTCACACAGTTGCAATAGATGACCAGGATTCTGTTTTGGCCTGGGGGTCCAACTACCCAACTAGACCTGCGGGCACCAATAGAAAAGAATGGAATCCTTACGAATTCAGCGGAACAAGTTGTACTGAAGATGCAATAGAGCATTTTGTAACTGGATATTTCAGAAATTTCTCAGATTCGTATGCCACTGAGGACTTAGCTGAACCGTCGATGACTGACGATAGATCAATGTCGATATTTCCAGTCGACGCAACCTTAGATAAAGCTAAGTTTATAGATGGATACTTTGAGTATCCAGATGCCCCTGCTCTTGGGGTTGGTCAAGATTGCTATGGCAATTTTCCAACAGGTGCAGTCCTGTTCTTAAATGCTGATCAGTTTATCTTAGAGAATGACCAAACTGTCACCCTACTGCAGCAAGTCAATCCTTTAGCGCTTATTTCTTTTAAGATGTCTATTTCGAGAGCGGATCCTCTAGGATACAGAATAGCTGTAGGAGACAGCAATAACGCTAATCTTAAATATAGTGTGTATTTTCCCTCTCCCCCAAAACTTATATATATTGGAATGCAAAATCAGGGTAGCGTCCACGCACCTGACGACGATCCCGTGACTCCGGGAATCACTTTCTCTATAAAGGTAGACGGAGAGTATATACCGTGGGAGAGTGCTTCTGATCCTGAAAATAAATACGTATCTGACTTAGTGCCGTCATTGAGGTATGACAAATTCATGCACTATATTGGTAGGATCTACGACAGCTCCGTGAGTAGTTTCGCGCTAAAGAGTACTGATAGAATGTTTATGCCAACTCAAGGGGCGACTAAGTTTGTGGCGGGGGACTCCTATTTCTTTGCACTGTATAAGAACGCCGTCGAGAATAAGAATAAAGTAAGAGGATCTCTGGTCACTCTCGATGAAAACAGGGATTTTAAAGCTAATTTTGGAGCTGCATACGAGGAACCTTTAACACAAAATTTGTGCAATGGGGACTATGGTCAAGGCCCATTCCTAAAGGGCGTACAGGATATTGTAGGTCCAAAAAATTATTTCATGGCTAAAGTGCAGAGAACCTATAGACAGATTTCCGCAGTGGAGCCCCAGGACACAATATATAGCGGTTCGCAACCTGTTACTGCAAGATATGCTCCGTCTGGGGGATCTTCTTTCAAAATATACCTCGGACCTATAACAGATTTTATGACAGGGGACCCAACAAATGCAATCATGGATTATAACTATAACCATGATTCTAGTACTCCGTCCAACATACTTGGAGTTAATCAAAATCTCAGAGTTTGGCCTAAGGTAGTTTTTCCTGGTGAACCCCAGTATAGCTCTAATCATGCTTACGCCCCTAGTCAGATTACTATATATAGAGACGGATTTAAAATAGCAGGTCCCCTTAGCGAAAGATATGCAAACAACAATACATTCACAGTCGATATTTACGCCCCGCCTGAGACGACGCCGTTCGACGCATCGCCACTTATTGAAAATGACATTCCCTGTAGTCGAGAAGAATCAGCCATAGCAGGCAGTATCATATGTTATGACTCGATTACCAGAAGGGTATTGCCACAAAGCTATTATCCTGAAACAACTTTATCTGCAAACTTAACCAATATATCATTAGGCTATGACTTTTCTGTTGCTAAGACATTGACCGACAAACTTGTTGCTTGGGGGGCTGACTCATATTTTCAGCGTACTCTTATAAAAACATTTACAGACAATAATACATCTGTTAAAAAGGTAGTGACTAATGGAGAAGCCACGTTAATTTTGAACGAAGATGGAACTTTAATAGCAGCTGGCTACACCCCCTCGAGCGGCATAATTCCTCTTCCTTCAAATCTTCCCCCACTAAAAGATATTGAGATAGGAGGCCAGCTTGCAGTTGGCATAAGAAGCGATAACAGTCAATTATATGTGTGGGGGTTGTACAACAATAGTGCCTTGCCGGCAAATCTGGGGGCGTGCAAGAAGGTCGCATGCGGATATAGCTTTGCAGTGGCGATCAAGTCAGACGATACGCTTGTGGTGTTTGGAAATATAGATGACGATAGAGGAAATATTCCAAGCGCTATATCTAATCAAGCTGTAACGGAGATAGCATGTAATTATTTCAGAATTGCAGCAAGAAAAAGTAGCAATGGGTTTGTATATTGGTGGGGAAATAATTCTTATAGCGGCTGGGGTGGTCCATCTGGAAATAGCGGCGCTTTGGTACAAAACAAAATTGGATCTACTAAAGATCATTTTTTTGTTGTAAATTCGTCTGGTGTTATACTATGTCCTGGAGTTGGAAGTACGCAGCCTCCAGACCAGTGGAATTTAGCAAACGACGCACCTGCTTCACCAAGTAGTTCTTGGGTTCTTGGCAGGGGAATGCGTGCGAGCCACATGGTTGCCTCCAACGGCACTAATGTTTATGCCTGGGGTAGCAATTACAGAGAGCAGACTGCAAGTCCGGGGCCTGGAGGTCAACTTGAATGGAGGGGGCAGGCTTTCATACCGGAACCTGACGATCGCCTTGCTGTCAACGTAACTCCAAATTCAGATAATGAGACTTTAGTTGGACCTTACAATCATGTGGTAGTGTCTCCCCCTGTTACGAGTTCACAGGCGGCAGTTCCTTATGCAAATCAAATACCTGACTCCATTAGGGCTAGAAATGAAGACTACTTTTATACTTCTACAGATCTTGGGGATCTAAAACATGTTATCTCGATGGCTAGCGCTGAGAACGCATATTTTGCAATAGTTAGCGATGATATAAATGGAACTGAGGGCTCGCTAATATTTTGGGGTGATGTAGCGGGGTCTAATTTGGAGCCGCCCGAGAAGATAAAGAGTATTGACGCGCTTACCAAGGTGACCTGCAGGTTTGCACACGCTGCAGTATTGCGTAACGATGGAACCGCGTTTGTATGGGGCAGTTCAACTCATGGGGCTATTCCTCCTGAGGGCGAAGTGTCCGGTCTGTTAGATGTAGAGTGCGGCGACCGAATGACTGTCGGCATTCGCCAGGACAGAACGCTTGTGTCTTTTGGAAGATATGACGGATCTTCCAGCGGGCCAGATACGCCAATACCAGAGCCATTTAACACAATGAAGTTTGCCAGCATAAGCTGTGGAATAGATCATGTAGCGGGAAACTTATTTGAAAACTTTACGGTACCTATATCGGGAGGAGCGTTTACAGCGCCTGTCGGCAGCGCCGTAGCATTTGGGGATAATGCCCACGGCCAAACTGATATACCCGGCTTTAAATATGCGCTTGATAATTCAAGTATAGTTGGACAAGTTGCGGCAGGTGGAAAATTTACAGCATTAATGTCTGCATCAAGTGGATTTAACTGCCTTGTACCTGTCGGCGGTCCATCTGCTAAAGGATTAATGTTTATAAATAGGAATGGCCATGAAGACCTCACTGAAGGAGACGAGAACACGCTTGATTCAGAGTTGGTAGAAGGCTATATGGTTCATACTTCTGGATATCTGTGCAATCAGATACTGCCTCCAACGCATAGTTTTTATTTTAATCGTCCAACTAGCGTAAGAACTCCACAAGGCGAGCCATATTATGGTGTCAATTGCCAAACGGCCTATAGAGAAGATACATCTAGAGTAACAGACGCCATAAATATTCCTGCTGTATATCGCAGAGGCGGTACAAAGAAAGCTAAGATTGTTGCTGCCGGCAGATTCAAACAATGGGAGCACAGTACCGGAGACCACATGTTTGGCTCTGGATATACGATAATAGTTGATAGAGACACTAACGCTATACAGATAGTTGGAGGGGACCTTATACCCGCAGCGTGCACTATACCAGACTATCCAGTTCCACCGTTTACAATAGCATTGCGTTCAATTCCCACTGAGAGTCTTCAGGATGCCGTTATCGCACAAGTAAGCACATATAGATCTCATATATATGCACTGACATCCGTCGGACAAATGGTCAAGTGGGGATACCAAGACTCCGTCGGAGCATCATCTTCTGTTGACTACAGTATAGACACCAGTATTATTAGAAAATACTTTTCTTTACCAGATGTGTCAATGTATGACTATACAGATAAAGCTAAGTTTGGTGACAGCTCTTTGATAGGAATGTCTTATGTGGCAGGTCTTTTTGGTGCAGTCGACTCCTGGGCTGTAGTGGTAGCTCTGGATAGATATTTTAATGGAATAAAAACTAATATTAGAAAGTTTATAGCCACTGGAGACACTGAGGTAGTCTCAATAGATAAACCTGTTCACTTTGCAGAAACCTTCTCCTGCGTGGACACTTGGCCATCTGGAGCAGCAACTGGACTTGATACTCAATACGTGCTGTCAGTTATGCCACACTCTGGTGTATCGTGTGAAATAAATTCTGCTTCTTTGTTTGGGATGAATCTCGATTCTCGTATCCTAGGACAAAAAGTTTTGCGGCAACCAGAAGATATTTCAGATAACTCTACAGCAGCAGATTATATTTTGCGTTCTATAGATGATACTCAGCTTAATTTGCAAAATATTGACTATGGCACTTCAGAAACAGTATCCGGCATTTCAGAAAACGCCACTTCTATATCACTTACCACAGTTAATCCAATTACATATCCCTCATATTTAAGAGGGAGATTTGGAGGAACGGCCAGAACGGAAGCACTGTTATCTTCTGGTAATGGAGCCCATGTAGCGGGAAGAATAGCTGAGATTTTAAATTGGGAGCCGGGCGCATCGAGCACCGTATCATTGCCATTGGTTTGGTATAAGAGTACATCTCTACCTACTCCTAGCAGCGAAGTGTCTAGCTGGGCCTCTAGCGGCAGCAATACTACTAGTGCTGCTAACTTTGCACCTACCTCTGCTCTTCGAAGACCTTTATCAGTTGTATTCAATGGCTCTTACAGAGGCGCACAATTCGATAAGGTTTCCTCTCAGGAAGACGACTTAGTTACTTCTTCTATGTCTTTAGGACTAAGTGCCTTTACTTATTTTATCGTATACAACAAGACCGTATCTAGCTCTAACTATAACTTGGCATTTGGAAAGACTTACATATCATCGAGTGCCAATAAAGTTTCAGGTTTTGGATTTCATCAAGGCAGGCCCGTTCTGTACTATGACCAATTGAAAAAGACTGCTATTTCAGTTTCTCCCGTAACTGGTAACAATATAGCGTGCGCCTATTATGGATCCCCCACTTATAACGGTATAAGAATAAATGGTGCTGAAATAGATATAGAGAGTACTTTTCAGAGCAATTTGATTTCCTCTGGATCTCATCCAACCAGGTACAACATGTCCCGCCCTGTTGTGGGATTTACTTCTGGATCAAGTACTACTTATAGCTACGTAGATAGCGATGACATATATGCAGAAGTACTTGCATTTGAGGAGTCCTTAACTGAAACACAGATAAATATCGTAGAAGGCTATCTTGCTCATAAGTTTAATCTGCAAGCAAGTCTTCCTAGTAATCACCCCTATAAAAATACAGCTCCAGGTCAAGATCCCATTGAAGTTTATGAATTGCCGCTTTTGTATAACTATAATGATCTTTTGTCCGTAGAGACTAATAAGTTAATCGAAACCTCAGGACGTCCTCAAAGCTGGGTAGGATTGTTTGATGTGACTGTTTCACATAGGGGTCAAAGAATGAGTACTCCTACTCAACCAGCAGATCACCATGCTCCAGTACTTGCTGAATTTAGTGTAAAGTTAAATCAAAGCAATGTTATATTTGTAAATGTAAGTCTTTGTAAGTTTAAAGTATCTGCCCCTACTTTAATTATAGATAGTAATACAAAACTTTTACAAGGAGGTGCGACACCCCGATTAAATTTAGTACCGGCTGATTTAAAATTAACAATTTCCACTAAACTTGTTAATGCCAAAGTATCTACTGAGGCAGCAAGTTTATATTTATTAGTAGGTTTGCAGTCATCCGTTAATTCTTTACTTAAGATATCCGGGGCTAACGATTGCGAGACTATCTATGGATGCAGTGGTGTTTCTTTATATCCGCCAAAACTTTCCCTGCTGTATACGGCATACAGCCCAGTTCCAATTATAGGGAAGTTAAATATTGACGGCGCTGATTTTGGAAACATAGTCACCATAAATTATGTTGAACTTTCCTGCAAGTTTACGATAGATGGAAAATCTTGCGTTTGCTCCTGCAGAGTAGGTTGTGTAGGAAGTATAAATGCAGCATTTAACGTCCAACGCGCTCCACTTAAACTTAGTGGAGTAAATCTCGGCTACGCAAATATACATTGCACTACGCATACACAAATATGTTTGTCTGGTGTGCAGGCATCTCCATTTCTTCCACGTAAATATCCCCCAGGCTTGCCACCGTCTACGGAACAAACTGAGCCGCCCACCACGGGCATTGACTGATAGGCGGGTCGCTTGCTGCTCCAATTAAGCCAGAAATTGCATCTATCGAAGATATGTTGCAATTAGCCCCTATTAATGTAAATTTAAATTTATAGGTATAACAATTACAAGTCTTGAAAATTGCTAATTGTGTAAAATGGGTGAAACATGCCAAACAATTATCTAGATTTCTTTATCGGCGGCAGATCAAAGCAAGCTGTTATTCCAGCTCCTGGCGGTAACCCAGTTCCTCCGCCGGGACAACCCCCTATGGGGGCACCACCTATGGATCCTGCAATGATGGGCGGAGCACCACCTATGGATCCTGCAATGATGGGCGGAGCGCCTGCTGCTCCAGCTGCTCCAATTGAACAAGAAATTGCATCTATCAAAGATATGTTGCAACAGTTGATGGATGCGCAAATAGCTATGATGCAACTTCTAGGCGGAGGAGGATTACCTCCAGCAGGATCTCCCCCTCCTACGGACCCTGCGATGATGGGCGCACCTTCTGGGATGGGCGGCGGAGTAGACCCAGCAATGATGGGACTGCCTTCAGCTCCCCCTCCGGGAATGATTGCGCAAGCTTCTGTAGACGATGAAGATTTCAATAATTATATAAAAACTATTACAGAGTTACTTAGATGAGAGCTAGGCTTCAAAAGTCCAATATTTTAGTACCACCTAGGTATGAGAAGAATTTATCTTCTATACTAATATACGACGATAACGATCAGGTTATATTCGCAGTAATCTTAACTCCAGCAGGGACATACAAATTTACTCATGCGGGGCTAGATAATTTTAAACAAGAAGTCAAGTTAATCACCGGAATGGATATAGACAATCCGAAACTTGAAGAGGTGAATTAAGTCAATGATTGACCCTGTTAGACAACTCTTGGTTAAGATGGCCTATACCCCAAATCCTTTTAGGGGCAATTTATATAATTCTGCTTATAAAGCGGAAAGTCCAGAACAATACGGACAGCTGGTCAGCAGAGATATACAGACCTACGGACATTTGGCCCCAGGATCCGATGAATACAATATGACTATGCAAGAAAAGGGATTTACACCTGAATATATGCAGGGAATCTCTTCAGCAGGACAAAGGGTGCTGGGCGCTGCAAATGATCCTGAATTTGTAAGAAGAATGCGTCAAGGTGATGCAAATATATCAGATCTATACAAAGACTTTCAAGGCCCCTCAGGCATTGCGAAAGCGCTTGGCGGATGGAGTAACGTGGCGGCCTATGGATTACGTAATCCGATAGATTCTGCTCAAGCTCTTTACGGTGCGGGAAGAGATTGGCTTACAAATTCTGACCAACATTCAAATCAATTTAGAAGTCAGTTAATGTCAAGCATAGATGTGAATTCTCCCTTAGCTCGTGCCGCTAAATCAAGAGGGCTCACAACGTATCTTAATTCTAAAATTCAAAATATTTTTAACGGGCTGGGAGGATTTGGAAAAGGTGTTGGAGGGGGGCTTAGTTTCTTATTAAGCCTTTTGTCAAAAATACCCGGATACGACACACTAGCAAACAAGCTGGTTGATTGGACTGGGGGACCTAAATTTGAAGGGCAAAGAGCTTTGCCGCATTCGCCCTCTGCAGTCAAGGCCGGATCAGTTAGATTTATACAGGGCAAGCCTTATTCTCACTATGCCGCTATTTCAACTCAGTGTGGTTCCGAGGTGTTGACATGGAACCGACAGTAACAACCGTGGGACAACTGCTGATAAATTCTGCTCTTCCAGAAGACAGCAGAGACTACGGAAGAACCTGGGACAAGACCTCTATGAGGAAATTTCTAACGGAAATGGCCTCTAAATTGACTCCCGATAAGTACAGGGAGATGGTTCAGCAACTTACTTTGATTGGCTTGAAGAGCGCAAGACAATCGTCTTCGTCTAGTTTTAGTCTTGAAAGTCTTAAGCCGCCAAAGATTAAACGCGATATAACAAATGCGTTAAGACAGGAAGTACGCGAGATTGTCAGGTCTGTAAAGGATCCTGTCCAAAGAAATGAGGCTATAGTAGATGTAGCTTTAAAGTATCAAAAAACTCTGGCAAATAAAGTGTATCAGGAGTTACTGCAAAACGACAATCCCTTTGCCATGCAGGTATATGCAGGAGCACGTGGAAACAAAGATCAGCTAGCCTCTATGATTGGCAGCGATCTTCTCTACGGCGATAATAAAGGTCGCCCCGTTCCCATTCCTGTGCTGAATTCATACTCAGAGGGCGTGGATCCCGTGGAGTACTGGGCGGGATCGTATGGCGCTAGAGCAGGAGCTATTGATACTAAATTGGCCGTAGGCGATGCTGGGTATTTTGCTAAACGTCTTACTGCCTCTGCACATAGGCTTGTTGTTACGGATGAGGACATTGAAGACGGCCAAGGACTTATAGTAGAAGTAAACGATCCAGATAATATAGGTGGAGTGCTTGCTAGAGATGAGGGGCAGTTTAAGAAAGGTACGTATGTGGATGCTGCCGTACTAAAGGCCTTAAACGTATCTGGCAAGAAGAACATTATGATCTACTCTCCTATCGCAGCCGTAAGTGGAATTGGTGGACTGCCCAGACTGGCTGCCGGAATAAGAGAGCACGGTAAACTTGCAGAAATAGGTATGAATGTAGGGATTACTGCTGCTCAGGCAATTGCAGAACCTATAAGCCAGGGCATGTTGAATTCCAAGCACTCAGGGGGAGTGTCAAAAGGCAGGGCAAAAAGAAGTGTAACTGGCTTTAACTATTTAAATCAACTCATAGAAGTTCCAAAAACTTTTACAGACGGAGCTCCGGTATCTAAAGCGGACGGCATTGTTGGGAAAATAGAATCTGCTCCTCAAGGCGGAAACTATGTTTATGTAAATAATGAAAAATACTATGTTCCGGTAGAGCAATCAGTGTCCGTTAGACAAGGTCAAACGTTAGAAGCTGGAGATGCCTTATCTGATGGTATAATTAATCCAAAGGATATTGCTGAGCTTAAAGGAATTGGAGAAGCTCGCAGACACTTTGTAAAACAATTTAAATCTGCTTTACAAGAGAATGGACTGCCGGTTCATCGTAGAAATGTCGAAGTAGTTGCAAGAGGTTTGATTAATCAAGTAGAGCTGACTGAGTCCGATGTGGTAGAAGGGGCATATCCAGAAGACACAGTAAGTTATGATTATTTAGCTTCAAGATATAAACCAAGACAAGGCTTTCAAACTGGAAATCCTTCTAAATATCTAAATCATTATTTAGAAAAACCAATTTTGCACTATTCTATTGGAACTCGTATAACTCCCACTGTAGTCAAAGAGCTAAAAGAAAGTGGATTCTCAGACGTGATCGTTCATAAAAATCCTCCTCCATTTAAACCAACTATGACCAGAGCTATGATGTCATTGCTCGGAGACAGAGATTGGATGGTTCAACTTGGAGGATTTAATCTTAAAAAGACCTTTTTGGATAATGTACAGCGGGGGTCTACCTCCCAGATACACGGTACATCCTGGATTCCAGCTTTGGCTACTGGAGAAATCTCAAAGAATCCAAAAGGCACCTACTGATATTTTTTGCTATAATCATAACCTCATATAAGGAGCTTAAACTGTGAAAAAGACTTTTTTAAAACTATCTAAACTCTCAGAAGAATATCGCCCTTTGCTTTTAAGCGAACTCAGGCTTCATAAACAAGCCGGATCGTTTTTAGATACTGCAAAAGAATATGCTCCTGCAGTTGGATACGGCGCAGCCGGAGGAGCCATGGCAGGAATTCCTGTGGCTCTTTTGGCAAATGCTCTTTTTGGAAAAGACAAGAGTCTGAGGGGTCATCTTCGCTCATCGCTTATGGGCGCAATTCTAGGAGGAGGAGCTGGAGCTCTAGGCGGCGGCGCCCTCCGTCACTATACCGAGCCCTCCGTAGATCATAACATAGGCAGCAGTGTGTTCAATGGAATTACTAGTCTTAGCGACGGTACTGCGCGACTTCTCGATAAAATTGGTTTAGGTAATTTTAATAGGAAGGGCCGGGAGGGTAAACTTGACGATCGCGGCGGGTTTGATGATGGAAGTGCTTTTGATGCTGACGGTAACTACTACACCACTCGTACCCAAGATGCAAAAGATTGGCTACGGAAAACCTTTACTGCTCCTCGCTAAGGTGATTACATTCTGATACTTATGAATAACACTAGTAGTAGATTGGGACTAGTCTAAATAAGGCCCTTTCAATTTACAAAAGGAGATAAAAATGGCTAATGGTAATGATTTAACTGATTCGGAAACATATCGTAACTCGCTCATGACTACGGACGTATTCAAGAACACCTCCGGCGCTAAGCGATTTTTTGCTTATGTCGGTCCAAACGGCAAGGAACTTGCCGTTGGAGCAGTAGAACTGGTTCAGAGCAGCTTTGTCCACCCGATGGGCATTCTTGAGAAGCAAGCCATCCTCAGAGATCTTTCTGCAGGAAACATCAAGTATGGCAAGAATGGTGTAACATTTTACACCATTGCTGGCTTGAGCGGCACTACCACAGCTACAGCAACTGTGCAATTTGCAGGTAGAGTTGTAGGCGCATGGTTTGTTCCAGTATCCGGCACTGCCGGCAACGGAACTATCGCTGTAGCTACACCTGCTGGCCCACTTGTTGCCGCTGGAACTGCAGGAACTCAAATTGGCGACGCTGCCAATAGAGTCAAGGAGCTCACGGTTGCATCTACCGGATACGATGTAGCTGCTGGCGATGTAATTACTGCTACTCCTGCACTTGGTGTAAACGTAGCAAGAGTTGTCATTGCAGTTGCAGAACACGGTTAATTTAAGCTATATTACCTGGCGGGGGAAACCCCGCCAGGTAAGTTCCCTTAAGAGATAACTATGGTCAGAAAGAATCTCATTAAAATTGCAGACGACGCATCCTTCGAGCAGAATTTCTTTCAATTGGCTTTTGCCTATATTAGGGACAAGATTCCGAATCTGCTCGACTACATGCTTGGTTTTGAGGTAGTGAATAAGAACGACGATGGCACTCAAGCCGTTGGTCTTTTTAAGTTTGACGTAAGCGGTAGAGAGCTTTTTGTGCCGATCTTCTACAAGAACGGTGAGCTCAAAGGCGCCGAGTTGCTATATAATCAGAATCTGGACCAGTTTGTTCCAAATAAGGAAAACTGGGTTGACGCTATTCTAAATGCAAGACCGGAAGAGCTGGGGGCTCCCTCTGAGTTAAACAGAGGCGAGATCATGGCAGGTATGCAGTCTGGCATGGACTTATCTAAGATATATAACCCTACCAAAAATACCAAGTTCAGCATGGATAGAATGCAGAATTTGTCTAGTCAGTTTAACGTTGACTTTAAAAAATTTCTTAAAACCGCTAATTGTAAGTTTGCTGAAATATACACCAAGACTTTAATGCACAATCCAGAACTTCATAAGGTGGCCGTAGAAGCCTACGGTTCTGAACTTTATGAATGTCTAAAAGAGTGTAAACAATCTGAAACCATCGTATTGGACAATAACAAAGTTCCAGAAGTTGAAGTTATAGATGTGCACGGCCCTCAGGATGTTCTGAACAGCATAACTGATTCAGAAAAACAAGAACTCATTGAAGAAGGTGTAGTTTTACGAGACAATCGTAAAAACTTGGCAAGAATTTCTTACAAAATTGAAGGGCCCATGGCTCTGAACGCTTGTAATTGCGCAGGATTGTATAGCGTTCTAATGCCTGGTGGAAGTGTCGACAAGATGGCCGTAATTCCTTCTGCAGTATCTGGATGCTCCTACACCTCTTCAAACTGTGTGGAGAGTGTCGTTATTGCAGTGGACGGAGGCAAGTCTGACAGGGTTGAATCCTCGAAGGTTTTCTCCTTGGGTGCCTCCATGCCAGGATCGGATTTTAAGGCATTTGTAGATAAGCTAAAGTCTGCCGATTCAGCAAAGACAGATGCTCCAAGCAAAAACTACGATCCAAACAAAAAAGGAAATTTCAATGTTTTCATAGAAGCTGACGGCAGCCAGGCTGCGGGACCATGCACCTTGGAGAATGCTGTGGTTAATGGAGATGTGACTACGTATTCAGTGTTTGGGTTACTGTGCTGCGACAAAATTGTTGTGTCTCCTTCATACAGACGCATGAAGATGTTTGACAGAACTCTGTACGTGCCCAAGACGGCAAAAGTACATACTTTTTCTGATAACAGATGTCGCAGCAAAATTGAACTCGGCGGAGCCAGGGACATTGATGCCAGAATCAAAGGTTTGAATGATCAGGTCAAGGTGTCCAAAGACAGGATTGGATTCCGAGTTTTAATAAATGGAAAAACAGTATTCAAAGAAGCTTCCAAGAGAGATACGTATGTTGGCTTAGTAGCTGGATTTGGAATGAGCATTTTAGAGGCCAAATCAGCACTTAAGTCTGCAGCTGCTTTTGAAGATGTAGTGCTATATTTTGATAAAAAGGCGCAACCGTTCTTTGATCCAGGCATGGTTGCGACCCCAAATTTACCTCCAACACCCATGGGCATAAACCCTACGTTGGGTGTTTCAGAGCAGTACCCGCAAGCCGACACCGTCTCTGCTACTTCTGGTCAGCCTGGAGACGTACTTAATCAAAGAATCATGGACAGCATTACTGGAATGGGTCAAGGCCAACAAGGTCTTGACCAACAGTCTGTAGCCAGAATAATGCAGGCAGCACAATCCGGAGAGCGAAACGTATTCGACATCGCCAATATATCCGAACTTATAAATCGCAGCGACATAGACACTCCGCTCGATAAATACATGGCAGATCTGCAGACAGCCCTTGATCGTTTAGGAAGAATATATTTCCTCATGCTATTCCACGGAGACAAGTTCTCTGAGCGCTTTAGTCAGGAAGATTTGCCAAGCATGGAAGAGTCTGTTAGAAATACTTTCCTTAATCTTGGAGAATTGATTCTTAAGCTTAAGGAACGCAAGATCGAAGCAGACTCAGGCTCTGCAGTTGAGACCGATCTTAATCAGTTAGTGTAATGCGCAAAGCCAAAGTATCTTTATCCGACAAATCTCCAGCACCTCGTAGACTGAAAAGTCCCGACTGGAGGTATAATTACGTTATAAAACTTTTAGACGAGTGGCGAGAACCTCGTAAAGACGACGATAAGTATGTAAAAGAGTTATATCAATTACTGAAGACGATCAGGCAGGATCCAGTTGACATAGTAGAGATTTATAAAGATGCCAACCCGGATATTGCCGATGCTTTGATGCTATATGAAAATGGTCCTTCGTACAGATTGGACGTAGACACCAGAATATTGGCGTCCTATTCGTATAAAGAAATCGCAGATATTATAGGATATAGTGAAACAGTAATTAAATACTATATCATGTGTTTTTTTGACGTGTTGGACAGCCTTACTAATTATGGCTATTTAAATCGCTGGGTCATAGAGCCTGTAATGCGTTCTGCCCCATTTAGCACTGAAGCTTTTTGGAAAAGAGTTGCTATATTTGGCGGCAGAGAAATGATTGAATCAATAGAAAAATGCTCTCAGCATCAAATGCAGAAATTATTTGAAACTCTTTTTGACAATTTAGTACTGTCAAAAGGTATACAGGCTGCGAATGGAATTGTTCCAAATACTAGAAATGCCACTGAACTCATAGGATTAGCCAAAGATAACATTAACGAACGCAAGAAAATTGAAGCTATTTTTGGGGGAGTCAAGGAGGACGATGCCTTTACTTCCCAAATTGTTAGCGTTATGTTAAAATCATTTACCTTTGGAATAATGAATCAAGGATCCATGCCTGCAGATCCATTACGATCTGGAAATTACACAAATTCAGACATAGACAAACTGCACTCTGATAATCCACCTCGCTTTATAGAAAACCAAAATATCGGTAGAATAGAAGAACAATGACCGAATTAAAGCATATAACTTCTGAAAACAAAGAGCGCTTAGTTAATTTAATTAACAAGACTGCATCTTTTGTTAACAGTGGAATGACTCCAACAGATGCTTTGGTTAAAGCTGCGTCTAACGATGAATATCCTCCAGAATTTATAATGAGAGCTGCAGAGGCATACAATGGTGCAGCGCATCTGGCATATTTTAAATCAGCTTCTATTGAGGATAGGGGAAACTCCTTTCTATTAGCCGATGGCGAAAAAGCTCTGAAACAGATTCTTAATTCTGTAGATGTTAAAAATAAGATTGCTGAAAATATGTCGTTTGCATACGTATCCGAGTCTCAAAGTTTCCTTGACTCTCAGCCTATCGATGACAGTTTTTTAATGTCCTCAAAGGCTGCCTCTAATAAGCTTCCATCTTTTGATGAGTTGCAGAGAGCTGCGACTGTATTAAGCAAAAATGAAAAGCTATCTGTCGAAATTTTGAGAAACAGATACAACGAGGCTTGCGAAGGACTTGCAAATAGCATTAAGTACTTTAAGGAAAAGGTAGCAGGAGTGTCGTCCTACAGAAAAACTCACTGGGCGAGAGAGACAATAGAAAAACACGGTAAAGACATTATTGACGTAGTCAGCCTGGCTACTGGAGTTACCGGTAAGGATTGCGAGAAGCTTGCCGAAGACAGAGTAGGATATTTTTCTTTAGGTATTGAAGAGTTAAACTCTCTTGACAATATAGTTAAAAACTATAATCAAACGGCACTGTTAAATTCTAAACTTGCACAAGCCGAGCACGACGCATATGTTAATAATTTGGAAAGAACTAGTTTGTTGAATGATGCTGCGGGGGTCAGAAAAAAAGCAGCACTGTCTATAAATCCAGAGGAAGCTATAGGTAAGATGGTTCCCGGATCAGAACAGACCAGGGAAGATATACAGCGTGGAGCTCTTGACAGTCTGGCAGATCCAGACTTTGTAGATCAAATAACTCGCATTGATAATGCCCTAAATATTCACAAGCTGATGAAGACGGATCCCATTGTTGGCGGATATTCTCCAAAGGATATTGAAGAAGCCCTCGGCGAGATATACTCTATAGCACCGATTGCTTCAAAACAAACTCCTTTGCTTAGATCTATGCTTCGTCGTAGACTCGAGGCCGGAGATCAAATAGACGATTTTTCTTTGAATCAAATGCTAGCAATGGAAGAAAAGATGAGGGACCAGCGTAGAGAATACGCTGTTGTTCCAAGACTTACAGGTCTTGATAGACCAAAAGGATTATAAGATGACTGATATTAATTCATTGCTAGCTAAGTTTGCTTCGGCAAGATTAAAACAGAGTTCTCCAGGAGGAGTATATCCTGCAGGGACTATGCAGAATATTCCGCTCTCTGAGATGAGCGCTAGAAACTTGTTGCCTTTTGGCATGGCATCAGGAGATCAAGAGGGATTTAACCTTGGAGAAATCCTAGGATCAGGTGCGTTAGGATACGTTCTCCCCAAGATCCTGACAGAATCTACTAGGCCTGGTGGTTTATTTAGAGGAGGCAGCTATCTGTACCCTAGAGGGTCTCGATTTCAAAATATTGCTAATTTAAAACCAGGTCCTGCTCAAAATCTAATGGCCAGATATTTAAGAGGTCCTGCTGCAAGTATATCAGTTACTCCTACTGTGCCTGGTGGAGTTCTTCAACCGCCTATAACTATAGGTGGAAAAAATCTTCCAGCAACTGCAGCTGGCAGAGCGGCGCTGCTCATGAGGCCGCCGCAGCAAGCGGCAGGTAGAGATCCCAGGATCGACAGGAACCAGGGTCCTCCGGTTCAAAGTAGATATCCTTATTTTCCAGGACTACCTGGTGGCAGAGGGGTTATTCCAGGCACTACACTTGCAGAGAGATTCTTTAGCAATGCACCAGGAGCAAAAGTAGAGATGGCTCTTCCCGCAAAGGCATTTGAGGGCGCTATGGGCCTTCTTTCTCGTGGTGCCAGAGTACTGTCTGATCCTACAATGCCGTCTCCTGCAATTCGACCAAGAACACTTCTTGGAGGTGCGAGAACTCTACTGCCTAGCAGATTAGGTGGAGTGCGTTCCAGTCCTCAGACCGGAGGGCTAGTAGGAACTCTTGTAGGCCTGGGTGCTCCTTTGGCATATAACTACTTTACGGGAGGAGATAGGTCGGGATACAGCGGCCACCTATCTAGCCTCAATTCTCAACAAAATTTAAGCGGACAGCCTATAATTCCTCAATAACGCAGTATAAGCCAAGTTATGTTTATCAAAGCATTTAGTCCTGATCACTTTAACCTAGGCAGCGATGCCCCGTTTGAGATTCTTAGATTTTCCTCAAAGGGTCTCGACTCTGGTCAGGAGAAGCGCGCTAACATGTTTTCTAAGTTGATTGAAGGATACGCGCCTTCAAAAGACAAAACGGCGGTTCATACGATTGCTATGACTGCTTCGGAGAAGTTTGGCTTCAATAGAAACGGAGATGGCTGGAAGCGTGCTAATTTGATGAGAGACCACCCCACCTTTGTATCGCATGCAAAGGTATTCAGGCATCATAAAAATACTCCTCTTGATTCTTCCTTTGGAGTGGTCAAGGCGGCCATGTACAATGACGACATGGATAGAGTTGAGCTGTTGATGGAGTTGGACAACTCCAAGTGTGCCGAAGAGCTATCCTTGCTTGAGCGCAATGGAAGCTACCCGGTATCCATGGCTTGCAAAATTGCCCACGACGTATGTTCAATTTGCTCTAACAAGGCAAAAACTCCAAAAGAATATTGCTGGCACGTAAAAGAAGCTTTAGGCAAAATTATGGACGACGGTAAGATTGTCGGAGTAGACAACCCGCAATCTACATTTTTCGACATATCAAGAGTCATTCGTCCAGCTGACAGAGTTGCCTATACTTTAAAGAAAGCCTCTGTTGGAGTTAGCGGAGGTGCGGCTCTTGCAGAAGAGTTAGGATATTCTTTAAATACTTTAGATACTATTGAATCTACCTTGACCTGCAACTACAAGTCTGCAGAAGAAAAAAAGAAGATTCTTGAAAAAGTTTCAAAAATGGAAAAAAGAATCGACGGTATTGCTAGACCGGCAGTCATCGATTCTCAGGAAGAAGTAGAGGAGGCTGTAAAAAAGCTTTCTTCTTATATTCCTACCTACATGGACTCAGTGATGAGGGGACTTAGCGATAATGGTATTGTCCTACGTCCATCTGAGTTTTATACCCTTATGACTGGAAATTCTTTGGGACCTACCCAAGCAATAAATTTTAATAAATTTGCAGTTGCCGAAGGGATAAGTCAATTTTCTTCAGAGGATCTTATTTTTAGCTCATTATATGAGCCAGCAAGCATGAAGATATCTGGCAAGATTGCAAATTTATGCGATGCCATTAAGCCTTACCGTAGTACAACTATTCCATTAATGGGTAGAATTATTGGCACACAAATTAGAAAATTAAATCCAATTAAGCTATCTTCTGATTTAGATTCATGTTGGTCAAAAGAGTATGTTCGATATCAGCTTGAAACGTATAAGTCTATCAAAGCCGCATTTTCCGCAGGCGACATTGATGATTTAGTCTTTTGCGGAATTTGTCAAAATACTGTAGAATAATTCTCACACGAAAAGGACACCCCTAATATGGCCACCAGTTTTGAACACCGAGCACTAGTTGAACAACTTCGTGCACTTACTCAAAAGCGCGCCGAAAATCCTGGCGAGCAAATTCTAAATACTTCTCATCCCAGTGGAAGCAATTCAGCTGCCGATGATCACACCCGTCCAGCCGTTGTAGGTCATCGCTATTCTGAAAATACTTCTGATAACAAAGCGATGTATCCTGCCGGTACTGACGGCGACACCAAGCTTGAAGCTGGCGGTCAGCAGAAGGACCCAGGCCACAACAAGGGCCTACACCCCCGTCCATCGGGCGAGGCTCCTGAGGTTGAGCGCAAGTACAACTTAAATGAGCACAACGATCCGGGCTCTTCTCACCCAAGTGGCAAGGCTGCGCAAGAATTTATTTCCGAGGCAAAAATTCTTGCTACAGAGTTGCGCAATCTGATCAAAGCTTCCGCTTCTGGCTCAGGGGCTGACACCTATGTCACTGGTAATCCTCCAGAAGAAGCTACTAACAGTGACGATGATAATGCTAAGGGAACTCAAGCTTATCCTCAGAATAAAGAAAACGATGGAAACATTGCTTTATCTAAGGAGCAAGGTAAAGATGCGGCTGCCGGTCTGGCCGAAATTAGAGCTCGTGCGACCGCTGAGTACGTCGAGACATGCAACTCTCTGAAAGAATCTGCTGCACTTGATGCAGAGTCGTTTATTACAACTATCACTGCTGTTATGGATAAGTTTGCGGCTCCTCATGTCCTACCTGCGATTGAGCAGCATCAGAAGGCTGCAGCTGTTGCCCAAATAGATGATGTAGCTTCTAAGATTGCAATGTACGATCTTCTTGCAGAGGCTGACGGTATGCCAAAGTTTGCTGAAATGATGGAAGCTCCTAAGTCTGAGAAGAAGAAGCCCGATGCTGATGGCGACGGCGTTCCTGACTGGGCAGATGAGAAGAAAGACTCAGACGTGGAGAAGAAGGAAGCTGCAAAGCTTGCTGCTCTACTCAAAAAGGCTGCAGAAATGTGCGCCTCTGAAGGTGGCTACGACGATTCAGAAGAAAAGTCTGAACCTGCAAAGAAACCGGAAAAGAAGGGGGCCTCCCGTAAAGGGGGTACCTTTCGAAAGCGCTCTGAAGAAGAGATAATGGAGGAGGGCGAAGATTCACCCTCTGAAGAGGAGGTCTCTGACGACGAGGAGGCCGCAGCAGAAGAGATCCTCGCAAACATGGCCTCAATGCCAAGTGGTGGCGGCGCACCAGACGAAGCAGAGGGCGTAGGACAAGCTCCTCTTTCACCAGAGGAGGAGGCTGCCCTTATGGCACTCATGCAGCAGGAAGGAATGAAGGAGTCTGATGTAAAGGCATTTGCCACTACATCTGCCCTCATCGCTTCTGGCAAATTGGATGCCAATAAGCTGTCTCAAGCTCAAGTCGCTTACCTTCAATCTTGCGATGGTGCAGTAAAGCGTGCTGGAGCTAAGTTCCAGACTCTTCGCTCTGCCAGTCGTCTACGTAATGAACTTAAATCAATTTACAAAGGAATCCAGTCGTGAAAAATATCAACCTTCCAGTAAGGGCAATTGAAAAACTTGCCTCTTTTATGGAGCGAGTTCCTCAGGCGGTTGCTGCCATTTCGAACGAAACTCCAAATTCGCAATATGCGGCCGCCGCTGATGTCTCTGTTCATCGTAAAGAGGCGGAGGCTCGTACCGCAGATCTCGTCAAGCACGCTGGTCTTGATCCGGCCCGTCAAACTGAGTTCATGAATTTCATCATGACCCCAGAGGGTTCACTCAAGACTATCGGCTCTCTTACTAACAAGATCGCTAGCCTTCAGGCAGAAGTTGCCCAGGCTCGTAATCTTGCAGTAGGCGGTCCTTCTTCCGTAACAGCAAAGGTCGCAGGTAGCTCCGGCTCTCAGGCTGCAAATGCCTGGTGCGAAGCTCTCCTCAGCTAATTGAAAGTAATATAAGTTTACACTAAACTACAACAAGTCCAAAACTTGGAGATAAAAAATGGCTTACAAAACTCTTACTCAAATGACAAAGAATATGCTCGAACCAGTTCGTGGATGGTGGGACGAGCGCCAACTCTCACGCGTTTGCCCCATCTACAATGGCGATACCTCCACGACCACTGCACTTGATGCCGTAGTCGCAGGTGCCGTCGGCCACCTCAATTCCAACAACGAGTTTGTTCTCGGCGGCGGCGTAAAGCACAAGATGCCACTATTTGCTCGTGGCGGCGGCGCTGATAACGACGCTGTTCGCTATGAGGGCAATCTGGCTGGTCAGCGTGCAACTGCCACCCAAGGAACCCCCGGTCAGGCTGGTCCATCTTCCACGGTCTTCCGTGAAGTTGGAATTTCCTGCCTTGTCGGTACTGGCGCTTATGAGCTCGGCACCACCGAGTATGCCGGCTCTGTAGCTGCTGGCGATCTTCTCATGGCTAGCACCGCATCCGTAGGAAAGATTGCAACGTTTGCTCCTAGCACTACAGGTGCTGCAAACTCTCTTTACACCGCCACCACCGCCGCCTCCGCGCCCATCAACAATAACCAGGTCGTCGGGATTGCAACGTCCGCATCTGGCGTAAAGAACCAGTACGGCGTAGCAATGCTTTACTTCTACGTTAACTGGTGGCCGGCAATCTAATTTAAAATTTACAAAGAAACTAAACAGGAGTACTACAGATGGCACTAGAACATCTTTCAGATATGGAAAAAAGAGCGAACCAGGTTGTTCGTCAACACCTTGATCAAATGGAGTTCAACCCTGAGTCCACCATCAAGGTCTCTCGGGCTACTTCAGACTATATCCGCATGAGGCTGCGTGAAGAGGGTTTTCTTCGTAAAATCCTCCCAGCACAGACAATTACCGGAGACGATCTTACCAAGCAAGTTTCTACCGACAAGCCCTCCAAGGTTGTTGAACTAGAGCCAGATTCGCCTGGCGCTATGTCGATTCCCTTCGGCGAGTTCCCAAGTAGCACCTATATCTACGGTAGGCGTTGGCTTGTAACCTTTAGCCGCATTGCTACTCCAATGTTCAGTAAGGACGTTGCAGAGCTGCACGACTATGACCTCGACATTCGTCAGGTCATTAGCGATAATGCGCTCAAGGATCTACAGGCTGAGGAGGACGGCAAGTTCATTCAGACGATCAACTCGCTTCTCTCCAATGACAACATGACTGCCGAGCAGAACCTTCCCTATGGCCCAGGTGGCGCAAACATCAAGCTCTGGAGAACTCTCTCCGGCGGCCTCACCCGTGAGAACGTCGTTGAAGCCAAGAAGCTAATGATGGCTGCAAATGCTCGCCTTCGTCCTCAGACTGCCCTTGTCAACCAGAAGACTGCTCTTGAGTTCGAAAAGTGGACTCGGGAAGAGGTCGGCGGCGATATGGCGCAAGGCATCCTTGTTAACGGTTGGGCCAGCGAAGCCAACAAGTGGTGTGCCCTTAACTGGATCACCACGATCAAGGATGATCTTGTCAAGGACAATAGCATGTTCCTTTTTGCCGCACCGGAGTTCCTTGGCCGCCTTTATTTCCTTGAGGACACCACAATGTTCGTCAAGCGTGAAGGCCCAATGCTCAGCTGGTACGCATATGAAATGCTCGGCGGCGGTATTGCCAACGTTGCAGCATGTAGCAGAATTGACTTCACCTGATTCAAAGATATGATGCGCCTACTGGGGGAGAAATCCCCCAGTAGGAATTTAGTAGAATACGAATATGTCTTTAGCAGAAGCTAAGGCAAAACACTCCAAAAAGGAATCTCAAATGTCAGATACTCAGAACAACGAGTCCCATAAGATCGCTGCCCTTCAGGCACTTATTGCTACCAACTATATTCCACAATTCGTAAAGACCTGCTTCGACAATGGTCTTGAGTTTGAATCTGAGTCAGACTTAGCTCACGCCTTACAAATCAACGGTAAGTTTGCTGCACTCGTTTCTTCTGGCGTATCTGTTGATACCTTGATTGACACCATCGTCTCCAACCTGAATATTAAGCATGCTAGCGAAGGCCAGATTAAGGTGTCTTTGGCTAACATTAATCACGCCTTAGACTCTGGCCTAGAGTCTGCCGGCGTCCCTGTTGATTCAATGAATAAAGCAGCAGCAGCAGATGTAGCCAATGTATCTGATGAGGAGCTCCTTACGTTCCTTAACGCTGTCAGCTAATTAAGCTGAAAACGAGGAGCGCGGCTGTGAACTTCTACCAAGCGCCTGTAGCCAGAAGAATAGCACTTACTACCAAAACTGAGAGCAGCGTCACTTTTGTCACTCCATTGGCACCAGCTAGTGGTATTTTTCCTGCTCATGCTTTTGGACATGGCCTAAATGTAACTCTATTTCTAGAGACGCCAGGATGGCCTACATCGGCAAGTAAAATCAATGTTAGAGGAAATGCTATTTCCGGCAGCACCAGCAACTGTACAGTTGCTCCTAACGTCTGTTTGTCGGATGCAGATAGTTATCTCTTTTTAAGAGGTAATAATGTATATGCAAATAACTCTACTCCTGCAAACGGATCGCATATAGTTTATTGTGCCCAGTTGGATATAAACTCAGTTGGATCTGCTAGAAGTGCGGCTGAAAACGATTACTGGGTACGACCTGGAGATACGTTTACATTTACCAATCCGTTCACGGGCCCATCTGGATCCAATATAGGTACCGACGGAATAAGATCTACGCCTGTAATTACTTCGGTTAGGCATAAAAGTGGATCAAGGTCTCTTTTAATTGAATTTACCGTACCTATTAACACTGCTACTAATGTGAGTGGGTATGCTGGAGGCGACTACAGTGCTTGGAAAGGAAGAGAGCTAATATTTTTTGATAGCGCCAGCCCAGGCATCGCCGAAACTTCAAAAGGACTGTCTTACAACAGATTGACTTTGAAAGTTACAGGTCCTTCTAGTGCGTGGACTGGCACTCTATCTAATGCAACTAACCTTACCTACACTGCAGCAAATAGACCAGGATTGATTCCTGTAGGCAGTGCGCCACTATCTGCAGATATGGTAGATCCCAGCAAGATGATTGTTTGTAACTCTGCATCTTTAGCGGCAAACGGGAGACTCCATATGGGACTTACCGGAACAGCTGCATACCATAATGATTATGCTTTTGAGCATATTTCTGACTTTAGTCAAGGCAGCGTTCCCTATAGATGTATCTCTTTTAGCGCATCTGCCGGGTCGTGGATTATAGAAGCACTAGTACACCCGTTGCATTAATAAAATAAAATCTTGCAGCGTGGTATAATTAGGCGTACCGATGACTGCAGGAAACGCAAGTAACACTGTATTTACAGCAATTCCTGTAGGAGAGGATTTTTACATGTCCTTTTCTACGGAGCGCTTTTTTCATAATATAATTCCAGACGATATTTCAAATATTGTCTTTAAACTTTATGATGCCAGAGTAATCGGCAGCGTTGGCAATCCAGATCCCAATTCAATTATAGAGACTGTCGATAAGTCGGCGTCCCCTAGCAGATTTGTAGTAGGCGACAAGTCTATATCGGTGCTTGTGCTTTCCGCTACCCTGGACACTTGGGAGCAAACAAAGACCTCTAATAATCAAGCCAAGTTCCGTGGAGAGTTATACGGATTTGCAGAACTGGCAGTTGTTGGCGAGGAGGCCGGAGACATCATACGACTTACGGCCAATCCTATATCTTTGAAATTGAAATTCAGTGCCTCACTAATGCTGCACGAGCTATGGTGGGACGGATACTTTACTTCGGCCGACATAGTTCCAAGTTCTTGCAAGTTTGCAGTTGAAGTCGTAGGCAACAACACCACCACCGGATTTGTAATCATCTGAGGACAATATGCCATATCCAAGCATACAAAATAATATAATCCTCGGGCCCGTGGCCGTAGTGGTTGGAGCCAACAGGCACAAGATCCCGGCCAGCCCATATAGATCCAAATCAAACTATCTCCCAGTAGACATGGTTCCAGAGACTGGAGCCGCCTTTTTTGCGACCCAAGTATTCACGCCAGATAATAATGCATTGAATATAGTGGATATGAAGTTAAAGTATGTGGTTAGAGACTCGTTGTTTAGCGAGGCATACACCGAAATAGACTGCACCGTCACAAAGCCTGACTATGGCTTGATAGAGGTGTACATTCCCGCAGACATAATGAGCAAGCCGGGACTTCACTTGGCATCCATACAGATCTACAATCTGGATGGAAAACTCATATATCAATGCCCAAGATATCTAGAAATTACACCAAAGGTAACTTCGGTAAATCGTCCGGTAACGATTGCAGAAGTTAGATTTGCCTTAAGAGATTTTCCAGAACTTAACAGTCTATTGAACGATGTGGAATTTTCCGATAATGAGATCGCACACTGTATAACTAAACCGGTAGAGACCTGGAATTCTATGTTGCCAGACGTAGGGCAGTACGACATACACAACTTCCCATGGCGTCAAACCCACATAAATGCAACCATAGGTGAATTGCTGAGGATCGCAGGATACAACTACATGAGAAACCAGCTGCCATACAGTTCAGGCGGGCTCAGCGTAGATGATAAAAATAAAGGTCCGAGTTACATACAGCTTGCAGAGCAGGAGTCTCAAAAATTTAAAATGTTTTGCCAAGAGCGTAAATTCGAGGCAAACATCATGGGTGGATTTATATGGATGCCTGGCCCATATGATAGGGTATGATCGTGGGAGAACCGTTCAAGGACATACTCATATTTTACGACGGACTAGGCAACACTAACGTATCCTGGGTCCTCGACACTAGATTTGACGACCCGTTTCCACACGTCTTCACTCTAGAGTTTTCGCCAAATCGTGCAGGATTTGAATCAAATGAATACTCGTTGATAGCAGAGGGCAGCAAGGTTGCCCAGCTGTCTGACGGCGTATTTAGAACTGCAGGGATGACGAACACTGCTTTTTACCGGGTACGGTTGACTACCCCTGCTGGGACATACTACTCTCCTATAAAAGGCCTTGATGGCAACGTCGACAGATCTCATGTAGGGCTGTTGAGAGAGTTGCTTAGAAAAGAAGCTTTGTTGTTCAGAAAAGACAGAGGCGGAGTGCAGGGGTATCTATTTAAGAAAAGATACTATGGGCCAAAATGCACATGCCATGACAAGAATACCGCCACATTAGTTACCAATGCGTGCATAAAGTGCGCAGGAACAGGATTTATAGAAGGATTCTTTTTAGGCATACCGTTTCCAATTCTCATAGAGAATCAGGAGACTAGAAACTCGCAGATTACTAATGTAGGCAACGTCGATATTCGTCAGCTGAGTGCCAGGTGCTTTGCAAATCCGGTAGTCGATTCCGGAGATCTGTGGATGGAGGCAGACACTAGAAAGGTATATGAGGTAGGAAACTATATAGTGGCCGCCAGGTTGTCATATCAACCTGTTGCAGCAAAGATAGAAATGAAGGAGCTGCCATTAGTGGACTCTATATCTCTTCTTATAGCTGCAACTAAGGATAGAGACGATCTAGTAGGAGGATCATTTACCTCTCTGTCTATCGGGAACTTTCATAAGCCTATCTGACATAAATAATTTCAATTTTTAATTAGGAAGAATCATACCGAGAACTGGCAATACTTTAACTCTAGCTTTGATATCTTTTGATACGGATGCTAATATATTTTTAAGTTTGTCTTGGTATAAGTTGGCACAATGGGTGAATGTTGTTAGACTTGCAGCTTTCAGTAACAGTTAATTTAGAAAAATACTATGGCAAATACAATTCGCATTAAGCGTCGATCAACGGACTCCACCGCTCCAACTACAGGGCAGGTAGTAAACGGAGAGTTAGCTTTAAACGAAAATAACGATATTTTGTACTACGGTAAGGGTGGAGGCTCTAGT
>Ga0169931_10001432_pt1 | contig 39358 bp, 38 predicted proteins | sample Kivu_15m_20L_FD_129675 | JGI IMG/M metagenome (GOLD analysis project Ga0169931, IMG submission 129675) | Freshwater microbial communities from Lake Kivu, Western Province, Rwanda to study Microbial Dark Matter (Phase II) - Kivu_15m_20L... | ecosystem: Environmental > Aquatic > Freshwater > Lake... | reverse complement strand
TGTCCTTGGGGGTCGGGGTAATGTTCACGATCACCAGAGCCAGGCCGTGAATGGCAACGGCCAAGGCGACGTAGTCAGCGAAGCGGTCCATGAGGTTTTCCATGCTTGTATTCGGCCATGACGGCCTGCTCCAGATTGTCAGCAGCTTCCTTGGCAAGCCACCTTGCTGTCACCTGCTGAGTAAAAAGGGCCTCGTTTAACAACTCTGCTGCGGCCAGCAGGCTGTCCCAGTCTTTGTTGGAGTGCATGTCCAGCAGCTCACGGTGCCGCGCCTCCTTCCTCAGGCTTAGCTCTAGTGGCAACTCGACGGGATTCACGATCTGCCTTCCAGTCTCCTAAGGCGTATCTCGTGATCCCTTAGGTCTGACTCAAGGATCTGTATGTCCTTCTGCAGGTCTTCTCTTAACAACCTCACCTCAGTCAGGATGGCGTCCATCCGCTCCTTCATCGAGCCGTGCTCAACGGCCATCTTCCATAAAGCGCCGACACCGGCAACACCTATGACTGCTCCGATTTCCAGCACGACCAATGGGACGCTCATCGCTGGCAGCGTAACGGTCAAATTGTCAATCCGTCAGTATCGGGGCGTTGATGGTGAACCCACGCTCGCTGTCGATCACCCGCATGCCCTGCTGTGGCCTCTCCGGCGCAAAGCCCAGCTTTAACCCATAGGCCGTTGGGCCAATCAAGGAGCCGTTGACCGTCCAATTTGGGCCGTGAGTCAAGGCGTGGAAGTGCCCCATGAAGGTGTGATCAGCACGAATACCTACGTCCTGGCGGTACAACCACTTCTGCAGCGGCACTGAGATGCCCCCCACGCCGCCGCCATAGCGGATGGCATCGCCATGAGTGAACCGCAGCTTCCGCCCCAACACGTCCAGGTACAGCACGTTCCCGTCGCTGATGCTCCATTCAATGGAGTCCTGATGCCTGAAATGGCGACGCAGGCTCTGGTACATCAACCATTCGTAGCTGGTTGCATGGGCGTTATCGGCCTGCATCTTTAGTGTTGTGCGGCCATGGTTGCCATAGCAGCACGGCACAACAATCCGCTCCAGGTCGCCATGGCGCACCAGGTAGTCAAGGCCCTGTACTACGGCCTTTTCACATTCGATCAGCTGCTGTGTCGGGCTCAATTCCTGCAGTTGTATCTGTTCAGGATGAAGCCAGTTATCAATCAGATCACCGCCAAGAAACACCACCATTTGCCGCACGTCACAGGTAGACCGGAGCATGTTCACCACCCGTAGGGCATTGCGGAACAATGCTTCGGCCCGTTCGTGGAAGATGTCGACGTTGTATTCGTTCAGGTGGTTAACGGTCTCTGGCTTCACCACAGCGCCGCAATGCCAGTCCGTACATAGCAAGATCGGCACCGCTTCACTGCGGCCCCCTGCTGTTGTGTGGGCAATCTCGGCCCGTGGCTCAATGTCCCGGATCTCAAGCGCCGTTGTCAGCTGTTCTTGCAGGCCGGTGACATGACCCAGCAGCCGCTCCTTCTCCAACTGCAGGTCACGTACTTCCTGCCGTGTCTTGCGCAGCTCGACCTGCAAGTTGATCAGGCTGGCGCTGTCGTGGTTCCTGGCGCTAGGGCAACGGCCTGGTTTGCACACCAGGCTCCCGCTGTCTTTGTCGCGCTCCAAATCCAGCAGCGACAGCTTGGCCCTGCAGTTCCGCAACCGCCGGCAGGTAAATAGCCGCTCGGGTGAGTCCAAGTCTGCGTGGTGGCATCACGCAGACTGTAACGATGGTGACTAGCCCTTGCCCTGGCCGCGCCGTTTCTTGCGTCCGTGGGACGCATAACTGTGCTGCCCTTGCCCTTGGCGGGTCTTCTTGGGCGGCCCAGGCTTGTGCTGGATCCGCCCAAGGGCTCCAGTCTTTGCCTTGACTGCCATCAGCCCTCAGGAGCAGGAGGAGCAGGAGGAGCAGGTGGCTCAGGCGGGGGAGGAGGAGTAACAAACGTGCCGTCCTCTTGCTTGATCCAGTTCTGCTCCACCTCATCAGGGCAGGGCTCAAATTGAGCCACGATCTCCGGGGTAAAGCAGTCGTTGATGGTGAACCCCTGGGGAACAACGAAGACCTCGATGACCCGGGCTTCTTGGATGCGTGCGTACTTCATGGTGATCACCAGTAGATAAAGACACAGCCAGGACCGCCAGAGGTTGTCCTTGAAAATGGATAAGCGCCGCCACCGCCGCCGCCAATTCCGCCCTTGCCCCCCTTCTCAACATCACCGCCAATGAAGATGGCGGCATTATTCCCAACGCCGCCGCCGCCGCCGCCAAAACCACCATCACCGCCAAATCCGGCATCGCCACTACCTGTACTCACGCCACTGCCACCGCCACTACCAAAGCCACCATTGCCACCTTGCGCGGGAAGCTGCCCGCCATGGCCCAGGCCGCCAGAGCCGTCGCCTTCCCAGGGAAACCACCAGGCAACAGTGGCCGTTGCCCAGTTAGAGGTGTTGCCGTTGGGGCTGCTAGACGTGCCACCATCAACTAAAAAGCCCGCACCGCCTGGAGCGTTTGTGGGCGATCCAGTACTTGTTGAATTGCCACGAGATTTTACTCCCCCACCGCTCTGGCCTCTTGCTGAAGACAGAGTTGTTTGACTTGCGCCCCAGCCGCCGCCACCTCCGCAAGAACCGCTGGCCGCACCAGTGCCGCCAGCACTTCCATTGCCAAATGGAGTGCCAGATGAACCGCCACCAGAACTGCTATAGGCCATGCCTTCGCCCCCACCGCTTCCGCCGGTTGACGTAAATGCACCCGTCACCCCTGAAGTGCTGCCGCTGCCGCCTGTGGCCGGAACACCAGAGCCGGCGCCAGGACCCCCATTACCGCCCGTGGCAGTTAAATAAGATCCAAGGCTGCTGGTGCTGCCAGAAGGCGCAACCGAGCCGGAGCTACTTTGACTGGCGCCACCTGAGCCAATAGTCACAGCGATCGTTTGCCCAGGCGTAACAGCGATGTACCCATGGGCATAACCGCCGCCGCCACCCCCCATGCCGTAGTAATAGGTGGCGCCAGCGCCGCCACCTCCCATGACAAAGGCAAAAATGCTGGTGACACCTGTTGGAACAGTGAATGTATAGGAGCCAGGCTTGACGTAAATCCTGCGGTCAAACCTATAAGGAATACCGCTGGAGCTTGAACCACCGGATGCAGCAGCAGCAGAAAGAGAACGTCCCATGATCAGGCCTCAAAACCAAAGACAGAAACAGCTGCCGTGGCAGCACTGACGTACACCACAACCAGTCTGGCAGCTTCGGCAACAATGCCTGTCCGCTCAAGTACACCCTTGGCCGGGATGCTTGCTTCGTATTCCAGGTATTCGCTTTGCGATGGCGAACCCGTGGAAGCAACCGCTAGCCGTGCAGTGATGTCAGAGGACCCAGTGTTCAAGATGCTTACCGTGAAGGTAGCGGTCTTGCCTGCCGGGACGGTGTAGACCGTAGTGTTGGTGGTTGCTGATGGGGCCGATTGCCCCAGGATGCCGCTTGCCATGGTTTGTTTTCAGTGGTTAGAAGGCACTGCAGAAGAAAGCGAACGCTTCGGATGCGTAGGCCCTGTCTAGCTTGGCAGGTGTAACAGCGCCATTTGCCAACTTGCTTGTGGTGATGGAACCATCTGCCGGGGTCGTGGTTGTCCAGGAAAGGACCCCACTGCCGTCGGTGGTCAGCGCCTGGCCGTTCGTGCCGTCCGCAGCAGGCAGCTGCCACACCTGGCTGGTGGTAACCACTGCAGGCGGCTTGAATCCGACGTAGTGGCTTGCATCGGCGTCCAGGAAGCGGATCTCTTTTGAGTTCCGCAGAATCAGGCCAGTGGTAAAGAACCCTGCGATTGGATGGGCCGCACTGCTGACCATGGTTCCAATCAGAACCGGTGCGCTGTCGGCTTGCGCACGGATGCCGACGCCGTCGTTGGTGACCGAATCAACCAGGCCGGCACTGGCGATGCGGCCCAAAACGCCACTGCCTGCATCCAAGACGACGGAAGGGGTGGTGGCGGCGCCGGTGAATGTCGGGTTGTTGATGGGCGCGTAGGTCGATGCAGCGTTGGCCGTCGTCAAATACGACGACATGCCAGCAATGGTTTGATAGGTCGAAGCCGCTGACGCCGACTTGAGATAGCCCTGCCCAATCACATAGGCCGTGCTGGCGGCCTGAGTGGTGTCGGTGTCAACAGCTGCTGTCGGCACAGCAGGCGTCCCCGTAAAGGTGGGGCTAGCGAGCGGGGCATAGGGATGTCCGTGAACAAGCGGTGCATACGTGCTGCTGGCATTGGCAGTCGTTAGGTAAGTGCTCGATGCTGCCGCGATCTTCAGGTAGCGGGTCTCTGGATCATTGGGGAAGTACTGCACCCAGTTCCAGGTGCTGCCAGCACTGCTGTAGATGATCCGTGCTGACAGGCCCGAGCTGCCGGTAAAACCGACCGGCAGTCCCGCTAGGGGGGTGAAGCCCTCAATCCCGGTGGAGTCGTAGACCTCAATCGCCTTGTTGTTGGCTGGCGAGCCCGGGATAGCAGCCACATTGGCCACCAGCTCATACAGCACGGAGCTGCCAACCGCTGCAATCGCCTGGTCCGCCTTGGTGTTTGCGGTGTTGGCCGTCGTGACCGCGGCTGATGCGTTAGTGGCTGCCGTATTGGCCGTGCTCAGTGCTGTCGATGCGTTGCTAGCGGCGGTATTGGCTGTAGCCGTGGCCGCATTGGCAGTACTGAGGGCCGTAGAGGCGTTACTGGCCGCGGTGTTAGCTGTGTTGACTGCATTGGTGGCATCAGCCTGTGCGGCGTTGGCCGTGGTAACAGCAGCCGATGCGTTGGTGCTTGCTGTATTTGCAGTACTGACAGCAGCGGAAGCGTTGGTTGCCGCCGTATTTGCAGTTGTAACTGCAGCGGAAGCGTTTGAGGCAGCAGTGTTGGCCGTGCTGACGGCATTGCTGGCGGCAGTGGAAGCCGAGTTTGCCGTGGCGGTGGCGCTATTGGCCGTTGTCAGCGCCGTATTGGCGGTGCTGATTGCAGTTGCTGCATCACTGGCTGCAGCGTTGGCTGTAGTCGTGGCCGCGCTGGATGCGTTGACGGCATTGATTGCCGCGGCAGATGCAGTGTTGGCTGTTGTCACCGCATTGCCAGCTGCTGTCGATGCAGCATTGGCCGTACTGACTGCAGCTGATGCGTTGGCATTGGCCGTATTGGCCGTGCTGACGGCGTTGCTGGCCGCAGTGGAGGCCGCGTTTGCCGTGGTCACCGCGCCATTGGCGGTACTGATGGCTGTGCTTGAGTTGCTGAGCGCAGTGTTGGCGGTCGTCAGCGCCTGAGTCGACAGGGCGTCAGTGCTGTCCGAGATGTCCCGCAGTTCCTGGTTGGTGTACAGGTTCTGCGTGTTGGCCGTATCGAAATCCTTGGCAACCGGTGTGCTGCCATCGGTGAAATCAACCAGCGACGCACTGACCGGAGTGATCCGCAGAACTTTTACCACCACCGCATTGGCGGGGGCGGTGTTCATCTGGATGGTGCCGTCGTTGACCCAGGTGAAGGCCGTGGTGACCGTCCCGTTCAAAGAGACCTGGATGTGCTCCCTTCGGATGTACCCGAACGGCACCGCGAACTGCGTCGTGGCGCCGTTACCGGTGTAAGTGACAAAGGAGTAAGCCATCAGCGCAAGCTCTCAATGAAGGCCTTGGGATCAATCGCCTGGCCGTATTTAAGCCGGAACTGCACGTCACGGTTAGCACCCTCGGCCCAGTCCTTGTTGTCTGTCAGGCGCTTGCCAGACGGGCTGGCCAGGAAGGTTTCACGACCCAGCTGCAAGTACTTGACAATCACCTGGTTCAACGCTGCAGCTCGCAGGCTGACGACCTGCTCGCTGGGTTGCTCCTGCGGGTTCTGCTGGTACAGATCGCTGTTGATCTCCTCCTCGAGGGCTTGCAGAAGGGTGCGGCCAAATTGATCAGGGGTGCGGCTGATCGCCAGCACGTACTGCTCGTACTCGTAGGCGCTCAAGCGATTGTCCTTGATCTTGCCGCCGTCGGTGAAGTCCGTAGCGCGAGGGCCGACAAAGCCAGCGCCGCGGCCAGTCAGTTGCCCCATTTCACGCAGTACCATCTCACCCGGTTCACCCTTCAGCTGGAACGGCGCGGCAGGGTTGAACTGCATCAAGGTCGACAACCATGGCGACTCAGGCGGTAGGAACTGATCACCCCAGACACCGGAGAGAGTAACGGGGTCACCGGTGATCCAGTTGCGCTTGGGAGGCAGGGACGTCGACCACCCCGGGATCATGTTCTTGATCTCACCCGCGGTTTCCTCAAACAAACGCATGGCCAGGTTGGGGTTGTTGCTGGCAGGCACCTCCCGGGCAGTGCGGTCATCAATACGACGACCGGCCCGCAGTGCGCTGCTGTACGGCAGGAAGCTGGCCACCAGTCGTTCGATGTAGCGAGCAGTGGGGTGACGGCGGTTGGGGCCAATGTCGGTCTCACCCAGCCCCATGGCCATGTCATACAGCTCGGTGAAGCCCTGGTAGTAGGACTTCTGCAGCTGGCCGGTGGCTACTGCTGTCACCAGGTCAAGCACCAGGGCGGAACCCAGGCGTTCCCGGGCTTCCACACTGACCTTGTTGGCCAGCTCGTGGTAGTCAGCCAGCCCGCCAAACAGCGACGCATAGGGGTCCAGGGCCCGCATACTGATCCAGTCGGTGTACACCGGGTTGCCGTTTTCGTCGGTGCCGACCTTGAACCGCATGGAGTAGGGCTGCTTGCCTTCCTGATCCACCCATTTGCGACGGGCATCAGGGTTCTGTGGGCCACCACCGGTGAACTCGATGTTGCCGTGGGTCATGGCAATGCTGGCCAGGCTGATCGCCGCGGCCCCCGTCGCAATGTCACCAAAAGCCCGGTCACGGGTCATAGCGTCCTCAGAGAACACATCCCGCCACCAGGTATCAACCAGGGGAGCCAGAGGGGTCTTGCGAGCCACTGACTTCACGATGTCGCCAGGGGTGCGGTTAAAGGGCTGCACCAGGGCAAACAAGGGACCCAGGGGTGAATCCAGGCCCATCTGCCAGATGCGTGGCATCAGGCTGAAGGTACGTGCGAAGAACGGAATGTCGTCCATTCGCATGCCCATCACATTGGTGCCTTTGTCCACGTAGTCCTGGGCAAAGGTCTTGGCCTCATCGCCCTTGAGCCCTTTGGCCTCAGCCATCTCCATGCCGCGCTGCATGGTCCTGGTCTCCATCGAAGCCCACAAGTCGTCGGTGAACGTGGCCCAACGGGTGGCCGTTAGCGCGTAGGGGCTATCCATCACTGCATCGAGGATGTTTTTGCCGTCAATCACGACGTCCTTGAGGCGACGGTCGACAGCAGCCTGGGCGTAGTCCGTAGCAAACTTCCAGGCTTCCTTGCTGTTGCCGTCCATCCCCAGGCGCACGGCGTTATCAAGGCCAGGCTGCAGGTTGCGCACGTACTCAAACGACTGGCCGACCAAGGTCTTGAAGGCAGAGTCAGCTGATACCTGCAGGCGGCTGGAGAGGTTGAGGCCCTGCCACAGGCGCTTTTGCGCCATGGCCCAGTTGCTCTTGTCCTGCACTGCAAGCCAGGGGACGGTGTTCATGCTCCATTCGCCTTTCTGGGCAGTGGCCAGCAGCTCACCCTGGGCGTCTTGAGCAGCCAGGCGGTCCAGGAAGTCCACTTGGGAGCGGTCTAGATCGAATAGACCACGGCCCACCTTGAACGACTCCACACCCATGCGGAAGGCGTTGGCCAGGTTGCTCACGTACTGGCCGTAGATCATCAGCGACCGGCTGGCTCGAGCCGGGTTGCCAGTCACCAGGGCTCCCATGGCCTGGGTGAACGGCATCTCCACGGTGCGCAGGGCGCTGTTGATGACGTTGCCCCAGAAGGTGATGCCAGACGACAGCAGCTGGCTGGAGCGGTACATCATCAAGCCTTGGGTGCCAAGGTTTATCGACTCGTTGAACTTCCTCCAGAAGCCTTGCGAGAAGCCAGGGGTCACGGCGCTCTGGGCCATGTTCAGAGCCAAAGCGTTGAACTCCTCGATCACCTTCGGGTTGTTGTAGTTGCCGGTGACGATGGCCTCTTTGGCATCAGGGCTGATCCGCTCGCCAATGGTTTCAGCCACCAGGGCGTCCTGATCCTTCACCAGTTCCTTCTCAAAGTCGCTGGCGATGTTCTTGACCGGAGCAGCGTCGTCAAAAGGAATAGAGCCGGGCTCAGGCCGCGGCACCTGGGTGCTGCGCAGCAGTTGACCCAGGGGGCGGGTGACGGACTCAAAGGCACGATTGGCCCGGTCTTGCTGAGCAGCTGCAGTCACCAGTTCTGCGGTGAGCTTGCCCATGTCGGCAACTTCATCCATCTGGCCGTTCAACCAGCGGTTGGCTGCAACACCTGCCTGCAGGTTGGTGTGATCCAGGTACAGGGCAGCAGAGCGAAGGGCCACCAGGTTTTCCCGGTAGGCCGACAGGGGCCCGCTCAGGCGCTTCAGGTTCTCAAGAACGGCCTGGCTGCTGTAGTTGTTCTTGCCCAGCCACTCAGCTGTGTCGGCGGTGATTTGCTCGTCCGACATCACGGGGATACCAGTGGCATCAGGACGACTCACCAGGTCGCTGTGGGCCCTGTAGGCCTCCACCATCGCCTGGGGCTGGATGGGCTGGTACTGACGGCCAGAGGGCGACTCGAGCTTCTGGACGTTGTTCACCAGCAGGTCGTCCATGGTCAGATCACCTGAGGCCAGCTGCGCCCGGTTGACGGCGATCTGATTGGCAAACTGCTCAGCCCAGGCCTGGTCGGGTACAGGGGTCTGCACGTCGACGGGGATCTCCACCTGGGCCGCGACAGCGGCAGGGGCAGGGACGGGAGCAGGCTCTGCGGCAACGGCGGCAGGGGCAGGGGCAGGGGCGGCTTTGGACCCGACAATGCGATTGGCAAGGTCGGCGTTGTAAATGACAATTTCCGTTGCCTTGCCGCCTGGCGTGAAGTTTGTGCGGTACTGGATACCGTCGTATCCGTTATCCAGGGCCCACTGCTTCAGCGCCTGCTGTTCAGCCCGGTCAAGCTCAATCTCGCCAGCAGGCTTGTTCAGTTTGCGCGGGCCCGGGATGCCGATTTCATCGGCAAGATCCGCAAGGGTTTGGTTGCCGCCAGTCCAGTCCAGGACTCTGGCGTCCTCTGGGAGAGAGCCTGATACCGTCTTCTGTCCATACTCTTTTGCGTACCTTCCGCTGGGTGTCATGTAGACGCCTTCGCCAGCGACGGTGCCAGATTTCTCGTATTCCGAGGTGCGGAACCCTTCGGTCAGGATCCCTTTCCGCCCAGCTTCTGATGTGCCGTGGCTCAGCTCCACTCCGGCCTTGACTAGCGGGCGTTCCGGTGTTGCCGCTGCAGCTGGTGCGCCGTACCGGTCAGCCAGCACCTGGTCGCGCAGGACGACACGCTGCTCGGGTGTCAGGTCTGCACGGGCCTGAGCCAGCGTGCGGTCCAAATCAGCAATCTCTGCAGCCGATGGGCCAGCAACAGGCGCTGCATTGTCAACACCATTGTCAACAGCGGTGGCCGGGACGGGCGCTGCTGCAGCAGTTGTGGGGGCGGGTGCCGCCTGAGCCACTGGGGCCTGCTCCAGCGGCAGGGCCGGGCCGTTGATCTCTGCATCAATGGCAGCCCGCAGGCGGTCCAGGTTTTCAGCGACCAGGGTCTTGGCCGTTTGCTTGCCGCCGACCTGGCTCGCCAGTTCATTCAGCAGGTCACGCACCGGGCCCTTGTATCCAGTCACCCGGTTGAACACCTCCACTCCTTGCGCTGCCTGGTTGCGAGCTGCCTGGCTGGCAGCCACGTCGATCTGGTTGCCGGCGGCCTCGAGGATCCCCTTGCGGCCTTCACGGGCAGCCGACGTCAGGGCCACCATCTCCTCCCGCAAAGCGCGGAAGGCCTCAGTGCGCACGTCCAGCAGCTGGTTGAAGTTGCTGGTCTTGCTGGCCCATTCCGCGCCCAGCAGGCTCAGCAGGTCATCGCCCTTGGATTCGGTCTGGGCAAACTTGGCCTCCTGCATGGCCTGGGTGATTTTGTCAGCAGACCACTTCCGCTTACCTGCTTCTGCAGCAACGTCGTTGATGATCTGCGGATCCAGCTTTTCGCTACCCAGGGCAACGGCCTTGCTCAGCTCCAGCTGGCCAGTAGTGGCCCGGTCAAATAGGTTTTGCGGCAGGTTGGTGAGCGGAACCGCCTTGGCGATCACCGGGCCGCTCATGTTGATGCCTTGAGCTGCCATGTCCTCGGCGTTCTTGCCGGTGTCGCGCATGAACTTGGCAGCATCGACTGGTGTGCCTTGGCCTTCAGCGATGTTTTGCAGGGCGCCGATGGCCCGTGCTTCTTCTGGTGTGTTGGCCTGTAGGTAGCGGACCAACACCTTGCTGGTGCCGTCGTTCTTGGCCAGGCGCAGCCGGTTGTGGCCGTTCACCACATAGCTGACGCCATTGGCTGGATCACGCCACACGCTGATGATCCCGGCCAGCTCTGGGTTGTAGCCGCTGGATTCAGCCAGTGAGCCGCTGGCACCGGTCTTGGTGAGGCGACCTGCCTCCTTGAATTGAAACCGTTGCGGGTCAGCGATGATGGTCTTGGGATCCACCTCGGCCACTTCCCGGTAGGCCGGCGCCTGCATGTCCGGGATGGGCTGTGCAGGGGCCGCGGCGGGAGCAGTGACAGGTCGCTCCGGCACCGTGTTGGCCTGCTTGACCACTTCCCGCTGCAAGTCCTCAGTGGCGGACTTGGCTGCAGCTGCTGCTGCCGGTACTTCCTCCGGTGTTGCTGTGCGCAGTCGGCTGACGTACTTGCCTGCGCGGAACGCCCGCATCAGGAAGTCGACGGTGGAGCCAACAAAGAGGCCCTCCACGGCGTTCTTCAGTCGGCCCTGCATGCCGACGTCACCCGGGTTGGACTTCAAGTAATTAAGGACGGGCACCTCGAGGGGTGTGCCAGTCACCTGTTCTGTCAGATTGTCGACCAGGTCGTACAGGCGACCGCCGTGCTGATCAAAACCAACAAGGTCCACCGTCATACCGGTGGCAGCGTTCTTGCCCAGCACGTTGCCTGCAACGGCCTCAGCGGCCCTTGTGGCGATAGCTGCGGGCTTTTGGAGGGATGGGGCCAGCTTGGCGATCTGCGCGGCTTTGGCGGTCTTGTAGGCCCCTGTGGCGCCCACAGCGGCTTGGGCTACCCGGGCAGCGCCAGGCACCATGCTGAGCCCTTTGCCGACCAGTCCCACGGCCCTAGCGGCGGGGATCCATTCCAGAGCTGTTTGTGCAATCCCGGTGGCCAGGTCTTCAGCGGGGCCTGTGCTTTTCAGCTTGGGCAGGGCCGGTGCAATGCCAAGGAACGGAGCATCTGGCATTGCTGCGCTGGTGGGCTTGACCTTGAAGCCCAGGGCGGCAGGGACATCCGCCGTCGCCACATCGCTCAATTCCTGCAGAGCATTGCGGCCAGCGTTGTACCCAATCCGCGCAATGGTGGCCCCAGGGGTCGGTGCCTTTAGGCTCTTGGTAACTGTTTGCTGAACCTTGGCTCCTGCTTTACCTAGGTCACCGGTGCGGACATACTCCTGAGCGCCTGCACCAATCGCCTGTGCGCCGCTTTGCATGCCCGAGAAGGCCAACCCAAGGGGCGACGTCATCACTGCATTGCCCAGCGCCTGCTGCAGCCCAGGGACGGCATTAACGATGGCCGCGAGTGGATTGCTGTTGCCGCTATCTCCAGCAGGTTGTGCAGCACGCTTAGGAGCAGGGCTGGATTGGTTGCCCATACCTTGTGGGGCCACATAGACCTGGCGCTGTTCGCCGGTCTGCGGATCCTTAATGGTCTGGAAGGGCATTGCTCAGCTCCGGCGTTGACGTAATAGATAGGCGCGTCTTGCCTCTTTCAAGGCTGCACGCACGGTGGCGGCAGAGACACTGGCCATGTTGCCTGCGCTGTCTCCGTCGTACACCCCACGACCGTTTGGCGCCTGCAACGACGCCCACTCACTGGCAATGTCCAGATGCGCAGCGTTCAAGTCATTGCTCTTGCCGCGAATGTAATCAGCCAGTGCCGGTCGCTTGCTGCCAAGAATCAATGCCGTTGCCATTGCGTTTTGGTTTGTCGGTGTCATTAGCGCGTTGGGTGACAACCCGGCCTCTCGGCGTGCCCTGGCCAGCACACCTGGCGTGAACTGATAAGCGCCCACAGCAAACACTCGGCCACGGCGCTGCATGTCTTCAATTACGCCGATGGCTGTAGACGTCAGGTTTTGCATTGGGGAGCTGTCGCCAGTGCGGCCACGGTTGACCGAGTTCCACCCGCCTTCCCCACTGCGGAGCACGCCCAGCAAGCCGCCAAAGCCACCTGTGACCGCTACGGGGTTAGCCGTAAAAGGGGCGACACCCCTCTCTGCTGCAGCAGCAGGTGGCGCAATGGCATTGAGGATGGAATTGGCAAACTGCATCCCCATCCGAGAAGCCACCGTGGCATAGGGGTTGGGGGCAGCGGGAACCTGCGACACCAGGTCGCCGCCATCCAGCTCCTGCAGACGCTTCTGGGTATCACTGTCCAGGGGGACGCCATGAAGCTGCATTTGCCGGGAGAAGAACTCGCTGGGCTTCAGGCCGCTACGACGGATGATCTGCCGGGTGGCGTTATCCAGCGGCCTGCCCTGCAGGATCCCGTCTAGCTGTTGCCCCATCCGCTCCTTGGCGTAAAGCGGCTGGGTTTCAATCTGACGACGCAGCTGGTTGTTCTGTGACGGGTTGCCGCGAGCACCAGGAGCCAGGCCCTTAGCAATTCCCTCTGGCGTCGCACCAGCTGGGGCCTGCTGTGTTTGCTGGGGCATCGACTTGCTCAGTGCATTGCCGTACAGGTCGCCCAGTTGCTTGGTGACGTCCTGGCCAGGAGCCTTGCGGATCAGGTCATCGCCGGACTTGTACAACTCGCCCAGCGTTTGCCACAGCTGGCGGGCTTCGTTGGGTGTCAGGTTGGCACCGCCTTTTGAACCGCCCCGGGCGTACTGGGTCTCAAGGCGCTTCTTAAAGTCATCCTGCAGGCCACGCAGCACCTGGTAGTTGGCCTTGTTGTCCTCACGATTGCGGCTGGCCTGAGTCGACAGGAAGCTCTTGGCCGCGCTGTAGCTGATCTGTTGCGACCGCTGCAGCTGCATGATGCGACCGGTGAAGTCAACCGACGGGTTCTGAGCCATCTGGGCCCATAGGTTCACTTCGTTCTGCTCTTGCACCGGCTGCACGTAACCAGTGCGGATCCCGGAGGTGTGCTTCTTGACGGCCTCCTCGTAGGCCAGCGCCATCTCTGGATTGTTGCCGTACAGCTGCCGACCGCGAGCCAGCACGGTCCTTTCAACCATGTCGATCTTTGCAGGGTCCGCCAGCACCTCTGGGGTAAAGGCGTTCTTGATGTCGACCTCGACCTGCTCCTTGGCCTGACGACCATCCAGGTTGTCGTTCAGGTTCTGCTGGCTGATCACCTGCTCCTGCAGTTCCTTAGTGATCTCGTACAGGCCGGCCATACCGCCGATCTGGTCAAGCAGCAGGGGGGCCTTGCCATTGGCATCCATCGGCCCGGCCTGCACTTGAGCTATTACTTCCGGGACTCGAGCCAGGGCCAGCTTCGCCTTGCCCCAGTCGCCAGCTGATGCAGCCAGGACTGACTTCACAAAGCCCTTGGCGAAACCTTCCTTCTCCTTTTGGTATTCGTCACTGGTCTGGCCGCTTTCGTTGTAAAAGCCGTGCAGGCCGTTGGTGAGGTTGGCGGCAATCTGCTCAAGGGGCAGGCTACCATTCACCAGGGCCATGGCATTGCCGTCCTGGACAGCTGCCAGGCCTTGCTTTGCTTTCTGGGTCTTGTAGCCGGCGTACCGCTTCTCCTGGTCGGACGACGCTGAGCCGTAGATAGCAGTCAGCTGTTGCCGGTTGGCCTCAAACACCTCTGGCATGATCCCCATGGTCCCGTTGGGGAACATCAGGGCTGTCGTCAGCCGCTGAAACTCAGGGTCATTGGCCGGCACCGACTCAAGTGGACGACCGTCCAGCAATGTCTTGGTCTGGCTGACCCGTTCCTTCAGCGTGGCTGCATTGCTCTTGATGTAGGAGTCCTGCAGGCCGATGGAGGCATAACGCAGAGCCCTGGGGTCAGCAGCTTGGAATCGCTGCAACAGTTGGTCATAACCCGCAAGGCCCTGGCCTGCGCCTTTCTCAAGGGCTTTCTGCAGCTCCTGCAGGCTTGAGAACATGCCAACCTGGCTGGCTTGTTGAGCCAGGGCATCGCCGGCAATCTTGGCCCGCTCATTGACGACCCGCTCTCGGTTGTTGGTCGTTAGCTGCAGGGCCTCAAAGAACGGGCTGAAGGTCGACAAGGCACCGGCCAGGGCGGCCATGTTGTTGACATAGGGCGCGTACTTGGGCTCGTTGACGACGGTCGGCAGGACCCGCTGCTCGCCCACCACAGACATCTGTGTGCGGCTGAAGGGGGCCTCCACAGGCCGCGGCAACGATGCTGGAATTGGCGCCTGACCCCGGAAGACCTGAGGCGGTGTCGGCAGGACTGCAGGGCCACCCACGGTGGGCCCTTGGCCTGGCCTGGAGAAGGTGTCGGCAATTTGCTGGACGACCTGCAGGGCGGGTTGAGCCAGCGATGACGTGCCGATAGGAGCCTGGCTGCTGGATTCCGGTGTTCCACCCAGCAAGCGAGCCGGCGTGGTGCGGCTGGTGTCGCCGTAGTTTTTGCCAAGAAAGGGTTGTGCCATGCGTCGTCAGCTCCTGCCCGGCATCTTGCCGGTCGCTTTGTAGTGGTTGTAGTTGTCGACGGCGGTCACGGTGTTGGCAATGCCAGTAATTGCACTGCCGACCCCTTGCACTACATACGGGGTCTCGTCAACAAACGACCTGTAGACAGGGGCTCGCACCACTTGGCCCTTGGTCACCTGGCCCCTGGTGACCGTGCCGCGGGTGACTTGCTGTTTGATCGGTGTGGGCCCGTAGATCGGAGCGACGCCAGGGCCCGGTGCATAGGCCTGGCCCTTGATCGCATCGACATAAGGCTGCTTGATGTATGGCTGCTGGGATGCCAAGCGACCGGCATACGTGCTCTGGGCGCCGCGCTTCTGGTCTTGGGTGTTGACGCCAGCAAAGGCCAGGTTGCGGTTGGTGGCGTAATCAAAGGCCGCCTGCTGCCGGTAGTAGTCGGCAATCAAGTTGTCAACCGTGTTCCCAGTGCGGCCAGAGGCCCGGACTTCGGCGCGGGCCTGGGCCATCTCCCTGGAAGCCTTTATCTTCTGCTGGGCCGCGGCCTCCTCCTCTTGCATGAGGCGAACGTCCAGCTGACGCAGGTCGTTGCCGTAGGCGGTGCCAGCCAGCTGTGCGTTCAGTTCCATCACGGAAGCCTGCTGGTCTGCCTTCTGCTGCTCAAACATGCGCTGCATGTTGATCTGAGCCTGCTGGTATTCGTAGTTCTGCTGCTGTACGGCCATCTCGTACTGGTACTGCCGCTGCTGCTCCCGCACTGCGTAGTCGTACTGCAAGTAGGACTGCTGATACTCAAACTCCCGGGCCTGTATCTGGTTCTGATAGTTCAGCTCAGCCATCCGCAGGTCTTCCTGGTAGCGGTACTCCATCTGCCGCTGTTGTTCCTGGAAGGCGTACTCCTGCTGGCGTTGCGCTTCAGCAAACTGATAGTCCATCTGGCGCTGCTGCTCTTGCGCCTGGAACGCAGCCTGCTGCTGCTGGACCTGATAGGTGTAGTTGGCCTGGTCCTGGGCCGACTGGGCGCCACTGACGGCGCTGTAAATGCCAAGACCGGTCGAAGCGACCGCGGCAACGATTGGGACGACTACAGCGGCTGGAGCGCACATGGGCTTACTTGGCAGAACTCCAGAAACAGTCGACCTTCTGCGCCATAGTTTGGATGCTCAGCGACGAAGGTAAAGCCCATCCACTGAATCCAGCGGACGTGAACCGTGTTGCGGGCATCAACGCAGTTCCAGAGCACAGAGTAGGTCTTGAATAGCTCTTGGAGATAAGCCCGTACTTCCCGCAGAAACCGCAGGCGGATCTGCCTGTTGGCCACCAGCTCGTCGGTTCCCAGCATCCATACCCGACCCACCTCCCCGGCGTCAGGCGTCACGCCCCACATGGCGATAGGGGTGCCGTCGGCCTTGCAAATGGTCATGCAGGGCTTGCCAGCCATGAAGCAAAACAGTAGGGCCTGATTGGGTGGCAGGCCTTCTGCAGCCAATACCTCAGCCACGTCTTCTTCCCGCATGTTTTGGGCAACGGCTGGGATGTCAGATGCCACCGTCTTGCGTGTGTAACCGACCACGGTCATAGGCGGCTGGTCCTGCTGAAGTAGAAGCCTTCCCACTCTGCCGACTGGATGCGACATGGCAGAGGGCTGCTGCTCCTGATCTCCACCTTGGTGTCGATGTTCTGCGTCATAACAGGCACTCGGAACTTGCCGACCAGTTGCGACACGTCGCCCAGCTTGGCGCCCTGGTCGCCCATCACCAGACCGTTATAGGGGTGCTTCTTGGTGCTGCGCCCCCTGGGTGTGATCCACAGCTCGAAGTGCCCGGACTTGTCATGGATCAATGTCCACGTCCGCATTTGCAGCCTGGGGCCACCAATCACCGCAATGCCACCGCCCTGCGGCTGTTCCTTGAGGTACGGGGTGCTGAACTCGTACCTCATCTCGTACAGCTCACCCACAAAGAACTTGGCTGCTGTCAGGTCGCCGCGGACCGTGATCGTGGTACTGGTTTGCGCAATGGGGTAGATCACCTGGCCTGGGGCGATGGTGTTGCCGGTAGCCTTGCGACCCACCACCACCATCTGAGCCGTTGTGTTCCTGGGGTAGGGCAGCGTGATGGTCGACTGCACGTCCAGGCCAGAGGGGTTTGTCAGGGCCACGGTGCAGGTGGTCTCGATTGCCTTCCGGTCCACCAGCAGCTCGTAGGGGGCACCTGTGTCGACAGCCTCTGGGCGCACCGTCACCCTTTCGAGGTACACCCCATCGGCGTATTCGACGACGGCATACAGGTCGCTGTCGATGAACTGGATGCCCAGGATGGATTTAGCCCCTGATGCCTCCCAGTACGACCAGGCGCTCTGCAGTTTCCGGTCCCCCTCAAAGAAGAACTTGTACAGGTAGACCCGGGTGGGCTGGCTCTTGGCCAGCAGGGCCACGGATTCCTCCGACACGGAGGCCGTCATCTGCGCCACGTCATAGGGAACGAAGCGCGGCACGGCAGACGTCACCTCATCCGACGCTGGGACTGGGCTGGTGGTGTCTGGCAGGAAGTACTCCCGCAGGCCGCAGTACTCCCCTCGAGGAATGGCAAAGAAGATGGTGCGACCAGCTGCTACTGGATCCACCCCGTCGTACAGCTCAAAGGCCGTCATCGCCGTGATGTTGGCGCTCTTGGGCGTTAAAGGCTGCACGCTCAACGAGCCGCTGTCCATGCGGAACTGGCCATGGCGGGAGAACAACAGCAGCGTGCTGGCAAACGGCACTGCAGCCAGGAGGATGTTGACCTGGGTGCCGCCGCAAGTCAGGTCAATGGGGTCTGCATCGACCGGCGTCTGGACGGTCTCTGGGTAGAAACGGCCATACTCATCTGACGCTGACAGCACTACGTTCTCATCTGTCAGCAGGGCCAGCCTGTTGCGGAAGACCGTGATGTTGTTGATGGGTGAGCCGACAAAGCTGGGGTCCGGTGCGGTGGTTGCATCACCAGCTGGCCGTGGCGTCCAGTCGAATTGCTTGAAGGTGAACGTGCCATTGGCCTCACGCACTAAGACGTGCGGCATGGTGGCTGGATCCAGCTTGTAGTTGATCCCCGGGGCAACCGTTTCCCTCCATACGCCAGGACCAAACCCACTGCCAGCAATGGCCTCAAACCTCAAGTACCAATCGTCAAGCTCTGTTGCTGTACTGCCCTGCACTTTCACGATGAAGCCATGCGTGGAGATGGTGGGCAGGTCGGTGACGGCTGACACCGTGCCCTTGATGGGCCTCAGCGACAGGCCGTCATAGCCATCCGTTGCTTTGAGGGTGTAATCGGCTCCGTCGTTCTTTTCAATGTTGACGATGTAATCGGTGGCGGTAACCGTATAACCGCCCCCAAGGGCTGACGACAGACTGCTAGCTAGCTGGCTGGCAATGGTCGGCGTGGTGGGCTGGCCGCTACCAACGACTGGGGTGGTGTACGAAACGGTAGTGTTGTTCACCGTCACGCTGTAGGTGGTGTTGTATTGAGCGGATTTGACGAACACCATCGACTTGGTGCCCCAGGTCGGGCTCTTGTCGCCAGCACCCGTCAGCAGGGCCGGTGACTTCTCGCGGTTCACGATGAAGGTGTAGTCAGCCACAGAAGCCACCCGGAACTGCTTACTGGGCTCTCCGGTGACGTCCAGGTAGTTGACCCCATTGGGGGTGTTCACCGTGCGCAGCGTGCCATCCAGGTCGAACACCTTGATGGCGGTGTCCTGCAGCAGGATCCCCCACCGGTTGGCGCCATCACGATCCACCAGGGTGAAGAACGGGCGACCGATGCCGGCAGTGCCGTTAAACAGCTTCTTGATGTGGTTGAACGATGGCCGCTTCTTTAGCCCTTCAACCGGGCTGGGCATGCAGTTGACCATTACCTCCGCCTGGGATGCCAGGCGCAAGGCAGCGGGCTGCTGGCTGATCCCATTGATCAGGTTCGGGATGGTGCTGCTGACAAGTGGCATGGATCAACGAAGCAGGGCCTGCGACGGGATGTAGCTCAAGTAGGGGCTTGTGATGTTGGGGTTCCCCTGCAGCATGTTGTGGCTTGAGGTGGTTGTCTCCACCTCTAGGAAAGCGGACTTGGCCTCAGCTTCCATGCCGTAGTTGATGGAGTCCAGATCCTTGGACCCGATCACCGACTGCTGCAGCTCACGGCCAGCACTCACAGCAATCAGGCGACGGGCGTGCTCCGGCAATTCCTCCCAGTCCAGGGCGTAGGTGACGTCAGCAACGATGTCCTTGGTGAAAGTGTACGTGCCTGCCTTGCGGTCATACAGCAGCTCGCCCCGCTGCACGACGTCCATGTCGGAGTAGCTGAACGGGCTGACCTCAATGCGCAAGGCGTTCAACGGCACCTTGATCTTCCCGGTTGTTGTGTCCTTCTGCAGGGTGCGCTGGTAGTCGGTGTTGAACGACCAGCCCTCTGTCATCACCTTGCGGCTGACAGCCTTGAGTGCGTCGTCTGCCTGTTGCGCCAGGCCAAACTCTCCATCCAGGCTGTTGACTGGAGCTTCACCCATCATCCGCAACACCAGGTTCACGGCCTCGAGGTAGGTGGTGCGAGTCAATGCCATGGGTCAGCTCCGAGGAAAAAGGAAAAGGGGGCCCGTAGGCCCCCACTGAACCGTCAGCTGGTGGCGGTGTAAATCTCGACGGCGCAATCGGGGCGCAGGATGCCTGTACCCAGGGCCATCGAACCGACCATGAAGGTTCCCTGCCACAGGGCATGGGTGTCGGAGCCGGTTTGCTCCATCTTCAGGTCCATCAACTTCACGGTGCCCACGGCCTGCTTGTTGAAGACAAGCGACACGCAGTCGGTGAAGTTACCGCTGTAGTCGTTGTTCTCCCCGGCAGCCGCAGAGCGGTTGGTGGTGGGGAGGTGGTTCGACTTCAGGATGGTGATGCCAGCAACGCGCAGCACGCTGCCGTCGGCATAGGCGCCAGCGCCACCCCAGTCACGGTTGATGACGTCGGTGGTCTGGACGAGCTTGTAGTACTCAGCGGGAGCGAGCACGCAGTAGCGGTCGTTCTCGGAGACGTTGTTCTCGTCCATCTTCTGGGCCGCAGAGAACATTGCGGTGGCCAGTTGGGTGCCAGTGATGGCAGCCTTGTTGGCCGCAACGATCTTGATGCGGGTGCCACCGGGCAGGTCGGTGTTGAAGTTGGTGGCGGTGCGAGCAGCCTTGGCAATGGTCGCTGCGATGTTTTGGTCGAAGCGATAGGCCAGGCTGTTGCCCATCTCAGCGGAATACTGAGAGCGCACGTCGTAGTGGTTCTTGGCCTCGTCAATGTCGGCCAGGAACACTTGGCTCACCAGCTTGTCATCAATGTTGATGACGGCCTCGGCGTGCTTGATCTGGTTGCCAGTCAGCATCGTGCCAGGGGTGTGGTACGCGGTGCTGGTCAAACCGATGATCGGGAACTGGGCCGACTTGCCGGAGCTGATGGTGCGAACGGTGTGTAGGGCCTCGAAGATGGTCGCCTTACGAAAGGCGGTCAGAACTTCGCCACCGAACACCTTGAGGAAAAGGGCGTTGTCACCGGCGAACGAACCGCCGCCAGCGTTGTTGACAAGGCCAAGACGCGAAGCGTCGAAATTGGGAGCAGCCATTGTTTGACTCCTAGAGAAGTTGGGTTGTTACCCGACCTCGCCTCCTTCCACTGGGGGTGTCCTCCGCAGAGGGCCGTCGCTTCTGTGAGAAGGTCTAGGTGTCCTGAGTGTAGACACTGAATACACAAAGAAAAAAGCCCCGGACCAAGGGACCGGGGCAAACCAGCATGGCGACCAGGGTGATCACATGATGGATGAATTGCGTAGCTTCTCCTCCACCTTGCGGCGGTAAGCGGGGTCAGCGTTGTACTTGGGATCCGACATGGCAGCCACCAGTTGAGCTGTGGACTCAAACCGCTCACTGGTTTGCTTGGATGCCTTGCCGCCAATCAGCCGGGGTTCACGACCCTCGGCTGCGGTGAACTTGGCATAGAGGCCAGCAATGGCGAGCTTGGCCACATTCAACGGCTGGGTGTTCACCACCTGGTTGAAAGCGTCCACCTCATCCTTGGGCAGGTTGCCAGCAGCCCATTGGATCATGGCGCTGTACTGGGCCTCACCCCCGTACTCAGCCTTGATCGCCGTGATCTCCTTGACCGTCAGCTGGCTGTCCTGGTTGGCCTTGTAGTTCAGGCCAGCCAGGTAGGCGTCGACCATGTCACGGGTGAATCCAGCTTCTTCAAGCTGGCTATAGTCCCCATCATCGAGCTTCCCGGTTTGAGTCCACCGGTCAGACATCGAGGAGAAGTCAATGTCGGCTTCCTCAAGGCGGGAGCCAATGAAGTCCCCGTAAATCTCCTTGGCATTGCCCGCAGGGGGTTCCGCCTCGTCGTCGGATTCTTCTGTCTCTTGCTGATCATCTGGATCAGCTTCTGTTGCGGCAGGCGTTGGCTTGGCCCCTTGGCCCAGCTTGGACTGCAGCTCTTTGTAGGCCTTCTCAAGCTCCTCGACTGACTTGTACTTGCCAGCCAGCAGCTGGTCGTCCCCGGAGCCGTCTGACTCCAGGGCTTGGAGCATTTCCTGGTTTTCGGGTGACAGCGCTGGTGTCTGTTCTTCGACGATGGTGATGGCTTCAGGCATGGTGGGTGGTTACTTGATGGTGATGGTGCCGTCCTTGTCGACGGTCACGACTGGCTCTGGTTCAGGCGCAGGGGGTTCCTTGCGCTTCACCTCGCCAATCACAATGTCTTGGGACGGGACAGCTTCAGGCACGCCGCTTTCCTTGTTGATCAAAGAAACCGGATCAGGCTGGGGGCTGCTGTCCTTCGGGGCGATTGATCGGGGCATCGACTGCTCCTCCTTGTGCAAGTTGCTGTTGGACGTATCCGCCAGCCAGTTTGGCTAGGGCTGGCGACTTAATACCAGCCTGCAGGCTTTCCTGCTGCTGCTGCATTTCCATCATCTTCTGCTGTTCTTCCTTCGCGGCCTGGTCCTCTGCCGCCAGCTCGTCGGACGACTTCACCAGGTTGGTGGTGTCGATGGATTCCGACGCAGCCAGGCGCATCAGGGCTTCTGACACGTTGATGTAACGAGCCATGGCCTCTGCGCCCAAGGACTGGTTCACCGTGGTGAGGAAGTCCACCAGCTTGTTGCGGTCGTCGCCGCGGCCAATGGCCTCGAGACCTGTAACCGGCTTGGGGCTCACCACTGACTTGCCATCCACCTTGGGGAAGGGTGCCAACTTGCGTTGCTTGCGCATCAGGTGCATCAGCCTGCGCACCAGAGGCAGTTGCAGCTCTTGGGTCAGGATGGAATACAGGCCGCCGATTCCGGCCTCCAGCTCCTGGCTCATGTAGCGAATCTCTTGGGCAGTCACCCGCTCACCTGGCCGTTGGATGGCGGTGTTCAGCAGGAAGGCAAACTGCAGGCGCTCCTCGATCCGCTGGATCATCTGCATCACGATGTTGAAGTCCTGCCCCTTCTGGGACTGGATCACCGTGACGTCGTTGGCATTGCCTTGAACAATGGCCCCGTTGGGTGCGTTCTGCAGGGTGCGGGGACGGGTGGTGCCGTTGGGGTTGACCAGGAACAGGATCTTGGCAGCAGCAGCAGAGCCCTCAAGCATGGCCCGGTACAGCCCCTCAAGGGCCACCAGGTCGCCGTAGTACTCCTCGACATAGCCCCTGCCGTACTCCTCACCGTCGACGCGGTTGAAGCGCAGCGGGATCCATGGCGACACCTCTGCATCGCACTGGCCATGGGTGCCAGGGATCTCCTTGCCCAGGGCTTCTTGATACCAGTGGCACTTGCCGTGCTCAAACTCGATGCAGGTGTAAATCTTGATTGACTTCTTGCCAGGGTCAGGGCTGTACTCCTCGCCCTGGTCGACCCCCACCTGATACAGGAAGTCCTCGGGCAGCGCCTCGGGATAGACCTCCTCCTCCACCAGGATCTGCACGACGGTCCCCATGGGGTCGCGCACCAAGCAGAAACGGTTGAAGTGGATCACCTTAATGCCATCGGTGTCCACGTACAGCAGGGCATTGCCGCCGACCAGTAGGTGCTTGAAAGCCTCGTGCATAGAGGCCCGACCATTGGCGGTCTCGAGCACCGACATGACTGCATGCTCGACCTTGACCAGGGCAGCATCCAGTTCGGACTTGACCTCAGGCCCTTGCTCCGAAACCCGCAGGGCCAGGTCGTCAGTCTCGAGCTTGAAGAACGCAGAGTTGGGAGGGAACAAGGTGATCAGCAGCTTGCTGGCCAGGTAGTTCACACCCCGGGCACCCAGTGATTGATACGGCGTCCTGAGGCCACCCCGGTCGGTGCCACCTTCGTCAGGGATCAACCCAGGAATGGTGACCTTGCTGCAGTCACGGGCCCGCTGCAGAAACGCATTGCGGTCTGTCGACAGCTGTCCGTATCGGGCGGCTGCCTTTCCCTGACGGCCCTCGTCGTTGTAGGGCTTGCTCTGCTGATCAACGCTAGCCGTAAGGTTTAGTTCCACTGGCTATCACACGCCGGGGATGGACAGGCTGGAGCCGGCGGCGCCTGCCATGTCGTTGCGGTACTTGCGGCGGCCACGGCCAGTAGCGCGAAGCTGCTGTGCAATTTCCAACGATGGCCTGATGTCGGTGACGCTGGGGTTGGGGGCCGGTGCAGGCGGTGCCTCAGCAATCCGCTTCTGCTCTGCAGCACGGGCCTCGGCTTCAGCGCGGGCCCGCTCCATGGCGGCCTGCTGTGCAGCAGCAGCAGCAGCCTGCTGGGCTTGGAACTCAGCCTGCTGTCTGGCGATGGCCTGGGCCTGCTGCTGAGCGGCGGCCTGCTGTGCAGATTGCTGTGCCGCCAGCTGCTCGGCGTAGCGGCGCTGGGACTCCTCTGCAGCGGCCCGTTGCGCGGCCTGCTGTGCTGCCATGGCCTGCTCGTACTGAGCCCGGGCTGCCTCTTGGGCGGCCCGTTGGTCAGCCATCATCCGCTCCATGGCGGCCTGCTGCTCAGCGGCTTGTTGCCGTGCAGCTTGCTCAGCCCTGGCAGATGCCTGTGCCTGTGATCTTTCGGCTTCGACGCGGGCGTTGTTGGCCGCGTTTCCTCCAGTGCACATAGGTCAAGAGTCCTCTTGCTGCTCAAGATAAACGGAGCGCAACATGCGAACCACTGATCGTGCTCCAGCATCCATCCAAATGGTGCGGTTGCGATCAGTGATCGAGGGGCACCGCTCTGGGTACAGCTCCTCAAGCCTTTTCAGAAGGGCCTCATCAATCGGAGGCCAGAGGTTGTCTTCAGACATGGGCGGTCATAGCGACGTCAGCATCTGGATCCCACAGCTGGACGCGACCAGCTGCAAAGTCGTAGTCACCCACACGCAAGATGCGGGACATGCGGGCATTGAACAGTGCGTCCGACAAAGTGAAGCCTGCCTTCTGATAGGCCGCCACTACCTTGTCCCACATCTCAGGCAATGAGATAGCTGCCCCAAGGATTTGTTCAGCTTTGACCGGACCCACACCCTTGAGGCCTGGGTAGTTGTCCGACGTGTCGCCAGTCAGCGCCTGCTTCATCCAGTTCCGGTTGGCGTCAGTCAGCGACACAGTCTCTACGGTGTCGGTAGCCAGCAGTGAACCAGGGACTGTGCGCATGTCCTTGTCGATGGAGACAATCACCGGGTTGCGATACAGCCCACTGGTTGACAGCAGGCCCATGGTGTCGTCCGCCTCAAGGCCCAGGTGGGTCCTGGTCTCGTAGTTGTTCGACACCCATTGGCGGATGGACTTCAGCCCAAGGGGCTTGCGCTTGCCCACCCGGTTGGCCTTGTAGTTCTGGTGGATCTCATGCCGGAAGGTGGGGTAGTCAGAGAAGCACATCACCAGCTGGTCGTCACCAGTGAGATCACGCCAGTAGTCCACGCGCATGGTGATGAACTCTTTGGCATCCCCCTCCTCGAGGTGCAGGGTGTGGATCCATTCGTCCCACTGCACGTCGGTTTCGCAGGCAGCGCAGGCTGAATGGATCAGCCAGTCAGCGTCAATCAGGAGAGTCATCAGATAACGGTGCGGGTTTGGTGGTTGGGGTCCGATTCATCCAGGTGGCACTCAGGCCCAAAGCCAGTGGCCAGTAGCTCTTGTGAAAGGCTGGCTTCACTACGTTGAACAAGGGGCGAGCTTGTTAAAGGCTGCGTTTCGTTTGGGTGGCCCTGCTGCTCAAAGGAATCAAGCCATTCGCGGAAGCGGTCACCCGTCGGCGTCTTGGCCGGCCAGGCCACAAACTTCAGCATGGACTTGCGATCCCTGAAGCACATGGACACGTTGGGCCTCCAAGCCAGGTAGAGGGTTCCGTTCCATCGGTCCCACTGTCGCTCGACGCGCAGGCCGGGAGCGGTGAAGGTGTCGCGTTTCATTGGAACAGGATGTTGCGGTGTGACTTGGCCAGGGCAATGCCGGTGGTGCCGCTTGCATCACGGAGATGAACGACGGCATTAGTCGGCAGGATCACCTCCACGGTGTACCAGCCATGGCCGCAGAGCTTGCACTTCTTGCGACGCATGGCCTTGTCATTGTCCGTCTGTCGCGTGAAAACGGTGCGGTGCAGTGGTGAGTTGCACTCAGGGCAGATCATCAGGTTCCGAAGTAATGGGATAGGGGGACGACCAGGCGTCCGGTCTGTGTGTCGTACACCAGCTTGTCAACGATGCCGGTCTCACCGCTAAAGCGGTTTTTTAGCACCCGTATCTGCAGCTCGTTGCGTTCGCAGTTGTCACCCTGCTGGTTGCGCTCAGCGCCAATCACCATGTCCGACAGCTGGGCAATGGCATGGCTACCTCTGAGCTGGGAAAGCGACGTCTGCGCCCCCTCCTCATGACCGCGGCCTTCTGGCCGCTTGAGGTGAGACACCAGGACCAGGCCGACGCCGGTCTGCTCCACCACCTGCCGCAACTTGGTACAGGTGACGTCGATGGCACGGCGTTCATCCAGATCCGATAGGCCGCTGATCACGATGGTCAGGTGATCCAGCACCACCACGTCGGCGCCTTCCCCGTCAGCCAAGTATCGGATCTGCTCAATCAACCGCTCCGGGTCCATGGATCCGAAGTGGTCATAGAGAAAGCAGCGGCCAGTGCCAAACACCCGGTCGAATCCGCTGCGGACCTCCTGCTCTGTGGCCAGGGCAGGGTCCAGGTGGATCGGCTTGTTCAGCTCAATGCCGACGATGCCCTGCATGGTCCGCTTGGTGGACTCCTCAAGGGCGATGTAGCCAACGCGCAAGCCTTGACGCAGGAAGTGGTGGGCCCATTCCCTGCAGATGGATGACTTGCCGATGCCACTGCCGGCGGCAAGGGTGATCATCTCCCCCTTGCGGAAACCACGGGTGACCCGGTCCAGGTTGGGCCAGGGGTAACGGCAGACCGCCGTAGCCCCTGGCTTGATCAGTTCATCCCATAGCTCGCTGGCATTGACGATGCCATCGGGCCTTGAGGGCGTTGCCTTCCACAACAGGTCACGCAGCAGGTCGCCTTCCCCGGCCTGCAGCATCTCATTGGCGTCCTTGCGGGGCAGGTTGCAGATGGCTGCCTTGCCGAGGGGCAGGACAGTCAGCGCCTCCTCAGCCGCACGACGCCCAGGCTCGTCGCTGTCGAAGCACAGCACGATGCGGTTGAACTGCCCCAGCCATGCAGCATTTGCGGCCAAATACTTCTTGGCTGACTGGGCGCCATTAGGAAGGGAGACGACCGGGAACTTGTTGCCTTGGACCTGACTGACCGACAGTGCGTCGATCTCGCCTTCTGTCACCACAACAAACAGGCCGCCGCCACCTCCCATACCCTGGCGCCAGAGGTGCTGGCCCCAGAGCTGCAGGTTGCTGGTGTCACCAATCCACTTGAACTTCTTGTCCGGGAAGCGGATGTGTTGGGCGACGACCTGTCCGGTCTGGTTGCGATAGCTCGAGACCTGGACTGGCTGTCCTTGGTACGTGGTGACCCCGTACTGGTACAGCTTGCAGGTGTCCTCGGCAATGCCCCGTTTGCCCAGGGCTTTGACGTTGATGAACTCAAGCAGCTTTGTGGTGGGTGGTGGCTTGGGCGCCATGCGTGGTGGGTGATCGCGTTCGGTCTTGACGGGCTGATCTTGGTAATTGCAGCCGAAGCAATGACCGTGGCCGTCGTCGTAGCGGGCGAAGTTGTCCTTCGACCCGCACTCAGGACAGGGCTCGTGCTTCAGAAACTTGGACGGCATCGGTGAGCCAGCTATGGGGAATTGCTCCTTCGCACCAGAGGAACCCTGCCTTCTCCGCCCACTGCCAGTAGGTGATGGAACGTGGAGCGCGGGACAGCTTCACGTCGGCCTTCATGAAACAGATGCGGATGTCCAGCTCAGGGTGTTGGCGTTTGACGGCCAGCATCTTGCGACGGTCCTCAGTCGGGAACGCACCCTTGGTTTCAACAATCACCCCGTTGGGCAGGATGAAGTCGGGCCTGTACTCAAGCTCAAGCTGGTAGGGGAGGGTCAGTGCCTCGTACTCAAAGCTGACCCCCTGGTTGCGGAGGCCCGCTGCAACACGGGCCTCGAACTTGGAGCGGAACCTAGAAGTCCCCATCGTCGACGGGACCGACGCCGGTCGAGTCGAACGGGATCTCCTTGTTGTCTGCGCTCCAGCCGTCCGATTCCTCGAAGCCGAAGCTCTCCGCACTGCCACCACTCTGAACCAGGCTGATCACCTGGACTGCACGCAGACGCAGTGTGACGCCTGCGCCAATAGCGGGCTGGTAGAAGGGGCAGGCTTCAACAGAGGCCTTGCCGACGGTGCCGGACCACATACTGCGCAGAGACTCGCGGTCTTTGACCGGCAAACCCTTGGCATCAAACAGTGCAGGCACTGCCGTCCAGCGGCGGCCATCACGGTCGACACCACTGGCCTTCATCTTGGTTTTGACTACCAAGTAGGGCGTGCCGTCGATCTCCTCAAAGGACCAGGGCAGGTCAGCCAGCTTGAACTTCTGATCGGGTGCCTGGGTTTTGAGTGATGCCTTGTGCTTAGTCAGCAGCTCATCGAGCTGGGTGGCCAGGGCATCAGCATCCCGTGCGTCGATCAGGCAGGTCAGTTTGTAGTCACCCTGCGGATTGAACTTGGTTTCAGGTTCGATCAGCTTGGGGTACTGGAACTTGCAGAGCGGGGTGGTGAATCGGATCTTGTCGATCAGTTGAAATGTGGAAGCCATTAGCAGATGAAGTAGTCAGCGGACAGGACTTGTTGAATGTCCAGATCCCCATGGGTAGGAGGCTCTGGGAGGTAGACATGCAGTGGCGCAGGGATCTGTGCCAGCAGCTGCGACGTTATGTCGGCCAGCCAGTTGTAGCTGTACAGGTCAGCAAAGGACATGCGGACTGCATCCCGCACAAGACTCATCTCGGCGGGGGTCGTGGCAAAGCAATCATGGATACCTCCAAGGTTCTGAACTCCGGCGTCAAAGGCACGGATGGTGGCGAACGCCATGTGACTGGCGTCCATGGAATGGATGACGTTGGGACTAAGGCCGTTGCCCATGCGTTTGGGGTTCAACCCTTTGGGCATGTGGTACGACCGCAGGTCCATGGGCACTGTGCTCAAGTGGTGCAACTTGATCCGGCTTTCCCTGTAGTCCAGGTACTTCTGCCGGACCCATAGGCCTGACGGTGAACGCCACGACAGAACGATGTTGTTCTCACCAGCCAGGCGGCCCACCTTCTTGAACCACTCCATTGCCTTCTTGGCAGGAGCGATCATCCGGCTGGTTTCCTGGTGCAGGATCGACGTCATGTAGTGCATGTCGGCAATAGCCCCACGCTTGAACGGCCAGCTGTCTTGGCCGTAAAGCTCAAGGGCTCGATCCAAGGCCCACTCCTGACAGAAGCCGAACACCGCACGTCGACTAGCTGAGTAAGGCAGGGTCATCACCACCGGCTTGGCCAGCGACCGGTCAGGCTGCAGCTCGAGCCAGTGCTTAGCCGCCACGTTGGTGTCGGTGCGCAGGCGGTGCAACACCCGTTCCATCACAGCGGTGTAAATGTCCTGCGGTTTCTCGCTGGGCATCAGGTTCACCAAGCTGGCCATGCTTTCGTCACGCAGCAGGGCGGCGTAGTGCTGGATGCCAGAGCAGGTGCAGTCCAGGACGACAGGCAGGTGGCAGACGTAGCCGACGCCGTGCTGCAGCCAGCCGTCGTACTCCCGGCAGAAGGCCAGGAACTGCCAAGGATCAGAGGCCTTGGTCCAGAACGCAGAGCACGACCACGGGTCTTGGCTGGCCTGCCTGATGGCCTGTGTGTTGCCATCCACCCAGTCGATACGGGCTCGCCAGGTGAGCTTGCTGTGCCCGTAGACGTTGGCCCCGTGGATCTTCAACCAGTCCGCCTGGGATGGCTCGGTAATCGGTACGCCCTGGGCGAACAACAGCAGGCCGCGGCCTATGTCATTGGCCTGTGGGTTGAGGAACGGCGGCTTGTAGTAGTAGCGCCCACGGAAGTCCAGCTGCATCGGGTAGTAGATGGCTGGTTCATTGACGAACCGCTCTGCCAACCACAGCTGCTTGGCCGTGGCGATCTTCTTGTGCTTGGCCCGGTCATTGGCCTCATGAATCAGGCGGGCGTTGAACTTCCACTGGGTTATGTCGGCATGATCCGACGGCAGGTGCTTGGGGTACGGCGGCACCTCCCACCCCTCTCGAGGGATCAGTTTGCCGACCTCAAGGTTCTGATCCCAGGCATACCGCAACTGTTGCAGCAGCCAGTCGTTGATTGTCCAGCCCACCGTCTGCTGCAGGTTGGCAGCCAGGACAAACGCCTCATTGCCGGTGGTGTGTTCAGCCACTGCCTCCGGGTCTTCCTTGACCAGGGTGTTGTTGGGCATCTCCGGCAGGTAGTAGCCGCCGTCCATCACCGACGACCAGGCCCTGGGTTGGATGATCATCGGCAGGCTGAGCGGTGACATCAGCCGCTGCTCAGCAGTCACCTGGCTGATCCAGTCCAGGCAGGCCTGGGTGGCACGGACCTTGCGGACGGTGCGGATGCCCTCCCGTTCCATGTACACCTCGATCATCCCGGTGCATTGGGCGACCAGGGTGACCAGGAAGACGCCCGTAGCCAGCCGTTCCTTGGGCTCCCAGACCTGGGTGTTCCTCATGCGCAACACGTCCTTGCGCTTGCCGTGGTTACGGGGCCGCACCCGTTTGTGCAGCTTCAGCTCCCAGTTACTGGCCCGGGCCAGCATGGTCTCCATCCACAGCTTCTCGGCCAGCTCAATCCCAAGGGCGTGCAGCTTGTTGGTATGTGTGATCTGATCCAGCACCACACGCATGGCCGTGGCTGCCACCTTCTGCGGTGCCAGCTGAGCGATGGGGCCCAGCAGGGCGTAGCTCATCCCTGCCTTGCCTTCCTTCATGGCTTTGCGGTGGCGACGGATCTCACCCACCAGGGCGTCGACACCATGCACGGTCAGGATCGTGCCGTACTTGGACAGGGACTCCATCCGACAGGCCCGGCTGCGGTTGGTCAGCAGCTCGACCCGATCACTACCAAGCTGAAACATTTCTCGTTCCAGTAGCCATTCGTCGGCCTCTGTCCTGCAACACAACGCAGGTGGGGACTGAAGTACAGGAGAACTAAGTGCATCCATTGGTCTGTGGATTCATGGAGATACGGCTGGGCGCCAGGGAGGGACGGGAGGGCGACTTAAAATCCTTCGTCGTAGGACGTGCGGGTTCGACTCCCGCTCCGGGCACCAGGCAAATCAGTGGGTTGCAGGGCTGGCCTGCGTCTTGCTTGATGCAGTGTCTGCAACAAGCCCTGCAACATCGGCAACAGGTTGCGCACCGGGGACGACAGTCCCCTGCAGGGTGTTGATGGCGTTGCGCAGCTCGTTGTCCGACAGGTGTGAGTAACGCTCGGTCACCGTGATCGACCGGTGTCCCAGGATCTTCTGCACCACAAAGATCGACACACCGTTCTGCACCAGGCGTGTGGCACAGGTGTGGCGCAAGCAGTGCGGCACAAACTGGTCGTCCTCATCCAGCCCCATGGCTGAGCGGGCACGGTCCCAGTAGTACCGCAGGGTTTCACGGCTCAGGTCAAAGAACACCAGGCCGCGGCTGCGTTCGCACCGTGTCGTAACGATCTGCCGCACACGGTCTGTCATCGGAACAGAGCGGGGCAGGTCGCCCTTGTTCTGCCAGATGCTGATGATGTTGGCCTTCACGTCGACGTCACGGGTCTGCGCAGAAAGCAGTTCCCCCACCCGCATGCCGCTGTCCAGCAGGGTGATCACCGCTTCGCGCACAGCTGGCTGCTGCCATTGCTGGAACAAGGAGAGCAGCATCATCTCCTCCTCGGCGGAGATGTAACGGATGCGGTGGTTGGGCTCCGGCTGGCGGATGATGCGTGGCTTCTTGGCCAGGCCGTCCCGCTCCATTGCATCAGTCAGCAGGGCCGACAGTGCAGCCAGCTTGCGGTTGATGGTGGCCGGTGCGTTGCGCTCCCGTGTGCGCAGGTGACGCACGTAGTCGTCGATCCGTTCGACGGTGATGCTCTCGAGCGGTGTGTCCGCCCCAAAGAACTTGGCTGCCTCAGTGGCACAGGCAATGGCCTTGGTCCCGTTGCGGGTATCAGACCACCGCACCTCCGTGGTGACGGACAGCGCCTTGCTCATGGTCCAGCTGGTTGCAGCTTGCTGTGCTGCAACACCTTCCCGTAGCTCGGCCTCCATCTTCAGCCGCTCGACCACTGCCTCGTCGTAGGTGGTGCAGGTTCTGGTGCGACGCATGCCGTTCACGGTGATGTCGACCAGGAAGGAGCTGCCTCTTTGCCTAATGCCTTGTTTCGTCATGGTCTTTGTGGTGGGTGTTGATGATTAGCCGGTGGCTGAGTGTGTATGAAATGTGACAAGGCTATGGCGGGTTGTTGACAACAAACGTGCCACATTCCCCCCGCTTCTATAGGTTAATCCCAAGGGACTTAAATGCTGCAAAAAATCCCATGCGCAATAGTGAACGTAACGCTGGGTCTGCATCTGGGTGCGCTTCCTTCATCCAGACATTGAACTTGTGTTCCACCCTTTCCGATGGAGACTCCACTACTGGCGGGGCTTCTGGGCAAAACGTCCAATGCGTGACGTCCTTCATGTAGGAGCCTGCGTAATAACCAGACGACCAGCCCGCAGACGCTGAGTAGTACAAAACTCGGCCCTTGTTGTCTGCTTGTTCCCGGGTGGGCGGGTTGTCGATGATGCTGTAGACGTTCTCAGGTAGCTTTTCCATTGACGGTGATCTCGGTTGCTTGGGGGTGACGATTAAGGCTGAACTTCTTTGCCTCTTTAGCAGAGATTGCTAGCACTGTGGTGTGCATAACTCTGTTGTGGCTGTAGCTAACACTGACAGACCACAGTCTGGCCTTTCGATCTTGAGTGCGGCTGATGCCTTCACCCAAGTTGGGCATGCCATCTTCATCTGCCCACTGGAGGGCAAACGCAATGTCCTTGCCTCGGTTCATTGCACGTTTCAAGGCAGCTGACCCCACTTCTCAATTAGCCCCGTGTACAGGGCGTGCATCGGATGCTTGGGGTTATGGCGGCCATCGTTCTGATAGCAGTGTTCCAGCCATTTCTGTCGGCGCTCATCTTCAATGCGCCACTTGGGGTCGTAGGTCATTGGGTCAGAAGGGTGCGGTGTTAGTGTCCTTGCGGAGACGGTTGGCGACAAGCCGGGCGTAGCCCTGGATGTCATCCCAGTGATCGACGTGGTTGTGGTCACCGTTCACGATCCGACCAATCTTGTGGCAGATCATCTCGAGTGCTTCCCACTGGTCGGGCTCGAGCTTTTTGTCCTGCTCATAGATGTGATGCCGGACTGTTTGCTTGAGTGCCATGCTCACTTGGGCATGGGTGAAGAACAGACCATGGGTCTTGGCTCGTTCATCCAGGAAATCTTCAGTTTTCATGAGGCCTCGGGCGAGTCGCCGTGCTTGTTAAGAAACCGTTGAGCTTGCTGTCGATCAGCTCGGCCACGTTCAGTGAGGGTGACCCCACCAGCTGCTGGCCTCACCAGACCCGAGTACTTGAGGATCTGGACCTGTTCGGACGCGGCGTCATTGAGCCAGGTCTGGTTCTCAGTTGGAAACAAGGGACGCAGTTCAGCGAGGAGTGCGGGCCTTGAGTACGCCTGCGGGAACCGCCGATGCAGCAGGTCCAAGATGTGGTGGCGCATCAAGGTCATGATGTGCGCCCGGGCAGTGGTGTTCATCCAAGGGACTGTTAGGTGTGCAGTTGGCTGACACGTCAGCCGGTGACTTTGTACTCAGTCATCCGCTTGCGACTCGTCGGCCAACACGTTGAGTACGTGCCGTGCCCATGCCGCAGCAATGATGGCGTTCTGGTTGTTCGGCTCAAGGCCGTAGCTGTCCTTCCACCAATCCCGATACAGCTGGATCAGTTGAAGGTCAGTTGGTTCGACTGTGGTCATGGATAGAAGGCGACGGTGGTGTGGTGTGAGTGCTGCTTATCTCGTGAGCCAGACCAGCTAAGGCCCAGGCCAACACGATGAAGCTGCACACATTGCTAAGCCGGTTCATCAAGGTTGGCAGTGCGTTGGCCGCGGCCACACAGCTCTTGCTCGTCTGCCGGGGTCCAGCGACGGGCCAGCTGCCGTAGGTCGGAGGCCAGGTCAGGGTGACCGTCCGCATATAAACGGGCGGATGCCTCTAGAAGAAGGCGGTTGGGTTGTTTCATGGTCCACGGGTGGGCCCCATGGTTGGGGCCTTGGTGGTGCTCAGGCGTTGGGCCCTTGCATTTCATCCAGTCGACCCACGCAAAGGCGAATCATTGCGTTGCGTGTGGTGGTTTCGTGTCGTGGGTTGTACGGCGACCCGTCAACGAGTACACCGTCGACAGCCCGTAGCTCGGCGCAGTAGGCCAGGTTCAACCAGTCTTCGACCAGCATCCCGCAGGGCCGAGCGTATTTGCGCAGCGTGCCGGTGTTGTCTGTGTATTGGGGCATGGCTTGGTGTGGTGGGTGTGGTGCTGAGGGTGAACCCAGCAGAGAGGGGCCGTAGCCCCTCAGTGATGGGATCAGTGGGCGGGTCTGGTGTAGGCCTGGGTGCCGGTGTTGGTCACCGGCTGGCGGGCTAGCTCCTGGATGGCCAGGAGCCAAAGGAAGGACGACCCCAGCAGTACAGCCAGGGGCATCAGGAAGCGGCTCAGCATGGATCAGGCCTCCCCTTGCTGATACAGCCAGCTCCGAACATCGTTCGGATGGGTGGCCCATGCTTCAAGGGCTGAGGCAAGCATTGAGCACTCGAGGTATCCGCAAAACTCGGCCCAGACGGCGCCCTCTTGTTCAAGGTTGCCGGTCAAGCTGAGGAACTTGCTGAAAGTGCTCGGCTGGCGGTCGTCTTCGCTGTCTGCCCAATCCCGCAGCTGTTCGACCGCGTATAGGGCATCAGCGACGCTAAGCCGTTGTTCTTTGGTTGTCATGGTTCGGTGTGGTGGGTGCAGGCCCGCAGGCCTGGCCGCCTCAGTGATGAGGACAGCAGGGAAGGGAGCAAACTCCCCTCCGGGCTGTCGTCAGCGATTCCAGGGCGTGATCAGTTCAACAGCTTCGCCTTGGCGGCACTGTTGAGCGGCCAGCATGGCCGCATGGATCAGCCCCCGGGCTTCGATGTAGAAGCCCCTGCCGATCACCTGGCCAGGTTCGGCCAGGTCGGCGCCCTCGTTGATGAGGTCGACTTTGTAGGTCTGCATGTGTCTAGGTGCGTGGTGGGTGCGGGCCGTGGTGGGCCCGGCAATGCCACTGTAGCCGGTGGCAACAGCAGGTGGAGGCACCCCGCCCTAGATCCGCTGCATCCCGTCGCAATCCGTTACATACCACCCTGGTCCCTCTATGCCCTCCAGAGGCCGCCCAAGCCACCCGCCGCAGGCGTTGCCCTTGGCTTACCTCTGTTGCCCCTTCCTGGCCTTCCTAGGGCCCTCTCCGGGCGTTCCCCTGGCCATCCCCTGGCTCGGCGTGTTTCAACCGTTGGTCGAGGGCGGCAGGCATGGGAATGAGAACCATTCTCAAACCCTCCCAACCGATGGCGACCCACGCCTCCCCCTTGGTGCTGTCCCTGGGGATGCGCAGTCCCTTGGGATCCCAGGCCACGGCAGGGCCCCGGGCTGCCTGTTGCCGCAGCTGTTGCAGCAAGGCACCCCCCCTGGCCCCTAATTGGCCCGCCCAGGCCCCCTATGGGGGGTGACGACGCAGCTGGGGGGGATGCGTAAGCCCCTCACAATTTCGGACCAAAAAAGGGCTCCAGGGTTTACCGCCTTTTGGCCTGAGTGGTCCACCCCTTTGTCCTTAGGTGAAGGGAGGGGGAGGAGAGGGTTTATGGGGGACTGGCTGTTGGATTTAGCTGGCTGGGCCGCTAGGCCCACCTATTGATTGAACTATGGGTGTCTATGGTTAAGTATAGCTAACTATAGTTATCTATAGGTATCCAGGTATTTTAGAAGGGCCTGCCGGCCCTCTAGCTAAACAGCCAGTTATCTATAGTTATCTATAGTTATATATGGATATATATAGTATATATATAGGGGGGATCCCCCCCTTTTTTTCCATTAGCGGCACGACGTCGTCGGAGGAGGGTGGGTGCTATGGTGAACCAGTGATCCAGACCGGATCCAAGGGGACCAAGCGGGGAAGGGTTGCCGTGGTGGGTGGCCTGCTCCCCGCTTCCCTTTGTCCCTGGCTCTGTGATCACCCTGGGTCGTCGGTACAGTCAGTTCACTTGGCTACAGGGGGGCCCAATGGCCAACGACACCAACGAGCTGCTGTCACAGCTGCATGACGACTTGGCGTCACACCTGAAGAACAAACTGGACGATGGGTCGATCTCAGCTGCTGAGCTGAACATCCTTCGGCAGTTTCTGAAGGACAACCAGATCCAGGCCAAGCCCGTGGAGGGCACCCCGTTCGGAGAGCTGGCCCGAGCACTGCCGGACATCGAGAACGTGGTGAAGCTCCACCCACGTCGTAAAGCCATCTGATGGCCAAGGCCCAAGGCAACTGGCATCCGTTGCCGGAGCCCTTCAGTGAAGACTTCCGCTACTGGCTGGTGGTCGTATGGCGGCACCTGAGCCTGCCGGACCCCACACCCGTCCAGCTGGACATTGCCGAGTACATGCAACACGGTCCCAAGCGACGGATCGTGGAAGCCTTCCGTGGGGTCGGCAAGTCCTGGATGGCCGCGGCCTATGTGCTCTGGCTGCTGCGCAACGACCCCCAAAAGAAGATCATGGTGGTGTCAGCCTCCAAGACCCGGGCTGATGACTTTGCGCAGTTCTGTCTCCGGTTGATCCGGGAGATGCCCCTGCTGCAATGCCTGGAACCAGACCGTGAGGAGCAACGGGCAGCCAGTAACCGCTTTGACGTGCGGCCTGCCATCCCCGACCAGAGCCCTTCAGTCAAGTCCGTTGGTGTCTTTGGTCAGCTCACCGGCTCCCGGGCTGACCTGATCCTCCCGGATGACGTCGAAGTACCCAACACCTCCTGGTCGGTTGGCATGCGGGAGAAGCTGCTGACCTCCGTCGGTGAGTTCAACGCCATCCTCAAGCCCGGTGGCGAGGTGATGTTCCTCGGTACACCCCAAACCGAGGAATCCATCTACAACAAGCTGCGCACCAAGGGTTATGAGTGCCGCATCTGGCCCGCTCGTTACCCCGACAAGCCCGAGAAATACGGCGATGCCCTGGCACCCGTCCTGCGGGACATCGAATCAGGCCTCATCGGTAAGCCCATAGACCCCGGTCGCTTCTCTGAAATCGACCTGATGGAACGTGAGGCGTCCTATGGCCGCTCTCAATTCGCCCTGCAGTTCCAACTCGACACCACCCTGTCGGATCTGGAACGGTTCCCGCTACGGCTGGCTGATCTCATGGTCCTCGAGGTCGCTGATCACGGCCCCGAGAAGCTGATCTGGTCCGCTGGCGCCGAATACCGCATCACCGACCTGCCCGCAGTCGGCTTCACAGGGGACTTCTACCACCGTCCGGCCTACATCCACGGCGATTGGCTGCCTTTTCAGGGCTGCGTCATGTTCATTGACCCCTCTGGCCGCGGTGCTGACGAAACCGCCTACGCCATCGTCGCTCACCTCAACGGCACCCTCTACGTCCTTGAGGTCGGTGCCTTCCGTGATGGTTATTCCGATGACGTCCTTGACGCCATGGCCCAGGCCGCCAAACGCCGCAAGGTCAACCTGATCCTCCTCGAGGACCAATTCGGCCAAGGGATGCTCGAGAACCTGCTGAAGCCCTACCTGCAGCTGCATCACCCCTGCACCATCGAGCCCCGTCGCTCCAACATCCAGAAGGAACGCCGGATCATCAACGCCCTTGAGCCTGTCCTGAACCAGCACCGACTCGTCGTCAACCGGTCGGTGGTTGAGAATGATTCTCGTGGTCGGGATGACGAAGCCATCGAGAAGCAGCTGGCCTATCAGCTGTTCCACCAGCTCACTCACATCACTGTCGACAAGAACTGCCTCCAGCACGACGACCGCCTTGATGCCCTGGCCGGTGCCATCGAGTACTGGAACGAATCCCTGGCCATTGACGAAGACCGCGCCATCAAGGAACGCAAGGCCGAGCTATGGGACCTGGAACTTGAGGCGTACATGGGCAACATAGAAGGCGCACTGGACGCGCAACTTCTTGGCATTTCTTTGGCAGACCTTCCGAAAGCTCCTGCGAATGGCTCCTGGATCCCAACTCGCACCTGACCCCCTGCGTCCTCGCGCCTGGGTGATCCGCTTGCCGGGCGTGTTCATTGGCTACAACGGCACACGGCAGAAAGGTTCCTTCCAGACCATCGTCATCGCCCCCACCGCTGACTACGCCTGGGACGTCGCTATTCAGCAAGACGTCTGGGAGCCCCTTCCCTTCATGGTCAAGAACGTCCAGATTTTTCCCAAGGACCCAGATGTGGTGACCCATGGCAAAAATCAAGCTCACTGACGCCGCCAAGCACTACAAAGAGCTGCCGCATCAGATTGCCGCCTGGAACGCCCTACAAGGCCTCTTGACCCCCGCTCAGCTGTCTGACTTTGCTGAGCTGTACAGAGCGGCCTTACAGCCCCTTCCAGGGCCCTCTAACGATTGGGCTGGTGTGGTGCTTGCCGCCAAGAACGCCGGGGCCAAGTATCCAGAGCTGGTTGCAGCCCAGTGGGCCCTCGAGTCCGGCTGGGGTAAAGCCATCTCCGGCAGGCACAACTACTTCGGTCTCAAGGGCCAAGGCACTGCCGCGGCCACCAAGGAGTTCATCAACGGCCAATGGATCAACATCACTGACTCCTTCATCAACTTCCCTGACCTGCAAACCTGCGTGTCGTACCTGGTTGACCGCTGGTACAAGGACTACCGCACCTTCCGGGGCATCAACAACGCTCCCAACCTGGCTGCCGCGGCCAAGATGCTTGTCACAGAGGGGTACGCCACTGACCCCATGTACAGCCAGAAGCTGCTGAACGTCATTGCGCGGCGCGGCGAAACCACCCGCAACCTGGTCTTCACGCCAGCTGCGTCATTCGCGGTGATGGTCACCCCCCACATCAGCTACGGCGAGTTTGCGCTGCAGCAAGAGGCTCGTCGTTTTAAGTACCAGCACCAGTGCGACACCGCCGTGGTCCTGGCGCAGTTCCTAGAGAAGGTGCGCACAGCCTTTGGCAACAAGCCGGTAGTCATTACCAGTGGCTACAGGCCTCCCGAGATCAACCGCAGCGTCGGTGGGGCGTCCAACAGCGAGCACCTGTACAGCGCCAAAGACACCGGTGCCGTTGACTTCAACATCATCGGCACTGACGTCTACGACGTGCAGTCCTATTGCGACAAGAACTGGCCCTACAGCCTTGGCTATGGCGCCCCTAAGGGTTTTGTTCACCTCGGCATGCGCTCTGGCAAACCCCGGGTACGCTGGGATTACTGAGGCAACAACATGGCTGGCAAGAAGGGTCTCTACGACAACATCAACGCCAAGCGTGAGCGCATCAAAGCCGGCTCAGGCGAAACCATGAGAAAGCCTGGCGATAAGGGTGCCCCTACCGCCAAGGCCTTCAAGGATTCGGCCAAGACCGCCAAGAAACGCAAGTAGACCTACGCCTGACGCACCTGTGGTGCCATCAGGTTCATCTGCTTGTCGTACTTCACAGGAGTGCTGGGCGGCGGCACAGGTGCGAACAGCTTCATGTGTTCGTCGTACCGCACTGGCGTAGCCGGTCCCTGGGGGATCCCAAGGCCCTGGGCTATTGCTCCACCATCCATACCGGGCATTGGGACGCACATGGCTTACTGCTTGGCCTTACGGCTCACAATGCCGGCCAGGATCTCAATGGCACGATAGGCCCGCACCACCACACGGGCGATTTCGCTCAGGCGTTGGTTGTCCTTGGGGGTCGGGGTAATGTTCACGATCACCAGAGCCAGGCCGTGAATGGCAACGGCCAAGGCGACGTAGTCAGCGAAGCGGTCCATGAGGTTTTCCATGCTTGTATTCGGCCATGACG
>Ga0169931_10001431_pt1 | contig 39374 bp, 33 predicted proteins | sample Kivu_15m_20L_FD_129675 | JGI IMG/M metagenome (GOLD analysis project Ga0169931, IMG submission 129675) | Freshwater microbial communities from Lake Kivu, Western Province, Rwanda to study Microbial Dark Matter (Phase II) - Kivu_15m_20L... | ecosystem: Environmental > Aquatic > Freshwater > Lake... | reverse complement strand
TGTACGCAAGGAACACGGGCTCGAAGCGGCTCAAGTGCTGCTCGGCCACGCCCGCGCCGACGTGACGCAAGTGTACGCCGAGCGGAACACGGCGCTGGCCGTCGAAGTGGCCGCGAAGATCGGATAGCTGCTACCGATGCTGCTGGATGCAACCATCGGCAATACCATAACAGCAAGACCGAACCGCGGCTGATCCCCGCGGAGCTTCCGGTGCCGGGCGCGTGAACTCAAGAGCGCGTGCCCGGCCCGGCAGCACGGTCGAACTCTTGAGGCCGCGTCATGACGACGGCAAACGCCAAACTCACCGAACTCATCCACCGCATCGAATCGACCGCCAACGCGCTCGCGGCCGTGGTCGCCGCGGTGGAATCGCTGCCGCCGCACGAGCGGGATAACGCGATGAGCGAGCCCAGCATCATGCGAGCGTGGAAGGAATACCTCGCGGCCGTGAACCCTACTCGGGTACTCGTGCGAGCGGCGGCAAAATGGCTCCCGGTTCTCGTCCCGAATCATCCCGACGACTGGACCGAAACCTTCCTGCGAGTCTTCGCGTTCGGGCTCGCCGAGGGGCCAACTGAAACCAGCGTCGAAGTGATGGATCTTCACCTGGCGAGAATGCGTGAACGCGTCGCGGTCCTCAATCGGATCAAAGATGATCACACGACCACGACGCCGAACGACGCTGCGGACTTCACACACACCGAGAACTTCGAATCTGTGTCGGCGTGTGGCACCACATACTACTTCACGACGGCGCAGCGCAGCATCATCGAAACGCTCTACGACGCACACAGGCGGGGCGAGCTTGGCGTGGCGACTGAATCAATGATTGAAGGCTCCAAGCTTCGCGACAAGTTCCGCACGACCCGCGGCAAGAAAAAGGAACTGCACCCGGCTTGGGGAACACTCATCGTCCCCGTGCCGGATCGCAGAGGCCTCTTCAAGCTGAGTCTCCCCGTCCCCCGCAAATCCACCCGGTAATCCTCCGCGCTCGATTTAGTCTGCATCCATCGCCCACCTTTGCGATGGAGGAGCAGGCATGGCAACAACCATTCTCGAAGTGCCCCAAGTTTTAGCCGAGATCCGAACGCACGGAGGCCGAAAGCTCTCCGCCGTCGGCAAGCTGTTCCCGGCCGCGCGCGGCAACGGCACCGTGAACCCCGCGACCGTCTGGCGCTGGGCTCGCATCGGTGCGACCACGCCGAGCGGCGAGCGAGTCCGGCTCGAAGTCGTCAAAGTCGGCATGTCCTGGCTCACGTCCGACGCGGCCGTGAACCGATTCGTTGCCGCGCTCACCGGCGACATGACGCCACCCGTCCCGCCGAAGCCGACGACGACCCCGGCGCAACGTCGGGCGCGGAGCGAGGCCGCCGGCCGCAAGCTCGCGGCTATCGGTGCCTAACGCCAAACCCCGTCCGGCAAGACGGGGCAGGCTCGAACCAAGAAAGGAACTATCGGTAATGACTACCATACATCCGCCGAACATCGTCGGCAACGATGCCACGCCGACTTACTTTTGGGCCGACATGCCAGCCGACGCCCGCGACCGCGCCATTGTCCTTCGCATCGCCGAGGCCCGCGGCATCCGGCCCCGCTGGACGGACCGGGCACGCTCGCCGCGGGAGCGGCTACTCGCCCGGCTCGATCGGCTCGAGGCCGCCTCCGAGGCGATCGCGACGCGGCTGATCGCGGGAGGTGCGCCGTGAGCACGACACCGCACATCGACGCTCTGCTCGCGGACGATGCTCGCCCCCGCCCGGCACACGCCGAGTACCCGGGCGATCATACGCTGCCCCTTCGGCCGCGCTCCGCTTCGCCGCCGCCGCCGAATCCGGACGCTCCGAGCGGTCTGGCACGTGCTCCGTCCGCACCGGACCGCGTGCCGCGACTCATCCGGCTCTCGGATGTGGCACCGGTCGATGTGTCCTGGCTCTGGCAGGACAAGATTCCGCTGGGCCGCATCACTGTGTTGGCCGGCAAGCCGGGCGACGGAAAGTCGATCACAGCCGCTGAGATCACGGCGCGGGTGACGTGCGGTCGCGATTGGCCGGATGGCTCCTACTGTCCGAGCGGCTCCGTACTCCTGCTGTCCGCCGAAGATGCCCTTGACGATACGATCCGCCCGCGGCTTGACGCTGCCCGTGCCGATGTGTCGCGAGTCGTAGCGCTCCAAGGCGTTCGTCACTTGTCCGACGACGGTGGAAACAAAGTTGACCGCGTGATCACGCTCGCGGATTTGGACATCATCGAAGAGTCCCTCAAGGAGATGCCGGACTGCAAGCTCGTGATCGTGGACCCAATCGGCAGCTATCTCGGAGGCGGCACCGATTCGCACCGAGACAACGAGGTCCGCGCTCTCCTGGCTCCGCTCGGCCAACTCGCGTCCAAGTACAACGTGGCCGTCATTTGCGTATGCCACACGCGAAAGGGTGGGGCCACGACTCACGCGGACGATGCCATTCTCGGCTCCGTCGCATTCTCCGGGATCGCTCGGTCCGTGCTGCACGTGATGAACGATCCCGACGACCCGGAGAAACGCCGCAAGCTTCTGCTACCCGGGAAGTGCAACATAGGGCCGCGTTCGCCGGGCTGGACGTTCACGGTGGAAGGAGGGCCGCCCCATGTCGTCTGGGGCGAACGCGTTGACCAGACCGCCGATGACGCTGTGCAGGCCGCGGCAAAGCCGGGACCGCCCCCGGCCGCAAAACGTGAGGCCGCCGAATGGCTCAAGGCCGCCCTGCAAGGCGGACCTCGCCTCGCCAAGGACGTGCAAGACGAGGCCAAGGCCAAGGCCGACATTGCCCCAGCCACACTTCGCCGGGCTCAAAAAGATCTCGGCGTCGAAGTGGACCGTCCGAAGAACCCCGGACCGTGGTGGTGGAGGCTGCCTGGCCAGAAATGGCCCCAAGTAGCAGATGCTCAAGAAGCAAATGCTCACCCCTCCCAAGGCAGAGAACCTGAGCATCTGGAGCACCTGCCTGAGACGGTAGGGGGAGTTGACGACTCCCAAGGAGCAGATGCTCCAGATGCTCAAGATAGTTCTCCCCTGTCCCCTGTTGAGCATGTGCCCCACAAGCCGAAGCGGAAACGGAAGGCGGCTGCCAAGTGAAGCCGGACCCCGCGAGCCCGAATTGCCATTCGAGGCCAAACGACCCGGACCCGGAGCGATGGGTTCTTGTAGTCCGTGGCGATTCTCGGGCGGTTCGCAGGTGGCTCAAGGCCGCACTTCGCGGGTACGGGATTCGCTGCGAGGCCGCGAGCACGACGACGTTGACCGAGCAACTTGAGGCGAGCCGCGCCGAGGTGCTGGCGCTCGAGGCCGAGGTGCTTCGGCTTCGGCGAGCGGTGGCGCCGCGAATGGAACCCGCAGCAGAGTTAGCACGCTGGAAACTCGGGGAAAATCAACATTCGGGAGGGTCGGCAATATTGCCGACCCAACCCGAGGCCGCGAAGTTGCTGCTGGCACGGGCCGAGTAGTCGATAGGCCGTCCGGAAAAAGGTGGGCAAATGCCCACCTTTTCCAAGCAGGGTAAACCTGCAAGCCCACTTCGGGGCAAATGCCCCGAAGTGAACGACCCCGTGAAGAGGTTGCGAAAACATCGGTAATCGAAGCGGTAAACGGCAACCTCCGGCCAAATGTCCGGAGGTTGAATCCGGACAATTCGCCGTCGCCTCGCAACATCTTGAGAGCCACGTCACGGCTCAATGCTCGCTGCCGGGCCCGATAGACGATTCCCATTCCTCCCCGACCGATCTCTTCGATCAGTTCGTGATTCGCGATCGAGGCCGGGAGTTCGATCTGCACACGAGCGGTTATCGGTCGCGATTCATCGGGAGGCGGTGGGATGGGGAATGCACTGTACCCGTCGCAAGACGGGAGCCGGTCATCATTGGTCGGCTTCATGGAACCTCAGTGGGTGAGCAAGCAGCATCCGCCAGACAGCGAATTGTCGAGTTGGAGTGAGCCAAAGCGTGTGCGTTGTCATCGGCTCGCCCCTTACACTGTAGTGGACCCCATTTCCTGGACCACGCGGATCGTTAACTTCGCTGGCGTTCGGACGACTGGCTGAGTATCGGGTGGGCTCACCGATTCCGGAGGGAATCATAGCCCGCAAGAGTCGAACGAACCGCAGTCCGGAGTTGAAGGCGAAGGTGGCCCTCGCGGCCGTCCAGGGTGCGCATACCGCGGCCCAACTCGCGTCGCTACACGGGGTGCATCCGGTGCAGATCGCGCAGTGGAAGAAGCAACTGGTCGCCGGCGCCGCCGGGGTCTTCGCCACCGGCGTGAAGACCTCGGGCACGGGCCGCACCGCGCTCGAGGAGGAACTGTTCGCTCGGATCGGCCGGCTGGACATTGAACTGGAGTGGCTCAAAAAAACTGTCCGGCGTCGGCTGAGGTGCGGCGAGCCTGCTCGACCCCGATCACGAATCGATCAGCGTGCGGCGTCAGTGCGAGTTGCTCGGTCTGCCGCGGAGCACGGCGTACTACGCCCCGGTTTCGGAAAGCGACAAGAATACCGGGTGAGCCGCGGGGGATTGGGCTGCTTCGCGGTTATCAGCTGCACCCAGATGCGGAATCTGTGGGCCGGTTGTCGTCGTATGGTGCTACGCTTCGATTGAGGGCGATTCTTAAGTACGACGGCCATTCGCTTCAAGAGTTTGGACCCGTCGAACGGCTGCCGTGCATCCAAGTAGTACCTCCTCGCCCTCGCGGGGTCGAGGCCGAACGCTTGGGCGGTGGCATCAAGGGATTGGCTGGCCAGGGTGGTGAGCGTGATTGCCCGCTTCAGCAAGCCGTGGCTGCTGAGCATTGGCAATTTCCGCCCCTCCACATCAACTCAACTGGTCGATATTCGCGGAAAGGATGACTCGTGACTGCAGGATCGAGAAACGTCGATCGCCGACCGCAGGTGGCCGAACCGGTTGACGATCCGCGAAGCGCCTCTAAAATTGATTTCACGAGGGGGTGTAGCTCAGTTGGTAGAGCGCTTGAATGGCATTCAAGAGGTCAGGAGTTCAACTCTCCTCACCTCCACTCGCGAAAACCCGGCCGAAACGCCGGGTTTTGTCGTTTGATGCAGGTCCCGCCACGTGCGTCCGGGGACGCAAGCCGGATCGAGGCGAGTCTCGAAGCGCCGCTCAGCAAGGCGGCGGCACCCGTGAATTCCACCTGCACACTTCCCTTCGCTCCCTGCCGTTGACACCGTTTCGCGAATCGGGCTAGACTCCGCGCGTGAAGTTCCCGGTCGAGGCGTATCGCGCGGTGATCCGCGGCGAACGGAGCGGCCCACTGGCGGCGATGGCGCGGGCCGCGCTGCGAGTCGCGAGTTGGCCCTACGGCCTCGGCGTGCGCCAACGCAACCGCGGCTACGATCGCGGATCGCGGCCGGTTCATCGGGCTGCGGTCCCGGTCGTGAGCGTCGGGAATCTCAGCCTCGGCGGCACCGGCAAGACGCCGTGCGTCGAGCATGTGGCCCGGTTCTATCGCGAACGTGGCGTTCAGGTCGCGATCCTGAGCCGCGGGTACGGCGCGGAATCCGGCCCGAACGATGAAGCGCTCGTTCTCGAAGACAATCTGCCGGACGTGCCGCACCTGCAAGGCGCGGATCGTTCGGCTCTCGCGGATGCGGCCGTGGAGGAACTCGAGGCGGAACTGCTCGTGCTGGACGACGGCTTCCAGCACCGCCGCCTGCACCGCGATCTGGACATCGTGCTGATCGACGCGACGAGCCCGCCGCACCGCGACTGGCTCTTCCCGCGCGGCACGTTGCGGGAACCGGCAAGCGGGCTGAACCGAGCCGGAGCCATCCTGATCACGCGATGCGATCAGGCGAGCGACGCCGAAGTGATCGCGATTCGTGAGTGGCTCGAAGCGCGAGCCCCCGGCGTCCCGATCGCGACGACCGTTCATCGGCCGATCGCGAACGAACTGAACGGAGCGACGGTCGGAGCGTTTTGCGGGATCGGCAATCCGGCGTCGTTCCGCCGCACGCTGGAATCGATCGGGGCCACGGTCGCGGAGTTTCGCACCTTCCCCGACCATCACGCCTATACGCGTGAAGACGTGGCGGAACTGGAAGCGTGGGCGAATCGCCTGCCGCCCGGCGCAGTCGTGGCCACGACGCAGAAAGACCACGTGAAACTGCGGCTGGACGAACTCGGCGGCCGCCCGCTTCACACGGTGAAGATCGAACTGGCCTTCACCCATGGTGAAGAGGAGTTCCACGAAGCGTTGAGCCGAGTGACTCACGACCAATAACGAGTGACGCGGGAAGCAGGATGCGACCCTTCGACCTGAACGGACTGACCACGTACGATCTCGCCTCGCGGCCGAGCAAGGTTGCGATCGGCGATCTCGGCCGCCCCGCATCCCCGCGGACGCCGATCGGCGACTGGCTGGACACGCTCCCGAAGCAACTCGCGGCGAACGAACTGCGGAAGCTCCGCGATCACATCGTGCGGGCCCATCGCGACCGTCGCGGCGTGTCGGTCGCCCTCGGCGGGCACGTCATCAAGACCGGCTGCGCTCCGTATCTCATCGATCTCATCGAACGCGGCGTGGTCACGTCCGTGTCCATGAACGGCTCGGCGGCGATTCACGATTTCGAACTCGCGCTCGCGGGGAAGACGAGCGAAGACGTCGGGGCGCAACTTCACTCCGGCCGCTTCGGCATGGCCCGGGAAACGGCGGAGGCTTTCGCCTGGGCCGCGAACGCGGGCCGCGAAATCGGCCTCGGCGCCGCCCTCGGGGACCACATCGCGAACCTGAATTGCCCCCACGCGGACATCAGCCTCGTCGCCGCGTGCCGCCGCGCCGGCATCCCCTGCACCGTTCACGTGGCCCTCGGCACGGACATCGTTCACATGCATCCGCAGGTGTCCGGCGCGGCCCTCGGCGAAGCGTCCATGACGGACTTCCGCATCCTTTGCACCGTCGTCTCGCAGTTGGCTCACGGCATCTGGTGGAACATCGGTTCGGCCGTGGTGATGCCCGAAGTCTTCCTGAAGGTCGTCGCCGTCGTCCGCAACTTCGGCCACGATCTGGACGGACTCGTGACCGCGAACTTCGACAAGGAATCGAAGTACCGCACCGGGATGAACGTGCTGCGCCGCCCCGGTTCGGAAGGGATCGAGGTGATCGGCCACCACGAGTTGCTGATTCCCCTGTTCCACGCCGCACTCCTTCAACAGCTTGCAGTTGCGGAACCGCTTGCGGTTTCGCGTCTGGCACGGAGCGCCTGATGTCCGCGGATCTCGTCGAACTCGTGCAGACTCTCGGCTCGCCGCGCGTGCTCGTGCTCGGCGACGTGATGCTGGACCGCTACGTGTGGGGCAACGCCGAGCGCATCTCGCAGGAGGCCCCGGTCATCCTCCTCCGCGCGGACAAACGCGAGGAGCGCCTCGGCGGGGCGAGCAGCGTCGCGACCATGCTCGCGGCCCTCGGCGCCAAGACTAGCCTCGTCGGGGTCGTCGGACCGGACGCGGACGGGCTCCAGTCCCGCAAGATTCTCGAAGACCTCGGCATCGACGCCGAGGGCGTGCTCGTCGATGAATCCCGCCCCACCACCGTGAAAGAACGGTACATCGGCCGCGCTCAGGCCCGCCATCCGCAGCAGATGATCCGCGTGGACTACGAGAACCGCGACCCCGTGAGCGAACGCGTGGAGCGGGCCCTCGGGCAGTCGCTGGTCGAGAAGATTCGCGAGGCGGACCTCGTGCTGATCAGCGACTACGACAAGGGCGTCTGTTCGTACGGGCTGCTTCAAAAGTGCGTTGAACTCGCGCGCGCCGCGGGCATCAAGGCCATCGCGGATCCGACCCGCGGCGGCGACTACGCCAAGTACCGCGGATGCTCCGCGATGACGCCCAACCGCCTCGAAGCCGGCCTCGCCACACGTCGCACGATTCGCACGCTCGACGACGCGATGCGTTCCGCCACCAAGCTTCGCGATTCGCTCGAACTCGAAGCGGGAATCGTGACCCTGGACAAGGACGGCATGGCGATGGCCCATCGCGATGGCCGCGAGAACCACTTCCCCACGCGGCCGCGGCAGGTGTACGACATCACGGGTGCCGGCGACATGGTGATGGCCGCGCTCGGCCTCGCGCTGGCCTCGGGCGCCGACTACGACCCCGCGATCCGGCTCGCGAACATCGCCGGCGGGCTCGAAGTCGAGAAGATCGGCGTCGCCACCGTGAGCCGCGAGGAGATCCTCGCGGACCTCCATCATGCCCCATTCCGTACGGAGCGGACCGCGACCGCGAGCAAGGTGCAGTCGTTTCCGCACCTCATCGCGGAACTCGATGCGCGCCGTCAACGCGGACAGCGGATCGCCTTCACGAACGGCTGCTTCGACGTGCTGCACGCCGGTCACGTTCAGTATTTGCACGAGGCCCGCGCCCAAGCCGATTGCCTCGTGGTGGGGTTGAACTCCGATTCGAGCGTGCGGCAACTGAAGGGTTCGACGCGCCCGCTGAACCCGGTCGAGGCGCGGGCCCTCGTGCTCGCGGGCCTCCAGGATGTGGACTTCGTCACGATCTTCTCGGAGGCGACACCGTTGAACCTGATTCGCGCGGTGAAGCCGGACGTGCTCGTGAAAGGCGCCGACTACCGCAAGGACGACGTCGTGGGCGCCCAGTTCGTGGAAGCCGCCGGCGGCCGCGTCCACCTCGCGGGCCTCAAAGACGGCTTCTCCACGACGAGCATTCTCGACCGGATGCGAGCCGCATGACGAGCAAGCGTTTTCACCACGGAGGGTACGGAGGACACGGAGAAAGCGAGCCGAGAGAGAATGAATGCGGCACCAGAAGTACTTGGCCCGTTCTTGATCTGCTTGGTTCTTCTCTCCGTGCCTCTGTGGTGAAAACTCTTCTTTGCGATCTTCGTGCCTTTGTGGTGAGCGCCTTGAACATGAATCGAATCGCACTCTTCCTTCCGAACTGGATCGGCGACGTGGTGATGGCCACGCCGGCGATTCGGGCCGTGCGCGAGCGGTATCCCGCGGCCGAACTCACGGCGGTGTGCAAGCCGTACGTGGCGGACACGCTCGCCGGGGCGCCGTGGTTCCGCGAGACGATCCTCTTCGACAAGCGCGGCCCGAAGGACCAGCGTCTGTGGCCCGTGGCCCGGCGACTGCGTCGCGGTGGGTTCGACGCCGCCCTGCTCTTCCCGAACTCCTTCCGCGCGGCGGCGCTCGCCCGCCTTGGCGGATGTCGCGAGATCGTCGGCTTCTCGCGTTACGGCCGAAGCCTGCTTCTGACCCAGCGGCTGCATCCGAAGACGGACTTCTGGGGCCGCACCGTTCCGATCCCGATCGTCGACGACTACAACCGCCTCGCGCTGGCCATCGGCACGGACGAACCCGGCCACCGCATGGAACTCCACACCACGCCCGCGGGAGAAGCCGCCGCGAACGACGCGTGGAACCGCTTCTCGCTGGCGAAATATCCGAGCGTGATCGGGATGAACCCCGGGGCCGCGTTCGGGGCGGCGAAGCACTGGCCCGTGGAATCGTTCGCCGCCCTCGCTCGCATGATCACCCAGCGCACCGGAGCCGCCGTGGTCGTGCTCTCCGGGCCAAGCGAACGCGAGATCGCCCGGAAAATCGCGGACGACTCCCGCAGTCCGCACGTCTTCTCTCTCGGCGACAGCCCACTGTCACTGGCGTTCACCAAGTCCGTCGTGAAGCGGCTCGATCTGCTGATCACGACGGACAGCGGCCCGCGGCACTTCGCCGCCGCCTTCGATCGCCCCGTGCTCACGCTCTTCGGCCCCACTCACATCGAGTGGACGGAGACGTACTTCGCGAAGGCGGTTCACATCCAGAAGAAGGTGGCGTGCGGTCCGTGCCAGAAGCGCGTCTGCCCGCTGGATCACTGCTGCATGCGGGATCTCTCGCCCGAGACGGTGTTCGCGGCGGCGCAGGGCCTGCTCGCGAAGTTCCCGCTGCCGTTGGCCGGGGAGGTGCGTCGTGCCGCTTGAACTGAAGACCCCGAAACCGGCGGCGCCGATCGGTGCGCGACTGATCCCGCCGTCCCGCGGTTGGGCCGAAGTGCATCCGAACTGGCGCGAGACGTTCGCCGCCGAACGCCTGCTCACGGCCGAGATGCTGCTCGCGTTGCCGGGCGAGATCGTGAGCGGCCACCCGGATCGCCACGTGGTGCGGGTGGCTCTTCCGGGCGGCTCGATCGGCTATCTGAAGCGCCAACACCGCGTGGGCGCCGGCGAGAAACTGAAGCAGTGGCGGGCCGGATTCGGTTGGTCGCCGCGGTGCGTCCGCGAAGCGAAGCTGCTCAAGGCGCTGGACCGCGCGAGCTTCCCGTGTCCGCAGTGGATCGCGTACGGAGAAGACGGCGACGGCCGCGCGTTCCTCCTGGTCGAGGAGTTGAAGGACTGCCGCGAGTTGCGAGTCGCTCTGAGCGACACCACGCTGTCGCTCGCGGGCCGCCGTCGACTCGCGGAGCGGATCGGGCACGCGATCGGCGAACTGCACGCGGCCGGGTTCACCACGCCGGACCTGTGCGCGAAGCACGTCTTCATCGACCCCACGAGCTTCGCCGTCACGCCGATCGACTGGCAGAACGCGGCTCGCGGCGCCTTCGAGTTCCGCTCGCTGGCCGCGTTGGACGCCTCCGTCGCGGACCGGCTCGCCGCGCCGCGAGAACGCCTGCGGGCGCTTCGGGAGTACGCCCGCGTCTGCCGCAAGAGCGGGATCGCGTTGCCACGTTTCTCGGTTCTGGCCCGCACGCTCCGTGCGGAATCGGACCGGCTCGCGAACCGCTCTTCGATTCGCGATCAGCGTGAGGCGGTGAACGCCGATCAGCGACTCGTGTGGCTCGCGGATGAAGCGGTGTGTGCGATTCCCGAGATCGCGGCGATCTGGCCGCGGCCCGCGGTCGCCCCGCCGTTCTACTCGTGCCCGAGCAACACGATTCACGTTCAACTCGCGGATGGTCGGCCCGCGAAGCTCACCCGCGGCCGCAGTTTCGTTCCGATCGGCCGTCTGCTCGCGTGGCTGCGCGACAAGTCGTGGCGTTCCCCCGGCATGGCGATAGCCCGCGATCTGTTCCAACGCGAGCGGTACGGCCAACCCGGCCCGCAGCTCTACGCCTTCGGCCAACGCGTCACCGGCCCCTGCTCGGCCGAGTGGTTCGTGCTTCAATCGGTTGGCGATCGATGAACGTGACCCCGTCAACGCGTACGCTCGTGCCGTCCTTCTGGTCGCGGCTGCGACGCGGCTCGCGCATCGTGAAACAAGCCGCCGACTGGCCGAAGTTCGCGGGCGAAGACTGGCCCGATCGCATTCTCACGGAGACGGTGACGGACCTGCTGCACGAGAAGCAGGGCCGCGCCATCGCCCGCTGGACGCTGACGAACGGCGCGGGCAAGCTGATCGTCTTTCTGAAGCGGCATTACAAGCTGCCGTGGGTTCAGGGCCTGCTCGCGACGCTGTTCCCACGGTCGGCTCGTTCGCCGGGCCTGCAGGAGTGGGAGCATCTGGAGTGGGCGAAAGCGGCGGGGTTCCCGGTGCCGCGTGCCGTGGCCGCGGGTCAGTTCGTCGGCCCGTTCGGAAAGCTGCAGGGTTTTATCGCCATCGAGGAACTGACGGGCCAGTTGCCGTTGCACCTCGCGGTGCCGCTCGCGACGGAGCGATTGGAACCGGCCGCGTTCGAGCGTTGGAAGCGTGGCCTCATCGCGGAACTGGCTCGTATCGCCCGCGAACTGCATCGGCGGAGCGTCTTCCACAAAGACCTGTACTTCTGCCACTTCTACATCGACGAATCGCTCACGCGAACGGTGCCCGAATCCTGGGTGAACCGCGCGACGATGATCGACCTGCACCGCCTCGGCCGGCATCCGTGGCTCGCGCCGTGGTTCCGGATCAAGGACCTCGCACAGTTCCTGTATTCGTCCGAAGTGGCGGGCGTGACGGCCCGGGATCGTCTGCGATTCTGGAAGCGATACCGCGAACTGTGGTCGCGAGGTGCCCCCGGCCGCTGGATGGAACTCTTCATTCGGTGGAAGTGGAAGTTGTACCGCCGGCATGGGGCCCGGAAGAAGCGGAAGGTGGCGTGATGGACATCGCGTTGTGCTACGAGAGCGTGTTGCCGGCGCGAGGCGGCGCCGAGACATACATCGGCGATCTCGCCCGGCGGCTGGCGAAGGACGGGCACGCCGTGCATCTGTACGCGTGCCGATGGGACGCGTCGTCGCTGCCCGCGTCCACGCATTATCACCGGCTCGAGGTCCCAAGCGGTCCGCGGTTCCTCAGGCCGTGGCGCTTCGGTGCCGCGTGCGAGGCCGCGCTCCGCGAGAACCGCCATGACGTGAGCGTCGGCTTCGACAAAACGTGGGGCCAGGACGTGCTCTACCCGCAGGGCGGGTTGCACGCGGCCTCGGCCGAGCACAACAAGCGGAAGTTCGCGAGCGGGTGGGAACGCCGTGCGGCCGCGATCGGGAAGTGGCTCGACCCCGCCGCGTGGTCGTTCTCGCGGCTCGAACGGAAGCAGTACCTCGGGGCAAACCGGCCTCTCGTGATCGTGAACAGCCGCATGGCTCGCGGGCACTTCGAGCAGCACTACGGCGTGAGCGCGGATTCGATCCGCGTGGTGTACAGCGCCATCGACCCGAGTCGCTTCGCGGCCGAGGATCGGCTCAAGCGCCGGCACGAGGAACGCGAGCGGTGGAAGGTCTCGCCCGAGGACACAGTCGGCCTGTTCGTGGCGATGAACTACCGGTTGAAGGGACTGGCGCCGTTGATTCGCGCCGCGGCTCTCGTCCCGCGGGACAAGCCGTTCAAGCTCGCGATCGTCGGCCATCCGAAGTTCTTCAAATATCGGGCGCTCGCCGAGTCGCTTGGCGTCGCGGATCGCTTCGCCTTTCTCGGCCACCGCGACGACCCGAAGAACGCGTACTTCGCCGCGGACTTCCTCGTGCATCCCACGTTCTACGATCCGTGTTCGCTCGTCGCGTTGGAGGCGCTCGCGTGCGGGCTGCCGGTGATCACCACGCGATACAACGGCGCCTCCGAGTTGCTTTCGCCGCCGACGGACGGCCTCGTGGTGGACGACCCGCACGACGCGCCGGCGCTCGCCGCCGCGATGGCGAAAATGACGGACCGCGGCTACCGCGCCACGGCCTCGACCGCGGCTCGGACCACCGGCAACCGCTGGACCTTCGAACAGCACTACCGCGCCCTGCTGGACGTGTTCCGCGAAGTGAAGCAGACGAAACGCGCCGCGTGAACTCCTTCCACGGCCGCGTTGTGTTGGGTGTGCCGACAAGTTTTTTGGCGGCGGAGCCGCTCTTGGGTGGCCCCGGCTTCTAGCCGGTGTGTGGCCCCGGCTTCTAGCCGGTGGGTGGCCCCGGCTTCCAGCCGGGGCTCCTGTCGGGGGCAACTTCCTTCGAAGTCAGCCACCCTCGGAAGGAGCACCCAGATTGGGCTTCGCCCAAAATCCATCGGCGCACCCCGTTTTGCACTTCCAACCGTGACACGGCGGTAAACCGTGGTAGAATGGGGAACTCGAGTTGACCCCTGCCAGAACGCCGGGCGAAGGCCCGCGCTCCATCCGCCCAACCCGCTCCATCCGGAGTCGCAGTCATGACTGCCCCGCTTCCCGCCGCCGCGCCGCGGTTCACGTTGCGTCAATTGCCGCTGCCCGCCAAGCTGGTCGTCACGCTGTTCATGCTCTCGGTCGGGCTCGGGTACTTTTCCGCCCTCGTGCAGATGCACTTCCAGCACACGCAAGGCGACGGCACGCCGATGCCCGGCGTCAACGACGTGATCGAGATCTTCGCCGGGAAGCGGAAGATCTCCGTCGAGGAAGCCCGCACGATGCGGCCCAAGAGCAAACTCGAAACCGTGGTCACCGGCCCGCGTGACACCTTCACCTCCGCCAGCATGGCCGCCGCGTTCTTCGAGAAGGACCCGAGCAAGGAATGGGACAAACTGGTGGACAAACGCAGCCCGGACCCTCAGGCGAAGGCCAAGGCCGAAGCCGAACGCTCCGGCGAGCAGAAAATCGTTCAGCTTTGGATTCAGGCTCCGGACTCGGAACGCAAAGCGGCCTACGATGCAGACCTGTTCAAACCTGGATCGGACGCCCCCGCCGCGACCACCGAGAAGTTCCTGGCCACGAAGGGATCCATCGCGGACGGCGTGAAGGTGAAGTCGATCCTCACGGCCCGCTGCGCCGAGTGCCATCAGGAAGGCGGCACCAAGGGCGAGTTCCCGCTGGACAGCTACGCCGGCCTCGCGAAGTACCTCGAAGTGGCCCCCGGCATCGAGATCCCCGAGGCTGCGACCGAAGTGTGGTGTGCCAGCCCGCGGCAGGTCAGCCGCGAGAAACTGGTGCAGTCCACGCACGCCCACCTGCTCAGCTTCTCGATGCTGTTCGCGCTCACGGGGTTCGTGTTCGCGTTCACCGGCCTGCCCGGTTGGATGCGATGCGTCGGCGCCCCGATCGTGCTCGTCGCCCAGATCGCCGACATCTCCTGCTGGTGGCTCGCCCGCATCGACGGACCCGGCGTCTACTTCGCCCAGGGGATCATGGCGACCGGCGCAGTCGTGGGCATGGGCCTCGCTTCGCAGATCGTGTTGAGCGTGTTCTCGATGTACGGGCCGAAGGGAAAGCTCGTGCTGGTCGCGCTCTTCGTGGGCGGAGCGGCCGGGCTCGGCCTCGCGGGCATGAAGTACGCCAGGCCGTACCTCGAGGAGAAGAAGGCGAAAAAGGAGAAGGAACTGGCGGACGCCGAAGCCGCGAAGAAGAAGCCGGAAGCGCCGAAGCCCGCGCCCGCCGTGACGTCCAAGTCCGGCAACGGCGGGCCCTCCAAACTCGAGCGAGTCTTCATCGGCAAACGCGACCCCATGATCTGGCCGAAGGACGGCGTCGTTCCCGAGGGCGGAATGATCCTCGCCTTCTTCGACAAGGAGAGCGACTTCAAGGACGCGAAGAAGAGCATGAAGGACGACCCGGCCGCGTTCAAGAAACTCGAAGAGGAACGCGAGACGGAACTGGCCGTCACCCTCGCGTGGATCCGCGCCAAGGCCGATGACCGCAAGAAGAGCTTCGAGAAGGACGAGTTCCCGCTGCCGGCCGAACTCAAGGGCAAGCCGCTCACGGCGGACTTCCTCGCCAACGACAAAGGCGTGAAGATTCGGACGCTGCTCGAGACGCGGTGTTCGTCCTGCCATGGCGAGACGGACAAAGTTCAACTCGACACGCTGGACAAGATCGAGAAGTTCCTGAAGTGAAAGCCTCGGCCGCGAGCGTCGGCGAGCGCGACGCGGCCCTGCGGATGCTCGCCGGGCCGCGACCGCCGGCGGATCGCGATCGCTCCGTCGAACGTTTCCAGCGGCTCATTTCGATCGGCGCTCTGGACCCCGCCGGGCTCTTCGTGGTCCGCGGCGGTTCGGGCGCCATCCTCGGATCCATTCTCGTCAGCGTGATGCCCGGGGCGCTGGGGCTCGCGTGGCCACCGTGTGCCGTGCGTGCCGACCGTTCCGCGATCGAAGACTCCCTCGTGGAGGCGGCCGGTGCGTGGCTTCGCGCTCGCGGCGTGAAGGTGTGTCAAGCCTTTGCGGGGAGCGACGACCACGAATCGTTCGCCGCCTTCACTCGCGCCGGCTTCACGAACCCGACGCGGCTCGTCGAACTTCGCCGGGCCGCAACCGACGAGCCGCCGCCGATTCGCCGTCTCGCCTTCGAGCCGCTCTCGGAATCGAACCGCACCGCGTTCCACCGCATGCTTCTGGCCACGTTCGAGGGCAGCCTCGATTGCCCCGAAGCGAACGGTTCCCGCTCCACGAGCGAGCTTCTGGCGGGCTACGAGGAACTTCCCACGGACGGCTTCCAACTCGTGCGATGCGGAGATGAATCGGCCGGAGTTCTGCTCCTGAGTGAATCCGCGAATGGCTCCGAAGGCGAGATCGCCTACCTCGGGCTCGCTCCTACTTTTCGCGGTCGCGGACTCGGTTCGGAGCTCGTGAGTTTCGCTCGGCGTTGGTCCATGAAATCGGGGCACGCCTCGCTCGCGCTGAGCGTGGACGAACGCAACGCGCCCGCGATTCGCATCTACGAAACCCATGGTTTTCAGGTCTCCGGCGCGCGTTCCGTTTTTCTCGCATGCTGGTCCGAGGTCAGCTGACCGAGGCTTCCCGCGTTTCACACGCGTTCCATTTTTTTTCTTCAAACGGCACGCGGTATTTTCTCGACACGCGCGCCGAGGCGATGCAGAATACCCCCTCACTGGCCCGCCGATTCGTCGGGCCAACCACTCGCAAACGGTGCCGCCCAAGGCCGGCCCCCCCGAGAACACCGGCGACTCGGTTGTCGCCCGGATACCGCATGGATGGCGACATGAGCCCGGAGCCCCGCTCCGTGGCCCGTGTCGCGGCGTGGAGTGACAGCATTGTCGGCACGTATGCCCGCACACCGCCTGGAGGCGGTGGTTGGTGGAGTTCCGCCCTCCACCCGAGATTCGGCCGGCGACTCCTCGGAGCCGCTGTCGGCCGCCGTCGCCGCCCTCGTCGGGCCGGCCCGCTACAACCTGTGGTTCCAGGGTCACGCACGATTCGTGAACCTGGGCGCCGAGGTGATCGTGGTGGCCCGGAACGAATCGGGTCGCGATTGGCTCGAACACACGTTCGGCGAAGCGGTGAAAGCCGCCGCCGCGGACGTGTGCGGCACATCCGCATTGGTGAGGTGGGTGGTCGATCCGGCCGCCTTCCCGCCGCCAAGCCGGGGCACGGAGGCCCCTCTTTCCTCCTCGCCCGCGCCACGAACGGACTTGTTCGGCGATCCCGTGCCCGCGCCGAAGCCCAAGGCCGCTCCCAAGACGGACCCCGACGCTCAGGACTTCGACCGCCCCACGGCCGCGCAGCGAACCGGCCGCAAATGGAAACATCTTTCCGAGTTCGTGGTCGGTTCCTGCAACCGCGTGGCGCACGCTTCGGCGCTCGCCGCCGTCGATGAACCGGGGCAAGGCGCCAATCCGATCGTGTTCCACGGCCCCACCGGCACCGGCAAAACGCACCTGCTCGAAGGCGTTTACTGCGGCCTGCGCCGCCGACTGGACGCGAAGCCCGTGTACACCACGGCCGAAGAGTTCACCACGCGATTCGTGCAGGCCTCGCGGCTCGGCAAGATGTCCGCCTTCCGCCGCCAGTACCGCGAGTGTTCGGCCCTGCTGCTGGACAACCTCAACTTCCTCGCCACGAAGCGCGCCACGCAGGAAGAGTTCCTCCACACGTTCGACGCGCTCGTGGCGGACGGCCGCCAGGTCGTGGTGACCACGGACTGCCATCCGAAGCTGGCGGATGAACTGATGCCGGAACTGGTGGACCGCCTGATCGGCGGCGCGGTGTGGAGCCTGCTCCCGCCGGACACCGCCACCCGGCTCGAAATCCTGCGTAAGAAGGCCGCCGGCCGCGGCCCCACGATCCCGGACGACGTTCTCGCCTCGATCGCGACCACGCTCCGCGGGAACGTCCGCGAGTTGGAAGGCGCCGTGCACGCGGTGCGTCACTTCGCCCGCGTCGCGGGTCGCCCCGTGGATCACGCCTTGGTTCGCGAGGCGCTCGGCGATCTGCTCCGCCATGCCGTTCGCGTCGTCACGCTGCCGGATGTGGACGGAGCCGTCTGCTCCGTGCTGCGGCTCTCGAACGGCACGCTGCAATCGCGAGCGCGGTCGTGGTCCGTCAGTCATCCGCGCATGCTCGCGGTGTACCTCAGCCGCAAGCACACGGCCGCGACCTACGGCGAGATCGGCAAACACTTCGGCGCGAAGACGCACAGCACGGCCGTCGCCGCGGAGAAGAAGGTTCGCACGTGGATCGACCGCGACGAACGCGTCCTCATCGGCGACCGCGACTGGGGCGCCCAAGAACTCGTCGATCGCATCGAACGCGAACTTCAGCGTTGAGGCTCGGGTGGCTTCGCCGCGCCGGCCACGGCGATGGTCACGATCAGTTTCTTCACGTTGAAGTCGGCCTTCGCGAATTCCCTTCGCAACTCGTCGAGGCGGTTCGGGCCGTACGCCCGGACGGGTTGCTTCACCAGATGGTGGAACAACTTCTCGGCGAAGGCCGCATGCACTTCCTCGCTTGAAGCCAGAAACTTCGCCAACTCACCGGGTCCGGTGAAGGTCACGTCTCGCCCCGCCTTCGTGCTGTAGCCGCCACCGGTCTCAACGGCCTTGTCGTTGTCCTTGGCGCGGAACGCACCCACGGCGTCGAACCCTTCCAGCGTGAACCCGAGCGGATTGATCACGCCATGGCACGAGACGCACGCCGCGGGTTTCGTCTGCAGGGCTACGCGTTCCCGCGTGGTCAACGTCGGATGCAGGTCCGCGGCGAACGGCGTGAACGCGTCCTGCGGCGGCCGCAGCGTGATGCCCAGAATTCCGCGAGCGAGGAAGACTCCGCGATGGATCGGGGAACTCTCCGTGGTGTAGGCGTACGTCGTCAGCAGATACGGGTGCGTGATCACGCCGGATCGGCCGCTCGTCTTCACGGTGTGCCATCCGCTCGCGGGCGCCTCCACACCGTAGAACTTGGCCAGCGCCGCGTTCACGAACACACGATCGTCCAGAAGCAGGCGGCGAAAGTCGGACGTCTCGCTCCACACGATGTCGTCCAGGAACAGATCGAGCGAGGTCCGCAGGTCCGCGGCGATCGCCTCGTTGAAGTTCGGGAACCGCTTCGGATCCTTCGCGATCGTGCCGGGTTGGTCGACCTTGAGCCACGTGAGGAGAAAGGATCGGATCCGCGCCTTGGCCCGCGGGTCCGCGAGCATCCGTTCCGCCTGAGCGGTCAGTTCCGCGGGTGTGGCCAGCTTCCCGGCGGCCGCGGCTTTGTACAACTCGTCGTCCGGCGGAGCGTCCCACAGCGTGAACGCGAGCCGCGACGCGGTGGCGAAGGCGCCGTCGGCCGCGACCTCCCGATAGAGAAACCGCGGCGACTTCAACACGAGCACCAGCGCCCGCTTCAGTGCGACCTCGGGGTCGGGCGTCGCTTCGAACTGCCGATCGACGAAGGCTTTCTTCTCCTCGGCGGTCAACGGGCGGCGGAACGCGCGTTCCGCGAAGCGGGCGGCGAACGACTTCAGCTTCGCGGGGCGATCCGGGGCCGCGTCTCCCGCTGCGGCCAGCTCCTGCAACCGCGGCAAAATGTAGGCCGCCGTCTCGAGGGCGGCGTCGGTCGTGGCCGAATCCCACTCCTTCGAGATGGCCGTGCCGCGTTCCCAACCCAAGCTGCGATCGTCCGGCGGAAACGGAGTCGCGAGGATGAACGCCTCGGGCACGCGGCCCGGCGCGAGATACCGGGCCGGGATCACACCGACCGCGCCGTGCGGCGGCTTCCACGACAGCGACACGCTCGCCTTCACCGGCGGCGGATTCGGGTTTTTCTTCGAGTCGTCCACGCCCTGCTTCGCCTTGGAGAACTCGAGCCGCACGAGGTACGGCCGCCCCGCGAGCAGAAACACCGAGCCGCGGTACTCGGTGTCCGACCCGGACTTCACCCATGCGTCGATCAGGGGCGTCCGCGGGTCGTTGATCCAGAGCCGCATCGCGTGTTCGGTGCGTACGACGAACTCGTAGTTGCCCGTCTCGGGCGGCAGCACAGATCCTTCCCACCGGATGGCGAAGGTGTGCGGGCCGTCGAACTTCTCGCCCGGGGCGTTGGCGCCGAAGTCGAAGTTCAACTCGGGGTCGAGCCGATCGATGATGCGCTTGTTGGCCTGGAAGCCGCGGGCGGAGAAGTATTCGCCGCGGAGGCCGCGCTTCGGGTCCCACTTTGCCGGCCCGCGGAACGTGCCGATCACGTCGGCGACGGCGTTGCGGTACTGGGCGACCGTGAGCCGCGCCAATTCCACCCGTGCGGGTTTGAGCCGCGCCTGCGCCGCCGGCGAGTAGAACGCCTCGAACATGTACGCGGACACGTCCGCCGATTGCGCCGCGTTCAGTTTGTCCGGGTCGTCCTCAGGCATCGTCTTGTCGACGAGTTTGCTCAGGACCTCGAGCGACTTGTCGCCGCTGAGTTGCTGCGGGTACTTCTTCGTGCCTTCGCCGTTGGCCCCGTGGCAGCGGAGGCAGTGCTCGCGATAGAGCTTCTCGCCGGCCTTCAGGTCCGCGGCGGCGGCCGGAGCGGCGGCGAGAAGCCCGATCAATATGGCGGTGCGAATCATGCGGACATTTTACAGGTTCACGCGGTCGCGGGTTGGGTCAGCGGCGCCGGCGCGGTGCGGCGGATGCGGGCGACCGCGACACGGAGCCACAGCAGTGAGCCGGCCGTGAGAACCAACAACGCGAGGAACGCCGCCTGCGGGCTGCCCGTGCTTCGCCCCACCATGCCGAACGCGGGTGGGAGCAGGAACCCGCCCAAGGCGCCGAGCATGCCCACGAGCCCTCCCACCGCGCCCACGTCCTTCGGGTAATAGTTCGGGATGTACTTGTAAACGGACGCCTTCCCGATGCCCATGCCGATGCCGACGACCACGAGCAGCACGGTGAACGCGGCGACGCCGAGGTTCAGCACGTTTCCCGGCAGGCAAAGCGGGACCAATGCCGCGAGCATGACCACGAACACGACATGCGTGACGACGCGCGGGCCGTATTTGTCCGAGAGCCATCCGCCGAGCGGCCGCAGGAGGCTGGCCGGGAAGATGTACAGGGCCGTGAGCAGGGCCGCGGTGCGGAGATCGACTCCGAACGTGTTGCGATAGTGGTTCGGGAGCCAGGCCGAAAGAGCGACGTAGGCGCCGAACACGACGACGTAGTAGAGGCTGAAGCGCCACACCTGGGTGAAGCGGAGCGGGGCGAGCATCTCGCTCATGGGTCGGCCGCGGCCGGGGCAGTGGTCTTTCTTCGGGCACACGAGAAACACCATCGCGGCGGTGAGCAGCAGGAGCGCGGAGTACATCACCGGAACGACGCGCCAGCCGCCGGGGATGAGGCCGCCGAAGTAGCCCGCGGCGGGAACCAGAGTCAACACGCCGGGCACGAGCACGACCAGGAGCTTGGTGCCGGACGCGCCGACGTTCCCCGCGCCGAACACGCCGATGGCCGTGCCCTTGAGCCGGTTCGGGAACCACGCGTTGTTCCACGACACGCCGACGGTGAAGGAGTTGCCCGCGAAGCCGAACAACGCGGTGCAGGCGAGCAGCTCCCAGTACGTGCTCGCGTGGCTCACGAGGTAGCACGGGATGGCGCAGCCGAGCAGCAGCAGAAGCATCATGTTGCGTCCGCCGTATTTGTCCGCCCAGATGCCGAAGTTCAGCCGCGGCAGCGAGCCGGCGAGGATGGCGACCGCGAGCAGCCACTCGAACCGTGATTCGACCGCGGCCTTGATCTGATCGGGGGCCATGCTCGCGGCGTCCGCTCCGAGCATCAGCGCGGTGTCCTTCTTCACTTCGAGCCCGAGCACGCCGAACATCAGCCACACGGCGAAGAGCGCGGTGAAGCTCCATGCGGAGAGCCACATCACGCGAAGCCGCGGGCCGGCGGGTTCAGCTTCGAGCGGATCGGGGGCGTTCATGGTGTCTCCATCCGAGCGGAGGGCGCGAGCCCTCCGTGTCGGGAGTTCAGGTGCGTCGAGGCTCACACGGAGGACTCATGTCCTCCGCTCAGGTTGCGAGTGCGGCTTTCGGAGAGTTCTGCAGAATCAAACGGGCCAGCGAGCCGCGGCAGGAACCGCAACCGGTGCCGGCTTTCGTCGCCGCGGAGAGTTGCGGCAAGCTCGTGCAACCGTCGCGAATCGCGTCCTTGATACAGGACTCGTTCACGTGATGGCAGTTGCAGATTTCCGGGTCCGCGGCGGCGACCGACACATCCGCGGAACAGAAGACATCGAGGCGGTTCGGGGGCAGCGGGTCGCCGCGATCGAACCAGCGGGCCAGGGTCGGGGCCGATTCGCATTCGCCGACCACGACCGCGCCGGCTAGCTTCCCGTCCCGCACGATCAGCTTGCGGTAGATGCCGCGGCGATCCTCGATCACCTGCAGAACTTCGTCCGAGTCCTGCGCCGGTTCGATGATGCCCATGCTCGCCACTTCCACACCCGCGACCTTGAGCCGCGTGTACAGCTTCGAGCCGCGATATCGGGCCTGCGGGTTCGCGCCCGTGAGGATGTCCGCGAGAACCTCGCACTGTTCCCAGATGGGCGGGACGACACCGTAGACCTGCCCGCGATGTTCGGCGCATTCGCCGAGCGCGAACACGCCCGGAACCGCGGTCGCCAGCAGATCGTTCACCGTGATGCCGGCTTGAACCGGAACGGCGGAGGATTCCGCGGCATCGGTGCGGGGGCGGATGCCGCACGCGAGCACGAACAGATCCGCGGGAAGAATCTCGCCCGAGGCGAGCGACACCCCGGTGACACTCGCATCTCCGCGAACGCCGACGGCGCGTTCCCCGGTGCGAACGAAGAGCCCGGCCCGCTCCACGGCGGCCCGGAGGAAGCGACCGCCGCTTTCGTCCACCTGGCGATTCATGAGCGTGCCAGGTTGATGCACGATCGTCACGTGCAGGCCGAGATCGCAAAGGGCCTTCGCAGCTTCGAGCCCGAGCAGTCCGCCGCCCAGCACGACGGCTGTGGCTCCGGGCCGGGCTGCGGCGCGGATCCGTTCGCAATCCTCGACGGTGCGGAAGACGAAGACGCCGCCCTTCGGCCTCACGCCGTTCATCAGGCCGTCAAGGTTCGGCACCACGGCGCGGCTGCCCGTGGCGAACACGGCCACATCGTAGAAGTGTTCCTCGCCCGAACTCGTGATCAGCGTGCGCATCGCGGTGTCGAGTCGCTTCACCATCACGCCGGCGTAGAAGGCGATGCCGTGCTTCGCGTACCAGGCGGAGTCCTTGAGCGTGATCTCGTTCGCGTCGCCGCCGCCGATGATCCGGCCGAGCAGGATGCGGTTGTAGCAACCGTGCGGCTCCTCGCCGTACACGGCGATGTCGAAGTGGGCGAGGGCGCCTCGACGGAGCAGTTCGTCGAGTAGTCGCCCCGCCGCCATGCCGTTGCCGATGATCGCGAGTCGTCGTTTCATGTCGTCTCGGCCTCGTCGCGAACCCGCAAGCGGGTCGCGGACCCCGTTTCAATTTGATGTTCGGCGCACTACTCGTCAGGCGACGGACACGATTCGCACCGCGCTCGACTTGAACTCGGGCATGCGGCTGATCGGGTCCAAGGCCGCGCTCACGAGGCGATTCGCCGCCTCGCGACCGCCCCAATGGAACGGCGCGAACAGCGTGTCCGCACGGATCTCGGGCGTCACGTCCGCTCGGAACTCGGCGCGGCCGCGGCGGCTCTCCAGCGTCACGAGGCTGCCCACGCCCACGTTGTGCCGCCTCGCCGCCGCGGGGTGAATCTGCAGGATCGGGCTCGGCTTCGCCTTGATCAGCGTGCCGACCAGCCGCGTCTGAGCGCCCGAGTTGTAGTGCTCGCGGTAGCGGCCGGTGGTGAAGTGGAACGGGTACTGGGAATCGGGTTCGTCCCCGCCCGGGCGGTGCGTCACGGGGAAGCACTTCGCCTTTCCGTCCGCATGATGGAAGCGTTCTTCGAACAGTCGCGGCGTGCCGGGATGCTCTTCGCTCGGGCACGGCCAGAAGACGCCATCTTCGCGGTCGATGCGCTCGTACGTGATCCCGGAGTAATCCGCGACGCCGCCGGCGGTGGCGCGGCGGAACTCCTTGAACACGTCGCGCGCGGTGTGAAACGCGAAGCGATCTTCGTGGCCGAGGCGTTTCGCGAGTTCACGCATCACGTCGATATCGCCGCGAACGCCGGTCGGCGGGCGAGCCACGCGGCGGCGGCGGATCACGCGGCCTTCCAGGTTCGTCAGGGTGCCGTCTTCTTCGCCCCACTGGTACACCGGCAGCACCACATGGGCGTACGCCGTCGTCTCGGTGTGGAACGAATCACAGACCGCGAGATGATCCAGCGCGGCAAGTCGCTTCTCGATGCGGCCCGCGTCCGGAGACGCGACGGCGACGTTCGAACCCATCGCGAGCAACGTGCGAATGCCGCCGGGTTGGCCAAGCGAATCGAGAAGCTCGAACGCGCTCTTCCCCTTCCGCGGGAGCGAAGCCGGATCGACATTCCACACCTTCGCGACGTGCGAACGATGAACGTCGTTCTCGATGAGCCGATAACCGGGAAGCTGATCCGCCTTCTGGCCGTGTTCGCGGCCGCCCTGGCCGTTCCCCTGCCCCGTGAGCGTGCCCCACCCGCTGAACGGTTTGCCCGGCAGTCCGAGGGCGAGGGCCAGGTTGATGAAAGCGTGAACCGTGTCCACGCCTTTGGAGTGTTGCTCGCCGCCGCGGCCGTGCAGGATCATCGCGGAGTTCGAAGTCACGAGCCACCGCACGAGCTTTCGCATCGTCGCTTCGGCGACTCCGGTGAGCCGTTCGACGTGAGCCGGGTGATATGTGAGGACCGCGGCGCGAACCGCGTCGAAACCCGTGGTACGTTCATCGAGATACTTCGTGTCGACGAGGTTCTCTTCGATCGCGATGTAGAGCAGGCCGTTGGCGAGGGCCAGGTCCGAACCGACGGTGACGGGGAGGAACAGATCCGCGGCGCGGGCCGTCGCGGTGCGGCGCGGGTCGATCACCGCGAGCCGCCCGCCGGCCTTCTTCTGCTTGTCGAACCACTGCATGATCGGCGGCAGCGTGTCCGCCGCGTTCGACCCGACGAGCAGGATCGTCTCGGCTTTCTCGATGTCGGCCACGGGGAACGGGAGGCCGCGGTCGATGCCGAAGGCGCGGTTCGCGCCGGCCGCCGCGCTCGACATGCAGTAGCGGCCGTTGTAATCGATGTTCGCGGTGCCGATCGCGACGCGGGCGAACTTGCCGAGCAGGTAGGCCTTCTCGTTCGTGAGCGCGCCCGAGCCGAACAGACCGACCGCGTCCGCCCCGTGTTCGCGCTTCGTATTTTGGATCGCGTCGGCGACATGATCGAGGGCCGCGTCCCAACTCGATTCGCGAAGTTCGCCGCGAGCGCGAACCAAGGGCGTGACGATGCGCTCGGGATGGCGGAGCAGCGTGGTCGATGACCAACCCTTGATGCAGAGTTGGCCGTTGTTCACGGGAAAATACGGATCGCCCTGCACGGTCGCGGGCGCGTCCGACGTGCCGTCGCCGACGATCATGCCGCACTGGTATGCACAGAACGGGCAGTGCGTCCGGATCGCGAGTTCATCGGCTTGTGGAAGCGGCAGGGCTTTCATCGCACGCCATTCAGGATCAGGTCACATTCGCTGCGAGCAGTACAGTCTTCACCTCTCCCTCGGCTCTGCGGGGGAGAGGTCGGTGTCGAAACCGCGTCGAGCGGTTTCGACTCCGGGTGAGGGGGTGCTTGGGAGACACACCTCGGGCTCACCCCCTCACCCGACGTGCTGATGCTCGACGCATCAGCACGTCGACCTCTCCCCCGCAGAGCCGGGGGAGAGGTGTTGTCACTCGGGCACGACGACGAACACGGTGTCGCCTTCGACATCGACGGGGTAGGTTCCGACGGCACAGAGGCCGGGGGAATCGCAGGCGCCAGTGTGGGCCTCGTAGCGGTACGCGTGCAGCGGGCAGACCACCTGCCGGCCCACGACCATGCCGTCCGCGAGGGGTCCGCCCTTGTGCGGACAGAGGCCATCGAGCGCGAAGAGAACGCCCTCGCGGCTCTTGAACACGGCGATGAGCCGTCCGCCGACCTCGAACGATCGGCCGAGCCCGAGCGGGATGTCCCAGTCCTTGCAGACCGGCACGCGGCGCAGGGTCGGCCGCGCCGCCGGTTTCTTCACTTGAAGCGTGAGCATTGGAGTCTCCGGCGAAACCGCAAGCGACACGCATGCCGCTTGCGGTTTCGCGAATCGTGCTTCACGGTGCCATGGGCAACGCGATCGTTTTGGTTTCTTCGAACTGGCCGGCGTAGGCGGGCTTCTCGCGCTCCATCCACGGATCCGTGTACGCCGCCATCGTCGCGGCCACTTCGCGGTCGAAGTAGTCGCCCAGTCCGTACTCGTCGTCGAGCAGCACCTTCTTCAACTCCTCCATGCCGATGCGCGGCACGAAGTCGTAGCTGCGTTCGAGCCACTTGGCGTTGTCGCGGTAGTAGATGAGGAAGCGGCCGATGATGCGGAGCGCGTCGTCCTGCGTGCGTACCCGGCAGAGGATGTCCGTCTTGCGAACGGAGGCTCCGGCGGCTCCGCCGACGGAGATTTCCCATTCGCCGCCCTCCGTGGCGATCACTCCGACATCCTTGACGGTGGACTCGGCGCAGTTCCGCGGGCAGCCGCTCACGGCCATCTTCACCTTGGCCGGAAACTCGAACCCCTGGAAGCGGCGCTCGATTGCGATGCCGAGGGCCGTGGAATCGTTCGTGCCGTAGCGGCAGAACTCGGCCCCGACGCACGTCTTGCAGGTGCGGAAGGCCTTGGTGTACGCGTGGCCGCTCGGCATCCCGAGATCGGCCCACATCCTCGGCAGGTCGTCCTTCTTTACGCCGAGCAGATCGATGCGTTGCCCGCCCGTCACCTTCACCATCGGCACGTTGTACTTCTTCGCCACTTCGCCCATGCGGATGAGATCGTCCGCGGTCGTGACGCCGCCATAGATTCGCGGCACCACGGAGAACGTGCCGTCCTTCTGAATGTTGGCATGCACGCGGTCGTTGATGAACCGCTGATCGCGCTCGTCGACGTATTCCTCGTTCCACAGCGATTTCAGGAGCGAGGCGAGGCCCATCTTGCTCTTCTCGTCCTCACCCGCACCGAGTTCGCGGAGCACGGACGAGACACTTCTCAACTTGCGTTCGCGAATCGCGGCGACGAGCGCGGGCTTGTCCAAGGGCACCGCCGGCACGTACCACGATTCGCTCGGGTCGGCCTTGACCGCGCCCGCGACCGCCTCGATGAGCCCTTTCACGAGCCCCTTGCAGCTTCCGCATCCGGTGCCGGCGCGGGTCGCTTTACCGACCGACGGGACCGTGCATTTGCCCTTCTTGATCGCGTCGCAGATCGTGCCCTTGCTCACGCCGTTGCAGTCGCAGATCTGATGTGCGTCCGGCAGATCCGCGAGCGAGACGTCCTTCTTCGCGGATTGCGGGGTGAAGAAAATCTCGAGCCGGCGTTCGGGAACGGGCGCGTCCGCCTTGAAGAGTTCCATCAGGTTGTCGGCGGGGCCAAGGTCGCCGAGGAGGCACGCGGCCGAGAGCCTGCCGTCGCGGACGATCGCCTTCCAATAAACCTGTCGGGCCGGCTCGGAGTAGAGCACCACTTCATCGGTGTCTTTCAGGTCGCCGATGCGACCCATGCTCGCGAGTTCGACGCCCATCACCTTGAGCTTCGTGGCGATCTTCGAACCCGTGTACGCCTTCTCCGCGCCGGTGAGATGCGCCGCGAGCACCTTCGTCTGTTCCCACAGCGGGGCGACCAGGCCGTAGACCATGCCGCGGTGCTGAACGCACTCGCCGACTCCGAACACGTGCGGATCGTTCGTCCGCATCCGGTCGTCGACCACGATGGCGCGGTCGCAGGTGATGCCGCATTCCATCGCGAGATCGACATTGGGCCGAATCCCGGCGGAGATCACGACCATCTCCGCGGGGATCTCGGACCCGTCCGCGAACTTCACGGCCTCGACCTTCTGATAACCCTGAATCTCGGAGGTGTTCGTTTTCGTGCGGACCTTCAGGCCCATCTTCTCGATCGTGCTTTGAAGCACCTTGCCGCCGGCTTCATCGAGTTGAACCCCCATCAGCCACGGCCCGAACTCGACGATCGTGACCTCTTCGAGGCCGTGATTCATGAGCCCCTTGGCGGCTTCGAGCCCGAGCAGGCCGCCGCCGATGACGACGGCCCGCTTGCTTTCCTTCGCGTAGTCCGCGATGTTGCGGCAATCGTCCAGCGTGCGGAAGACGAACACACCGTGCAGCGTGGTCCCGGGCACTGGCGGCACGAACGGCTTGGACCCGGTGGCGAACACGAGCGCGTCGTAGTGTTCCTCGATGCCGTCCGCATATACGATGCGGCGTTCGCGATCCACGGCCGAGACGCGCTTGCCCGCATGCAGCGTCACGTTGTTCTCTTCGTACCACGCGAGCGGGTTGAGGAAGATTTCCTTCGCGTCCTGCGAGCCGTTGAGCACGTTCGAGAGCAGGATGCGGTTGTAGTTGCCGTAGGGTTCGTCCCCGAACATCACGATGTCGAAGCGGTCGCGGTCCGCGACGAGGAGATCCTCGACGAAGCGGGCGCCCGCCATTCCGTTCCCGATCACGACGAGTTTCATGCGAACGCGACTCCAGGATGCTGGCGCGAAGCCGCAAGCGGCACGCGTGGCGCTTGCGGCTTCGCGGCGACTTCACCAATCACAAGGATCGCGGGCGCGGGCAGGTTCCGCGCCGCGTCCGCGATGAGCGCCAACGGACTGTCGACGACGATCTGGCTCGGCAGCGTCGCGTTCGCGATCACGGTCGCGGGGGTGAACGGATCCAAGCCCGCATCGATGAGCTTGGCCGCGATCGCGTGAAGATGCCGCAGGCCCATGTACACCACGAGCGTGCTCATCTTCGCGAGCGCGGCCCAATCGTGTGTGCAGTCCGGGGATTCAGGATCGAAGTGGCCGGTGATCAGCGCGACGGACTGGCCCGCGTCCCGATGCGTGAGCGGAATGTTCGCCGCGGCACAGGCGCCGACCGCGGTGGTGACGCCGGGCACGATCTCGACTTCAATGCCACGTTCGGCCAGGAACTCGGCCTCTTCGCCGCCGCGCCCGAAGACGCACGGGTCGCCGCCCTTCAACCGCACGACGCGGAGCCCCTGCCCGGCGCGGTTCGCGAGCACGTCGCAGATCGTTTCCTGCAGCGTGCTGCCGACACAGTAGCCGCGTTTGCCCGCGTACACGCGTTCGGCTTCGGGATGAATCTGTTCCAGCAACTCGGGATGAATCAATGCGTCGTACACCACGACCTCGGCTTCGCGAAGTCGCTTCAATCCGCGAACGGTGATGAGGTCCGGCGAACCGGGCCCCGCACCGACCAGACTCACCGTGCCCGAAGGTTGCATGACGAAGGTGAAAGCAACTCGCGGGCCAAAGACGTGGGTTGCCGCAGGATAACGACATGAATACGTGGCCTACCACGCGTTTTGGTGCGTTTTCGGGACGTGGTTTCTTCAGGAGGCCGCGTTCGCTCCCTGCCCATGCTCGTGGCAAACTCGGCGCATGAATGGGGCAGCGAAGGGGATCACGCGGCGCCGTGCTTCGCCAGGAGCCGAGCGAGTTGATCGGCTGAGAGTCGGGGGTCGTCCGTGAGCAGGGCGCCGAGTTCGGTGAGGACGTAGTCCTGAAGGTCGTCGCCGGTCCACCCTTCAGAGACGAGCCGCGTGCCGATTCGTTCCAAAGCGCGTTCGCGGAGTTTGTCCGTTCGCCGCGAGATGCTTCCTTCGTGGAGTCCGAGCCGAGTCGCGACGTCGCGTTGGCTCATGCGATAACGCCATCGCAGGCCGAGCACGAGGCGTTCGTCGTCGTCCAGCGTGCCGAGCCACTCGCGGGCCGCGGAGATGAAGGACTCGTGCCAGCGGCCGTTCCCGCTCTTCGGAGTCTCGTCCATCGGCAACGCGATTTCGTCGTCCGGCAGCGAGGCGACACCGGAACGTTGTCGCAACTTCGAGAGATGCCAGTTCTGGAACACGCGGATGAGCCAGGGCGCCAGCGGGCGTTGGCCGTCGAATCGAGCGAGGATCGGGAGGGCCTCCTCGGTTTCCGGCGCGATCAGGTTGCTCCAAAACTCCGTGACCGCGGTGTCCTGCTTTTCGTCGTCGCGGGGGTAGAGGCGTGCGGCGCGAGCCCGCAGGGCATCCACGAGCAGGCAATCGCTGCGGCCCGTTCTCGCGTTGAAGAGCGCCTCCCACGCCGCGTTCGAACCCTCGAGGCACCCCACGCACACGTGCCAATCGAGGGCGTACAACCCTTCGAGGTACGTGGCCCACATCGTGCCGGGGGCCTTCGGCTGGTACAGGTCGAAAGTGCGGCCGAGGTGCGAATGGAACTTCGCCTCCTCGAGCGGGAACGCGGGGAACTGCAGGCGCGTGAAGTGATACAGGAGCGACGTACGAAGCCGATCCGAACTCGAAAGGGATTCCGCCACGGAGTCTCCGGCCACTCTCGCGGCCGGCTCGCAGTCGTCACGGCGTGAACAGCAACACCTGGAGGTTGGAGGCCGGGAGCGACTCCTTCTCCACCACGGGCGAGGGGTTCATCCCCATACCAAGCGGCGTCATCTTTCGCCGCGTGATCCATCCCAGTTTATGGACGCCGTGCCCCTTCAGGAACTCGACGACCGCCTCGCTTTGCTTCCGCGTCATCTCCAGGGCCGAGGCCGAGGTCTGGTCCGGGTCGTTCGGGTCCGAGTAGGCCACGACGACAACTTCGGCCTTGTCCGAATGCGGGCCGTTCAGCCACTCGGCGACCTTGCTCAGATGTTCGTGCCCGCTCTCGCTCATCCGGGCGGAGGCGGCGTGGAACAGGTCGCCCGCGTTGTACACGCGGCGATCGCGGGTGTGGGCCGGGCGTATCAGCAGGGCGTTCGCGTCCGACACGTAGCTTCGGATCACGGGCAACTTGGCCACCGCGTCCGTGCTTTGCTTCACCGAACGCAGCGTGTCGCGTCCGTCCGAGACGAATCCTTTCAGGTTCGCCATCTCGCTTTCGACCGTGCCCACGGCCTTGTTCGTTCGCTTCACGAGGCTCTGGGCGTCGGTCGCGAGCCCCTTCAGATCGCGGTACAGTTCATCGTCTTTCACGAGTTTGGCGAAGGTGCCGTCCGATTCGCGGACGTCGCGGATGAGGCCGCGGGCTTCGGTGGACGTCGCTTTCACGTCCGCCGCAAGTTTCTTCACTTCGCCCGCCGTGTCCCGCAGTTCGGCGACGGCATCCGCGATGTCGAAGGGTTTGATGCCCTTGAGGCGGCCGGAGGCGAGCGGCCCCGCGACGGGCGTGCCCGGCTGAATCGCGATCACCTTCGACCCGAACACGCCGGACCCGTGGATCGTGGCGGAGGCGTCCGCGTACATCCGTGCGGCGTAACGGGAATCGAGTTTCATCCGGACCGTGACCTCGGCGCCGGGGCCGTCGTGATCCGGGTACTCGATCGCGACCACCTGCCCGGCCTCGACGCCGCGAATGCGCACGGGCGTGCCGGGAGTCAGGTCGTGGGCGTCCGGGAACCCGGCGGCGACCTCGACGGACTCGGCCCAAAGGCCTTGTTTGTCCGCGATTCGGGCCAGGCCGAATCCGCCGAGCGCCAGCGCGGCGAGAACCGCGAGCCCCAGAAGAACCGATTGCCGTCGCGACATCGCCTGAGACATCGGGCGACCTCCGAAAGACGCGAGGGATTATACCCCGCTTCCCGAGGATTCGCCGATCGCGGACCGGAATTGAAGAAAGGCTTGCTTTCCCCGGTCCGGCTTCGACCGAGTCGTCGCAATCGTTCCAGCTCCACCGACCGCGGCCCGGAATTCGCTGAATTCAGCCGCGATTCTTGCCGATGTTCGGGGTTCGGCTATAAAAGAAGGTCGCTGCCGGACAGTCGGTGGCACCTCTCCTCCCCGCGGTCTGAGCGGGGCTTCGCACGGGCAGGGTGGATCATGGGTACTGGACTTCTGGACGTCGATCCGATCGAGGAGTTTCGACTCCGCCGCTGGGCACGCGAGAACTACGTGCCCCCCTCGCAACGGGACCGCACCTGGCACCCCATCGTTCATGAAGAGATGGGCCGCAAGGACGGTGAAACGAGCGATGCCGTCCTCGTCGGCTGACCGCCGACCGCCCAACACCTGTCAGGACACACCGGGCGTGTCCCAACCCTCGCGGTGGGACACGCCCACTTCTTTTCCCGAGCCCGCATCATGGGTTTCTTCGCCGGCCGCGTCTCGTGCCTTCGCTTCAAAGTGTCCGGCGGCGCGCCCCGCACCTTCGATCAGGAACACTTGGATCGCCTGAGCGATCGCCAGGCCGGGCGGCAGCGGCTCGCCTCCGCGGACGGCGTCGAGGTCGGCTGGACCGCCGGCGACCACATTCTCGACACCGAGTTCAATCTCGAAAAGAACATCATCAACGACACGCTCCACTTCGAACTCCGCATCGACGTGGATCGCCTGCCCTCGGATCTGATGCGGGCTTACTACGCCGTCGAACTCAAGGCGCTGACCAAGGAGAACCCGAGCGGTTTCCCCAGCGCCCGGCAGAAGCGGGAAGCCAAGGAGAGCGCTCGCGAACGGCTCGAGGAGGAAGCCCGCGACGGCCGCTTCAAGAAGCGGAAGACCGTGCCCGTGCTCTGGGATCGCCTCACGAACGAGGTCCTGTTCGGAGCCACATCGATCGCGCAGGTCGATCGCCTGTGCAGCCTCTTCGAGCAGACCTTTCAGCGGGATCTCGAGTGCGTCACGGCTGGGCCTCGCGCCTTCCACCTCGCCGAGGTCCACGGCCACACCCGCCAGGTGGACGACAGTTCCCCGTCCACCTTCCTTCCGGGCGCGACCTCGAACGAAGTCGCGTGGATCGCGGACGAGACGAACCGCGACTTCCTCGGCAACGAGTTCCTGCTCTGGCTCTGGTTCGTGACCGACACCGACACCGACACGCTGAAACTGGCGGACGATTCCGAAGTCACCATCATGCTGGCCCGCTCGTTGGCCCTGGAATGCCCCCGCGGCCAAACCGGCCACGAGACCATCAGCCATGAAGGACCGACGCGACTGCCCGAGGCCCGCCGAGCGATCCAGAGCGGCAAGCTCCCCCGCAAGGTCGGCTTCACCATGGTGCGGCACGATCAGCAGTACGAGTTCGCGGTGCAAGCCGAGACGCTGGCCATCTCCGGAGCCAAGCTTCCGCCCATGCCCGAAGACGTGACCGACGCCCGCACGAAGCTGGACGAACGAGCGACCCAGATCCGCGGCTTGCTCGAGACGTTCGACCTGCTTTACGACGCGTTCTGCAAGCGCCGATTCGGCTCCGCATGGGAAGCGGAACTGGTCGAGATTCAGAAGTGGCTCAAGAAGTCGAGTTGACCGCGGCGCGCTTCTTGCGCCGCTCGGCGATTTCGTCCGCGAAAAGTTCCCGCACTTTCTTCCTCGCGAAGAGATCCACGATCCACGGGAAGAAGCGATTCACCAGCACGAGCAGCTTGCCGCGGAAGGTGAGCGTGGTGTCCGTCGTTCCCCTGGCGAGGGCCCGAAGCGTCGCCTCGGCCACCTCCTCGCTCGTCATGCCGCGCATGTGATCCATCTGCATGCGGGCTTTCTGTTCGAGCATGTTCTTCGAGAAGTTCGTTTGCGTGAGCCCGGGGCTGACGACGACGACGTCGATGTTGTCCTTGGCGAGTTCGGCGCGGATCGCTTCGCTGAACCCGGCCACGGCGAACTTGCTGGCGGAATAAAGGGACCGTGCCGGGAGCGCCCGTTTGCCCACGACGCTCGAGATGTTCACGATCGCGGGCGTCGTTCCGGCCTTGAGCACGGGCAGGAACACGCGCGTGGTCTCGGTGAGGCCGAAGAAGTTGGTTTCGAAGATGGTGCGGAGCACGTCCGGTTCGGAATCCATGAAGTGCCCGGTGGCGCCGATGCCGGCGTTGTTCACGAGCACGTCCAACCCGCCGAAGTGTTCCTGGGCGGCCTTCACCATCGCGGCGCGGTCGTCGGGCTTCGTCACGTCCGCGACCACGGTGGCGACGGCGCCGCCGGCCGCGCGGATCTCGGCGGCGAGTTCATCGAGCAGCGGTTGCGAGCGGGCCGCGGCGAGGACGCGACAGCCCTTTTGGGCCGCGACCACGCACAACGCACGGCCGATGCCTTGCGACGCCCCCGTGACGAGAACGCGAAGACCAGCGAGATTGCGACGAGCCATCAGGTGCATCCCGTAGGGTGGGTCGAAGCGTGCGAAGCACGCGAGGCCCACCGAACCACGTTGAACGCTCACGGCGGGCCTCGTCCGCTTCGCGGACTTCGACCCACTCTACTTTGTGTTCTACCAATCCCGATCGCTCGCCGCGATAACATGAGCGATGTGAAGGCGGGGAGGCCGCGATGAGCGTGACGGTTTTTACGGACGCGACGGTCGTGCTGCCGGATCGGCTGCTGCCCGGCGCCCATGTCGAAGTCGGGGACGGCCGCATCGCCTTCATCGGGAAGCGGAAGACGCCTCACGGAGCGACCTTCGTCGATCTCGGCGGTCAGTATCTCTGCCCCGGTTTCGTCGATCTGCACGTTCACGGTGGCGACGGCGCGGACTTCATGGACGGGACCGCGGAGGCGTTCCGCGCCGTGTGCCGCTGTCACGCTCGCCACGGCACCACGAGCCTGACCCCGACCAGCACCGTCGCGAGGCTCGCGGACTACGAACGCTTCCTCGAGTTGTGCGGCGAACTGCATCGTGAACAATCCACCGGCGCCCGCATTGTCGGGTCGCACTTCTATGGGCCGTACTTCGCCCGCCCCGCCCGCGGCTGCCACCCGGATCAGGACTTCCTCGTTCCCGATGAAGCGAACTCCAAGTCGCTGATGCGGCTCGCGGGAACCATGCCGTTCGTCGTGACCGTGGCCCCGGAAATCGACAACGCCGAGTGGCTCGTACGCACCTTCTCCGAACGCGGCGTTCGCTTCAACGCCGGGCACAGCTTCGCGACCTTCCCGCAGATGGAAGCGGCCGTGGGCTGGGGCGTGCGGCATGTCGATCACCTCTTCTGCGCCATGTCCGACCGTGCCCGGCTTCGCCAATCGCAGACGTACCCGATGCGTGGCGGCGTCATGGAAGCGACCCTCTTCTTCGACCAACTCACGACCGAGGTGATCGCGGACGGGAAGCACCTCACGCCGGAGTTGCTCCGCCTCGCGTACAAGGTGAAGGGGCCGGACCGGCTCGCTCTCGTGACCGACGCCATGCGGGCGGTCGATCGTCCGGACGGCGAATACTGGTTCGGGCCGGAGGGTCGCGGGGAACGGGTTCGCAAAATGGATGACGTCGGGGTCACGCTCGACAGCACGGCCCTGGCTTCGGGCGTGACCGGGATGGATCGGGCGGTGCGAACGATGCACCGGGTCGCGGGCGTGCCGCTGCCGGACGCGATCCGCATGGCGAGCCTCACCCCGGCCCGCATCCTCGGACTGGAATCGGAGATCGGCAGTATCGAAGTCGGCAAACGCGCCGATCTCGTCGTTCTGGACGCCGAGTTGAACGTGACACAGGTCTTCATCGACGGAGAGAAGGTTCACCCATGTTGAATCGTGAACGGCTTTATCCCTATCTCGTGCCCGGGCTCCTGAACCCGGAGTGGGCCGCAATCTGCCCCGCGGTCGGGCATGGGCTCTTCGTGCAGTTGTTAGAGGACGTCGAGAGCGACGGCGGAATCGTGCATTCCACCGTGAGCCCGGAGCAACTTGAAGAAGCGAGCCTGACGGCGGACGACGCCCATCGCATCGCACTGGAGAACCTTACCCGCTTCGCGGACGACTCGCCCGAGCTTTCGATCCAGGTCCTGGGCGCCCCCGGCGAACCGGTTCACTTCCTGCTGTACTCGGATCACGCCCGTGCCGCCGCGTGCCTCCGCTTGCCCGATCTCCATGAGCACGCCGCGGAGGCGCTGAAGGAAACGGACCTGCTCGCTTGCGTGCCCCAACGCGAATCGCTGGTCGTGTTTCCGAAGCGGGATCGGGCCTACCGCGAGGCACTCGTGCGGAAGCTTCGCGAGATCGAGGCGGATGTGAAACACCCGCTCGGCTTCGAACTCTTCATCCTCTCGCCCGGCGGAATCGCTCCCTTCACGGAGTGATTCTGGTAAACTGTGATGAGGATCGATTCCCACCGTCTGGGCCGTTCATGGGCATCCACGACCGCGACTACTACCGCGAGAGTTCCGGCGGCTTCGGCTGGTCGCAGTGGGGCGCCACGAACTGGTTCGTGCTGATCACGTCGCTGGTGTTCCTCGCTCAGATCCTGACCCAGGACATGAATGGCCGATTGCGGGTCGTCTCGCCGCTGGTCGAGTACGGCGCCTACGACACGACGAGGATTCTCCACGGCGAAGCATGGCGCCTCCTGACCGCGAACTTCCTCCACGCCGGGCTGCTGCATCTCGCGTTCAACATGCTGGTGCTGTGGTGGGCGGGTTCGAAGATCGAGGAACTGTATGGCCGCGGCGAGTTCGTGTGCTTCTATCTGATCAGCGGCGTGTTCGCGAACCTCTGCCAGTTGGCGCCTCAAGCGGCGGGCTTGGCTCCGCCCTCGATCGCTCTCGGCGCCAGCGGCTGCGTCATGGCCGTGCTCGTGCTGTACACCTTCCACAATCCGCATCAGAGGATTCTGCTCTTCTTCGTGATCTCGGTGCCGCTCTGGCTCTGCACCATCCTTTACGTCGTGGTGGATGTCTTCGGCGTGATGGGGATGCGGCGCGACGGCATCGCTCACCTCGTCCACCTCGGCGGGGCGCTCTTCGGGTTCCTGTACTACCGTACGGGCTTCCGCTTCCATCGGTTGTTGCCGGGGTTGCCGAGCCGGTCGCGGAGCCGGGTTCCCGCGTTGCGGATCGTGCGCCCAGACGAGGGCGAAGCGGACGATCCGCCGCCGGATCCGCCCGGCTACGAGACGCCGCTGCAGACCAACGAACCGAACGAAGAACCTTTCGAAACGAGGGTGGATCGCATCCTGGCCAAGGTGTCCAAGTTCGGGCAGGAGAGCCTCACGCCGGAGGAGCGAGAGTTGCTGTTCCGCGCCAGCGAAGTGTACAAGAAGCGGAGGAGGTAGCGATGCCGCTCTACGAGTATTCCTGCAAGAGTTGCGAGAAGGACTTCGAAGCGCTGGTTCCGTTGAAAGACGCGGACACGGTGAAGTGCCCGGAGTGCGACGGGGCGGACGTGCATCGTCACTTCGGGTTGCCGAACGCGGGGCGCGCGGCTCCGGCGGCGACCAATTGCCGCGGCGACGGCCCGCCGTGCGGCGCCGCCCGGTGCGGACGCAAGGGGTAGCTCATGCCCGCGGATCTCGGGACCGACTTGGCCCGGATGGCGGGATGCGCCCTCATCGTCGCGACCGGCGCCGTTCCTCTCGGCCTCGCCGCCCGCCTCCATTCCCGGAATCGCGGCCGCCCGATTCTCCTCCGCCCGCGCCTCTGGTCCGTGCCGTGGAACGGGTTCGAAGTTCTGCTGCTGTTCTTTATCGCGACTACGCTCCCCTCGACTTTCGTCGAGCCGCTTCTCGCCCGCCTCGGACTGTTCGAAGCGATCTACGGGAACGACCCGCTCGAGACTTCGTGGCTGCCGATGCGGCCCCTGTGGGCCGCGGCAGTCTTCGCGCCGGTCTTCGCGGCGGGAGCTTGGCTTCTGTTGAAGTTCGCCCATCCGGAGTGGAGGCCGGAGCGGCCGAGGATCACGCCGGGAGTCGCGGCCGCGGTAGGAACGTGGCTCGTTCTCCATCCGCTTGTGGCCGCCATTCACTTCGCGGTCGCGGTCTCGTTCGACGGGCTCGGCTGGGCCCCGGACCTGCATCCGCTCGAGAAGGCGTTCCAGATCGGACGCCCGCGAATCGACGAAGCGTTGCTCGTGGTTCAGGCCGCGATCGCGACGCCGATCGTCGAAGAGGTCCTGTTCCGCGGGCTGCTGATGCCATGGCTCCTCGGCCCACGATATCGCCGCACCCTGATCCTGCTCTTCTCGTTCGCCCTCGCCGCGGCTTCATCCGCTCAACAGATCGATGGCCGCACCGAGTGGCGCATCGGCCCCATCCTGTTCGCCGGAATCCTGACCACGGTCGGATTGCTGCATCAGGCGTTGCGGAGGAAGCACGCCCGGGCCGAGGGCGCCATGTACGCCTCGGCCACGCTCTTCGCGGTGGTGCATTCCACGGTTTGGCCGACACCGATCCCGCTCTTCGTCCTGGGCGTCGGTCTCGGCTGGCTGGCGCTCCGCACCCGCGGCGTGCTCGCTCCGATCGTCGTCCACTCGCTGTTCAACGCCGTCTCGGTGCTGTTCGTGCTCCGCGCCTAGTCTTCCCATCTTGCCGGATCGAGACGACTCGCCCAAGTGTCGAATCCTGGGCCTGATTTCGATTCGCGGCGCAGCCCCGAGCCGTCGCGGCGTTCTAAATAGAGAGGGAAGGGAAAGCCGACAGCTTTCGGCCGCGGAGCCGCTCTTGGGTGGGCAACAATATACTTGACTCACCCTACCGTCCGGCCTAAGATATAGGCATGGACACGAACAACGCCGCCATGTTCAGCCCGAAAACGCTGGTTGAGGCCATTCGGTTTTTTGCCGATCCTCAGAACTGCCACGAGTTCATTGTGCCGCTTCGCTGGCCGAACGGCATCAAGTGCCCCCGGTGCGAGAGTGCCGATCACTCGTTCATTTCCACGCGCCGTGTGTGGAAGTGCAAAGCGTGCAAGAAGCAGTTCACGGTGAAACTCGGCACGATCATGGAAGATTCGCCGATGGGCTTGGACAAGTGGCTCACGGCGATTTGGATGATTACGAACGCGAAGAATGGTATCTCGTCGTGGGAGATTCACCGGGCTCTCGGCATCACGCAGAAGAGCGCGTGGTTCATGCTCCACCGCATCCGCCTTGCGATGCAGTCCGGCGACTTCACGAAGCTGGACGGCGAAGTGGAAGCCGACGAGACGTTCATCGGCGGCAAGGCCCGCAACATGCACAAGGACAAGCGGGCCGAGAAGATCACGGGCACGGGCGGCGCGGGAAAGGCAATCGTGATCGGCGTGCTAGATCGTGAGACGCGGAAGGTTCGCACGAAACACATCCCGGATACGAAGCGGAAGACGGTTCAGGCGCACGTTCGGGAACACGTCGCGGCGGGCGCATCGATCTACACCGATGCCCTGCCGAGCTACATCGGCTTGGCACCGGACTACGTTCACGAAGCGGTCGATCACGCGATGCAGTACGTCAACGGCAACGTCCACACGAACTGCTTGGAGAACTACTGGAGCTTGCTCAAGCGGGCTCTGCGTGGCACCTACGTCAGCGTGGAACCGTTCCACTTGTTCCGCTACTTGGACGAACAGGCGTATCGGTACAACGAACGTCGCCACGCGAACGGGGACATGAAGACGGACGGCGATCGGTTCGTGGAAGTGGCGGGTATTATTGTGGGGAAGCGGTTGACGTACAAGAAGCTAACTGGCAAACTGCCGCCGGAGAGCCTTTCCGCACCTCAAGCGTGAAGGGCGTGGGAAAAGGGGTAAGCCTCCAGCATAGCGACCGTGCTAAATAGCTCCCAGCTCGAAGGCGAGCGCTACGCTGCCATGCTGTAGTCGATGCGGGGCACGCTTGCCGCTCCCTCTTCCTCCATCCACGTCATGGAGGCATCGACCAGTTCCTCGATCGTC
>Ga0169931_10001429_pt1 | contig 39390 bp, 40 predicted proteins | sample Kivu_15m_20L_FD_129675 | JGI IMG/M metagenome (GOLD analysis project Ga0169931, IMG submission 129675) | Freshwater microbial communities from Lake Kivu, Western Province, Rwanda to study Microbial Dark Matter (Phase II) - Kivu_15m_20L... | ecosystem: Environmental > Aquatic > Freshwater > Lake... | reverse complement strand
TAGTCTCTTTCTACACCTAGAGTTTTTTGTCTTCTACGGCGCAACTTGGCTACGCCAAGATTGCGCTCGCCCTGCTATTGCGAGTGATTTTTTTCAAAAATCACTCGCGCAGGGTTTATATCCAAGTGGGCTAACGGCCTTGTGGACTTAATCATCGCTCGGCTGGAGGAGCGAATTCGCCACTTCGAGATGGATCCCGTTGGCGGAATATCCGCACCTTCAGTAGGGCAGCAGCACCGAAAATTTGGCTTTTTGAAGCGTCTGGTCGAAGCGCACAAGGCGTACGAAGGGAAGGCTGGGCTGCGACGTAAGTCAAGCGAGCTTCACCGGATCGTTAACGGGTTCGTGGTTCATTTTATAACTCAGTCGGAAAGGGACATACAGCCCTTGAATGTCGAACACGGCAGGAATCCCGAGGCAAAAAATTACTGGGATGGTAGGGAGCCAGATGCTCTCAGGCATGCAAAGCTGCCGGGTCTCTTCCATGTTGCAGCGAGCTATAATCACCTACGACAAAGTAGCCGCGTTCGCGGCGCTACGTCCGCCGCAAAGTTTCACGCAGTTGGAGAGCTTGTGCGAGTTTGTATTGATACGTTCAAAGAAGAGTATCCCAAACTCAACCTTCCTCATCCAACTCGAGCTTCGATCTACAACGATCACTTTGAAGCGATCTCCTTAGCCTTATCCATGCGCAAGTCTTAGTGTGAGCGTGCTCCCGGACCGGTCTATATACCGGCGAGGGCGCCACCATCGTAGGCTATCGCCTGTCCCGTAATGAAGCCCGCATGGTCAGAGGCGATGAACGCTGCTAATTTACCGAGCTCCTCGGGTATGCCAAGGCGCCTCATCGGGATCGAGCGTAGCATCGTTTCGGTGTCTACGCGCACTTCGTGGAGCCGCGCGGTAGCTGTAAAGGTTGGAAGTATGGCGTTAATCGTGATTCCGTATGCGCCAACCTCTTTGCTCACGGAATTGACCAGGCCGTGAATGCCCGCTCGCAGAGCGCTCGAGACGGTAAGGTTCGGTATCGGTTCTTTACCGGCAACGGAGGTAATCATCAAGATCCGTCCCCATTTAGAGCGCGACATCTCGGGTATGGCTACCTGCATCGATTCGATGACACTCATGAAGAGAGATTGAAATGACTGCTCCCACTGATCAGTTGAGAGGTTATCAAATCGTCCCTTGGGAGGACCGCCAGCGTTTGTCACGAGGATATCTAATCCTCCAAGCCGCTCGATTGCAGACTGAGTCAGCTCCCGAGTCGCTCCCTTTACTGATAAGTCGCACGGTATGAAGCCTTCAGCTCCGATCTCTTGAGCACAAGACTCCAGTTTCTCCACACTCCGAGAGCTGATGATTACCCGAACTCCCTCATCGATGAGTGCTTGGGCAATAGCTTTGCCGAGACCTTCAGAGGATGCAAAGACGAGCGCTTTTTTGCCACGAATATTTAGATCCATTCTGACCTGCTACTACAAATAGTTGCGCGTAAAGTCGTGAACCAGACGGGGATGCTATCATGAAAAAAGCGGGCGTCACAGAGGGTCTCCCTGCAACACCCGCCCCGTCGTGTTACTACACGAAAGCAGTTACTTGATGTAACGATTGAGCACCATCTCAAAGAGCTCTTGTCGCCCCGAAACGTTTGGCGTTATCTCACCCTTTTCAAGCATGTACTTCTCAAGGGTTTCAAAGGTCGCAGAGCCCTCGGATATCTGCATACCGATGCCGCTCTCCCACGATGCGTATCGCTGGTCGGTCATCTGCTTCAACACCCCATCCTTTCGGATCTGAGCCGCTATCTTGAGCCCGTGCGCGAACGCGTCCATCGCACCTACGTGAGCGTAGAAGAGATCTATCGGCTCAAAGCTCTCACGTCGGACTTTAGCGTCGAAATTGAGACCTCCGCGACCGAGACCACCCTGTCCCAATACCGCCAGCATAACTTGAGCGGTAGTGTAGATGTTGGTTGGGAACTGGTCAGTATCCCACCCAAGCAGCTCGTCTCCGCGATTCGCGTCGATCGAACCTAACATACCGTAGCTGCTCGCGTATGCGAGTTCATGTCCCATAGAGTGCCCAGCCAGCGTGGCATGGTTGGTCTCGATGTTGAACTTAAACTCCTTTTCAAGGCCGTATGTTTTCAGGAACGCCATACAAGCGGCACAGTCGCTGTCGTATTGGTGGGTTGTCGGCTCCTTGGGCTTTGGTTCAATGAGAAACTGAGCATCAAGGCCGATCTTATTGCGGTAGTCGACCGCCATCGACAAGAAGCGCCCGAGATTATCGAGCTCTCGCCGGAGCTGTGTGTTCAAGAGGCTCATGTAACCTTCTCGTCCACCCCAGAAGACGTAGTTCACGCCGCCGAGATCCTTTGTCACCTCCATGGCTTTCTTGACCTGTGCCGCCGCATACGCAAACACATCAGCGTTACAGCTGGTGGATGCTCCGTGTACGAAGCGCTTATTGCTGAAGAGGTTTGCAGTGCCCCAGAGGAGCTTAATTCCGGTGCGAGCCTGTGCATCCTTCAGCTTTGCAACTACAGCATCGAGATTCTTGTTTGTCTCGCGCAGATCCTTACCTTCCGGTGCGACATCGCGGTCATGAAAGCAGTAATAGGGAACTCCGAGCTTCTCCATGAATTCGAATGCGACATCGACCTTCTTGAGCGCCATCTCGAGAGAATTTGAGCCATCATCCCATGGACGAACTGCGCAGCCCGGACCGAACGGATCACTGCCCGTTCCGCAGAAGGAGTGCCACCACGCGACAGCAAAGCGTAGATGCTCCTTCATCGTCTTGCCTTCGATCTTTTCCTCTGCATTGTAATGCCGGAAGGCGAGTGGATTGGTGGAATCAGGACCTTCGTATGCGATCTTAGGTATGTCGAAGTATTGGCTCATGGTTTCTCCTTGTTTGTGAGAATGTCCTAACCTTCGAGCTTCTGTCTGTAGTTCGAACAGCCGGACGATGCGGCCGGACGATAGCATCTTTTGGTTCTAAGGTACATGAAATCCTTGTACGTCGGGTCGTGGGCAGTGCTCTTCAATCTAGCACTTAACTGCAAGGATTTTCCCAGGATTCATGATCCCCTGGGGGTCGAAGACCTGTTTGATACCACGCATCAGCTGAAGCTCACCCACCGATCGCGTATACTGAATGAAATCGCGCTTAAGAAGCCCCACTCCGTGCTCGGCTGAGATACTGCCCTTGTAGCTCTTTACAAGCTCGAACACGGTGTGGTCTGCCTCATGGCATCCCCGCCAAAACTGCGCATCTTCCATGCCTGCAGGCTTTAGAACATTGACGTGCAGGTTGCCGTCACCTACGTGTCCGAAGACTACCACCTTGAAATCAGAATAGGTGGCCGCGATCGATCGATGGAGATCTGCGACGAAGGCTGGTATCGACGTTACGGGCACTGATATGTCGTTTTTGTGAATGGTGTAATGGGTCGACAGGGTCTCGCTAATAAGATCTCGGAGGTCCATAAGCTCCTTCGATTGCGCTGTCGATTCACTCACCACCACGTCTTGAATGAGACCTGTTTCGAATGCGTCGGTAAACACCCCCTGTACCTCCGCGGCGTCCTTCGCATCGTTAAGCTCTATTTCGACCAAGATGTAACTCGGGTAGCTGGTAGTGAATGGATACCGTACACCGCGGTGTTTGAGAACTTCTGCTACTGCGCTTTGCTCCATGAACTCGAACGCTGAGAGTCCTCGCAATCGATCGCGGCAGTGAGAGAGGAGCGGAAGAATGTACTCGTTTCCCGCCAGACCACACAGCACGCGCGTAATGTCTCTCGGAGGGCTCGTCATTCGAAGTGTAGCTTCACCGATAATTCCCAGAGTTCCCTCTGAGCCGATGAAGATCGAGCGTAGGTCGTATCCCGAATTGTTCTTGAACAAGGAGCCGTTCAGCTCGAGGATCTCGCCAGTACCTGTGACGACCTTGAGCCCAAGCACCCAGTCGCGCATATTGCCGTATTTGATAACTCGGATACCTCCAGCGTTGGTGGCGATATTTCCGCCGATCTGGGCAGAGCCTCGACTCGAAAAATCAACTGGAAAATACAGTTCGTGAGCTACAGCTGTCTGCTGGATCTGTTCGAGAGCAGCGCCAGCTTCGCACCTAATCGTCCGGTCAATACGGTTGACTTCGAGTATCTTGCGCATCCGCTCAAGCGATATGACAACCTCTCCGTTAGTAGCAGTCGCGCCACCACTGAGACCTGTTCTGCCACCAGACGGCACGATGGCTACGTTGGCGTCCAGGCAGCTTTGTACTACGAGCTGTATCTGCTCAAGCGATTCGGGTAGGACCACCAGAGAGGCGTTCGGTTTAAAATCCTTGAGCCAATCGCGTCCGTAGAAATCGCACGAGGTTCGGTCCTCAAGGAGCACATGAGGCGGTAGTTGAGCGCGGAGTGTTTCTAGTAGTATGTTGATATTGTTCATTTTTATTTCCTGAAGCAGGCGCTTCTCTCTCTACGATAAGGGGAGGAAGTAAATGCAACCGCGCTGGTCTATGGGCCACGTTGCCACAAAGGGCGCGGATAGTGATTTGTTAGCCATGCTTAGACTCGTAACATTCCATAGTAGGCTCTCGCTGTACAAGCAGTGGATTAAGCGCTGGAGGTGCTGGCCTGTCAAGGATTGGGTCGATGCGGCTCAGCACTACCGAGCAGCTCGGTACGACAAAGCTCAGCACTTGTATAGAAGGGGTTTAGCTGCTAACCCAGCGAGCCCTGCCCGTGTGCACGCCTTATTGGATCTCTCCCATTGTGCGTTTAGGCTCAAGGATTACGATGAAGCTGAATACGCACTGCGGCAGGCTGTGGCGTGTAGTCCTGGGGAGCGCGAGCCTTATGTGCGGCTCGCACGTCTCCAGCTCTGGCTAGGATATGCCACGGAGGCTGCATGGACTATGCGAGCATGTTTGGGAAAAGTTCCTGTTGATCCTGAACTAGCCACTATCTTCATAACGGCGGTGGTCGAGAGCGGTGGTGTATCGTATCTGGTGGATGAAGCACGCGAGGTCCTATCGCAGCTCCACTGTGAGTTTGAGGCGTATCCACGCTTAGAGGTGGCGAGAGTACGAATGGCGCTGCTGACTGAAGATTTTGATACCGCTCGGGATGATCTCGCCAGACTCGCGGCGCTTGACCGTGGGCCCTTCGATGCTGTGGTTGCATACGCGCAGGTGTTGCTAGATGAGGGGAAGACCGCATACGCGCGCCACCATCTTCATCGGGCCTTGGTTGTATCCTCGGAAAATCCTCGCGTTTTAAGGATGCTTGCCAGCAGTTATCTCAAAGAGGGGGTCTTCTTTGAGCCTGAATTCGCGGTCCAGTTGGCGACCGTTGCGTGTCAGTTCACAAGCTGGAAAGGGGTTCACGAGATGCACACCCTGGCTGAGGCATACGCCTCCAAGGGGGATAAGATGTCAGCCCTGCTTGTGGCAACGAGAGCAAAGGAGACGGGAGGGCGTCTACTCGGTTCGTATCGTGACTCCAAGCATCTCGACAGGCTCATTCAGCGCCTCTCGCAAGGAACTCAGGTATGACCCGGGGAGCAAACGCTTGTCAGATGAGTGAGCGAAGGATGAGGCCGCAGCCGCGGTGTGTTCCAAGAAGGAAAGCTCCAGGCCGTTTGATGGACCTTGATGGGGTAGTCAAAGTGGCGACTGGGTATTCCTTGCCAGAGGCGTTGGCCTGGGCTTTGCTGGTAACTCTGTGGGTCGTCTTTGTCACCTTCGTGGTCGCGGTCACCCTAGGTCAGTATTGGTCTGGTATTGTTTTCCCATGCAGAGTGATCGGAGTCATATCGGTAGTTATAGCGGGGATCTTAGGTGGTGCCCTAGTGCTTGCGCGTAGTGGCAACATTGGCGGAAAGAGGGACGCGCGAAGTTCGGGTCGCTCTGCCGAATGGTAGGCAGGTCTATCCTTTGATAAGAATCTACTGACACGCGGCTCGATTAGGGGCATGCTCGGGTAATGATTGAACAGTTGTCTCACCGATGGTTCTCCGAGTTGGCCGCGGTAGTTGCAGCTGCACCTGAGCTTGCTGAGCTTGCGGATTTTACGGTTTTGTTCATCGTCGATGGGGGGCATTTCGGGCTCGACCTGGGGAGGCGTAGCGTAACTGACGGAGCTGGCGCATCATGTGAGCTATGCGGGTCACACGAGGTCTTTGAGAGGTTGGTGAGCGGGTATACTACGCTGCAAAAGGCCCACAGGTCTGGAGAGCTTCACCTGGCAGGAGATCCCCAGGACCTCTTGAAACTTGCGCTGATATTCGAGAAGAGCAGCATGGCTGGCAGAAGCTGAGACATCATGAGGGAAGCCTGCTTGAGGGCACTGCCGATTATGGAAGCGGCCCTTGCCGCCTATGTGCTACAACAAGTGCTCAATGTCTGATTATCAAGGGGTTGCTCGCACTGGAACTCGTCAGTTTGACGGAAGGGGTCCAGCAGAGGCTATAATCCTCTAGTTAGAGTGCCTTTATGACCGCCAAGGTATGAGTGAGAGTGTAGTGTGTCTTTAGATGAAGTTTATCAGGAAGTAATATTAGACCACTATAAGTCGCCGCGTTGTCAGGGAGTTCTCATCAATCCTGACAGGAAAGTGGATCTCCATAATCCGTTGTGCGGGGACCAGATTTCGCTAACGGTGAAATTCGCAGGTGAAACGATTGCGGAGATCGCCTTCGCAGGACATGGATGCTCAATCAGTCAGGCGACTGCGTCTATTATGGCGGATCTCATCAGGGGTAAATCAAAGAGTGAGGCTAGCCGACTGTCAAAACTTTTTAGAGCGATGATCAAGAGCGAGCAATCTGGAGAAGACTTGCAAGACCTCGGCGATGCTTTGGCACTTGAGGGGGTAAAGCGTCATTCAGCGCGGATAAAGTGTGCATTGTTGGCATGGGATTGTATTGATCGCGCGCTTTCAGGCGATTCTGCAGTAGGCAGTATGAGGGACGAGGTGCCGTAGGAAAGCGAGGCAGCCCCCCCTGCTGCGAAAATCGAAGAGCAACCCGATCTCTACTTTCTCGCTATGGGTAGGTTTTGGCGCGCTTCCCTATGATCGCTACTCTCATCTCTCGACTCGGGTAATCGTACTGGCGTTCCAACCGAGCTCTACACGGAGACGAGCCCTTCGGCGATCGCCATTTTTACGAGCTCCGCATTTGTTTTTACTTCGAGCTTCTTTAAGATATTCGACCGGTGAGTATCAACGGTACGAGTGCTGATGTGCAATTGCTTGCTTATGTCCCGGTTTGGGCAACCATTGGCGAGCAAAATGAAGATCTCTCGCTCTCGTGGCGAGAGCGACGCTATCTGATTCGAGTGTTTGCTCTCTACCCCGTTTGAAGCCATGAAACGCTCGGTGACCGAGGGGCTCAGGTAGGTCTTTCCGTCGAGTACCGAATGGATTGCGAACTCAACCTCGCGCATATCGGCTTGTTTAGGAAGGAATCCGCGCGCGCCCGCTCCAAGAGCTGATCGGATGCTTCGTTCCGACTCGTCCGCAGACAGCACCAGGATAGGTATATCTATCCCACGTTTCTTGAGCTCTCCGATAGTGGAGATGCCATCGACGTTCGGCATGGCGAGGTCCAAGAGGATGATGTCGGGAACAGTATGAGAGAGTTGTGATAGCAGCTCTGATCCATCCGATGCTTCGGCCACGACTTTGAATGCACCTCGATGTGCGAAGGCTTCAGCGAGTGCCTGCCTCAAAACCAGATGATCATCGACGAGAAACAGCTTGATGCATGATTCTTGGGTTTCATTGATAGTACTGCTCATAACGCTCCCCTGATTGTCGAGCCTGACACCTGCCTCTATGCAGTGCGCTCTCTGAGTGAGATTACGGATTATTCGTAGCTCAGGTTGAGGTTTTGGCGTTATTCAGTACGGTCAAACTGATGATATTAGTAGTTGAAGTCAGATAACACCCCAAGATGCTTGATTAAATGGGTGGAACATGTCTAAAACCGAGGAGTGCCCGGACGTTTTTCCAGGGTGGCACAGTCCGATTGGAGGCTCTTACCTATGAAGCTACAAGGTACGTACACCGCACTAATAACCCCCTTTACGAATGATAAAAGCCTAGATTTCAAATCATTCCGCGAACTCTTGCAGCGACAAATCGACGCAGGGCTTGAGGGTGTCGTCGTGCTCGGAACGACCGGAGAAGCCCCTACTGTTGATATCGAGGAGGCGGTTGACCTGTTCTCCTGCGCGCATGAGTTTGTAGGCGATAGGCTCCAACTTATCTTGGGTTTAACATCGAACTGTACTCGGACGGTGGTCAAGCGTGTTGCAAGGATAAATCGATTGAGACCCGCAGCGATTCTGTCTGCGACTCCGTACTACAACAAGCCAACGCAGAAAGGGATCGTCGAGCACTTCACTCATTTAGCCGATGCCACTGATCTTCCGATCGTGCTGTACAATGTACCCAGTCGAGCGGGAGCTAATATGCTTGCAGAGACGGTTATCCAGCTATCGCGTATCAGGAACGTCGTGGGTGTTAAGGAGGCTTCTGGGGATCTTCGGCAGATCCGAGAAATCATCGAAGGTGTTCCAGAGACCTTCTCCGTTCTGTCAGGCAATGACGATCAGAACATCGACATTGTAAAGCTAGGTGGTAAGGGGACGATCTCAGTAGCCTCGAACGTTGTTCCAGCAGGTGTAAAGGCATGTGTTGATGCTGCTCTTGCGGGGGATTTCTCCCGAGCCGAGTCCATGGATGCGCCATTCTTGCAACTTTTTAAAGATCTGTTCATAGAGAATAACCCTCAGGCGGTTAAGACGTTGCTCGCGCATCTTGGGTTGTGTCAGGAGGTATTCAGATTGCCTATGACTACCATGATGCCTGAAAATAAGGCGCGCGTGATAGCGACGTGGGAGGCTGTCCGCAGTGCACGAGACCAAGCATAAATGAGGTCAGTCTAGGGTATCTCTGAATAAGCTTTACACCAACCAATCACGCGGATTCTTGAGGGTGGTGATGAGAGTTTCCTCACGGGAGCAGGCTTCCATGGATGGGCAATAATCCCAACGAACGAGCGGTGGTAGTGACATGAGGATCGATTCAATCCGCCCTGCAGTCTGCAACCCAAAGTGAGTACCTCTATCATACAGCAGGTTGAATTCAACGTAGCGCCCGCGCCGGAGGAGTTGGAATTGACGCTCGTGTTCACCGTATTCGGCACCTTTACGACGCTCGACGATCGGGATGTACTGGTCGGTGAAGGCAAACCCGAGGTCGTGCACGAATCGATACAGCCCGTTAAGATCGGTCTGTCCATCTCTTCCTAGATAGTCGAAGAATAGACCCCCTATCCCTCTCGTCTCTCCGCGATGTGGCAGGTAGAAATACTCATCGCACCATTTTTTGAAGCGCGGGTAGTAGTCCGGATGATGCTTGTCGCATACCCCTCTAAGGACGGAGTGAAAATGAACTGCATCCTCCTCGAAAAGGTAGTAGGGCGTTAGGTCAGAACCACCCCCGAACCACGACTGTTCTCCGAGTTCGATATACCTCCAGTTGGCATGGGTTGTTGGTACCATCGGAGAGCGCGGATGAATGACGAGAGAGACGCCGGTGGCGAAGAATTTAGTTTCTTGCCTCTCATTGCCCAACTTGGCCGCAAAATCGGCTGGCATGAGACCGTGCACCGCGCTGAAATTTACACCAGCCTTCTCGAATACTGCCCCTTCTGCCAGCACTCGAGTAACCCCGCCGCCGCCATCGTGCCCGCTTAAGTCCGTTCGTTTCCATTCATCGGTCTTGAAGCAGGCGGTTCCATCAACCTGTTCAAGTGCCTGGCAGATGTGGCTCTGTATAGCCTTGAAAAGCTCTGTGGTTTGATCTCGCATGGACAGCTGCGTCATCCCTCCACCTCGTTGAGGGCTGCAACGACGGCGGCGCCGGGATCAACCCGCTGTCCCTGTCGTTTCAGTGTGGAACCGATCGCTGAGATCGCTGCAATCACATCGAAGGGGTCGACGTAGCCCATGTGACCGACGCGAACTACTTTCCCTTTGAATGGCCCCTGGCCACCCGCTAAGCGGATACCGAATGAGGAGCGGATCTGCGCACGCAGTGCATCAGCTTCGATGCCTTCAGGTGCAAAGAATCCCGTCACGCTAGGGCATGGCGCTTGAGGAGCCATGACCGTACACCCGAGGGCATGTAACCCAGCGATCGTCATCTTCGACAGCAGTTTGTGGCGCGCGTACGTCGCATCCAAGCCTTCACGACGAAATATCTCAACTGCCGCATTTAGACCCACTATCAGAGTGGTCGCAGGTGTCCACGAGGTTTCTCCTCCAACGAGGGCACGTCGCTCCAGAGCGAGATCGAAGTAGAGCGAGCGTTTCGGAGTCTTCTCGACGAGCTCCCATGCATATCCTGAAAGTGCCATAACCGACAACCCGGGGGGTAGCATGAGCGCTTTCTGTGAGCCGGCTACGTATATATCGAGAATCGATGAGTCTCCTGGCATCGGTGTTGTGGCACACGACGATATTCCGTCCACGATTGTGAGCATCAATGGGCAGATGCCCTTTACGAGCCTGAGAGCTTCCTCTACTGGATGAAGGACAGTTGTTGAAGTTTCACTGTGTTGAATGCAGAACGCGCGCGCATTGGGATGGGTAGCGAGAGCTTCCCGCACCTGGTCGGTGGTAACTGCCGACCCCCATTCTACTTGGATCTCGTGCACTGAAACTCCCAGCCGTTGAGCGATCTTACCCCAGCGCGCGCCGAATGCCCCACCATTTACCGAAATGATGGTATCAGTAGGTCGACAGGTGTTAATGATAGCGGCCTCCAGAGCTCCCGTCCCAGAGCACGCCAGAAAGATAGGGGCACTGTCCCACCCTAGTAACCACCGCATGCCCTCACAAGCCCTACGTAGCTCGCGTTTGAACACGTCACTACGGTGGTGAAGCATCGGAACGTTCATCGCTTGAAGCACCTCCATCGGGATCGTCGTGGGGCCGGGGGTAAGGAGTCTTTCTTTGAACATGGCTATACCTGCACTTCGATTGCAATGGATCCTCAGGCGGAGTGGCAAGCCTCTTGCCTTAGTACTAACAAGACCCCACCACCATCCGCAGTTTGAAGGATGGGCTGATGCTAATTCAACTGGTTAGTAGGAGCAAGGAAGCTCAATGGGTCAATCATCTGACGGAGCAACCGGAAGGATGGTCGACTTTTTGACGGGGCACAAGGCGTGTTGGTTACGTGAGGAACCATGGGCAACCAGATACTTATATGGCGGCTAGCTGTCGATCTCTCCCTTGTAACGGCCATCCTCGTTATGGCCTTTCGCTGGATGAAGGCATCCAGAGCACAGGCGATGCTTCCACGTACGCTTGAGCTCGAGGCGAGCCTTCGAAGCTTGATAAGCGATGCCGATGCAGCCGGGAGTCACCTTAACGAGCAGCTTCTTCGTAGGGAGCAGAATCTCCAAAAACTGCTTGTTGACGTGACGGAAGCAGAGGGTCGCCTGAGTCGTTCGATCAGCTCAGCTGAAGATCGCAGTAAAGAGATTCAGCTCGCCTTGGATAATGCTCGCGAGTTGATAGCGGAATTAAGGGAGAGCTTCAAAGAGGAGCAGGATGCCCTGCGGCGTCATCAGCGTGAGCGGCGAAGCCATCATCAATCTGCGGCGGAGCAGCGACCTGTGAGCCCCCAGTATGCACCCGCCTCACCTCCTATGAGAGCACCCGAGGCGCGTCGGCAGCAGTTCGAGGATACCGAGTATTTCCGTGCACCTCGGGCGGAAGAGATCGCTCCGAGTGCTCGGGGGGAAAAGGGCAGCCGCGCATTACAGTACGAGATCGAGCGCAGCTCAACTCGTCGAGACGACGAACTTCAACGCGCCCCGGTGCCCGCTCCTACAAGTCAGGCGCCGCTCCGTGAAGCTCCACGCAAAGGTGCGTCGTATGAAGCGAATGAACCTGCTGGGAAGACGAATATGCAGAAGATCTATGCAGCTGCTGAGGTGCTTCTCAAGCAGGGAAGGCAGCTCGAGCAGGTATCTGCACAGACGAGACTGCCAGTAGAGGAGGTGCGGATGCTCTCGCAGATGATCGAGATTGAGCGGGAAGAGCAGCAGTTGAAGAAATCGCGTGGTGCTACTACGCCGCCCGCAGCGGATTCGCGACTCGGTGTTCTCGGAAATATTCGTCGCCAAACAACATCCATTTAGGAAGGTAGAGTATGGATATCGGATGGTATGCCGCAGCATCTGCAGGAGTTTATCAGATGCAGAAGCTTGAGATTCAGAACAATAATCTCGCCAATATCAATACGATCGGTTTTAAGGGGCAGATCCTCACCTCTGATCAGGAGAAGTTCGACCAGACGCTCGCCGCGACCGTAGCCTCAAACGACCCGTTCGCTGCGTCAGATCAGGTGCAGGTGCCCAACGTAACAGGAATAAAGGCACAAACTGATTTCTCAGCAGGGCCGATCCGTAACACCGGGAATCCGCTCGATGTGGCTCTCAAGAATGCTAAGGATTTCTTCATCGTCAATACGCCAGAGGGCTTAGCATATACCCGAGCAGGTAACTTCACGCTCAATGGAGCAGGTGAGTTGATTACTCAGGATGGATATCAGGTTCAGGGTGATGGTGGTCCGATTCAGATCGTAGGACCAGAGGCATCAATATCCTCCGATGGTAGCGTTCGAGTACAGGGGCAAACCGTTGGAAGACTGCAAGTCGTACGATTCGAGAAGACTATTGATTTAGAGCACAGTGCAGGTACGCGCTTTAAGATGAAGCCCGGAGGCGCGCAGCCGGTCCCGGTTGAGCCAGCGGTGGAACCACGAGCAGTGGAGATGTCAAATACGTCAGCTATTGCGGGCATGGTTGACTTAATCACAACAAGCCGAGCGTTTGAGGCCTACACCAAGGCAGCGACTTCGATTGATTCGCTCAATACCATCGCGATCACACAAGTAGGTAAACGTTCATAATGCTTCAGAAGAGGATTAGATATGATTAGAGCCCTATACACCGCAGCCACTGGTATGAATGCTCAGGAGACTAACATCGATGTCATCTCCAACAATTTGGCGAACGTTAATACGACCAGCTTTAAGAAAAGCAGGGCGGACTTCCAAGACCTCATGTATCAGTACGTAGTAGAGCCGGGCGCGCCGACCTCGCAGATCACGATTAACCCGAGCGGTATTCAGGTCGGTCTCGGTGTTAAGACAGCGGCAGTCCAGAAGGTGTTCACTCAGGGAGACTTGGTTTCTACCGGTAATCAACTGGATTTAGCGATTGAGGGAGATGGATTCTTCCAGGTGCTTCGACCGGACGGAACGCTCGCTTATACCCGCTCCGGCGCCTTTCAGATGAATCAGAACGGCGAATTGGTCACCTCAGACGGTCTGGCGCTTGCGCCAGCCATTACCATCCCGCCTGATGCGCAGGGCATCACCATCGGTAGGGATGGTATCGTGAGTGTTCGACAGCCTGGGACGGCAGTCCCAAACCAGGTCGGACAGATTATTCCAGCAAGGTTTCCGAATAATGCGGGTTTGCGAGCCATCGGATACAACATGTACGAGGAAACTCTTGCGTCGGGAGCGCCGGTTGTAGGGATCTTCAGTCAGCAGGGGTTCGGCAATCTCAGCCAAGGATTCCTCGAAAGTAGTAACGTGAGCGTAGTTGAGCAGGTGGTCAATATGATTACGGCGCAGCGCGCCTACGAAGCGTCATCGAAGGGTATCACGACAGCCGACGAGATGCTTTCGCAGGCGATAAACTTGAAGAGGTAGTATTATGGCTAGGATCACGTTTGCGACAGTTCTTTTTATCCTCAGTGTTTTGGTACCTCAAAATGGGCACTCCGAGGTGGTATCATCTGGCTCCTCTATCAACATCCAGGGGAAGAGCGAGGTTGTAGTCACTGAACGATCCGTGCGGTTGGGAGATGTGGCTCACATCGAATCACCCCGCGTTCAAGATGATGAGGTGATGATACATATGCGTCAGATAACGGTCGCAATGAGTCCAAAAGCAGGAGAAAGTGTCTCACTAGAAGGCACGAAGATCCTCGAGCGACTAAGTGATGAGGGCGTCCGACTAGATTCGATCCGGTACTCGTTGCCGCGACAGATCACCGTAACGAGAGCATTTCGAGAGGTTAGTGCAGATGAGCTCGAGCGAGCACTGATCTCATTCCTTGAGAGGAATGAGCCGCAGGTAGAGTTAAAGAAGTTAGTTGTTGACAGACCGATACGAATCTCCACGGACAGTAACGGGGTAGAGGTAGTGGGGTTAAAAGCCACTCATTCAGGACATTTTGGAGTCGATTTTAGATCGCTTTCCAAGAGTGATGAGGCGCGTTTTCAACTTCGAGCCTATGCTGATGAATGGCGCACAGTCCCCGTAGCAGCGCGACCACTTCGGCGTGGCGCGATAGTTGTAGCTGAGGATATCGAGTTGGCGAGGATGAACAAGGTGAAGGTAACGCGAGACGTGGTTGAGAACTTGGGAGACCTGGTTGGCTTTCAGCTAACCAGAGATGTTGGACAAGGGGAGATCCTCTCGACGTCGATGGTGGTCATCCCTCCGGTGATTAAGTCCGGGTCACGGGTAACTCTCTTGTATAAGCAGGGTAGACTTGAGGCAACGGCAAGCGGAGTAGCGCTCGAAAGCGGTCCTCGTGGCGCTGAGATTAAGATTCGTAACGAAAGCTCCAAGAGAATAGTGAGTGGCAAGGTAATCGAGGAAGGTTTGGTCACAGTAGGGGGATGATGCTCATGAAAAATAGAAGCGACCTTGCCACCTGTCGAGACCGGACCCGTAGTGCGACTCCGTTGGTTCTTGGCGTGATTCTGTGCGGGATTGGGTGTGCTCCGACTATACCGACCAATCCGTATGTGCCCTCAGTGCGTTATTCAAAAGCTCCAGGCGCAGCTGAGCAGGCAGCTGCATGGATGGACGGAATCATGGCGAACAAGACCGGCGATGGACGCGCGCAGCTTCGCCCTGCTCGGGCAGAGCAGGTACCTGGTTCCTCTCAACCTCGCATTCACGCCGAACCCAATACAGCAATAGTTCGGCCGGTTGCGTCTGAGCATGAGCTCGACCGTGGTGAAGGGGATATCCAGGTAGTGAGAAGTGCGGATCCGCTTCAGAGAAGCTACAGTGGACCACTTGCTCTAGGAGACCCAGGCGTAACCTCCTCCCTTTGGAGAGAGAGTCGGGCGGGAAACGAAGTGTTTCGTGACTTTAGAGCGTGGCAGCCGATGGATCTCGTGACGATAGTAGTTACCGAACAATCACTCGGACAACAGCTAGCGAATACTGAGGTCAGAGCGAAGAGTGAATACTTAGCGGCGATTGAGAACTTTTTTGGGCTCGAGCAACAAACCCAAAATTGGACTAATCCTCCCGATTTAACAAGCCTTATTCAAGCTCAAACCAAGAACGATTTTCGCGGTGAGGGACGAACCTTGCGACAGGCTCAATTAAACGCCAGGATATCAGCTGTTGTGGCGGAGGTCCTGCCTTCTGGGTTACTTCGGATCGAGGGTGAAAAGATCATCACAGTAAACAATGAGGAGCAAACGTTGATCATATCGGGGCTCGTCAGGCAGCGAGATATCAATTCGAATAACGAGGTGAATGCATCTCAGATAGCACAGGTGAGGATCGATTACTATGGAACTGGCACCGTGGGTGCAGCGCAGTACGGTGGGTGGTTATCGCGATTGTTGAGGATTCTGTGGCCATTCTAATGTTTAGAATAATCGTAATTACGGTGTCACTGTTGCTGGCAGTTCAGGATGTATTTGCTGCTCGGCTTAAGGATATCGCAGATGTTGAGGGTGTCCGTGGGAACCAGCTTCTGGGGTATGGGTTGGTGGTAGGGCTCAACGGCACCGGCGATGGAAAGGTCGATTTCACCCTCAAAAGTGTCGCCAATATGATGGAGAAGATGGGTATTCGAAGTCTGCCGCAGGAGATAAAGGTAAAAAACGTAGCGGCTGTGATGGTCACGGCCACCCTGCCACCCTTCATTAGACCGGGCAGTAAGATTGATGTGCAGATCTCCTCGATGGGTGATGCAAAAAGCCTCCAGGGGGGCATGCTCCTGTTCACGCCACTTAAGGGGGCAGACGGTAACACCTATGCGGTTGCTCAGGGTAGCGTGAACCTTGGTGGGTTTTCGTTTTCAGAGGGTGGTGATTCCGCGCAGAAGAACCACCCGACGGTAGGGACCATTTCAGCTGGGGCCTTGGTAGAGCGTGCGATTCCCTTCGATCTGTTTCAGGCTAGCAAAGTACGTATCGTACTGCGACAACCAGATTTCACGACCATGACGCGAGTGGTAAAGGTGATCAATCGGCATATCGGTCGACCAGCAGCGCTCGCGATCGATTCTGCTTCAGTTGAAGTCCCACTCGATGCTGGGCATGTGGGAGATCCGATTAGCCTGATGGCAACCCTTGAACAGCTATCAGTTGAACAGGATATCGGGGCACGCATAGTGGTGAATGAGCGTACTGGCACTATTATCGTGGGTGAGCATGTGACAATAAGTAAGGTGGCACTGGCGCACGGCAATTTGAATATTTCGATTCGGTCAGAGAGTGAAGTTTCTCAGCCAAACGCACTCGCCGCAGGGGAGACAACGACGGTAAACAACTCAGATATTAGCATCGGAGAGGATGTGAATGCGCTTCAGATAGTTGGTGGTGAGGTGACGTTGGGAGATCTGGTCAAGGGGCTGAATGCACTAGGGGCTTCTCCGCGAGATCTGATCTCAATCTTTTCGGCTTTGAAACGAGCAGGGGCGCTGCACGCAGATCTCGAGATCATGTAGGAGTGTATGAGTGCGATAAAGTTGTTAGACAACAATGGGAGCAACTCTGTTGGCTTGGGACCTGCGAAGTTGCCTGAGACCCAGGATCCGGTCAAGGCAGCCGAGCAGTTCGAGGCGCTTCTGATCCACGAGATGTTGAAGTCTATGTGGAATACCGTCCCGAAAGGTGAGCTCATCTCGGGCAGTAGTGAAGAGCAAACGTATCGAGACATGCTGAACGAGGCTCTTTCAAGCTCGATCGCAGAGGGTAGGGGTATCGGTATTAAAGAGGTAATTCTCAAGGATATCAGAGGATTAGCAAAAGGTAGGTAACTTTTAGTATACTTCGGGCATCTTACCTCAGGTGACGTAAGAGACCCGGTCGTATATTCCAAAGGACGGAGCGTATGAAGATACCTGGATCAGGTAGCAATGATGAAGCAAAGAGGAAGGCTCAAGCTGAGCTCACCGCTGAGCAAGCAGCAGTCCGCCGCAATTCGGCGAGTAATCCTCAACCAGCAGCAGAGTCACGCGAGGCGAGCCAGCTAAGCCGTGCTGACACGGACTCGGTCAAGCTCTCTGCCTTAGGTGCTTTCTTTCGGGAAGAGCTCGACGGGACAAAGATGCTCGAAGAGAGGCGGCAGAAGATCGCTATGCTCAAGGAGCAGATTAAGAATGGTACCTATTCTCCATCATCGGACGCGGTCGCACGAGCAGTCGGTGAGGAGCTGTCGCTAGAAGTGATGTTTGGCGCCGGAGATGACCGGTAAGGGTGCGGTAGCTGCATGAAACTCGACGCAGGAGCAGTCCGGTCTCTTGAGAGGATCCTGAGCGAGGAGATAGCTCAGTGCGATCAGTACTTGGGGTTATTGTTCGAAGAGCAGAAATCCGTAGTTGGGCTTAAACCTGATGAGGTGGCACGACTTGGTCAGAAGCGTGAGGCAGCCGTCGAAAATCTCGCTAGACTGCGTGATCAACGATTAAAATTAGTGGCTGATCTATCAGCCGATGAGACTATGAAGGTCTCCGACCTCGTACAGGCCAGGTGTGGTCCGGCAGATAAAAAGCGGCTCCTACTGCTAATACAGAAGCTCAAGCAGAGGATCGCTCATGTGGAGGAGAAAAGTCGGGAGTTCAACCAAGTCGTTAATTTCTCTCTCGGGCTGGTAAACGGATCTCTGTCGATATTACGCTCAGCAACCGAGCCTGTAAGCAAGAGTTACGACGCATTTGGGGCTATTCAAGAGGGTATCCAGTCCACAAGCACTCGACTCGGCTCTTCCTTGGGGAAGGCCTAGCAGTGCTCCTCCCTGCTGCGGAACTAAACGCGTGCTGACACGTTCTCGCTAGCCGCTTAAGATTACATTAGCTGGCATCCGAATTGCTCCTCTACCGATCTAGACGGTGAATCGGCAAATAATGCCGCCGCGAGATTCGGTAGGTTCATGTCCAACTACGGCATAAAAATCCTAAACAACGCAATTAGCTCGCTCAGCGCCCAGCAAGCTCTTATTGCGAATACCGCTAACAATGTCGCAAACGTCAATACTCCTGGATATACACGTCGACAGGTCGAGTTGGCAGCTCGGGGTGACGGAAAAGCCGCCAGCGGCGGTATCCAGGTCGGAAGTGGCGTCGAGGTCACTGGTGTCAAGCGCCTTGCGGACAGCTTTGTTGAGCAAGTGCTTCGTAGCGCCTCAGGCACACTGGCTGGCTCTAATGTCAGCAACGATTATTTAAATCGCGTGCAAGAGCTGTTCAGTTTGGACGGGCGTGGGCTCACGATAGGGTCCACGATGAACAATCTCTTGTCCTCCTTCAATCAGCTGAGTCTAACCCCGGCAAATATCGATCTAAGGCTCAATGTGATGCAGCGAGGTGAGGAGCTTGTATCCAGCATAAAGACCGTCTTCGATACTGTTGCTCAGATTCAAAAAGATCTGAATAATCGAGTTGCCTCCGAAGTGGAAGCAATAAACTCGTTCACTAAGCAGATAGCAAGCCTCAATGAGATGATTAGCCGCCGGGAGGCTTCGGGCGTCTCTGCTGTCGATGAGAGGGATCAGCGTGACTTGCTCCTGCAGCGCCTGGCGGAAAAGATCGACTTTAAACTCGTTGATAACAAGGGTGGAGCTCTGAGTGTATCCTTGGATAATGGATTTCCCTTGGTTAACGGATCGACGTCGAGAGATCTGAGCGTGACAGCGGCTCCATCCTTTGGTGGAGGTAGCCTGCCTCCTTCGTTATCCGGAGAGGTGCTGAGTTACGTAGTCTACGATTATGGCTCATCAGGGAGTCCTTCACACATTGATCTTACTCAAGTCATCAAGGCTGGCTCCGGAAGCTTGGGTGCTACTCTGCAGCTGCGTGGATATGCGGCAGTAACCAACACGTCCTCGTTTCAAGCAGACGGAGTCCTGGTTGGGATAGCCTCCCGTGTAGAGGCCTTAACGAGGTCTCTGCTGGTGGATATGAATCGGACGTACCTCGGTGGTACACCTGGTAACGCAGGAGACCTCAATGGAAACTCTCCCGGCCCCTTCGGGCTCTTCGATTTCACTTCTAGCGGTGTCAAGGATGATGGAGATGGGATCCCCGAATACTCCGACCTTACCAACCCAGCCCTGGGAATCGATAACTTCTCAAGCATTCTCACATTTGCTGTTACGAACCCGAGCACCTTCGCGGCAGCTCGAGACATCGATCCAAATCCAGCAACTACACTGTTTCAGTCGGGAGATGGACGAAACGCACAGGCCTTAGCGCAAATGGGCAATAGCTCTTTGAACTTCGCTGTAGGCTCGTTCTCGTTTACCGGCACGTTCGATGAGCTATATAATTCCTCGTTAGCGTATGTGGGTAATGCAAAGAAGAGCGCAGAAATTGCGGTACGAGTGGCTGAACAGAGCTTCAACGCTGCTGCGAATCGCAGAGACGAGGTTTCTGGCGTAAGTCTCGACGAAGAGTTTGCGAATTTAGTCAAATATCAGAAGGCGTTTCAGGCGTCAGCTCGAATGATTAAGACAGCAGGGGATCTCCTCGATCAAATAGTGAGCTTGATATGACACGAATTGCTGAAAATCAATCGCAACGTGGTTTAGTACTGAATACACTCGCCAATAAGAGGCAGATCGACAAGTATTCTCGAGAAGTGTCTAGTGGCTTGAAGGTAGTTCTTCCCGGAGATTCGGATGATGCAGGTACGATCGCTCGCTATCAGCAGACTCTACAACGAATCGATGGTTACACCAGCATGGTAGCGCAGACCAAAAATATGCTTGAGTTTCAAGACTCAGTCATGAGTCAGATGAGTGAACTCTTGATTCGCGCAAAGGAGTTGGCAACTCAGGGAGCAAGCGAAACCTTTAGCACGTCAGCTCGCGCCCATATAGCCGAGGAGGTGTATCAGATAAGGGATAACGTAGCGAGCTTGGCTAACTCTTCATTTCAAGGGCGATACATCTTTGGAGCCGGAGATGACGATGATCCCCCGTTCGATCCTTCGACCTACACAGTCCCTTCCTCAGGAAGTGCTTCAACTCGTTATGTGTTTGACGCAGAACTCGGAACAGCAGTAACAAAAACTGTTGATTTAACGGACAACCTCAGTATCACGGTCAATACCCCAGCAGATAAGTTGTTTAGTAATGCCCTGCAGGCATTAGAAAGGCTAGGGCGAGCATTAGGTGGATATTCTACACTTCCAGCTACAGGTGCACCCGATGGAAGCGGTGTTGCGTACTCGATGCCGAATGGCTATGCAACGCAAACAGCGGACATTCAAAACGCAATAAACCTTCTTAATTCTGCGCGTGATAATGATATTTTGCCAGAGCGAGTAAGTTTGGGAGGTCGCTTGCGCCGTATAGAGACAGCTGAGTCTCTTCTAGGCTTGACTAAAAATTCCGCAGAGGATGTTCTCAGTCGGATCCAGAGTATCGACGAGACAGAATCAGCTGCCAATCTAGCACGTGCCCAAAGCGCTCTCGAGGCGTCATACACGGTTACTGCACGCGTATTGCGGATATCAATCCTCGACTACATTTGATGACGATTCTATAATCCTATAAGCTATAATACGAAGCGAGGAGAGAATTCGTAGATCTCCCGGTAGCTTTGACATTCTTGTCGAGAAGAGGAATCCTGTCGTCCAATATGAATGAATCAACCTTATTCGATGTTCGAAGTGAGCTCTGGAAGAGAGCTTTTGCGGTAGCTCAGCCGTATGAGAAGTACCTATCTACCGGTACTGAGAGACAACAGGAGAAGTGGAGTGCTCATCGTGAAGCTGTGGTCTTAAGTGATCGGCAGCGTGAGCTTTTGACGTCCTTCAATCGTAGTATGCGGGTACTAGTAGTTACTGGCATCTGGTGTGGTGATTGCGCTCGACAGTGTCCTATCGTTGCAGCTATTGGTGATGCGTCAAGGGTGCTCGATGTAAGGTTTCTCGATAACCAAGCCATTCCTGAGGTTAGAGACGAACTCAGGATTCATGGGGCCTCGCGCGTGCCAGTAGCAGTAACTCTCTCTGAGGATTTTTTTGAGGTAGGTCGCTCTGGTGATCGAACGCTCTCAGTGTACCGAAGAAAGTTTCGCAATGAGGTAGGGGCAGCATGTGACGTGGGGTTGGTGACGCCCGATCGGACAGAGTCAGCGCTGGAAGTTTCGGAGTGGGTGGATCATTTCGAGAGACAGCAGCTCCTGTTGCGTGTCTCCCCCTTTCTCCGCGCACGCCACGGCGATTAAAGGTACTTTTAGGGGCACATGCCAAAAACAGTAGTTTTGATACCGGTCTATAATGAGGAGAGACACCTTGAGGGGTTGCTTTCGCGCTTGCGCGAGCTGTACGACGGGGATGTCCTGTTCGTTGATGACGGCTCGGTCGATTGCTCACAGCAGGTTTTAAGAAAGCTGGAAGCTCCCCGCACTCGCATCATCATTCAACCGCAGAATGGGGGCTACGGTGCTACGCTCCTGCGAGGGTTCCAAGAGGTAATAGAGTGTGGCTATGACTACGTAATCACCATGGACTCTGATGGGCAGCACAGACCCGATTGGATACCGGACTTTTTTCGAGAGATCGAGCAGTGGGATGTAGTTTCGGGAAGTCGTTACAGGACCGAGATAGTGGGAAATGGCGAGGCCCCTGCTGACAGACGTGCTATTAACGCTACGATCACTCGTATCATAAACGAAGTCACCGGTTTCGGAATTACTGACGCATTCTGCGGATTTAAGGCGTATCGGGTAGCGGCTCTAGCAAAGCTGCAGCTGACCGATACGGGCTACGCGATGCCACTGCAGTTCCTGATTCAAGCCAAATACTTCGGGCTTAGCCTTACAGAGATGCCAGTTTCAAGGATATACGACGATCCTAATCGTCGGTTTGGAGGCGATCTCGACGACCCAGAGCTGCGCCTGCGATACTATCTCGATAAGATACACGTGGAGCGAAAACGATGGAACCTGTAGCGCTTGTTATCGCTCCTCATCCGGATGATGTTGAGATAGCGATGGGGGGCACGATGCGGTCCCTGATTAGTCAGGGGATTCGGGTAGTAGTCGTAGATCTAACGGATGGAGAACCCACTCCGCATGGTTCCGTAGAGATTCGGGCACGAGAAACCGAGGCGGCATCGAAGATCCTTGGGATTAGCGAGCGGAGGCAGCTTGATCTCCCCAATAGGGCAGTATTCGATACGATAGAAAATCGTAAGAAGGTAGCAGCTGTCATCAGAGAGATCCGCCCCTCCCTTCTCTTTGGACCGTATTGGGAAGATCTGCATCCGGATCACGTTCAAGCAGCGGCTTTGGTCGAGTCCGCTCGATTTTATGCTAAGTTCGTAAAGTGTGATCTGCCCTATGACCCCTGGTTTCCCCGAAAACATCTTCACTACTTTTCGACGCACATACGGGTGCGATTCGCGCCCAGCATAGTCTACGATATCTCTTCGTACGTAGACACAAAGATGGCTTCGATCGCTGCATACGAGTCGCAGTTCGTGCGACATGCCGGAAATGCTGCGAGACTTGAGGCTATCAGGAACGAGGCACTCTACTGGGGATCTCAGGTCGGGGTTGTCGCAGGGGAGCCCTTCATCTGCAAAGAGAGTGTGAAGGTTTCGACGGCTTCGGCGTTGTTTGATCTGTGAGTGGTGCATCATGAAGACCACGGTCGAACCTCCCTATGAAATGTGGCCAGAGGTTTTACGGAGGAACCGTCAAGGGCTCGCAGACCGGAGTTCGCGGCTGGGTCGCGAGCGGGTACGTGAGTTGAGGCAGGCGCTCTACGAGGCGGCATTTCAGTACACGCAGGAGTTAACGGAGCTTGCAGCTTCAATCAGTACCCCAATCTCTGGAGACTTTGCGAGGAGCTTCGATTATGAGAAGCCGCTGGTGATGGCCGGCCACCAACCGGTCGTGTATCATCAGGGGTTGCTCTATAAGAACAAACAGCTCTCTCGTCTTGCGAAAGAGAGCTCTGCTCATGCAATCAACGTAGTTGTCGATACTGACGAGGGAGATGCTGGCCAGTTGATATGGCCCCTTCGAGGCGGTGACTCCCTTACGCTCAGGAGTGCAACCGTAAGCTCGGCTGAGCGACTATTCGCCTCGCAGCAGATAGTCGACTCCGAACGCGTGGAAGAGATCTTTTGTGCTATGCGTGAAGATCTCGCCGCGAGTGGATTGCATAGTGCTCTCGATGCCGTAGAGAAAGTATCGAGACTCTATCAGCTACTGTCTGGTCAGTCAGTTTCAGTTGCTAACTCATTGGTAAGGTGGCAGTACGAGAGGCGTGCATACCTCGAGGTCTCCCTTTCTCGACTTCTTCGGATCGATGTGGTGCGAAGTATTTTGCTCGAATGGGTGCACGACGCAGAGAAATTAGTGCCGTCCTATAACTCAACGCTTGAGTCCTATCGAGCAGAGCGAAAGATTAAAAATCCGGCCAATCCCTTTCCAAACATGAGCATCGAGCCCAACTCGATTGAGGTGCCGTTTTGTCTGATTCAATCGAGCGGGAGGGAGCCGCTTACGGTTGCTCCACAGGGGAAATTGGACGTCCAACAAAATAGCTTCATTGCACCGAGAGGCAGCATTGTAACCTTACTACTACGCGCATTCTGTAGCGATCTCTTCATTCATGGCACTGGAGGAGGTAAGTACGATCCGTTCGTTGACCGCTTTGCTCACGCATACCTCGGAGTTGAGTTGCCGGAGTTTGTAGTGGCGAGCAGTACTGAGTATGCTTTTCCTGAGCGGGTGGCATCATATGAAGCAGCTATCGAACTTAAGTCGCGTTACAAGGAGATCGTTTCTCATACCGAGAGATTTTTGGGGGCCGGTTTATTCACCTGCGACGAGGAAGGGGAGTTGCATAAATGCGCTCATACGCGGAGAGATCTGTTAGCACGATTAAAAGAGGTAGGCTCTTCAGACGAGCGTAGTATCGTCATGCGAGAGCTCAACCAATTGAATCAGCGGATAAAACAGACGATCGATGCGAGCGCCCTAGCGGCGAAGTTGTTAGACGCCCAGGTTCCCGAAGTGGTGCTTGCACGCTGGAGGTTTCGGACATACCCGTTCTTTATACTACCGCTGCCTTTACAAGACGGCTTTTGACCGTCACATCGGAAAAAGTCGGGCAAGGTCGTCATCTGGCTCGTGCAAACTGCAGCTGCCGATTGAGAAGGGAGCTTTCTGCTTGGCGTCTAGGAGAGCTTGCTCGGATAAATGGTGTGCGCCATAGGTAAGCCCGTTGCTCCACGAAAAAACGGTCGAGGATGGATTGACGAGTAGGGTTGCGATCTCATCCTCTGTGAAGCCTGTCTTAAGGGCGTGGCGTAACATGACGGCAACCACCAGGTTAAGAAAGCCAATAGCATTCCCATAGCGGTCTCTTTCGACGATCGGATGGTGAAAGCCTCCTGTGACTTTAAGGGGGATTCCGATGTCAACCGCAGATACGATCGCACGAGCTAGTCGCTCGGAGGAAACCCCGGTTGGGCCGCTTCCCCGGCACTTTAGCGTGACTCGCGGAGAGCAGTTCCTCAATACGTCAATAGTCTCCGAGAGAGCTTTCTCCCACGAGTAGGTAGATAAGTCTGGCTCAACAGCGAGTGGAAGAGCGTGTGTCTGACAATAATCGCGAAGAGTAGAGATAATCCCTTCGTACCCTTCTCCAGGGAGCTTAGTCTCAAGCGACGCGAGCTTGACGATTGGTTTATCATCGAGACGTATACTGGTTATAATTCGCTCGGCGATCCTCAAAGAGTCGTTGATCTTTTCAGTAATGAGCAGAGAGACCGAGATATCTCGCGTGAAGCCGTAAGAGCTTAGATCCACTTCACACAGCAGGCCCGCGTGCTTGGTGTCTAGCACAAGGTCGGAGTTGAGCATAAAGGGGCGCTTGAGCGTGGCAGATAGCGAGGCGCTCTCTCGAAGAGCAGCTTCAAAATCTCTGGCTGCAGGAGGAAACATTCCGGCATAATCGAAGAGTCGATCAACGATTATATCGAGACCGTTTCCCATATCAGTACGCAGCAAACAAACGATACAGGTGCATTCCAGGATAAAGGTCGCTCATAGGTTCCCACGCTCCGCTTGATCCCTCTCGATAGCCTCGAATAGAGCTTTGAAGTTGCCGGCCCCAAACCCTTGCGAGCCCTCTCGCTGAATGATCTCAAAAAAAGTTGTAGGCCGATCCTGGAGTGGTTTCGTAAAGATCTGTAAGAGATAGCCGTCTTCGTCTCGATCAACGAGGATACCGAGCTCTTTGATGCGAGCCAAATCCTCTTTTATCGCGCCAACTCTTCCAGAGACCTCATCGTAGTAGGTCGTCGGTACATACAGAAATCGCACGCCGTTCTCCCGTAAGGTGGAAACCGTTGTGATTATATCTTTGGTGGCGAAGGCGATGTGCTGAACGCCGGGGCCGTTGTGAAAGTCGAGGTACTCCTCGATCTGAGATTTACGCTTTCCTTGGGCAGGCTCGTTTATAGGTAGCTTGATCTTGCCCCGACCGCCGTTCATGACCTTCGACATGAGCGCTGAATACTCAGTAGAGATATCCTTGTCAGAGAAATGTTTAAGCTGCGAAAAGCCGAGAATCGTTTCGTAGAATGAGACCCACTCGTTCATCTTTCCGAGTTCGACGTTGCCGACGACGTGGTCGATGACCTGAAGGCCAGCCTCTTTTATCTCGACACTTTTCGGAAATATCTGAGCGTACGGCACGAATCCGGGAGAAAAGGGTCCTTGATAGCGAGCACGCTCAACAAAGGAATGGATCGTATCTCCGTACGTTCGAATAGCGGCATGAATTATGGTTCCGTTACTATCTCCAAGCTCAGTGGGGGGAGAGACCGAAGTCGCACCACGCCGCATCGCTTCGTAGTACGCGGCCTCGCAGTTGCCAACCCTAAAGGCGATGTCGCGGGTGGAGAAGCCGTGTAGGTGCACAAATGATGAGACCGCTGTGTTTGGGCGCAGTGAAGATGTGAGTTGAACCATCACATCTCCCTGTCTGAGGGCGATACTTACCGAGTCGCGGCAGCCGGTCTCCGGTCCACGATAGGCTACCGGTACGAACCCAAATGCTCGAGAAAGGAAGAAAGCGCTCTGCTTTGCTGACTCCGTGTAGATCTCGATGTGGTCGAATCCGTCGATCGCTAGCGGGTCTGTCAAAGCCGTTTGAGGATGATGTGCGGACGACCCATCTCGTGTGGGATCGAGCCAACGACTAGTGATCTCGAGGTGGTGTTTGCTCATAGCTTCTCCAGTGCGAGTCTTCTCACATCAACGCTATGATTATACAGGGTTTACGGCTTATCGGCAGCAGAAAATGGCCCACGACCTGAACCAGTAGAGACGGGCGGGCCCTTTAAGGAAGCAAGGGGGTATCATACCGGTTTTCCTATGCTCCTCATCCTCGCTGTGCTCCCGCTCTCTTTCTATTCCTCTCCTTATAGCCGGCGTAATCCGCCTAGGGGTTGGGCCACTCTACGCGTTCGATTTCTCGGAGCGCCGGAAAAATAACCCTATAATCTCATGCCCGCTGCGGTAAGAGCGCCTGCGCAGCACCAAAATACAGGGCGTGCAGAGCGTCGTCGGGGAGATTAATCCCTCGTATGGGAGGCGCGTCATGTGGGGTATACCGCCCAGGGTCAACAAGGTGTAGGTCCGGGTCGGAAATTGGCGACTCACCGACATAGTCCGTCTCGAACAGGGTTCGTAATGCCCAATACCGCGATGCATAGAGATCAAAGGCTTCGAGGGATTCGGAGGCTTTTGAGGACATGTCCGTGGAGCTCGCATGAGCCGTCACATGTGCGTCGCTGGTAACGATGTCAGAACCGAAGAGGATCCGGCCCTTCCAGCGACAGAAAAAATCTCGAGTTTTCTCAGGAGGGTGTTTGCTCAGCTCACGCACGATCCATTTGGTTGCGCTACAATCGAGGTACAGATTGCTGTGGCGCGTGAGTAGCCTAGAGAGGAAATCGAGGTCCTCGGGATAACCGCCCATGTGAGCAGCGATCCACGGTACTGAGAAACGCTCGAGGGCCTCTTCGAATACCTCGTACTGCTCGAGCTTGGTTCCGTAGCGTTTCGAATCTTGGTACTTCGTCGCAAACCAGGTGTCGGGATCCGCAACGTGTGCCATGAAGATCATGCCGAGATCCAGAGCTGCTTTCATGGTTTCCTGCCTCATAGGAGAGGTCAGTCTAAACGGACTTGAGGCGAAAGGTTCGCTGCTGGCAGCAAAGATCCGAGGAGCTGTCCAAAATTTGGCGATAGTGGCTCCAAAGGAGCGATAGCTCGGCAGAGCAGCGACATAGTCCTTTCCGAAAGCGAGGCTAAAATCAGAGTGGGTCCAGTTCGGGGTAGCTATGAATCGAATCCTGTCGCCCAGGTGCCGTTGCACGATTGGACAATCCGGCAAGAGAGTCATTGTGTAGGTAGTCCCCACTGAATACAGGGAAGCTGCACGAGCGTATATGGGCGTGGCTAGCTCTCCGTGGATATGGGAATGTATATCGATGATCGAGTGGGGTAAGGAGCGAAATTTCGGAGCCTCTGCCTCATAGCAGAGCCCCAGTCTGTTTGATGGATTCATACTCTATGGCTGTTGACGTATGCTTCACATGAGATGCTTGGCTCACGATACCAGACTCTTCGTACGTCGAGGAGCTCGCTTGCTAAGCGAATGTAAAGAGCTACTCGCGGCATCTAAAGAGGGGGAGACGCGAGCGCTATGAAAACATTGGTTGATTTTCCTGCGGACCGGCTTCAGGCGCGAAATTTCGTAGGGGGTTCGTGGTCCGTTGGTACTGGTCCAACCCGTGAGGTTGTGAGCCCATACACGGGGGAGGTTCTCGGAGCGGTTTCTTACGCGACTGAAGAAGAGGTGGGAGGGGCCGTTGAGGCGGCGCAGCGAGCCGCTGCACACTGGCGACGTGTCCCGATTAAGGAGCGAACGTCCGTACTACTGTCTGTCCGTAATCTGCTCTTTAAGGAGCTCGAGACGCTAGCGAATAGCGCAGCACGTGAATGTGGAAAGACGGTTACAGAGGCGCGAGCCGAGGTTCTCAAGGGGATCGAGGTTCTGGAATTTGCGTGCAGTGTGCAAAATGGTGATCTCGGCGGGGCTCTCGAAGTGAGTCGAGGGGTCAGCTGTGAATACCGACGAGAGGCGCTTGGCGTTACGGTTGGTATTACCCCATTTAATTTCCCAGCTATGGTACCGATGTGGATGATCCCGATTGCGATAGCGATGGGGAATTCCTTCATTCTCAAGCCATCGGATAAAGTTCCATTTACACCATGCTTACTCGCGGAGCTGTTTGCAGAGGCAGGCTTGCCATCCGGCGTCTTTTCGGTGGTACATGGCGGCAAGGATGTCGTTAATTGTTTAATTACTGATCCAACCGTAGCCGCGGTTGGCTTCGTCGGTTCATCGGCGGTAGCGCGTTCCGTGTATTCCGCTGCTACGTCGCAGGGCAAACGTGCTTTATGCCTCGGAGGTGCGAAGAATCACCTAATTGTAGTACCTGATGCAGATCTTAGTGTGACGATAGATGGGGTGGTTTCCTCATTTACGGGGTGCGCTGGCCAGCGGTGTATGGCAGCTAGCGTCATGGTGGCAGTCGGAGATGCGCAACGGATGATCCCGGAGATCATCGCGGCGGCTGGTCGAATAAAACTAGGTGAACAGATGGGAGCGCTGATCGATGCGGCCTCATTGGAGAGGTTGCATGCAGCGATTGCGCGGGCTGAAACGGCAGGTGCTCGAGTGCTGCTCGATGGCCGAAAGGTGGCTCCTCCCAGTGGATATGAGTGCGGGTTTTGGCTCGCGCCAACGGTCATAGGCGATGCTCATTCGTCGATGGAGTGTGCGCAGCTTGAGCTGTTCGGTCCCGTACTTACAATTGTGAAGGTCGCTACGCTCGACGAAGCTTTGGCCCTTGAAGCTCATAGCCCTTTTGGGAACGCGACCTCGGTATTTACGTCAAATGGAGGGGTTGCTCGGTATGTTGCCGAAAAGGCAAGCTCTGGGATGATAGGGATCAACGTGGGTGTTCCCGTTCCTCGGGAGCCGTTCTCGTTCGGGGGGACTAAGGAGTCACGATTCGGGAGTGGCGACATTACGGGCGCAGGCGGTATTGAGTTTTGGTCAAATCGCAAGAAGATCACCGCAAAGTGGGCGCTCCAAGCGGATAAAAATTGGATGTCTTGAGTTTTGAGAGATGTATCGATGACCACCGAACCAAAGAAGAAGGCCCTCAAACCGATCGTACTTACCTCGCACCCATCGGGACAATCCGGAGTGGTGTTTCCGATCACGTGGGGTGCTTCCGATCCAAAGGTTCGAGGGCCGGTGATCGGAACCTTGACCGAGCCAGCCCACAGAAACTGCATCGGAACTCACTCCGGGGCGTATTCCGTCTACAGAGCGCTGGCAGTTGCTTCAGGTGCTCTGAGTCCTTTACATCGTCCCGACCTCACCAATACGGCGCCGACCTCCGTGATTGGGCCCTTCGAGAGCTGGTATGATCGTCAACGGATCGTCTCCCTTGATCCATGGGGTGCGGAGATAGGAACCCACTTTGCAGATCTCGTGGCACAAGGCTACAACATTCAACCGACTATCGCGGTCACTCGAGCGCACATCTCGATCCCTGAAGTGGTCGATCAGATAAGAGCTGGAAGTATCCCCGTCGATGGTGTGTGTGTCGGAGTAGGTGGCGAGTGTCGTGTGACTAAGGCAGCGATCGAGCCGGTGTGGTTTCTTCCGGCTGTGGCGGAGCGCTTCGGGATAGCTGAGAGCGATCTAAGGCGTGGACTCTTTGAGCATACGGGCGGCATGTTCCCAGAGCTCGTGACGCGACCGGACCTGAGGGTCTTTCTCCCCCCAATAGGTGGCCAGACCCTCTACATCTTCGGGGATGTGGCAACGATTCCCGACCTGTCTACGGAGCTCACAGTGCGAATTCACGATGAGTGTAACGGTTCGGACGTATTTGGGTCTGACATCTGTACGTGCAGGCCATACCTCGTGCACGGTATAGAGGAGTGTATCAAGACTGCTCAGCGAGGCGGATGCGGAGTGATCGTATACAATCGAAAGGAGGGGCGAGCGCTTGGCGAGGTTACTAAATTTCTCGTGTACAATGCTCGTAAGCGACAAGACGGGGGAGATCGAGCGGAGATGTACTTTCAGCGAACGGAGTGTATCGCAGGTGTACAAGATATGCGATTTCAGGAACTCATGCCGGATGTCTTGCATTGGCTCGGTGTTCGTCGGATCGATCGTTTGGTGTCGATGAGTGACATGAAGTACAACGCAATCACCAGGTCAGGAATTGAGGTTGGAGAGCGCGTATCGATTCCAGACGAGAGGATCCCCTCGGATGCACGGGTGGAGATGGATGCCAAGAAGGCCGCTGGATACTTCTCTGCCGAGGGCTCGCCAAGTGAGGAGCAACTCAAGCAGAAGACCGGAAGGGGGTTAGACGAGTGACGGGGCAGGTGGATTGGTCTAGTAGCGATCAGGCGGTTGCATACCTACGTAGCCCGGAGGCTATTCGGGAGCGTTGCGAGCAGGTCTTCGCGTTGGGACAACGAGATCAGCTCGCTCATTTCACTGTGCATCTCGAACAGCTTCAGGCGCTGGCACAGGCTACCTGTGAAGAGATCAGAGTGAACTACCCGGATCTCGAGGTTCCTCTTCACAGCCGATGGCGGCACTTTGCGGCAGGCGGGGTAGATCGAGAAGAGATCCTCAATCGACGACTGACCCTTCTATCACCTCGCGCCCGGTGTCGTGCCAAGCTTGAGCTCGCTATCGTCAGCGTGCTGCTGGATGCAGGAGCTGGCGAGAGGTGGCGCTATACGGAAGTCCCCCACGCGCAGACTTATAGCCGATCAGAGGGGCTGGCGGTGGCTTCTTTTCATAGCTTTGCATCGGGTGTGTTCGGTGAGGCCCCCTATACCGTGTCGGGTTCCAAGTTGAATGCGCTTACCTCACAGGAGTTGGCAGTTGCTTTTCAGGTCTCTGAATCAAATCCCCTCTTAGGACTTGAGGGGCGCGCGGCTCTGTTGAACCGACTAGGCGCAGTGGTTGAGGCACAGAAGGACGATTTTTGTGGTCTTGAGGGGCGCCTAGGTGGTCTCGTCGAATCCATTGAAGCGTTAGATCAAGGATCAGGGATAGAGGCGGGGCGGCTCCTCCAACTTGTACTCACGGTGTTCGCCTCTATTTGGCCAGGTCGCATAGTTATCGAGAGTCATAATCTGGGCGATGTATGGAGGCACAGTAAGGTCTCTGGTCCAGGACTGACCGATGGTCTAGTTCCGTTCCACAAGCTTTCTCAGTGGCTGACCTACTCACTATTTGAGCCCTTGAAAGAGGGAGGTATGCAGCTCATCAAGACCGAGCAACTCACGGGGCTGGCAGAGTATCGTAACGGAGGTCTGTTTCTCGATGGAGGCGTTTTAGCGTTACGAGATCCGCAGGCCGCTCTTCGGGCGCATTCCGCTTCATCGGAGTTGATCGTCGAATGGAGAGCGTTAACGATAGCGCTTCTTGATCGTCTCGCTCAAGCAGTGAGAGTGATTCTCGAAGTGCCAGAGTCAGAGCTTCCGCTCGGGAATATTCTTCAGGGGGGTACGTGGAGTTTGGGACGAAAAATGGCGGCGCAGCGCCGCCCAGAAGCCCGGCCGCCATTGAGCATAGAGAGTGATGGAACTATTTTTTGAGGATTAACGGAATATGTCGGAAAAGCTGGTGCACGTAGTTTCTCATCCCTTAGTACAGCACAAGCTGACGATAATGCGCATGGTACAGACAACGAGCTCTGAGTTTAGAACTTTGCTCAGGGAAATAAGCATGTTGCTGGCCTACGAAGTCACTCGCGATCTACCGCTGACATACGTGGAGATTACGACACCGCTTACCACGATGAGTGCGCCGATGATCGATGGCAAGAAGATTACACTTGTGTCGATCTTACGGGCTGGAAACGGAATCTTAGACGGCATGCTTGAGCTGATGCCGTCGGCTCGTGTGGGGCACATCGGGCTCTATCGTGACCCCCAGACCCTCACGCCAGTAGAGTACTACTTCAAAATGCCCCCCGATATCTCACAGAGGGATATCATCGTAGTAGACCCGATGCTAGCCACGGGTAACTCTGCAGCCGCAGCCATATCACGGCTCAAAACTCTTAAACCTCTTTCGATAAAGTTTGTGTGCCTGATAGCATCACCGGAAGGGATTGATCTCTTGAGCAGCGAGCATCCGGATATCCCGATCTTTACCGCGTCTATCGATGAAAAACTGAACGAGCACGGGTATATCGTACCTGGTCTTGGCGATGCGGGAGACCGCATTTATGGGACGAAATAGCCTCACTCGCTTTCTCAGGAGTAGCTCTCGCAGAAGGCGCATCGCGTGGGCTCTCATTATTGCATGTGCGATCGGCCTTGTGTGCACAGCTGCTCTTGATTCAAAGGGTTCCTCAGCGGTTTTGCGCGGCGATTTTCCGGCATTTTACTCACTTGCAGTGCTGGCACACAGTGCGAACCCTGAGATGTTGTACGATCTTGATTCACAGACGCGGATACAGAATGAAGCCTGGCCTGATATGCAGGGCTCTGTCCTGCCTGGTGCCTATCCGCCCTACGTTGCATATCTCGGAAAGCCATTGGCGCTGATGGAACCCACGCTCGGAAAAGCCTTGTGGACCCTGCTGAGTGTGTCCTCATTTGTCGCTACTGTATTTGTCCTGTTCTGTCTTGCACCACATGCTTTTTCTTCCAGAGTAGAACTCACCGCTGCATTTTTACTGTTTGTTCCGGTTTTAATGGGGGTTCTTGGAGGACAGGTACTCGCGTTGAGCATGCTGCTGTATGCGCTGATGTTGGCGCTGGATAAGAAACGAGACGTGAGGAGCGAGACACTTCTTGGGATGGTGATCGGTGCGTGGCTCTTTAAGCCGCAGTACGCGCTCATCGCGCTCCTCCTGCCGGTTGTGCAGGGTAGGATATGGGTTTTAGGAGGCTTTTTGGTTCCAGCTTCGCTGTATTTTGCAGCAGGGGTCAAGGTGCTCGGGCTAGCATGGTTGCCTACCTGGCTCACCTTCACTCGCGGCTTCGCGGAGATGAATTTCGCCTCGAATGCCTCACAGATGTCAAATCTCGTTGGTGCCGGCGAGGCTCTTGTGCGGCTGTGGGGAGGTGAGAACGGAGATCCGCAAGTCGGGCGTATTATCAGTTTGACAGCCTGTGGTCTTGTGGTGATGTGGCTTGCTATCGTGGCGCTCAGAGAGCGAGGAGCATTTCGGAAAGATACCACATTACCCCCGCAGTTCTTACTCCTGCTCGGCCCGACGTTGGCTCTTGCGACACCTCAAGCAAATTTTTACGACCTCGGGCTCGCAATCATCCCATTCCTTTTTTTGATTCCACAAACGGCGAGAGGCTGGATGCTTCACTTCGGATCTGTGGTGGTTTTGTCCTTGGTGGCGCTGGTCTATCGCGATGCAGGAATCCCCCTTTTTGCGTTGGTATCGTGTATCATCTTCGTTGTGGTGGCTCGCCGAACTATCGAGGTATCAGCGCGCGAGCGCCAGCTGTCAGAACCCATCGAGCGATGAGCCAATTCAGGACAAACAGGGCTGTCAGCGATAGGCCGACTATCCAGGTTACTTGTACCGAGTCCTGGGCGATCTCTGGCATGATGATATAGGCACCGAACAGCATCCCGAGCGGTATCATATCGAGCGCTAGGATTATTATGCTTACGACCATGAAAACGAAGCTCCCGACATTCGTCGAGATCTGTGTTGAGTGCTCCCAGTCGAACTGAGAAAATATTGCTCCGAGTCCTACAGCAAGTGTTACTAGTCCGTAGCACAAAATCAATCCTGCGATAAAGGTGGCGAGTAGTAAGGGCTCTTCTGCATTCAGCGCCATGGCACCTGACATGAAGATTACAGCGCCCATCGTTGCAACGGGTACGAACCAGCTCTTACACTTAGCTCGTAGTATCTGCTCAAGTGATAGAGGAGCACTTTGAAGGATCCAAAAAGCCTGTCCTTCGAGGGACACAGATGGAAAAACGAAACGAGAACAGATCGAGGTCACTATCAGATAGCTCAGACATACGTTGCACACCATCAAAAAGGCGTGCCACCATCGAAGTACTATGGGTGAAGCATCCTCGGGTCCGGTGAGTACGCGAAAATTATAAAGGTACACAAAGCAGATTCCGAGTAGGAGTCCGAGCTGTATCGTATGTGATAGATCTCTCGAGAAAAGCTTAATTTCTTTCGTTATGATAGCCCGTCTCGTTTGGTCACACATCGGCAGTATTAGCTTGGATATCCTGTGCGCGGCGCGGCTGTTGATTCGGAGTATAGGCTTGTCTGACTGTGCACGAGAGTACGCTCGCTGGTAGCACAGCCCACTGAGCGCAAGGGCAAAAAGCCATAACACGGCGGCCACACAGGCATGGATCAGAGTTACAAAAACAGCGGACGCAGTGCTTCCGTGGAGCAGCTTATACAATCCGTGTGCACAATACCTAGTTGGTATCCAGGTGCCCCGAGCCCACTGCGAGAGCTCAGCTATGCGTTGTGGTGAGCCTGTGGTTAGTGGGCGGAAGCCATCGGCCGTTGAGGATCCAAGAGAGATATATGCACCGACGACCATGGTTACAAAGAGAACGAGAGCGACCTCACGACCTCTTTGAGGTGGGATGAGCCATCCAAAGAGAAGTGCAGTAATGACCCCAGCGAGGATGGCTATAGAGAAAAAGATGACACAGACAAAGGGTGCTAGCAGGAAAAAAGTGATGTCTGCCCCGTAAAAAGAGCCAAATGCAAAGAGCAGCGGTGCCGCGAAAACCACGAGCATCCAGCTACTCGAAAATCCCACATCAAGTGTTCGGCCGAAGAGGTAGCGCGGCCAGGAGAGTGGGGATGATAGGAGAAGATCTAAATCCTTGGCGACGAAGAACGAGTTGAGCGCGCTCACACTAGCCGAAAGAAATAACATACCGAAGAGAGTTCCCAGGATCATTGTGAGGGGAAGAAGGGGATCAATTGGGAAATCGCGGACTACGCGATGCATGTCCCGCAGACCCGATACAGTGCTCACGTACAATCCGCACATCAGGAGAAGGCAAAGTATGAGTGAGGCACATTCACGTGCGGAGTTGCGACCGCCGCTCAACCATCGATTCTTGATCGTCAAGAGCCGTGGTTGAATCAGAAGGGGTACGGCGCGCATAGTGTCTAATTTCCTGGTACGGTACCTACAAGAGACCTAATCAGCTGCATATCAATGCGCTTGCTCCGTGGCTGTCAGCTCTAGGAACATATGTTCAAGCCCTTCGTCTTGTTTTCCGGTCAATGCACGGATATCATCAAGGGTTCCTGTGGTGAGAATAGAACCTCGCTGAATTATCGCTAAGTTATCCGCTAGCTCTTCTGCTACGTTAAGAGAGTGTGTCGAGAGAAAAATCGTTATCCCTTGACGAGCATATCTTTTGAAGGCCTCTTTCAGGTTTCGTGCGCCGTGCGGGTCAAGGCCGACCATCGGTTCGTCAACAATCAGCACCTTGGGATCATGTACTAACGCGGCGCAAGTGGCGAGACGTTGCTTCATTCCGTGTGAATAGCTTTCAACAAGCTCATCCTGCCATTCGACCAACGTGTACTCTTCGAGAACTTCATCGATACGTCGTTCAGCCTGTTTTGCGGGGATACGGTAGATGTCGCAGATGAAGTAAAGAAACTCTCGGCCTGTTAGCTTAGGATACAAATTCGGTCGATCTGGAATATAGCCAGTGATCGCTTTAGCCTTAAGCGGCTCTGTAAGGAGGTTGTAACCGCCCAAAAAGATAGATCCCGACGATGGTCTGAGGATGCCGGTCATCATGCGGATCGTAGTGGTCTTTCCCGCGCCGTTCACTCCGAGAAATGCAAAGATGCCACCAGAGGGTATCTCAAGTGAGACGTCATTTACTGCGACGAAGGAACCATACCTTTTGGTTACGTTTTGCAGGGTAATCATGGCGCTCCTCGAATTCAAAAGAAAAAGATTGCCCGCACATCATCATTAAGATGCGGTCGGGCAGAGAAACTGTTCGACGAGGATCGGGGAAAAAGTATTGGAAGTTTAGGTGTTTAGTGTTGTTTGCGGGTGGCTGGTTGAGTTCTCAGAAGGTTGAAAGTCGGTTCTTTAGGCAAGCCAGGAGGAAACCTACGAGAGCCCTCACCCTTTAGCCTGCCATGGCAAGTCGGGCGTAAGCGTGCCCGAAAATGGTGGCTTTTAGTCTCGGGGACGTTCATGCGGCAGAATAGGAAATCTTGCCGGAATTCTTCAGCGACCTCGCTTTACCACCTCAACCATGCAGAGCGGCTTACCCTGGGACTTAAAGAGCTGCTCGAATTCAGTAGGTATGTTGCTCTCTGCCCAGGGGCTCTCAAGAAGGTTGGCTGTGTGTTTCCTTGTCTCCCAGAGGTCCGGTAGAAAGAGCTCGCAGGTCGAGGCGAAATACTCCTGATGGTCGGTCTTGTACCGCAGAAAGCCGTGCGGTCCGAGGCATGTGTGCATCGTTTTGAGCAGATCTGCGTTCAGCAGTCGATTCTTGAGCCATTTCCGTTTGTCCCACGGATCTGGATAGTTGACGAAAAAAGCTGATACTGATCCGGGCTCAAAAAGTGTACTGATCTGCTTGGCGTCGGTACGGAATACGATCAGGTTGTCCAATCCCAAGCGCTCCGCTTTTTCACCGGTTTTGAACGCTCTCTTGAACCTAATCTCCAGCCCGATACACAGGAGCTCCGGATTAGCTTGAGCAAGCCTTAAGAGGTGCATCCCTGAACCTGAGCCGAGTTCCACGTAAGAGCCACTGAATGTAGTCCGTTTTTCTTTAAGGAGCATTAAGGAACTTCCTGATATCTCACGGTCATGCTCAGCCCGGATGATCCCTGGCTTGGTCCTCACGAGCTCCATGTATTGGTTTTCCCAGGTCATGTAGAGGATATACGCGAAGCTGCGGGGTAATTCAAATGTCCGCAACAAATGCGACGTGCAACGAGGTCGAGCGAAGCGGTTTGTGTTCGAGGCGAATCTATATACAGGGTAAAGTGCGCGTACCATGCCGAGTATATGAATGATTTTACTGTAATGGGTTCTGCGATCGAGCAGCGACATGCTCGCTGTAAGGCCTGGTGGGAGCCCCACCTGCAGTGCACCCGGGACTTTGTAGCACGACACATTGAAGACGGCTCACGCGTAGCTATCCTTGGAGCCGGAAGGTTGTTTGACCTTGACCTAGCTCTCATTCTCAAGCGTGCTACTGAGGTGCATCTGTTCGATGCAGATCCAGGCTGCTTGTCGCTGTGGAGGACAAAAGCAGGATCAGATTTTAGGCGGAGGGTCGTGCCGCACATCGTGGATCTCACCGATATCCTTGACGAGTGGACGAGACCACTCAGGACGGTGCTACGCAAGGGCGATCTAGCGAGGTACCTTTCCGAACTTAGGGCGCCTGAACCGACGTGGGCTCAAGGGGCCTTTGATGGCCTGATCTCTCTCAATGTTGCAGGGCAGATCCCCTTGTATTGGCGTGACAGGGTACTAGGCTTTAAAGCTTCTCTGACGAACCAGGAACAAGCAGCTCTCGTCCACAGCATGGCCGAGCTTCAATCTGCTCATCTGCGAGCTCTCTCAAGCGCTGCAGGCGCCTTCCGAATCCTCGTGACTGATACTGAATACTACTATTACGAGTCGGACTGCTCGACATGGGAGGTGGAGGGCGCTCTCCACGGCTATTCATCGAACGTATTCAACGATAGCTTTCCACAGGAAGGGAGCGAGAGCTGGCTTTGGCATCTTGCTCCGCAGTACATCGAATCAGACCATGAAGGTGAGATACACCGCGTTGAGGCTCGTGCCATCCCACGCTTCCGGGACGCACACCCATCGACGCTCAACGGCGTCCGTGATATGTCTTAGTAGTTAACGGGTTTATCTCGTCTCCTCAGGGAAGCGATAGAGATCGTCATCGCTACTGGATATTTTTCAGACCGAGAGTCACTATGGATATAATCTCTTTCGAGAATCTTTTTACCCTGCAAAACGGTATCGCCCTGATAACGCTGACGACCCTTGAGATCGTGCTGGGCATAGATAATATAGTTTTTATAGCGATCATCGCTGGTCGTTTGGGGCAGGCTCAAAAAGCCAAGGCTCGATTGGTAGGACTCTCGTTGGCTGTTCTGACCCGTCTTATGCTTCTCTTTACGCTGACCTTCTTAGCGTCTCTGACTACGAAGGTATTTAGCCTTGGTGACCACTCCTTTACCGGGCGCGACCTGATCCTGATAGCAGGAGGCCTTTTCTTGATTTACAAGGCGACCAAAGAGATCCGTGAAAAGGTTGTTGGGCACGAAAGTGAGCTAGATATTGACCCTAGCGCGAGAGTCACCTTTTCCTCAGTGATTACCCAGATACTCTTAATCGATCTGATATTCTCTCTAGATTCGGTGATCACGGCGGTCGGGATGACTGATAACTTGCCGATCATGGCTCTTGCAGTAATCATTTCAGTGGTAGTCATGTTGCTTTTTTCAGGAGCTATCGAGGAGTTTATTGATGAGAACCCAACGGTAAAGATGCTTGCGATATCGTTTCTGTTGATGATCGGATTGGTCTTAGTCGCAGATGGCTTCGGCCAGCATATCCAAAAAGGGTACGTATACTTCGCAATGGGGTTCTCGCTATTCGTAGAGATGCTCAATTTACGGGCTGCTCGACGTGGTAAAGAACAGCAAGGCTAGCGGAGCGCTGGCCTTAGTTGCAAAGATGTTTCTTCGATCGCTTGTACCTCGGGCACACAATCTAAACCCTGCGCGAGTGATTTTTGAAAAAAATCACTCGCAATAGCAGGGCGAGCGCAATCTTGGCGTAGCCAAGTTGCGCCGTAGAAGACAAAAAACTCTAGGTGTAGAAAGAGACTAT
>Ga0169931_10001428_pt1 | contig 39445 bp, 29 predicted proteins | sample Kivu_15m_20L_FD_129675 | JGI IMG/M metagenome (GOLD analysis project Ga0169931, IMG submission 129675) | Freshwater microbial communities from Lake Kivu, Western Province, Rwanda to study Microbial Dark Matter (Phase II) - Kivu_15m_20L... | ecosystem: Environmental > Aquatic > Freshwater > Lake... | reverse complement strand
TTTAATTGCGTTGATCAATAACATTGACATTTGTAGCATCTGAATTAGAAATAGCATTTGCATTGCCAAATACTCCTGCGTTGATAGCCAATGAATTTGCATTGGATTGTGCATAATTGTCTAAATTGACGAAGTTTCCTCCTCTGGTTCTTCTGTCTCTGATCCATTTTGAAGATGAAGCAACTTGTAAGGCAACGAGTGAGATTACTAAGCAAATGAAGGATTTCATATTTGTTTTTCTTGATTATAAACGAAATGTTCGGTTTTTATAGTGAAATAATTGAGGGTTTTTTATAATTGAAATCGTTTTGTTTGTATTGAGAGTTTTTGATATTTAGAGTTTTTAAATTGTTAATTAGTTTATGCCATTAATAATTTAATTAAGTAATTTAAATAAATAATATGACTCCTAGTTAATAAATAATTTGAATATAATATTTTATATATGGAGTTTATGGATAAATTTTTAATTTATGTTTTAGAAAAAGAATATTTAGAGTTAAATAATTTAAGGAATTATCACATTGAGAAAATATTATTTCACAAAAATAAAACATTTATTGAAATTATGCTAAAATATTAAGTTCATTTTTTATCATCGACAAATTATAATCAAAATTAATTTTTATTTATGACAAAATGATGATTACAAATAAAATTTCAATATGTTTATAACTTACTTAAATTAAACTTACAGCTGTTTGTCAATTAGGTATTTTAGCATCAATTTATCAAGATTTTTGTCGAATTTGATTTTATTCATTGTCCTTCCCATTGGTCTTTCTTATTTTAAAAAAAATATCCTTGATTATAATGAATTTGTTTCATTCCACTTATAATTCTTTATTAGGATTTATTATCAATAGACCATATATTTATTTCTTAAAATATTTGGGATTCTTTTATAACCAATAATTTTATTAAGTTTATATTCTAATTAATTAGAATAAATGGGAAATTCATGCTGCTGTTTCAGATTAAAATCAAAAAACGATGATGATCAAAAACAAAATCTACTTAACGGATATGATGACGATTTAACCGCAGATTTCAATACTCCTTTCTCGAAGGATAACATGAAGACTTTTGGTTCAAGAAATGCGAATCAGCCTAAAATTTCAGCTCAGGACTTCGAAGAAATAAAATTATTAGGGAGAGGAACCTTCGGAAAAGTGCTTCTTGTAAAAAAGAAATCAAGCGATAATTTATATGCAATGAAGGTTTTAAAAAAGTCGGTAGTTCTTATCAAAAATCAAGTGCTTCACACAAAACAAGAGCGAAAAATCCTAGAAAAAATAAACCACCCTTTTATAGTCCATCTACACTACGCTTTTCAAGACGAAAAGAAATTATATTTAGTAACAGAATTTATGCAGGGGGGAGAATTATTCTATCATCTACGCAAAGATAAATTATTCAAAGAATCCAGAGCAAAATTTTATCTTTGCGAGATAATATTAGCCATAGAACATTTACATAAAAATGGTTGTATTTACAGAGATCTAAAACCAGAAAACATTCTTTTAGATATAAACGGTCATATTAAATTGACCGATTTCGGTTTGAGTAAAATGACTCTCTCTAAAAAGGACGAAAGAGCTTATACAGTATGCGGAACACCAGAATACTTAGCTCCAGAAATACTATTAGAACAAGGGTATGACAAAACTGTTGATTGGTGGTCATTAGGGGTTTTGTTTTATGAAATGTTATGCGGTTATTCCCCTTTCAAAATGTCTACGAGTAAAGCCCCAAAATTAGATATAAGCCTTTACACAAAGCCAGTTACTATGCATCATTTCATGTCGGATGACGCAATTAGCTTCATTTCGAGTTTGATTGTAGTCGACCCTAAAAGTAGACTGGGTAACGGACCAAATGGCTCTGCTGATGTCAAAGCTCATCAATTTTTTAAAGATTTAAATTGGGATGATTATTTTCATAAAAAAGTAGAGCCTCCTTTTAAGCCGAGAGTCATGGATATACCGTCGATTATTGATCTTAGCAATTTTGATAAAGTTTTTACTGAAGAAAATATTTATGATCCTAGTTCTGAAAAAAATACCATCTGTAATGCTAACAGATATAACTCAAATAAAAATGATTATGAAGGTTTCACATATGTTAAACAGAATTCTCTCAGAAATAGTGTTAAAATGTAATTATTATTTTTCTGAATATTTAGAAATTAAACACTAATAATGTAAAATATTTTTATTTTATCTAAATCTAATTAATTATTTGGGTAAGTATATATATAAGTATGTTAGATTTGAAATGTTTGAAAAGAAAACATAATCCCCGCATATTTAAATATATTAGAAACAATTTAAAATTTAGTTTTCGTAAAATTACCATTAAATAAATTTTGAGTATTAAAATATTTATAATAATAAATAAATGAAAGATTTCTGAAAAATGTACGATATTTACATAAATTGGAGACTTTTGCCCCTATAATATTTTGATTATTTACAATGCCTGAATAATAATAGTAATATTATATAAAATTTTTTAATATTAATATCTTCTGAAGATTTTGCTAGTTGCCCTACTCCGATGATTAGCACAATCATATTTATAACTACTATTAATCTTATTTTATTCGAATTATGTTAGGTATAGCCAGTGCTGGGCAAATTTTGAAAATTCAAGGAAATAGATTGCAATTGAAATTTTAAATTTATTTTTGCATTTATTTCAATTAAATAAAATTGCAAAAATTTTTCATCAATTTAATTTATTTAAATATAAAAGTCATATGCTAGAAGTTTTGTTATAATCAGTACTGGGCAAATTTTAAAATTTTTAAAAATTGCAATTCTAAATTTATTTTTGAAATATTAATAAAAAAATTAAATTGCAATTGCAAATTAAAAAGAAAATTTGCCCAGCACTGGGTATAGCAGATATATTTATCTCTAATTCTTAAATAATAATTATATATTTACGGTAAATTCATATGAAGAATGAAATTTGGATTAATTAAAAAGAAGTTTTTATTCCTATAAAAATAAACTCAATTAAAATCAATAAAACTTCAACTGTCTATTCATCAGCTCATTAAAAAACACATATTTCTCTCTTGAAATAACATTCAACGCATTTAGATCATTAGATTTAATCTCGATATTAAGGATAGACTTATTATTCTGGAAATTATAATCACCCAAGATTACGATATAAATCCAGAAATTGTATACACAAAACGAAGATAATTTAATCTTGAAATTATACCTCTGATTCTCTTCAAAGTTGTTACTAAAATCGTCATTCAAATTAGATTCAGAGGATACAGTTCGTCTGAAGAAATCCTTGTAATGTGTTTCTTTTATCTTCTCCAAAATCTTCTTACTCAATTCCTTAGAGCGAGATTTTGATTTGTACTCGATCATCACAAACCTATCAGAAACAAATTTCAAAAGTTCTTCAGGAGTATAATTAGCGTAGCATTTGAAGGTAAATCCATATTCTAACGTCGTATAGAAAATGTCGAATTTTTTCGTTTCGTAAAGACAGAAATTATCAGGAATACAAAAATCAATTAGTGGAATGTAAAAACTTTCTGTAGTTAAGGTGAATGTATTGCTCAAATCAGTTTGCATGTCGAACGTGCAATCTAAACTGATGTTATTCTTATCGAATAGTATTGAATAAAATTTAACAGAAAATTCACAAAATGAAAATGGCGATAGGAGGTCATATGCGAATTCTTTGCTAGTCGCATATATTGATGAATATTGTGAGACATTCTTTCCATTATTTAGTCTGAGATTTTTAGAAAAATAAATCTGAAATTGTATTCCGTTTAGAACACATGATGTTGTATTAAAGCATTTTAAAAACAACTCAACTTCTCTTGTTTCGATGTTAATCTTGTACATGTAGTAAATATGAACCGGATCGGAAATTCCTGTGACTAAAGTCCATTCTGAGAATTTATAAGTCAGCTCATTATCGATCAATAAATGACAATAGTCATTGTTGAATTCCAGCATCGGGAAGTAATAAAGTTTCTTGAAATAGTCCAGATAGGTTGAAGTGTTTTCGGCATTTTCTGAGTCTAATACGAAATTTGAATTGACGCAGATATTCATCAAGTAGAGATTGTTGTAATTGGAACTTCTGGTTATAGTATTATTCTCAACGTCTTTTGGAATTATCAGATAGAACTCGTTGTTAAGCTTGTCAACAATTTTACTGTCTAGAATTATCTGGGGATCCATTTTATGCTCCAAAAGATAATTCAAGATGTTTTCTGCAAATGAACGGATATTATTGATTACCCCTATTCCGACCTCAGAATCATTTTTAAATTTCAACTTTTCAACAAAATCAATTAAATTCTGAATTATCTTATCTCTCATTAAGTGGTTTACTCTTATTCCTAAGAAGAGACAAGATTTCAATATCTGCTCCACATATTTTTCATTTTTTTTGTCAAATGTGATCTCATTCATCCTGAGGAAGATCACTTCTAGTACTGTATTTATTGCTATTTTGTTGTCTATGTTTAAAAACTGGCTGAGTAGAAGTAGAGATCTGTATTTAGAATTTTCATTAGCAAATGACAGATTGCTCCAAGATTTATTAGAAAATCTTTTAGCGATTTCTACGAGGACTAATTCAAGTCTTGATTTCATGCTATAAAATTCAGGATCTTGATTGTAAAGGAAACAGAAAAACGCGTCATCAAAAAATAGGCAAGTATCTTCAAGTACTAAAAAGTACATCTTGTATGATTCTCCTTCATCGGACCAATCGATAATTTTAAAGCAGACATCAATAATATCAAGGCATATTTTAATCCAATTTATGAATCGTTTAATATAGCCGTTCTTCAGTATGTATATTTTAGTGTAATATAGGGCTTCAATAAGACAAATAAATATATCATGCCTGAATCTAGATTCTTTCTCTTCCAAACTTTCACTTCGAATCAACAAGACAAACCAATCTTGCTTGAACAAGCACAAAATCAAAGATTCTTTTTCAAAGAAATTAGTGTGATCAATATTGATTTTAATAAGTCTAAGAAAAAGGTTAAATAAAGTGTAGATCCTATCAGGCAGATTTCCTATGTACCTGGTCTCAGGAAGTAAACAGAGGGTGATGTCAACCAATTCAACGTAGTCTATATTCTCTATGACTTTCGAAGTTAACTTCATGTTTAAATCTAACCAGCTGTTTTTCTCATAGGTGTCACTAAAGTCAAGAAACTTTGAGAATAATTCTATGATTTCAGTTGAATATAAATGAGGATTGAGATAATCATCCAAAATTTTAAATTCAGTGATAGCCTTATTGAATACCGTAAAATTCTCAACATCAACCAAGCATCTAAAACTAGAAAACAGATAGTTTACATATCTATGTATCGAATTCTCTATTCTCCTGTTCGTGTTGTTCGTGTCTCTATAAAAATTATAAATTTTATAAAGATTTATAGGGAAACAAGTGATTTCCAACAAAAGCTTGTGATCGAAACTTGTAATCAGATCAATTATCTCGTCAATATTAAGCAATAGATATTCAGCAACATTGATTATTATAGAATTAACAAGTTTCTCCTTAGTTGAAATATTCTTAAAGCAAATGAAACTTTGAATGATTTTATCCAAAATTTTGATAAGGTTGAGAAAAGATGCTTCCTCTATTTTTGTGTAGAAAATTAGCTTCGCAAGTTCTAAATAAAACTTTTTCAGGAATTCCTTATGTGAACGATAATCATCAATAGACAATTTATCGAAAACATTTATGAGCATGATTGGAAAATTAGAGAAAAAGAATGAGTTGATGATTAAATTAATGTCGTGTTTCGGGGCTTTAAAAATTTGCTCTAAATTAGAGTAATTGTCTAAAATCTCTTTTTCATTGAATGTTATGTAATTTCTTAATGCACTTAAATTCAAATCTAATTTGTCAAATGATGTTAAATCAGAATTCACTTCTGAATGAAGTGAGCTGAAGAAAGCGCTTGAGAATTCATGATTGAATATTGAAATTAAATAATAGCAGTAGGATTTTACCACAGTGCTAAATCCATTTTGAATTAATTTCTAATTTGTTGAATTTATTTCGTTAAAATTTTACTGTTAGAATAGTTTCTAAGATTTGTATGTTTTCTTCTGTTGATGAATTTGTGTTGATTTTAGATATTATGAAATTAATTAAAGGTTCTAAGTTTATTGTATTGCTCTTCTTTCTGATATTTTCATCTATAGATGAGTCAATTTTCTTGAGATAAAATTCATTCATTTTTGTTTTGATATAATTCTTATTAAATAATTAAAATTGATAAATAAAATGTTAGGAATTTTATTATCAATTCATATTTTGTAATAAAATATATTTTAAATAGTTGGAATGGAGAAAATTTTTTTAAAATTAACAATTTTCCATAATAATAATTATAATAATAATTATTATTAAATTTGTTAAAAGTAAATCAAATAGTTTTAAAATTCTTATTCAAGACTATGTTAGTTCTTAGTGTGTACGATTAAATTTTTTTAATCATAAAAATTATTTGATTTTCTTTAAGGTTAATTTTCAATCGTTTTATGGTCTTTTTATTTTTAAATTTAAAAAAGTCTTTTATACAAAATTTTTATTTTTATTTAAAAAATTATAACAAAATTATCACCCCTTCGTACAGAGAATTTTCTTTTTTATTATATTAATTTTTTAATTTAGAAAACACTTATTTTAAAATTCTTGATTATATTTATATATTAGATTAAGATTGGGTAATATTATAAGAAAAACAAAGAAACAACTGTAATTAATTTATGAATTTAATTTACATTTAAAAATACTTCATCCACCGATAGATGTCGATAATTCCAAGGCAAGTTTAAAATCTAATTTTCAACCTCTCTACGATGACCCAATGTGATTTAATCTTTTAATGAAAAAAAACGAAAAAAATGTTAAAGAAAATATTATGTTATATTTACCAATTAAGAAATCGTAATATATTGTAAAGAAAATTATTCGAATTTATCTGAGAATTTAAGAATGAAAATATGTAAAGTCATTCTATTAAATCATAGATTTTATTTACTAATAGTGAATCTTTTTAATTTTCTGAAGTAAAAAAATCTGAAGAAAGTAATTTAATCAATGCTTACTGTACTAAATTATTACAAAAAAATAAATATTTCTGAAGAATATTTTAAACTTGTCTGATTATAACAAGACATCCTTAACTTAAAAATATTGATACTAAATAAATAATTCGTATGATAGGTTCAATATAATAATAAATTAAATTTTCATAATTTCATAAAAAGGATAAGGCAATTTCATTGCTAAATAGAATTGATTAATCTTTTTGATATTGAAAATTAAAACACTATTAATAAAAATTTTTAATTTTTATACTAGTGATTGACTTAGAGTAGATAATCATGATCTCTTTATTAAAACATAAAAATATATTCAAATATTATATTATATAAAAGGCTTTTGATTAATATTTGAAGTTATGGGTCGGTGAAACTAAATATTAAAATATATTTTTAACATCCATATATATCAATATTTAAATATTTATTTTCTAAAAATAAAAATAAAGCATCTGTAACATTATTTAAATCTAATGATGATTCATTTTATCAAAAAGAGCTCTATTAATCTTTTCAGCACTGTATGCAATAAAAGATTGATATTTTTTCAGCTGAGCATTAAACGCAAATAAAACATAACAAAATATAAGAACGCAAAACATTATTTTCATGATTCCTAAAATGTGATTGATAAATTCCATGTCCTTATAAATTGATTCAATATCTTCTTTCAATTTCGTAGAGAATAAATAGTTCACTTTATCGAAAACATACTCAGACTGTAGATTAATATTGAAGAAATCCCTATTTAGGAAAAGCTTTTTGACAAAATTTTCATTAAACGAATTAGGATCTGAGGAGACATAATCTTTATAAGTATCAGAAATAGTTTGCATAACAGTTTGGAAAGCTAAGTTCACTCCTTTTGAATTAATTCCATTTTTCAAACTCATAAATTCCTCACAGAATTTGTTATTCTCACAAATTTCATTTGCTATAGAAATTTGATTCTCATTGTCTAACGGTAAGTTTAAAATTTCCGAGAATTTGTTTGTAGTAGGCAACACTTTATAATATTTATTCATTTTGTCAATAAAGTCTTGATTTATTTTTAGGTATTTCTCTGAGTTTTTCTCATAATTTTTTATCAATTGATTTTTATTATTTGAAATCACATCAAGTCTTATGAGATTAAAAATTTTAATGATGGTTGGAATTTTAGACAAAATAGTGTCAGATATTCCTGTAGTAACTTGAATTTTATCGAAATAAATGTTGTTGATTGCTAGATTTGTGATCAAGAGTATGATATAAACAAGGAATATCGAAGTTATTAAAATTTTAGCTAACTTTATGATGAAAAGTTGATGATGTTCGGTTTTTTTGAGTACCTTACTTATAGTAATAATCTTCATAGAAACTGGATTACTTATTACGTTGTTTAATTTATTCTTTTTCTTATTGATAGAGTTGAAGTTTTTTGATTTTTGTCTGAAAGGAATTTCACTGCTTATGACTGAGCCCTTATGCAATAAATTTTTAAAATTATTCGCAGATGAATTTAGAGATATAAATTCCTTAGATGTATCTGCATTTAAAATAGATTGGTTTCCATTTTGTGAGTTTATACTAGCATCAAGATTGAATTTTACGTTAGGGCTCCTTAATCCAGAATTCTGATTAGACCTGGCAAGCATTTTATTTGCAAATTGATTGGACATAATTAAACCAGAGACCCAATTTCTAGGCTGATTTCTCAAATTAGTGGAGGCACTTTCGTTATTAGAAACTTTTTTATGACCCGAATTTAAATTATCGTGAAGCGACTTTGAGGAATCATAAATATGATTAGCATCATCCGTGTTTGATTTGTTGATATAATCATCTAAATTATTCGCATAATCCATATCGTTTGAATTTATTTGATTTATCATTAAATTGCCCTCTTCATTCCTGGAGTAGATTATTTTCAAAGGATTTTTTAATGAATTTTCATAGGCTAATATATTATACTTGTTAAAAACCTTCAGTAAGACTTTAAAATTTTTCATTCTTATTCTAATTATTTGGATTTCATTCGGTGATTTAAAAGGAGCCTTCCTATCTTTTTCTGAATTTATGAACATCTTCAAGATTATTTGGAATAATCTTCTATCATTCGTTTCGAGAACATTGAATATTATTATCACTAACAATATCGAAATTAAAACTTCGATAATTTGGGTAATTAAGATGTACAATCTCCACGAATTATTGAAATTATGTATATCTTGTAAATTAAAATCATTTATTTCTTCAATAACGTCTGAAAATATATAGGGTACATTAAGATTAGCGAAATAAATAACTCGTGAATGTTGTGAATTTTGCAGCTGAGTTCTTTTAGTAATGTAACTATCAAACAGTAAATATTCCTTTATATCTTTATGAAGCATCGTTAAATCTTTTTCGAGAGACAAGAGCTTTGAATTAGACACAATAAAATCGGATTCTTCATTAATAGAGGACGATTTTATTCTGTTTTCCCAAGTCAGCATAGTTTCATTAAAATCTACCGGTTTGTTTAAAAAATTCATCAATATCAGTTTTGAGTTAAAATTGTTATAAAGAATTTTGTCATAAAAGGTTTTATAATTCTCTCTGTGCTGGTAAGACCTTAAAGCAATTAATTCAAGAATGTCTTGATTAGTTAGAGTATATCCTGTATACTCCAATTTTGTTAATTCAGCCAGGTTTAGAGTTAAAGTAATTAAACTAGAATGTAAGAACAGAATAGATGAGTACTGTAGTGAATTGTAATAAGAGGCACTAAACAAAGAATAAGAAACCTTCAATGAGTATTCTTTGAAGTAAAATGTTATTGAAGCAAGAATTAAACTAATTATCATAAATAGAAATATTGTAAATCCTATTTTGTTTTGCTTTTGATTTAAATCTGCCTTCAGGCTAGAGGTCAAATTTTTTGATGAATTGTTAATTCTATTCTTATTTGTATTAGAATTATTTAAGGGAAGTTTAACCATTTCTGATGTTGAACTATCGTGTGCCTTTAGATTTTTTATTTCTGAATTAGGTTGCCTATTGGTAAAGTCTGATGTAGGCTGATCTTGCAAAGGCTTAGTTTTTTCTTTTATAGAATTGTGTCTCTTATTAGATACCCTAATATTTTCGTTATTGGTATTGGATTTATTTTTCAAGGGGGTTCTCTCTATTTGAATTATTTTATGATCTCCTGTAGGTAATGTTTGAAAATTATCACGAATTTTTATTACAAAAAATGGTACATCATTCATTACTCTCAATTCAGCTTTAATATCAAAGGATTTGCTATAAATCCCTTTTTGTTGTGTTCCAGCTATTTTGACAGCGCCTATATTTTCTTTCAGTCGTTTTATACACTCAATAATTTTCTCATAGTAAACCTCATCTAAGTGCATATCATAACAACGATTTTTAATTTTTTCGAAATTATTAATTACTTCGTGCTTACCTATGACTGTAAAGAATTGTCTACAATTTTCTGATTGATTGCTTAATTCAAGATTATTTTTATCATATTTGGTAGGATTAACCATATTGGTCGTGGTTTCTTTTAAATTGAAGTTTAAACTTTTCCCGATGACGGTTAACTCTGGATTGGCTTGATCTGTTTTAATACTTGAACTTGCTTTATTTCTTGATTTCTTGCTTTGCTGCAGCATCGTACCATCATCCATGTCAGCACCTTTGTTCTGTAAGGTGGTACTTTTAAAATTGGCAAACGTAGCCCTGCTAGACAGGTTGTTATTAAATTTTAATTTCTTATCAGATTGAGTAGCGTCATGCATCAAGGAATTTAATCCCTCTTGTGCAATAGAATTATTTATATTTAAAAATGTGTTTGTCATATCTTGGTTCTTTTCTTTATTATTAGCACTATTTTCTTTGTATTCTACAATTTGTATATCTATCTTGGGCAGTTTATTTAATCTGTTGATGTCCATAGATTTTGTATTTTCATTTAAAGGATTCACCGTTGATTCATTTAAGAAGTTATTATTACTCTGGTTATTCTTCATGTTCTTTTTCATCAGCTTCTTTTCAACTCTTTTGTCATCATCGTTTTTATTTGAATTCATTAATCCCAAAATTCCGAATTGAATTGCATCATCATTGTTTTTCATATTAAACAAAAAATTAGACATACAGTAAAGGCTCTCTAACTGCTTTTCGTATTTAATCTCAGCAAGTTTATTCAAAGTGGTGATGAATTTCTTATGAATAATTTCATTTAAGTCAAATATTTTTAGAATATTAATTTTCGATTTTTCAATTGAGTCATAATTTAAACAATAATCTTGTTCGAAGTTCTTTGAAACAGCGAAAACTTCGAATTCGTGACTCATTATAAATTGATAAATTCTCTCGTCAGATCTCTGTGGAAATTTCAAGGAGACGATGGCCTGAAGATTTTTTTCTAAATTTGGAAATGTTGCAACTTTCAATTCTACAGGGAGAGTCTCATTCGTGCTTGTAAAGGCGAATGTGGTTTTTTCGAAATACATTTGTTTTCTGATTAAGAAGAAATTAAGCAAAACCTTTTTATGAAGTTCTTTGAATTCCTTTGGGAAAATGGTGTGTAAATCATCACCAAGTAGCTTTGCATGTTCATAACCAAGCACGTCACAAAGTTTGCTGGATATGTAATTAATCTTGAATATGTTGTTTATTTCGATGATGATGTTAAAGGCGCTATTATTGTTTGAAGAAATAAATTTGTTTAATTCTTTCTCGAAGTATTTTTTCAGATTTTTCTTGTGAAGTGCTGAATGATCAGAATCGGCTGTAATCAAATGCTTAATCTTCTCAGGAACCTTTTTGTTGAAGAGCATGAAGAACTCGTGTATTTTGTAAGAGAGCTCTATACTCTTGCATTTGGATTTCGAAAAATCTTTTTTGATTTTTTGCTTGAGTGATTTGTACTGCTCCTTAAACTTGTTACAGGCAACGATTATTTCATTCATATCATCAAACACATATGAGTTTAATTTACTATGATCATTGTTGAATTTGTATGTATTGTCTAATTTATCTTTAAAGTTGACTAATGTTTCGATGTTGTCTGTGAACTGCAAGAAAATTTTATCATAGCTCTTGATTAGTTTGATGCTCTTATAAATCTTTGTGAATTTTGTATATTCCTTGATCCCACGTAGGTTATAATCATAAATTAGGATTAAATTAAGATTAATAGTGTATAACTCAACTAGTTGTAAGTTAGTAAGCTTCTTCATGTTTTTGTTGATGAATGTGTTGATTAAAGCGTAAGAGAAAAGATTCATGTTCTTTAAGGAGCATAAATACTCTGCAAATAGAAGTATAGAGTGCTTGTCTTGACCGATGTTAAATTTAGTAAAAATCATTTCGAGTATGTAAAATAGATCTTCATTTAGATTTTCCTTTTGAAAACTTGTGATTAAATTACATTTGCAAAAATCATAGGCGCATAAAAGTCTGTGATTTAAAATTATGTCGATTATTTCTTGTAAACTTGTAACATCATCATTTTGTATATTTATGATCGTTTCAACCAACCCGTACATGCATTCAACTTCGCTATCTGTAACTTTTCCATCATATGATTTAAAGAGGCATAAATTAGATTTCGTAAGGAAAATCTGTTTAGTGAAAATATAGTAGATAACCATCCAACTTATGGATAAAATAATTTTGCAAGCTAGAATAAAGAAAGAATTTCTCACAGAATCTGCTCGATTTTTGGTAGATACAAGAATTATCTCAATGCTGGAAGAAAAGATTGCATATGATAAGGCTAAATTTATCAAGATTGTAATGGTAGTTCTGAAATTGAATATAGATAGACTTTTAATAAACGCGATTATAATCAGGATGTATATTAAAGCTATTAGAACCGATTTGTAGAAAATCCTTCCCGTTTCAGATATAATGAATATTTCTATGTAATGAATCATCTGCAAATTAGATATGAACATCATAAGAAAGACTTGGTAGTTTGTGTATCTAAACTTCACAGGAAAATTTGAATTGAAGAAAGGTTCGTTTAAAATCTTATAAGAAGTATAAAAGAAAATGTTCATTATTATTATAGTTATTGTATTAAGTATCAAGGCAACGATATTTATGTTCTTTTCAGCTATACTAAAAATCTTGAGATTTTCGTATTTATGTATGATCGCTGATGTGTCAGATTTGAACTGTATTAAAAAGGCTATCGAGCAGAATTCTATTATATAATTACTCGCAACTAACAAAATAACAAATGTGACTTTAAGTATCTTGCTTAAAACCACCCCGTTGTTATTTATAAGGAAATGTTCATCACCTTTTGATAATTTGTTAACTAAGTAGAGAAGATAGGTAGCAATGGCAATGAGGATGAATATTATAATAGAGATCGTTAGATACATACTATAATTGATAGACTTTATAAATATTCCAAAGCATGTTGCGCATCTTAAAATTTCTGAGAAGTAGTAACTGTATTTATTGCTATAGTCGATCAAGAAATCACTAGTTACTATCAAAAGCCCAAGAAGTTTTATCAGAATTACAATCAAGTAGAAATAAAAAGAATTTGGGGAAAAGTACTTGAAAGAAAGGAAGAGCTTAACAAGAATGTTTTTCTTATTGATAACTTTTTGGATCAGAGATGACTTGTTCATTATTATTTTATAATAATTTGTAATATCATTTAATTAAAATAACTATGATCAAATAAGGATTAAAATTAAAGAATACATTATTATTATTAAAGTAAAATAAATTTCTTCATCTTAATTGTCTAGACTTAACCGGCACTAATTGGCGGCAAAATACTTATTTCATCTCCTTCGTTCAGTTCTATTTCTAATTCCATGTCATCATTTATGTATTCATCGTTTATTGCTAATAAGCATGATTTTAAAAGTTTGTCTAATTCTGATTTGAATTGTTTATTTTCTTCTTTTACTATTTCAAATAAGTCACGGATTTTAATTCGTAACTTTAATTGAGTATTGAGAAAAGATGTTCTTTCACTAATGAAGATCTGGAATTTCTTTTCATTAGGAAGATCATTTTTTAATATGATTTCTTGTGATTGCTTTTGAATTATTTCTTTCAATTTAGCGAAATACAAAAATTTCATCTTAAAGGTCATAGTATTTATAAAATAAAAATATTTAATTAGAAGATGTGATATATAATAACATATTACATTTGTCACAATACTTTAAACAAAATTTTAATGAAAATTATTTAAACTAATAAATAATCTTGTATAAAAATATATAATAAATAAATTAAGGTTGGGAACATTGCGAATTATACTTCATATGTAGAGAAATATATGTCTTTCAAGTTCTCTTTTTCCTCCTTGGGAATCATAATACCTTCAGTGGGTAAAATCTGATTAGCCTAAAAGTTTAAATAAGATGACTATTACATTTTCTAATTTAGTATTTAAATTCTTGTCGATTATGTTCTGATAAACTCTAGGAAGGTACTTTCTTTTCTTACCTAGGAAATCTTTTCCATTTGAGGATATAATTGACAAAGATTCATTGTTTTTATTCACATTTTCAAAATTTTCGTAATTTTCTTCCTTCAGACAAGATGAATATGGAGCTGATTCATTAAAATTAAACTGGGAAACGTTTTGATTTTTTTTATTGAATGAGTAGTTATTTGAGGAATTATCCTTTTTACTTTTACTAAGGGACTTATGATCAAAATTTCTTAAATTAGCGGGGACACTAGGGGAATTGACGAAGTTTAGTTCCTCCTTTCGATAGGATTTTTTTTTGGGAGTCTCTTTGAAGGTATTCGCAGCGTTCAAGGTGTTCTGTGAATTTACTAAATGGATAAATAACTTTATAATATATATACCTGGCGCTGTGAGAGATAATTTAACAAGTTTGTCGAGATAGCCTATTTGTTTATTTGCAAGATCCAGTTCGTTCTGTAGCTCTGTTATCTTATTAAAAGATTCATCAAGTAATTTCTGATATTCAGATATCTGTGTCAGTTCGATTTTTTCAAGATTATTTTTATAGTCAATTATCTGAGATTCTAACTGCAGAATGTACCTAGCTTGTTCTGAAATTTTATTTTCTAGTTCAGCAGTGTTAACAGAATTATTGACAACGGTATCCTTAGAGGCTTGATAATTAGAGACTGTCTTTTTATCTTTAGTACCGCTTTTTTCATCTTTAAGTTTATTTAGTTGATTCACCTCGCCCTTCATTTTGTTCAATTTATCTTTCAGTGTATTCATCTCATTTTTATAGGATTCTATGTCATTTTTTAATTTTCCATTTTCATTTGCCAGCAAATCATTCGTTTTTCTCATTATTTCATGTTGAGTTTTAAAAGACAAATTTTCACTTTTTAAGTTGTCTATTTGCACTTTTTGATTTAAATTTTCCATTTTTAGTTTTTCGTTGACATTTCTTAGTTCGTTCAAATTTTGATTATCGCCTTCGTTTTTTTTAAGCAGCTTCTCATAATTTTCCTTTATTTCTCTATACTTCTCCTCAAGTTCTCTATAATGATTGTCTCCCTTCATGCTCTCGTTCAGTCTATTAATTTCGGTATTTAATTTAACAATTTCTTCTTTGTAGAAAGTATTGTTGGCATCAAGGTTTCTAACAGTTTGATTTAGATTTTTCAATTCGTTTTCCTTATTGACAAAATCTTCCTTTGTTCTGTCGTAATTCATTTTTAGATTAATAAAATTTTCTTCTGCTTCTTTTATGATTTTCTCGCAGTTTTCAATAGCCATTGAATAGTTATAATTCATTGACTTTATTTGATTGTCTTTGCTTTGAACTGTTTCTAAGAAATTTTTTCTTATTTCGTACATATTTTTCCTTAGTTCGTCATTTTCTTTAAGTAACTGAAGGCTGTTGTCATTACTGCTGTTGTTTAGGAAATCATCCATGTTACTGTTCATATAGTCGAATTGGTTTGTTGGGTTACCTGGCATATTCCCGTAGAAGTGAGGGAAGGAACTATAATTGTTGACATTGTGATTAGTGCTTTTGTAATTGGAGTTAAGTATGTTATTAAAATTGCTTGGGTTGTTCTTCTTTGAATTTGTATTGAGTATGTAATTGTTCATTGAACTGTTATTTACATTTGAAGCGTTTCCAGCTGTATACATGCTCTGTGCGAAGTTTGTGGTTTTCATGTCGGTCATGCAACGACGATAAATCGAGGAGGATGTTATATCAGGCTCATTAAAAGTGTTAAGATTAGTGCTTATATTCAATGAGTTATCTCGATTGTAAATCTTTCTTGCGCTATCAGTCATTTTCTTACCGCTTGACATCATGCTGTTACTTCTGTAATTGTGCTTGGAAGCAGACATTAAATGATGAGGGTTAATACTTTGATTGTGAATAGGTTGATTGGTATTGAGATTTGCAAAAAGAGAATTTGAGTTTGTCGACATGATTTCGTTGCTTACACTGTTTACATCTGTTTCTCCGATTTCTTCATTCGACATCAAAATTCTTTTAAGCAGAGTAACTTCTTTCTCAAGAACTGAGATTAGCTCATTATGATTATTTGAGTTAGTTCCTGTATTTAGGGTATTAGTGCTGGAATTTCCGTTTTGATTGTTGATATTATTTGGTTTGTCATTAGAACTTTTAGCAGAATTTTCTGTGATAAGATCTTCCAGTTGCTTAATTTTAGATTTTAGTTGATTGTTCTCTAATAGAATTTTACTCTTTTCATCTAGAAACTCGTTAACTTTTATGGACATTTTGATAGACTTTGCCTTGGTTCCGAAATGCAAGGTATTCAAAGTTTCTGAATAATTAGGTATTCCCTCTGTAATAGTACATATGATCATAGTTTTAGAATTTCCTGATAATGCAGGTTGCAATAGTCGAGTCAGTTTTGAGTCTCTATAATTGACGAATGATTTAGGGTTCGATGACAATTTCTGAATGACATTACTTAAAGCGAGAAGAGATTTATTTATATTTGATCCTTCTTTCATTCTGATTCCATCAGTTTTAGCTTTAGATACATTTTCGCTACCTGCTAAGTCGATAAGGTTAAGTTGAGATACGAGAGTTTTTTGTTTGTTATCAACGGTTCTTGTAATTTCAAGAAACAATCTAAAAATTGAATGTGAACGCGAAGATTTCTCATTCAATTTCGTTTCGGCAATCACTCTAACAGCCTCTCCTTGTTTTAACAACTGCATGGCTTTTTCGTAGCTTCCAGTGATAGGAACTTCAGTAAGATTATTAACGAATACTCCTCTCTGCAAGGATTCTCTGATTTCTAAATTTTTCTTTGAGGCATCCAAAAGATCGTTTACTGTCTCATTATAGATCTCAAGATAACTTGCTTTGAGGGTTATCTTAACGGTATTATTCGATTCCTTCTCTTCCTGATTCAATTTTCCAATTATGGTCTTGATTGCTAATGGAATTATTCCGTTAAGGTTGGTATTTGTCCCTTTCATGGTGTAGGTTTTACCAGTTGAAGTCTGTCCGTAGGCAAAAATTGAGACATTTATTCCTTTTAGAAAGCTATCTATCTTGTCATGTACAATTGATTCAAATAAATCTTCGTTGGTTTTGTCTGTTTCGATTATTTTATCTAAAAGGATTGAGGTTATTAATAATCTTTCTTACCGAATGTAAAATATTCTTTTGATTTTAGACTCATTATGGTATTTTTCTCTAATTTCCATAAGTGGTCATCATCCCTTGAGTGGGGCCTTGGTCTTACTCTTACACAAACAGCTATGTTTTCCATTCGTTATTTTATTTGAATTTAAATTATATTCGATTGCTTGTATTTAATGTTTTTCTTAAAGAAAAATAATTAATTAAATAATTTATTTAATAGGATAATTCAAATTCAATAATAATCATCTATGCATTGATAATATATTTATTAATTAGTTATATTTATAAAATAATAACTAATAAGTTGATGAAGAAGCAAAAGGAAAATACAAGTCAAGTGAGGAATTCAGCTGTTAACCAAACTACTAAAAAACAGGGGCGTCCGCTAAAAGAAGTAGTCCCTTCAAATAACACAAAATATCTCAGAGAAAATGTTCCTATCAATATTCCGAATACGAAAATAAGCGAAGGACGTGATTACTATCCCTATGCACAGCCATTTGAAATTTTTCCTGAATGGAATGAAGAAGAAGCGCAGGCACTTAGTAGGGAATGTATTAGTAATCAGCTATTAAACCAAAACTCAAATATCCTTTTGAGTAATACGTCAATAACAGATGTTTTAGAATATAGTGATTCATACCACAGCGAAATCGAAAAGAATTTACCGCATAGCTTGCTACATTATTGCAATTACAATGTCAGATGGCTCCGACCTAGGGAGTACGTCAAAAACTTTTTATTGGACAAAGAAATCAAAATGTCCTATCCGAAAAAAAATTATGTTAGGATGCGTGTTGACATCAAAGATACATACGACATTTTTAAACGAGCATTAGCCTCAGAAAATGAAGATTATGAATTAAATATTGATACCTTATTAGCCGATGATGAAGAATCGCGAAAAAAGAATATATATAAAGAGTTTTACAGGATTATAGATCGCCCCTTGGAATTAAGAGTTGTTGACTCTAAAGATAGACAAGAAACTGATGAAGAATATAAAAACCGTAGAGACCTTGAGATTTTAGAGAGGAATAGACAGGAAGCAATGATTAAGTCTTCTAAGAAAGTAAAACTTGTAGACTCAAAAAAAACAGCGATAACTGGCCATAAAGTAATTAACGAAAAGAATCTGGCAAACAATAATCCACAATTGCAATCTATTATTGGATATAATGAAGAAAGACTTACTATAAAAGTTGCTTGTCCATCAAACATAACTATTTCTGAAAGTTTTCGAGATCCTATAAAGGTGATGTCTAATTCCAATATTCCTACGAAAATGATGTTTTATAATTTTGGAAAATGGGTAGGTTCAATATTACAAACCATATTGGATTTAAATATCTACGATGCTTACACTAATAAACCCATATGGTACAATATTTACCCACAAAAAGATAATATACCAATTTACAATCCGAGTGGGAAGTATATGATAAAGCTATATCTAATGGGTAAACCCAGGAAAATAGAAATCGACGATAGAATTCCTTGTAATCAAGATGATGAATATATTCTTCCTATGAGTGCAAGTATTGAAGAATTATGGCCAGCTCTTTTCACAAAAGCCTTGATCAAATTGAACATGTATAAAATGAAGTACCCGAATTATGTCACTGACGAAATCGGGGACTGCTCAATAATATATAATTTGACTGGTTATATCGGTCAAACTGTTGACCTTGAAAATCAAGCAGAGGAAGATATAAAATTTCTTAAATCTTTGCAAGAAATGTTGTCAGATGAAATTTATTGTGAAAAGAAAAAGTTTTTAATCAGTTACAAAAAATCTTCACCCCCTAAAGAAGAAGAAAACGGAAATGATGAAAGATTATCATGCGGAGAAGAAGGTGACCAAAACAAGCTTCTAATTAAAAGATCAATCAAAGCAGGTTCGAATAAGGCTGATAGAAGAAAAAGTGTGAGACAACTAACAAATATTCTATTCGATGAAAAATTTGATAGATCTTCTCAGAGAAGATTATCCTACAACAACGTGTTTCTTAAAAATATGTTTCATGTTGGTGTACAAAGTTCAAACAGAAGAGCATCAGCATTGAACGTCTACAATTCAAACATATTCAATAAAGCCGGAAATAAAGACCAAGACGAGCCTACTTTGCTTAATCTTCCAAGTTTACAAGATTTTCAGCCTTTAACAACCGGAAATAGCAATCTATATTTTGATTTTGCTTATTCTATAAGTGACTTTTTCGATAACGAAAATTTCAATATGAATAGACTAAATCAACTAGACTTCTCAGATTTAAAACAACAGCTGAAAGATTTTCAGGTTTCGATTGTTTACAAACAACTTAACAAAGAAGATAAGAAAAAATATATTACATCTTTGATTGAACTAAAAAACAAACAAAAAGAGGAAAAAATAAAACGTTTGGAAGATTTAAAAAAAGAAGGTAAGAAATTTAATTTAGTAAAGATAATGAATGAATCTCTTGGAAATAACACATTAAACTTTTATATTCCTTATACCCAAGAGGAGATTTTGATGGTAAAGAAATGTTTATTGAACAATTGGGACTTCCCACCACCATCATATTTTGATGATAAATATAAAGGAGTTTACCGACCAAATATAATAAAGGAAAATAATCACAAGAAATCTATCGATAATAAAAATACTGAAAATAATCTTTTTACCTTACCAAATTCCTCTTCTCCTGGGAATAAAACAACGAGCAAATTTTTAAATAGAGAATATCTCCCAAAGACCAAAGAAAATATTATTGATCATAATCACGTCACACGATCTACCAAGGATAGAAAGAATCTTTCTGATTCAATGTTTGGAATAAGTGAAGAGCATTCTACCGAACAGAAAAATCAAGGAGGTAATGGACAATTTTACTGGAATAAAGAATCCTATATGCAGTTGATCGATCATAATATTGAACAATTTGATTATGAGAAGGATCCTGTTATCAGACAAAACGGGGGTGTTTGGATTTATTACCCAGAATTTAAATCATACTTCAATAGGTTTATAATACTCCATAACCCTAATAAAATTTACAAAGGACAAATCATTAGTGAAAATCCTTGGAATGATTGGCAAAATGATTTATTCGAGCCTAATGAAGAGAATGAAGTATTTGTTCTAAATAAAAATGAACACTATAACATATTCGATAATGATTCGTCTATGCTTATTTTATTTCAACCTAATTCTGAAAAAACTTTTAATCACTATGAAAAAATAAAATCTTACGTTTGTTTTGATATTATAGATAGTGATCAAAATGTTATCCATAATGAACTTATAATGAAATCCTTTTTTTGTACTTTTCATAGCACAAGTTTAAAAACTAACAAAGATTATTTTATAATAACAAAAGGGGCGAGTGTACCCTTTGGATATTTCTTGCAAATATTTGCGGAATCTCATTCAGTATCTAGAATGAGCCATAATACTTATTTAAAAAAGAAACACGGATTTCAATCATTTTTTAGTAAAATAGATCATCCTACATTAGACAAGAATAAATTGTACATACTGTTTAGATTTAGTGTTAAGACTCCTAATAATTTTAAAGACCTTTTAAGTGTAAAATTTTACATTAAGTATCCTGATAAATATTCAAAGAGATATTTCAAGTTGGTATGCTACGAAAACACGATGACAAATAAGAAAGTCTTTAATTTCAACGAGATGATAAAGCTTAAACAAGATGGGAATATATATTATGTAAAATCCTTTTTATGTATATATTATAATTTTCTATTTAGTTTGTTCTTAGCGTTAATCCAGCATTTATTCTAGGAGAAAATTCTCTTGAATTTGAATGTTTATACGACAATAAAGATGTTAAGATTGAGCAATACGATCACATTGAAGGATATGAAATTTGTGATAAATTTACTCCTAATAAACAAAATATTCTCTTCAAAGAATTTGTTTATGTAAGATTATGAAATAATTTATAATTACTTAATTTATAGTCTCCCGACATAGTTCACACCTCTTTCGAAATCAAAATACACGAGTCTAAAATAATCCCACAGGTGCAGCAGGAACTATCTTTGCCAGTAGTAAACCCCAATAGGCTGAATTCATCACGAGATCAAAGAAGGAAATCTGTTGTGTACAATCAGAATACAGAGATAAGGCCTATTTATAAATCAATGCAAGATAAAATAAGGTTAAAAGTTGTTTTATACAAACTACAAAGCTTAAATACTATAACTCCTAATTTTGATCTACCTAAACAATTCATTTGTCAATGGGATTTTTATAACGAAGCAGTAATTCACCATTTAACACTCGAAGGAGTTCCTTTTATCGAAAAACCTCCCGAAAATAAAAAAGTTGTTCACAAGGAAATCGTACTCAATTTAGCAAATAGCAACGCAACTAGAAACAATAGCGTTTCTCAACATATGAATCCAATGCCATATTTGCTTGTATGTTACATAGATCCGACTGAAATGCCAGAATATATGAAGGATCTATCAGGAAATCAAATGAAGTTGAAAAATATCGATGTTCACTGGACAATAGGAGTATTTAGCACTGATACCTTAGGATTTGTGAAGGACACAACGAAGGAAGACTCTGAGAAGATTTTGAAAGAATCTTGGGAGAATCAAGAACAAGGAAGGTGCGAAAAAAGCAGGAAATCAAGAAAGAGATTCCTGATTCAAACTAAAAAGGAAAAGGGCTCAGTTTTAAGCCAGGAAGAACAGAATTTACTAAACGAAGTGAGAGAAAGAAAAATTTCTACCGCGCCACCTATCGAAGAAACTAAAGTGCCTATTATTAATAATTTAAAGAATAAAAATAACAAAACTGCCACAAACAAAAAGATAGAAATTCTCAAACAAAAGAATAATTTACCAACTCCATTCCCCTCGAGTCTTCAGTCACCAATTGTAGTAGAAGAGGTAAAAAAAGTTGAGCCTGTGAAGACCCTGCCAATTCCAGATAAGCACGTCTCAGAATATATTAGGAATTTTTTATTTTACTCATATAATGAAAGGACGCTAGTTTTCGACAACAAACTCAACCAAAAGAATAGTAAATATTAAATTATATAAAACTAATTAGAATTAATAGTAGATATAAAATTAAAAGAGGAAAAAGCTAACAAAATTCTAAAAGAAAATGAGGAATACGAAAAGTACAGACAATCTGAAATTAGTAACTACAATAGCAACAAAACAGAATCTACCGATATCATAAAATCTTTTTACAGATCTTCTTATTCATTTAGGAAGGAAAATAAAGAAGACACTACACCCTTGATTAGAGCAAGAGACCATCTAAAAAACGAGTTCCATAATAAATATGAAATAGAAAAAGCTATTAGAGAACTAATCACAAACTCGGCAGCTCATTTTGAATTTAATCATGCAATGACACTTTTTAAGGAATATCCTACGCACATAAATTACAATGAAGATTTGATAAGCCAACTTCATCAATTTATTTCTCTTAAAAAAGAAGAATTACTAAGAGCTGAGATCAAGCGGTTTTCTGTGAAAGATAAAAATAATATAATAAAACATTTGGAAGACATAGAAAATAACAAATTGAAGATAAACTCCGATGTTTTGCATAAATTGAAAGAATTAATCAAATAATATAAATAATAAAAATTTTTTATTGAAATATCATTTTGTTTATTTTAGAAATAAAATTTATAGTAAATATATGATTATAATATTCTTATTTGAAGCTTTAAATAAAATACCCTATAATTATATATATACTAACATATGTTCTCTAATTGCTTCTAAATATTATTCGTGGTATAAATTGATTTTAAAATAGGTTTAAATTTTGAAAGCTTTCACGAGTGATTATAATTCTTTAAATATTATTTAAAAGTTTCCTTATATTGAATATAAATAAATATTTAAATTTCTTACTTAAAATATTAATTTCATAATTTTTAATTTCATTTTTCACTATGATTGAATAATTTAATTATAAATAAAAAAACTATGAGAAGAATTTTAATCGGAGGCAATTGGAAATCCAACGGAGACCTTAATTTTATCAAAAATCACATGAAATCAGTAATAAATACTCTAAAATTCGATACTAATAAATGCGAGGTTGTTATTTCTCCAACAACTCTACATTTAGAATTGGTAAGATCGCTACAAGATAAAGAATCTCAAGTACAAATCTCATCTCAAAATGTATCAGCTTTTCCTGAAGGAGCCTACACAGGAGAAGTCACCGCCAGACAACTAAAAGATTACGGATTCAACTGGACTTTGATCGGTCACTCAGAACGTAGACAATACTTCGGGGATACAAATGAAGTCGTGGGAAAGAAGACAAAAATTTCCTTAGAAAATGGTCTTTCAGTTATTGCCTGCATCGGAGAAAGATTGGAAGAAAGAGAAAGCAACAAGACTATGGAGGTTTGCTTATCACAGTTGGAAGCCATAGCTAATGCTACTTCAGACTGGAAACGAGTTGTGATTGCTTATGAACCTGTTTGGGCTATTGGAACAGGCAAAACCGCAAGCAATGAACAGGCACAAGAAGTCCATGGACAGCTTAGACACTGGCTAAGCAAATCCGTCTCAAAAGAAGTCGCTGATTCTGTAAGAATCCTTTATGGAGGATCTGTCACTGAACAGAACGCAAATGCTCTTATCAATCAACCAGATATTGATGGATTCCTTGTTGGAGGAGCTAGTCTAAAAGCAGGATTTAAAACTATTGTTGACGCTTACAAGAACAAAAAACTTTAAGAAATGCGAATTAATCTAAAAACTTTAATTTTAATGAGTTAAAGATATTATACTGAAAATTAATATTTTAATTAAAATGATGTTATAAATAATTTAAATGATATATTTTACATGATTTTATATTTATGAGGATATTTAGCAAGGATGAATTTGAACTGGAATAATTTTCATGAATATCATTTAATTTTTATCTTGTGATAATATTTCTATGTTAACTTCTCTATAAAAATTTTTACATAAAAAGGAAAATTAATTGATTAAAATTTTATTCAATTAAAATTTTAAAAATTAATGCAAAATTCCAATAATTCCAATTTAGAAGTGACAGCCTCTTCTTTATTAGAAGATTTAAAAAGTTCCGAAACAAAAATAAAAATCAACGCGATAAAAAGTTTAAAAGTGATTGCTTTCGCGTTAGGAAAAGAAAGAACAAGAAATGAGCTCTTACCATTTCTAACAGGTATAAAAACTTCTTACATAATTATCATTTAAAAAATTAGATTCTATAGATGAAGAAGAGGATGAAGTTTTAATCGAATTAGCTAAGATCCTTTCTTCATTCTTAGAATGCATCGGTGGGAAATCATACGCATCAAAGATTTTAAAAATTTTGGAAATTCTTCTAGTAGTAGATGAGCAATCAGTAAGGAATGAAGCCTTGAACTCATACAAGCTTATTCTTTTACAAATAAACCCAACAGACTTAGAAAATGACATAATTGATTTAATACAGAGATTACTATCGAAGGAATATGTAACACATAAAATTCCTGCAATTTATTTGTTTCCAGTGATCTATCCTTACTTAAGTCAATCTAACAAATCTATTGTAGTAAAGTATAAATAAATTTAAGAATACTTTTTAGCAACCTTTTGAAATTTTCTAAAGAAGACTCACCTGCTATTAAAAAAGAAATAGCATCCATCTTGAAGGATCTAGCAGTATACTTAGAAAAAGAAATATTTTGTAGCATATTTATTACGTTCCTTAAAGATTCAAATGACTCGATAAAAATTCATCTAATTGATTCAATTATTTCTTTAAAATTTCACAAACAAATAGACACCTTTCAAGATTTCATTTCAGATTGTATAATGTCCCTATCTATTGATGAAAGCTGGCGTGTTAGATTTTCTGTTGCTGATAAAATCCAAGAGCTCTTAGCTTTGCCTAACATAACTCAGAAGCTGAAGACAAGCTTCATAGACATCTTTGCTAAACTATTTGAAGACAGTGAGAGTGAAATAAGGAATACCTGTTGTCTTAAGCTCGAATTAATTGCTGAAAGAATAGGCAAGGAAGAAATAATGGATAGGATCCTTATCCAGTTGAAGAAATCAGAAAAAGACAGTGTATCATATGTAAGAGGATCTCTTGCTGAGACTATTTTGAAAGTGTGCCCTTACATAGGCAAATCCAAAACAAATGACTTTATATTTCCTGTATTTCTGAATTTAATAAAAGACGAGAATCACAATATAAGAATGGCACTTATAGGAAACCTTGAAAAATTGAATGAAGTGATTGCTATAGACATATTCGTTCAGAGTTTAATTCCTTCTCTGAACGAGATAATTGCGAATAAATCTTGGAGAATCAGAAATCAAGTCCTTGAAATAATTCCAGCTATAGCATTGATTGTTGTAATATAATTTCTAAAATCTCTTTAGAATAAAAAATCGTTTTATGATAGTATCCTTCCTATTATTCTTAAAAGCCTGAATGACAGTGTTTATGCAATAAGGGAAGCCGCATGTAAATTGATTAAAAAAATTTTATTCACATTAAATGACATTGAGGAATTCGAGAAGAGATTATTAGAGAAATTAAACGAAATGAAATCAAGTAGTAATTATTTAATAAGAAATACAATACTTATACTTTCTAAGGTAAATGTTGTATTAATTTTATATTTTAGGAATTTGCTGGTGATAACGTAGACACTGAATTTTTAGAAAAGAAATTAACTCCTATTATTTTAAAACTTTGTAAAGATAAAGTTTCGAATGTTAGAATGAATACTGCTATCGTTCTTCAAAAAATGGCAAAGGTGATAAAATCCAAAGAAATTTCAAAGGAGATTCAAACAACTTTGGAAGAATTAAAAAAAGATCAAGATGTTGATGTAGTTAACATTATTTCTGACGGGCAAATTTCATAAATGTTCTAATAGTGATAAATTTTAAGAATAATTAATTAGAATATGAGTTAAAATTAGCTTCTAAATTAATTTTATAAATGTATCAATGTTTTGTCAATTTTAATTATTCCTTTTTGGTTTATCCCTTTTTTTACCTTCTTTTTTGTTCATGTTTCTAATAGTAAAAAGTCCATAAATGACAGCACTAAATATTGCAACGATGAAAAATATGCCGATTATATGTTTGGTGAATTTATCTAACTTAGTAAAATTAAATCCAAAAAGAGTAAAGTCAACTTTATTTTCGTTAGTTGCATAAAAATCTTCGTCAGGTTTTCTGTTTTCCTTTTCAACATCGTCTTTGGAATTTAAATCCTAAATAGAGCAAATATATCGATTAAATTCTAAAATACCTCAGAGCTGATTTCTTTCATAGCAGTTTCTAGACTCATCATTTCCATTTGGAATGTTTCATCTTCAGGATTGCTAAGAAGGTGTTCCCACTTTTCGACTTCTAATAAATCTTTGAATTCCTTATTTGTCGAGGGGATATCGCTATATTCTTTATACTCCTTAAGAATCTAAAAATAAAAATATAAATAATGTTATTCGTCTTACATCATCTGCTTGATACAGAGTAATCTTATTATAGCAATTCAATAAAAATATTGTCATAATTTTATTTGATGCCTCTTGTTTATCTTCTCCTAAAGTTGATATGAGATTTTGGAAATTTTCCTAAAAATTTCTAAGATAATTTTCTTACAGTGTCTTGTACGACTCTTGCCCGTGTAACATTTTCACAAGCTTTTAATTTATTTTTTTTCTCGCTTTGTTGACAATAGGAGATTTCGAATAACACGCTTAGGAAGGATACGATGAACATAATAAATTTCGGCATGCTTAATATAAATATAAGATGAATAAATATTTAAATTATAAATGAATGTTAATAAAACTATTCAAATAAATTACAGAAGATTTCTTAAACTTGCTGGAAAAATCCAGCAATACAATTTCAAATCCTACGCGTTCAGAAAAATAAAACACGATTTTAGAAACGTCGACTTGAAAAAAGTTGGAGAAAATCATCTTAGGGAAACATATGATCAATTACAAAGAATTGTGGTAGTTCAGAATTTGTATAGTCAGCATGAAGATATTAAAGAAAGAAAATATTCTGAACATTAGAATAATTGTTTTATGATTAAGAAGTTAAATATACATTAGAATAGTTAGGAATGGAGATTTTCTTATTTTAATTAATATTTTAAATAAATTTATAAATTGAACAATTAAATTAATTAATAGTTATACAATTTGAAATTAAGATGTGTTGTTTCATTAAATAAAAAACTTTAGGGCAATTATTTCTTCTATTTCTATTTGATACATTAAATAAATATTTTATCTAACATATTAATAAGAATTTTTCAAAATATAAATTTTCTCAGCAAACATAATCAAAAATGAGATTTTCTCTAATTTCTATTAGATGATTCAAATAGTTTTTAAGGACATTATCTTCCAAATTCAGATCATGGCTGATCTCACAGTCTATCCAAAATCCCAATTTACAAGTATTCGGAGCTCCAAGTTCTTCAATATAATAACCGCTCGATTTTATAAAACCTCTCTCGGTATTTTCTATTATTTTAGAGAATATGGCAATCTCATTTGGAATTGAATGTGAAGATATAATTTGAATTTTTCTTTCTTTTAAATTAATCTAATCTTTTAAAAATATTATTACAACTCTGTTATCATTGAATATTACAAAATCTCTTATTTTGGAGAATAATTTAAAATCAAAAAGTTGATATTCGATTTGAATTTTTTCATTTGAAAACAGTACTACGGAGTCTTTTAGATATTTGTTAATTTAAATTTATTTTCAATTTTCTTCAAATAGGTAAGGACTATATCCACGCTAAAATCAATTTTGATTTTTGCTTTGTAAATTTTTCGGTTATTTGGTTTCATATGGTATTGCTTAATAAAAAGAATATTGCTGTTATCTGTTGATGTTTTGTTATCGTTGAATGAGATATAATCTAATAATTAAAATAAAAATCTTATTTACTCTTCTGGGTTAAAATATCAATTAGAAGTTCGTCGGTTAGCAGATGCTGCTTGAGGTCGGAATTGATTATATGAATTATTCGTTCACTTTCTTCTTTGAACTTTTGAAATGATTCTGAATTTATTTTTAAGTAGTTTGTTTGTGAAACATAGCAAGGAACAAGTGCCATTGCACGAAATTCTGAATTTATATTTCTTTCTGAAATTTTTGAAACTGATGGAACTTCCTGAATTTTCGACTCATCTAAGCTTATCAACTGTGGAGAATCTCTTTCTTTAATAGAGCCCCCTTTTTGTATTTGTTCGTAATTTGAAAAATTATTTTCAATATTTAATTCAGTCTTATAACTATACTCTTGAGTAGTTTCGATAGTTTTCTCAACAATAATTGTATTTTTATTTATTTCAGAAGAAGCTTTTTCTTCATTTTCTAAATTAGATTTTTTGCAATTTAGATTTATCGAGTTATTTTTTAATAATTTAATGATTTCTTGATATTCTGAAGGAGAATTGATTCCATTTGGTATCATGAAATTACAAACATTCCCTAGTTCGTGTATTATAAATTTTCTAAATCGACTCAACGTTTTAGAGACACTTTCCACATAGAATACTGGATATTCCCGATCTATGATAGAAAACATGGTGACTTTTGTTTTTGTGAATTTATCGTTTGATTTTAGTTGAAAAATATTCAGCTCCTTTTGTTTTTCTTCTTGATGTAATGATTGTATTACGTAAATCATATTCTCGTTTACATTGTGATAAGATTTAAACTCAACCTTTGAAAATTCGAAATCTCTTTTTCCTTTCTGAAATCGTAAGGAAAAACCCTCATTTTTATTATATTCGACCTTGAGAAGATTTTTATTCCATTTTGTAAGATAATTTGTGTTCGTTATAAGATTATGGATGTTAATTATATCGAAATTTAAATTAAATTCAGACATCACGTATAAATTATTGGGATTCATTGTTTCTTTTGATGTTGAAATATAAATTTTATTATTCAGAGTGCTTGAAAAGAAATTCGATTTAAGGAAATAAAATATAAACAAAGAAAATAAAACATTAGGAAATTTATTCTTATATAGATTTAATATTGTAAGTAGAATTATCGCGATAAATAAAATTTTCTGAATAATAGAATGAAATTTTAAATTTTTTGTTATTTGAGTTTTAAAGAATTTTTCGAAATCTTCTAAACAAGAATTTTCGTTAGAGTAATTATGGAACATGTCTTCATTCAATTTATGGGCTAACCCTTCGATGTTGTTAGTTGCTATGATGATATCTTTCTTATTTTTGTAAAATTTATATTCTGATTTAAAAATCTCATCAAACTTCTTTGATTCAATTTGAAAGTCTTTTAGATTAGTTACTAAATTATAAAAACTATTCTTTTGATTTGATTGATTTAAGTTTTTGTTATACTGCCTATAAACTCTTGATGACTTTAATTTATTGACTTCTATGTCAGAAATATTCGAGTTTCTTATATTAATATGACTTTTTTCTTCTTTAGAAATTTTCACTATTATCTCTTGCTTATTATTTTTTATATTTTTTTGTTTAATTATTGCTTTTTCTAGGGATATTTTAAAAAGGTTCAAATATTTTTGATCTTTATGTTTAAATATTTTGTCGCTGAAAGATTTGGAGATACTACTTGCTATGATTTTAAAGCGCTTTTTATCTTCTTGGTATTTTTCAGATAATGCAATATCTATTAAGTTAAGGGAGTAAAAAAAATTTGGACGATCATCTGATTTACGATACTTAAGAAGTCCATCCTCTGTTAAAACTAAATTTTCTGAGTAGTTGTTTTCGCCTATATTTTTCATCCTAAGGATGAATTTGTTTGAGTTTATTTCTGTATTAGTAGATTGATTCATTTTGATTTTTAAATAAATGAAATTAATTATCAAAAATAAAGAAAAATTTATTACAAAATTTCTAACTTTTATTAAAGCTTTATTTTTATTTTAAAATAGAATAAGAAATTTTCGCACTTACTTATTATATTACTAAAGAAATTTGGTGGATCAAATAATATTATATTTTATTATATAAACTTATTGAAGTAATTATATATTTTTAATAATATATTAATTAAAATAAATTCTTTTAATATATAGAAAGTATAATTTAACTGAAAACCTATTACATCTTCTTAGTTAAAAAACTTTCTAGCTTATAACAATCCTTCAAATGGGTTTGGTTAAGATCAACATAATTCGACCATATTCTTCCTAGGAATGGTTTCGCATGTTCTAGAATAAAGTCGCTGTCCAGATCTTCAGGCCATCTATTTCCTGCATTACGATTATGGAGGCTCCACATGAATGCTGAGTATACCCCACCTGCTACTTGAATAACAGTAGGTCCAAATTTATTTTCAAGCAATAAACTGGCGTCGTATTCATCCATAAGAGATCCACTCCACCATCCTCTATTATTATTGAAAATCATCATTGCTCCAACCTTGTTATAACCCATTATGTTATATTTTGAAGGGTGTATGACTTCCATTTCAGGGCGGCAGTTTTCTAGTTTCATGTCTTTAGGTAAATTTTTCATAAATTCTTCCGCATATCTATTGTATCTGTAAACAAAGTATTGACTCGGTGAATAACCAGATTCTTTATCAGTAAAGAATTTTGTGATTGTATAAGCTTCTCCGTGAGGAATCAAAGCTCCTTCAATGTTTTCGAAAGGTACCCATGATTTTGCTAATTGGTATTATTATAATAACAATAATTTTTATTTTATTACCTCTAAAATGGCAAGCAGGTCCCCATGACATAATCAGTTTTCCGTTGTTAAGTCTAGGTAATTCTGTCGACTGTTTTTCTTCGTGAGACCCTGTTGCAACCTGGATAGGAACTAAACTTTCGGTGAGGAATCCTCTACAGCTCCAGGTGTTATAAAATTTTGTTTTTAAATCCTTTGGAGGATTATCGACATACTGATTGTCTGTCTCGCTACATTGTATTGTGTGCAGGCCCATTTCCCGTGCTAGTTTAGCAAAATTTTTTTCCTTTAGATATTGTCTAATTTTATCGTGATTAAGATCTGTCCAATCTATTCTTTTAAGAAAGTAATTCGCTGCTTCAACAATCCCCTTCTTTGCGAAGTGGCTGATTAATCCTGGATTCATCCCATGTTCAAAGACTGAAGTCGTCCCAATTTTTGGATTCCAAATTGGGCTCTTTTCAGCTTCTTCATGCCTATGACCTAATGAAGCCATGTACATTTCCTCAAGATCTTTCGGAAAGGATTTGAGTGTTACTGCTTGTTCATTGTCTTCCATTGCAGAGTTCACATACATAATTCCTTGTTTCATACAATAATTCCATGTTGTAAGCGCATCTACATTTGTGCTAAGATCTATTAGAATATCTCCTTTATTCACATATTTCGATAGTTCATTTAAGTTTTTCTCGTTTATTTTCTGTTTGATATATTTGAAATTAGGTTCCTTTTCTTCTAAATCAATTAAATCGCAAACAACTAGGTTAATGTTCTTAAATTGTCTTGTTAATATGTTTGCGAAACATTTTCCAATAGCGCCGTACCCCAGCAAAAATACTGTTTTGGGTAGGAAAAGTTTATTTAAACTCATTTAATTATAAAATTTTTTATTTACCGAATTTATATTTTTATATTAGCATTTGAATTAATTATAAAATAATCGATTAACTCATTAATCATAAATAAATAAACTTTTTATTTTATTAATTATTTGAGAAAAATTATTTTACATCAATTTAAATTTCAAAATTATTTAGCTTTCAAGTGTATCAAAATAAAAAAGATTAAATTTATTATAAATATAATTTTAACTCAATCACATAAGAAATGTTTGATGCCAATTATATATAATAAATCTCATGTATCAAAAATTAAGAAATCAGTATGGTTTAAAATTTCGAGATGGCATGTATCTTCCTTTAATAGGTCCATAAAACGAATGTGGTTGTCCCCGCATGAAATTATTATTGTGATAGTATACAGGTGGTTTATTGAAACTTTTAACTACATTAAATGTTAAAAATTTTTCTTACCTTTTTTACCAAAATACTCAGGGATATTTCTTCTTTTATCCTCAACTTTTATTTGTCTGCCCTTAAACAAAGAATCATTCAGGGTTTTAGCTTTTTCCTTAGCTTCAGAGGTATCAAATTCGATAAAAGCATAACTAGCATGGAAAATCAAAAGAAATTTTTACCCTTTTGGAAGACCAGTATATTTATCAATTAATATGGTAATTCTATTGATTAACCCGCAGTGTTTGAAATGTTCTTCAAGATCTTCTGGACAGGCATCGTAATCTACATTCTTTATATATACAGAAAATTTATCAGAATCTATATAATAAAAAATTATATAATACTTTCAGAGCGATGATTATCATCTTCCAATGAATTTTTTGAAACGGTGTCTGAAGGTAATTCTATATCTTCTAAATTCTCCGGGTTCAAATCAATTTCTTGATCGATTTTTATCAATGGAACTTGCGTCATCTGTTTATGAATATTTTCTCCCTTTAATATTAGTTTAGGGAGATCACTTATATTATTAACGATTTCTATTCTATTTATATCTTGTGACTCTTCTACTTCCAGAAAATTCTCGACCACTACATCTAATTTATCTTTCGATTTTAAAATTTCTGCATCTAGCGGTAAATATATTCCTGTATTTAGTTTAATGTGTTCTTCGTCGAGGGTTTCTTCGATTCCTTTATCAAAATTCAACTCTTCTTCGTCTAAATTTTCTTTAACCCTCTTGGTTCCCGATTTTTGTCCAATTTTTCTCATACCATTCATCATGTTCATAATATTAAATAATGTTAGATTATTCTAAATAAAACAATTATTTTTGAAAAATATTTTCGCAGATTAAATAATAATATCTATGTAAATTTATTTATATAGTACAATTAAATGTGGACACCGCAGAAAGAAGGAGTAGAAGAACTAATCAATTTATTCAAAAATAGCAAATCCATAGATAATAGCGTACATCAGCACATTTATAATGTAGAGATAAAAAATTATTTTTTATATTTTAGAAAATAAATGACTATTCAAAGCACAACGAATTTTCTAATTATCTTGTGTATATTCTAAATTCAGAAGAATTTCAAACTGAAATAAGACAAATTGCGGGACTGTCTCTAAAAGGTATCATGGAAAGATCCTTCGCAGATTGGACAGATAATACAATGGAATACTTTAAACGGCATATACTGGAGTGTTATTTACATAAAAATCCGACTATAAGAAGAACAATCTCGAATCTCATTAACACTTTTTTGCGTCACGGTGGAATGGAGATGTGGCCGGAAATTCTAGAATTTTTGTTAAACCATTTGGATACTAATTTGGGGGTTGAAATGTCTTTAGAAACATTGAATATTATTATAGAAGACTCTGGATCCTATATTGAAGAGAATTATTCCCACTTCATGCATCAGCTAATTCCTAAATTATTTTTTTTCCTTACTGAAATGGGAAAAAGAAAAAATGAAGAGAGATCTGATACTTTAATTATACTAGTCTTGCACACGCTAAATATTTTATTGGAAAATTGTTCGAATACTATGATCGATCATTTGGAAACGACTTCTGGAATTCTTGTTTATTTTCATGACAGTGAAAATTTCGATATGCGATATCATATTGGACAGTGCTGGTTGTCCATGATAAGGATGAAAAAAGAAGTTTTGATTGATAGATCATCTATCTTGTTTCTATTATACTTACAAAACTTAGCTGCTGAAAATTATAAAATGAATTTTATTGCAGCTGAGTTTCTTTTATATATTGTTGAAGAAGAGGAAGAATTGATTAACGATGAAAATATCAAAGAGAAAATTTTCTACCATTTAGAAGTGTAAGAATTAATAAATTTTTATTGTAATAGAATTGTTAAGTATACTTTAAACTACATGAGACTAACACCTAATGATATATCCGGACTGGATAGTAGATTCCAATCCTCGAAATCAAACAATTTGAGTAAATTAAAGGATAAAGACGTCGAAAATGATGAAGATTTTGAAGACGATGAAAATGTCGATGGATACAATCCCAACTGGACATTAAGAAAATGCTGCTCAAAATTTATTGATAAGCTTTCGAATATTTTCCCTCAACATGTGTTTGAGATTATTAAACCCATTTTGGAAAATGATATCCAACATCAAGAATGGATAATCAAGGAGAGGTCTATATTATGTTTAGGAGCCATAGGAATAGGATGCTATCCTTTTCTCAAACTACATCTTTCAAATTTAATTTCTTTCTTAATAAAAGAATTACAGCATCCAAATAAACTAGTAAGGGCAATAAGTTGTTGGACCTTATCAAGGTAAATTAAATTTAAAAATATTCTAAAAATTTAGATTTACTAAATTTACTCTGACGGACAATCTATCAGACAATTCCTACGATCTCTTCAAAGATTATCTCTGCGAAACACTTAAAAAATTTTTAGATCCCGAAATAATTGTTCAAGAGGCTGCCTGCACTGCCTTTACTTCGATGGTTTTATGCAATAAAGAAAAACTAGAGCCTTATCTTTTTGATATATTCAAAATAATTACTAATGTATTTAATAAATACACTGGTACTAGTCTTCTTACACTTTACGATATAATATCTCTTCTCTCAGATAATTTTGAAGAGCATTTCAAGAATATTGAGTTAATTGGAGATGTTATGAACTGTGTAGTAAAACGATGGTATGATATGTTGAAATCAGAAGATTTAAAGAACATATGTCCAATTTTCGAAATACTATGCGCAATTGTAAAGGCTGCTGGAGAATTAATTTCCGAATACTTCAACCATTTTTACGCAGGCTCGATATGGATCATCGAATCAAATTATAAAACATACACAGACAACAATTCAGATATCAATTTTTTAGATAAGGACTTAATATCAAAAAGCCTAGATATGATTTCTATTCTATGTATGAGGTGGCCTACAAAGGTAAGGCAACACCAAAATAAGAATAAAATATTGGAATACATAATAAAACTAAATGATACAAACGAATATTTCCTTAAACATTATCTAATAGCGCTCATCGGAGATTTGGGTAAGGCTGATAATGCAATACTTAAAAATCAGTTCCAATTAATAATGAATATGGTTATAGGCAGCATGGAATTTCCAGAAAATACAAAACTAGAAAATATAGAATTAGAAAAAATTTCTGTTTGCAATAATGCCTGCTGGACTATAGGTATTTTGGCATTATGTTATCCGAATCAGATAGTAATTTATGTTATGGACATTATGAAGAAAATTTTGAAAATTTTATCCTTGCCTAAAGTATTATACATAATTAAACAAATTATAGTTAAATAAATCTCTCGCACAGAATGTATCGATATGCATAGGTAGACTGGCCCTTGCAGAGCCTCAGGGTATTGCTAACTATTTAGATTCCTTCCTCAAGCAATTTTGTCTAAGTTTAAGATTTATAAATGATTCAGTAGAGAAAAGAGAGGCTTTCAAGTAAATATTTTTGTAATCCTTTATAGTGGACTGTGCAAGGCAATTATACAAAACCCAACTGGCGTAATGAATTACTTTGCTTTCTTTTGTGACGCAATTTGTCAATATGATAATTCACCTGAAGAATTAGAGAGCCTTTTCCAACATTTGATAAAGTCTTATAAAACAACTCTCAAAGAAAAATGGATGGATTACTTCAAATTATTTCCTGAAAAGTTAAAAATTAAAATGACCCTACGTTTTCGCCTTTAGAATTTAACATAACTTATGGAATGAATAGAATATAAATGTAACCTTTCTTCAAAATTAGGATATTCTATGATAAAGTTTAGATTTAGAGATTAAAATTATCTTTTAAAATATTAATATATATCAGTTAGATTATTAGAGAATATGAATCATAAATGTAAAAAAATTCTTTTAAATATATTATTAGAAAATATTACAGCTTTTTAAATATGACTTTAATAATATTACCTATGAGTTGATTTTTTAAATAAAATAAATAAAATTGTTAATCCTGTCTCTATTTATATTTTAACGACAATAACTGCTCAAATTTGTTGTACATATCCTTAAATTGCAAACTGAATAGATTTTTGACTTTATCAAAAATTTCTTTTCTATTAACTGATCCTTGGTTATTTTTTTCAGTGAGTATTTTAATAAGTTTAATGAACTCTTTAAAATCTTTTGAAGGTATTTTTTCTCTTACTTCATTTAGGAAATATTTTACTTCGTTCCTTGAAACATTCGATTCTTCGGTATTTTGGGTTCTCAATGGAGATTTTAGAATGTCTAAAGTCTGGCTTGGAGAGTAAATATAATTATTATTGTCGTTAGTATATACTGGAACATAATTAATTCTAAAATTTTCATTTTGTGTGTTTTTTAGATTTGAATAAGGTGATCCTGGTGAGGAAAGAAATTCTTCTCTATCATTTTGGAATTTACGACCGTATGAAGTGCTATTTTGAGTTTGCTGTGAGGAGACATTTTTATTTTTATATTCATTTTTAGAGATAAACTCTGCTTCTGTTTGAGGTATTTTTAAATTTTCTTGATGCATCAATTCATTATTGTGTGCTTGGGATTCCAATACTTTAATTTTTCTTTTTAAGATCAAGTTTTCTTCTTCTAATTGCTTAATTTTTTCTTCTTTATTATACAGAATATATTGTATTGACTGAAATGCAGATTTCAATTCCTTGTTTACTATTATATTGGATTCTTGTGACTCACCTTGGTTAAACATTTTAAATAAAATTATATATTATAAATATAAAATTATTAAATTATTCATATAAATTTCTAAAAATAATCTTTTATTAAAATATATTGCTATTAATTTATAATAAAGGAATCTATTAAAATTGTGGTAATTATGAAAACATAATTGACAACAAATTGTTAATATCCTTAAAATAATTTTCTTATATTTTTATGATACATTTTATTCAACTTCTATTTTTTCATTTAAGGTCCACAGCTTTACTGTTCTATCAAGACTTGTTGTAAGTATATTTTTGTTATCTTTAGTTATTCCGATACTCGTCAATTTGCTATCACTAGAACTAGAAAATGTTTTTACAACGCTCCAATCTCTATTATTCCAAATTTTAAAAGTAGAATCATACGAGCATGTCAACATAAACTTCGAATCCAAATGTTCATATTCAATATCAGAAATAGAGGAATTATGCGCAGGAATAACATGAGTAGCCATCTTTCTTCTTAAGTCCCATATTCTCAATGTATTATCATCACTGCCAGTAGCAAGTTGATAACAATTTCCAGAAAATTTAATAGAAATCATCTGCTTGACATGTCCTTGTAATGACATAATAGACCTACCACTGCGTAGATCCCATACCAATCCAATTCCAGATAAATCTCCGGTTGCTACAAGTGCACCATCCTTTTGGAAATGAATTGGAAAAACAGGTGCTGAATGACCTTCCTGTAAAAGAATTTCTTTTTTAGTTTCTATGTCCCAAAGTCTCCATGTTTTGTCATGTGAAGTACTTGCTAGATATCTGCCCATCGGATGGAATTCTAACATATTTACTCTGTCTTCATGTTTTAGACTAATACTCAATTGATTTTCAAGAGAGTTATCAAATGACCATATTTTTACTAAACAGTCGTTCGAGCAAGTTGCAATATTAGGGCCCTTTTTAGGAATTTCTTTCAGAAATCCTGGGTGAAATGCGACACAATTAACTTTATCGGTATGACCCTTTAATTGTGTGACTTTATTAAGATTAGGAATATCAAGAACAGTGCATAAACCTGAAATTCCTGCAACGGCAAAATATTGGTCTTCTGGAGATAATTTTCCTCTTGAGCATCCTCTTTCATCTGCATATTGAGATGAAATAAATTCAAAATTCTTGTGTTCTTCAAGAAAAGATTCATATTCTATACCTTCTTGAATACGATCAATTTCCATAAATTTCTTTTTTGCTAATTCTATCCTATAAGCACCTCTTAAAAAAGAATATTTAGCAATGTCAATTCGGGCTAATTTAAGCTCAGGAATGCCTTCTGTGTAAAATATTTCATTTTCTTCAACTTTTTCCTCAGATTTATCTTTATTTTTTGAGACGGATAATATATCTGGAATTTCCCCAGTTTCTATAACAAAATCTTCTACTTCCTTTCTCAGTCTCTCTCTTCTGTCAACTGGTTTTTCTCCAAATAAACAAATAGGTTTTCCAATTCCTCTTAATTTCTGCTTTACATCACTGTCTGATGTTGGAATAAGTCCCGTCCTTGCAATTTGTTTCCTACTAATCATTAATGATACTTGCTCCTTTTCTTTTTCTTCTTCTGGAGTTGGTCTGTTCATTAAATTTGATAAATTTCTAGGTAGTGAGAATGTATTTTCTACTGTTCGTAATCTTGTATTATTTTGTTGGATTAACACAGTTCCTCTTTGAATATCTTCAGTTAACTTTATTAAATATTTTATTATACTTTACCATTGTAGCTGAAGAAGAAATTTCAGATATGTCATCTCTCATTTCATAAATTCTTTCATTATTTCTCATTAATTTTAGATGATTAGAAAAATAATAAATATAATTTAATTAGAAAAATTTAAAGAATAAAGAAATTTAATCCATAATCATTCAATTAAAATGATTAGATATTTACGATGCTTATTATTTATATAAAAATGATTCTTAATGGGGATTGGGGATTGGGGATTGGGGATTGGGGATTGG
>Ga0169931_10001427_pt1 | contig 39464 bp, 29 predicted proteins | sample Kivu_15m_20L_FD_129675 | JGI IMG/M metagenome (GOLD analysis project Ga0169931, IMG submission 129675) | Freshwater microbial communities from Lake Kivu, Western Province, Rwanda to study Microbial Dark Matter (Phase II) - Kivu_15m_20L... | ecosystem: Environmental > Aquatic > Freshwater > Lake... | reverse complement strand
TGTAACTCCCTAAATTCGCGATATACACTGTGCATAGGGTTTGTACGGCTCGAGTCGATAAAACTTAAAGATCTAACGAAAGGTGATGCCGATTGTTGATCGGGCAACTTTTTGAGTCTTTCTGCTTTTAAAGCGAACGCTTTGACCCGCCTGAGGTACTCTTTTTTTTTGGTGTCATTATCACAAAACACTTTGGAAAATTGAATTAGGTGTTCTTTTTTATCAAAAAAAAGGGCGAGAGGTTTGATTTTATTTCCATGATCTCGTTGGTGAATCTCACTTCCATCTCCTAAATTATGTACCAATACAAAATATTGATTTTCTAACTTAAAAACCTCTGCATATACTGCGTGACCCTTGTATCCTCCCTCCATGATTATTGAAGGGGCTGTAGAACTCATACTTAAAAGGCTATTCAAATTTTTTACCGCGCAGCTCCCGGAAAATTGTTGGTACTTTGTTCTTATACATGGGAATGATTTCTTATTCGTCAGATCTACTTCCTCAAGGTTTTTTATCGCTTCCTCAGGAGGAAGAAGTAGGGTACAAATTTTATCGATGAACTTTTTTGAATTAGGGCCTAAATTAGCATAATCTCTTTCAAGATCTTCAGGTTTCAATAGGAAAGGAGAAGTTTTGTTAGCTCGTATTTTTTCTTGTATTGTGGGATACAGTATACCCAAAAAAAAGAGTAAAACAAAGATAGCTCTGTTCCCAAAAGATAGATTAGGGTCGTGCTCTACCCCGATGTCAAGGATGCCGTTTTCTAGTTTTTCTAAATCAATTTTTATTTCTTCCCTATTTGAGGAGGTAATTTCATTCCAAAAACAACATAAGGCCTTTGTTAGAAATTCTTCTTTTTTTCCCCAACCCGCTTCAAAAAAATCAACGTATAGCTTTTGAAACTCACCGAGAGTAAGGGTTTTAAACCTAGTTGGATATACCTCTATTAAAAAGGATAACTGTAAGCAGATTCGATCTCCTAGAGATGTAGATGTAAATTTGCTATATAAATCAATCTTATTACCCTCAGAAACTCTTTTTTCATAAAATTTTTTAAAAAAAAGAACTATAGAAAAATGGGCATTTTTATCAATGACTTTATCTAAAAAAAATTCATAATCTTCTGGCTTGATACAGCCTGCGATCCTTTTTTCTAATTTAATCCTTTGACCTGTCTTAGTATATGCGGTGAAAGAGGAATCTCTATTTTTTGCATAAATTGCCTGAAAAACATCCACCAATAAATCCTCCAATGAATCATCTTCAGGCTTTAAAAGCAGCGCACTCCAGATCTCTAGAAGGGTATCAACATTCTGTATTTCTTTGATCATTCTTTGAAAAACTTCACGCAATGGATATGGTCTTTTTAGCGTTTTAAGAAAGCTAACTATATCTTGCTCTCGGCGCGATTTGCTCGGATTTGGCTCATAGATTGCTAACTTGCGAAGTTTTTCAATTGATCTTGGACGAAGAATAGAGGTTGCAACCTGATGGGTCGTTTCTGTTGTTTTTGATGGATCTATATTAGGGTTGATATCCAGGGGGGCGGTAGATCTCGTGCTATCAGAAGTTGGAGTGAATCTACCTTGAGCAACTTTACCGGTTTTTGAGGTTGGTGTGTCGTCTGTTCCCGGGTCAACAGGGAAGGGGCTAAACTGATTATCCGGGGGTATGTAGGCCATAAGCCCACGGATAACAAAAAACTATTTTGCTGTAAAGTCGAGGTTAGTTTTTTTAGTACCCGTTGATCAACCATCGGCGTCGGTTTTCAAGACATCGATGAATGTTTCTTGAGGAATTTGGACGCTTCCAAATTCCTTCATCCGCGCCTTACCCTCTTTTTGTTTTTCCAAAAGTTTACGTTTACGTGTGATGTCTCCGCCGTAGCATTTTGCCGTGACGTTTTTAGCGAGCGCACTGATCGTTTCACGAGCAATTACGCTGCCCCCAATAGCCGCCTGGATGGGAATCTTGAAGAGGTGTTTTGGGATCGATTCTTTAAGCTTTGCACAAAGACCACGTCCGCGACGCTCCGCTTTTGAGCGGTGCACGAGGACCGAAAAGGCATCCACAGTCTCTTCGTTGACCCGTATCTCCAGCTTGATGATATCACCCTTTTCATAGTGATCTGACTCGTAGTCAAACGAGGCATACCCTTGGGTGATCGATTTTAGCCGGTCATTAAAGTCGGTAACGATCTCGTTAAGCGGAAATTTGTAAGTCAATAGTAGGCGATCCCCTGAAACCGACTCGGTCTTTTCTAAAACACCCCGTTTGTCCATAGAAAGACTCATGATACCGCCAAGGTACTCTTTCGGAGTGATGATATGGCAGACGACCCAAGGCTCCTCCACCATTTTGATGTGTGTTGGATCGGGGTAGTGGGCAGGATTGTCGATCTCTTGGATCGAGCCATCGGTCTTGTGGATTTTGTACTTAACGCTAGGAGAGGTGGTGATGATATCGAGATCAAATTCACGTCTGAGGCGCTCAAAAATGATCTCCAGGTGTAATAGACCCAAAAATCCGCAACGGAATCCAAGCCCCAAGACCTGGGAATTCTCATTTTCCACAAAAAGGGCCGCATCGTTGAGCTGCAGCTTTTTCAAGGCATCTTTTAAAGACTCGTAATCGCCTGTATCCACAGGGTAGATTGCGGCAAAAACGACCGGTTTGATTTGGCGAAAACCGGGGAGCGGTTCTGCTGCGCCAAAACGGTCTGTAGTGATCGTATCCCCAATTTTCACATCGTGAACATTTTTGATGTTTGCCAGAATGTACCCCACCTCGCCAGGTCTGAGAGTTTCGGTCGGCTTGTCATTTGGAGCAAATATACCCACCTCCAGCACCTCGTAGGTCTTTTGGGTAGCCATCAAAAGGATCTTCGTCCCTTTCTTCACTTCACCCGACATCACACGAATATAGACCATCACGCCCCTATAGGTATCATAGTGGGAGTCAAAAATAAGAGCCCTCAGCACGTCATCTTTTGGGGGTTTGGGAGCTGGGATATCATTCACGATAACATCGAGAACCTCTTGTATCCCGATACCTGCTTTGGCTGAACAATGGACCGCCTTGGAGGCATCGAGGCCGATAATCTCCTCGACCTGTTTTTTGACCTCCTCGGGGTTCGCAGCCGGCAGGTCTATCTTGTTGATTACTGTGACAATTTCGAGATCCCGATCGATCGCTAGATAAACATTCGCTAGTGTTTGCGCCTGTACCCCTTGCACGGCGTCGACAACAAGTAAAGCCCCTTCACAGGCGGATAGGGAGCGGGACACCTCGTAACTAAAATCGACATGCCCAGGAGTATCGATGAAGTTGATGGTGTATTCGTTCCCGTCCGGCGCTTTGTAGCGCATGGTGACGGGGTGGCACTTGATTGTGATCCCCTTTTCGCGCTCAAGATCCATCTTGTCCAGAAGCTGCGCCTGCATGTCGCGGCTGGCTACGGTTCCAGTGATTTCCAAAAGGCGATCCGATAGGGTCGACTTGCCATGATCGATATGGGCGATGATGGAGAAATTGCGGATGTTTTCTAGTTTGTAAGCGCTCATGAACAGTAAGGGGTTATTTAAAAAAACTCGTCTAGAGATTCTAGCACAAAAACAGATTAACCTTAAAGAGAACATCCAAGGGTGGATGAGAATGGGGAAATTCAAGTGGATTTAAAAAGAAACCCCACCTCAAAAGGGTGGGGTTTTGTTGCCCGGACTATTGTCCTGCCTCATCAAGTGGCTGGGCTTGGTTGACTACTGGCATTTGCCTCAGCAGCTTTTTGCTCTGTCAACGCTTTGAACTTCGTATTCAATTTGAACACGGAGAGGATCCAGAGAGCTACTACACCCACCGCAATCGGGGCGATGATAGGAGCTAGCTGGTAAAGCGCACTGCCGGAGTAGGCTGTGAGTAATCCCATTTGGGTATAGGAACCAAGAGATTTTCCACCACGACCACCGATAACATCTACGGCCGCTTTTCCTTTCACTTTAAGTTCAGGATCGAGCGGGATGTAGGCCATCTCTTTTGTTGGGTCGAATAGAGAGTATTTTACCGCTTTACCGAACGCGTTGACAAATAAACCAACAATCACGGCAAATACGATAGACTCTTTATTGATAATCCCTTCTTTGATCGCTTGGATAATCTGCATTCCGCCAGGGATCAGCATGTTGTTGTATTGGATGACTCCAAAGAACACAAGGATACCTGAAATCAATACCATCGGAGTGATCAAGGCGCAGGTTCTCCAGCTGAGAAGACGCAAGAGGTTGCTTCCCACCAACATGAGAGCTACAGCAATACCACCTGTAAGGGTAGAAAGACCACCCATCACCTGGTTGTACTCTACTTCGTTAGGATAAGCAATCTTGATTTGCCCTTTCCAAACACCCTCGAAAAGGTTGATAGAGACGCCGTAGGCAAGTACAAGCATCGCGATGAAACCAAGGTAAGGGGATTGGAGAATAAGCTTGAAGCTGTCCATCATAGATAGCTTTGCCTTTTTCTTTTTGCCTTCGCCCATTTCTTCCGGGTTGTAGTGGCGAATGTCGGTAAGAACTGCGCGGTTCATCCAGTAGAAGGTTCCAATCAGGACAACGCCGGCCAAGATGACGAACGCCATCAAGACTTTGAGCATCAAACCTGTGGATTCAAAACGGGCTAAACCGAGGCTATTGATCCATTGTGATACAAGGATAATTGCAGGACCCGACAAAAGAAGACCGAAGTTTCCGATGAATCCGAACATTCCGTAAAAACGGCGCGATTGTTTTACAGGGGTAATTGAGTTAGCAAATGCCCAGAAAAGAAGAGACAATACAGCACTACCCCAGAGCTCCGACAGGATATAGAACGTTGTATAAGTCCAGTTGCCGACTAGAGGAATCAACCACTTGAAGACAGGGTAAGAGGCTTGAAGCGACTGGATAGTCTCAAGGCTCATGTGGAGTGTGCCCACGTGCGGGTAAATGAAGTAGGGGAACAAGCCGAAGAAGACTAAAAAGGGGAGAGCGGTGACATAGAAAAGCCCTTCACGCTTGAAGATGTTTGCGGCCTTTGTATATAGGACCATGAAAAGGACTGCCGAGATGGTCACTCCGATACCTTTAGCGAAAGCAAGGCTTTCTGCTCCGGCACCCGGTGCGTTCACGAGGATCGCGTCTTTTGTGTCCCGCAAAACTGTATAAATAAACAGAATGCAGAACATCATGATGCCCATAGGTAAAAACTTTTTAATTTCGAAAGAGTGGATAGGCCAGAGCAGCTTGCGCCATCCGCTAAACTCTTCCGTCGCTTGTTGAGACATATGTTTCCTTTGTTCTAAAACTGTCCCTAGTAAAAAATTTTTTTAATGTGCGCGCGGTTAAACCGGCGACCGACTAGGGGGGTATTATCAGACAACTATTTTACCCTCTTTTGGATTTAATGCAAGGGGCGAATCGGTAAAAAACAAAACCCGATCTAACTTTAGGAAAAGATCGGGTGTAAAAAGATTATTTTTAAAATTGGTTAGACTTGAGAGGAGACTGCCTCGACGTAACTCGACCATAGAGCCTCTTCAACCCTCTCTTGGCGAATCGATTGGATCAGCTCTTTTTTGAGGGATGCCAGGGACTTTTTCGGGGTTAAAAGGGCGAGTATTTCCTTAGCGTTGGCACTTCTTGCCAAAGCGATCATTTGCTCGATTTGGGTGCGACTGAGGTGAGGGATGTCCTTTTTTTTGCGACTTCCCCTAGGAGCTCTCTGCTTTGGGGAAATGCTGGAGGGGGCTGAAGGGGAAAGGATAAATTTTTCAATCAAAGTTGACAGTTCTTTGGGGTCTCGGCGTTTCATTTTTTTAAGGGTAAAATGGTGCATATACCCTCCCGTGGTCATTGGTATATACTTGCAAAGCTCATTTTCCTTACGCGCGCCTACTTTTTTAATAGCCCGTGCAACGACTGCCTCGAAGTCCTCAAGCGCTTTTGCCTCGGATTTATTTTCCTTAGTGTAGCTCATGCCTTAAAGTCCTACTGCTTAATGTTAAATCAGCTTAATAGGTTGATTCTTTTGATTTACCTATTTTAAAAGTAATATTTAACACACGGGTGTTTCAAAAGCAAGCAAAATTAAAATTTAAACTTGTATCAATAAATAAAAATTTTTTCCCATTTTTCTCTGACATGGTTTAAAAAAAATATTTACTCTATAAATGATTGTTTTTCTTGATTTGATCATTTAATATAATAGCCTTCATGGCGTTGAATATTTTGCAAAAAGTCCAAAAGGGCTCTAAAATAAAAAAATTGGTTGCAGTTGCTGCTGGGAAAGGGGGCGTCGGCAAGTCTACTGTATGTGCAGCTTTGGCGCGTTCCTCCGCTTTGAGGGGGCTTAAAGTGGGGGTTTTGGACGCGGATCTCTATGGCCCCTCGATTCCAATCCTATTTCCCGCAGAGGCACCTATAAAGGTTGAAGGGGACAGTATCAAGCCGGCCCTAAGTGCAGGTATCCGCGTGCTCTCAATCACCCATTTTGGGTTTGCAGACCAATCGCCCGCATTCAGAGCACCGGTTGTAAATATGTTTTTACAGCAATGTATCCATAAAGTCGATTGGGGTGAATTAGATGTTCTTTATGTCGATTTTCCTCCGGGAGTAGGAGATGTGCATCTTTGTTTGCTTCAAGAGTGGGCGTTTTCAGGTGTTGTGCTGGTGAGCTTGCCAAATCGTATGAGCCAAAGCGATGTAGAGAAAGCGGCGAGCTCTTTTTTGGAAATGGGTGTCCCGATCCTCTCTATTGTAGAGAATATGGCTTCAATTGCGGCTCAGTCGAGTTTTGACCAGCCCCTTTTTGGAAAAGTCGATTTGCAACCGTTGGTAGAAATTACCAATGCGCAAATGTTTCAAAAAATCCCTTTTGATCCCCACTTTGCAGCGCTTTTGGATCAGGGAGAGAACCCTTTTATGCAGTCAAGATTAAGTAGCGCTACGCAAGCTTTTTTAACTTTTGAAGAGGAGTTGCTGCAGCTTTTGGACAAAACGTTGCACCCCGAGGTGTTTAAGCAAACTTTAGAGTGGCAAACATGAAAGAGATTTTACTTGAAATGCGGCAAATCGGAGCGACAACGATTGAGCTAACCTACAGCGATGGGGTGGTCAAAAAGTTACATTTAGAAACCGTCCAAAAAAATTGTGGTTGCACAAGATGCAAAGGGGGGCAAGCTGTAGCGCATCCAGGCGTCAGCGTCTCTAAAGTTTCGACAGTGGGGCGTTTTGGGTTGAAGTTTTATTTTCTTAAAGGGTGCCAACAGGGGATTTACGGGCATAAACAATTAAGGGATATTCCATGCGATTTTTAAGAATTTTCTGGATAGTCCCTCTGTTGAGTTTGTTATGGTTTCGCACCCCCTACGATACCTCTACTGATCTGCAAAAATGGATGGATCCCCAATCCAAAAAAATCCATGTTTTGGCTACGACAAGAATGTGTGCAAGCCTTGTGGAAAAAGTTGGAGGAGACAGGGTGCATGTTTGGACCCTGATCGATGAGGATTTGGATCCGCATAGCTACCAGCTTGTAAAGGGGGACAAAGAGAAATTTCGTCGAGCCGATCTTGTTGTAGCTAATGGGCTGCATTTAGAGCACGGCAGGAGCCTAAGCGCTCTGCTAAAAAAGAGCAAAACCCTCTTTTTGGGGGATCGTATTTACGCGCAATCCCCTGGGCTGTTTCTACCCATGGATGAGGGGTTAGATCCCCATTTTTGGATGGATGTTTCTCTTTTCAGCAAATCGGTCCCTTATATCGTAGAGGCTTTGCAGCAGATAGATCCGGATCATAGCGGGGAGTATGCTATTCGTGGTGGAGAGCTTTTGCTCGAATTGGATCAGCTAGATCATAAGATCCGGGTAAGGATGTCTAAAATTCCTCTTGAAAAAAGGTATTTGGTAACCAGCCATGATGCGTTTCAGTATTTTGCAAGGCGTTACTTGGTGGATAATGGAGCCTTGGGGGATTTTAAAGACCATTTTTTTGCCCCCGAAGGGGTTTCGCCTGATGGACAAATAGGGGCAATAGATATCCAAAAAATTATTCAACATGTGGTAAAAAATAGGGTTCTTGTGGTTTTTGCGGAGTCTAATATCTCCAAAGATTCGTTGAACAAAATTCTTGAAGCCTGTCATGCGCAGGGGGTTGAGCTCCGTTTATCGAAAACAGATCTATACGCAGACTCTATGGGGGAGGAATCCTACATCAAAATGATGGAACATAATTCCAAGGTTATTCAACAAGAACTCACCTTAGAGTACGGGGATGAGTAGGGGTATTTTAAGGTTTTTCATATGACAAAAAAGAGTATTGAGCTGGAGAACTTGAGCGTTTACTACGGAAAAAGGTGCGCTATTTGGGATATAAATGTGACTTTTCAAAGCCATAACCTAACCGGTATTCTTGGGCCAAACGGCTCGGGAAAATCGACCATGGTGCAGGCGATTTTGGGTTTACTTCCTATCACATCGGGCACAGTTAGGCATCAGGGTGTTTCCATCGCTTACGTTCCTCAAAAAAAGGAGATTGATCTCGATTTTCCTATCAGTATTTTGGATCTTGTTTTGATGGGAGCCTATCATCGGCTAGGTTGGTTGAAATGGTATAATAAAAAGGAGCGCTCTTTGGCTTTGAGCATTATGCAGAGGCTGGGAATAGAGCATATTAAAGATAGACAGATTCAAGAGGTTTCTGGTGGTCAATTACAAAGGGCTATTGTGGCTCGCGCGCTTTTGCAAGACGCGGATTTTTATATTCTTGATGAACCGTTTACCGGCATTGATTTTGCAACGGAAAAGCTTCTTATTTCCCTTTTTAGAGAGTTAAGAGATCGGGGCAAGGGGGTCATTTTAGTGCACCATGATCTAACAAATGTGGAAGAAATTTTTGATGAGGTGGTGATGGTCAACTCGCGCCTTGTCTGTTCTGGGCCTACCAAGCAGGTATTTGATACGCACTCAGTGCAAAAAACTTACGGCGATAAAGAGAGATTGCTGGAAGAGGCGAGCCATTTATTTGAGAAAGTACGTAAAGGGAAAACCTGATGGGCTTTACGTTAAGCGACTTTTTTTTGCACCCGGTTTTGCAGGCATCTACGTTCGCGACTTTGTTATTGTCGATTTTCTGCTCTTTGATAGGCTGCGTTCTTTTTGTGAGACGCAAAGCGCTTTTAGCCGAAACACTGTCCCATGCTGCCTACATAGGGGTTCTTTTAGGCCTTTTATTCCTTGGCCTCGATTTTTTGGCAGGAGCCTTTAGCTCCCTTTTTGGGGTGGCTCTTCTTCGGTTTTTAGAGAAGCGATTCCGTTTATCGCAGGATGTCGCTCTATCCGTTACCCTTTCTGTCTCGCTGGCTCTGGGGACTTTTTTTGCTTCGATTACCCAATTTTACTGCCCTATCGCTTACAAGCAATCGCTTATTTTTTTGTATGGGCAAGCTGCTACTATGCTGAACGTACACGTTTTGTACTTTTCCTTGATCTCTTTTTTGGCAATTCTCGTGGTAGTTTTACGCTACAGGGTAGTCTGTTGGAACTCATTTGATCCCCTCTTTTTTCGAGCGCAAAAGTACCGCTTTCAATTGTTTGAAGTTCTCCTTTTTATCCTTTTGTCGTTTGCGGTCGTGATCGGCTCGAGGGCTTGCGGGATCATGCTCGTGAGTGGGATGATGATCGCACCGGCTATTTTTGCAAGAGCATTTACCCATAGTTTTGGGAAAATGCTTGGATTAGCTTCTTTGATGGGGGCATTTTGCACATTAGTGGGAAATTTTTCTTCTGTTTGGATACCACAAACTTTAGAGATGGAGTTAACCATTCCTACAGGACCGTTGATTTTGATCGCGTTGGCATCAATCACCTTTGTCTCTTTGTTTTTTTCTCCTAAGGAGGGGTTTGTCATTCGGATCGTCCGCGCCTTAAGATTTTCTTTGAAAATTCAGATAGAAAATGCCCTTAAAGACCTCTACAAAAAAAGGAAAATCCGCACAACTATGGCATGTCTTCTCTCATTTTTAGGGATGCAAAAGGGGGGCGTACTTACTAAAAAAGGGGAACAAAAAGCGCAAAACCTGATCCGGCTTCACCGGCTTTGGGAGCTGTATCTCTCCAGAGAGTTGGGGGTAACGGGCTCCAGAATTCATGAAAGCGCAGAAGAAATGGAGCATATTTTAGATCATGAAATGGAGGAAAGGCTCACAAAATACCTAAACAATCCCACTCATGACCCACACAATACTGAAATACCCAAGAGGATCGATTGATGGATAGCAACCCATTTTGGAATAAAGATTTTTTTCAGACGGTGGTTCTTTTGCTAAAAAGAGCCCTTTTATGGGTTACCGGCTATATGCCAACAGATTGCCTTGTAGAAGATGACGTGGCTTTTTTGGCTTTGATTGGTGTCGGGATATCGTCCGTTTTTTCTGGTCTATTTTTAGTGGTAAAGCGAAAAACTCTTGTGGTCAATGCGCTGTCGCACACCATTCTTTTAGGAATTGTTGTAGCGGCCCTTTTTCTTGTTGCGCAAAAAATGAGCCCGTTTTCCAGTGTAGGGTTTATTTTAGCCGCTTTTTTGACCAGTTTTATCACGATGACAAGCACAAATATTTTGGTGAAAATCTTTCGGGTTCAGCCCGAGGCAGCGGTGGGTTTTATGTTCACAACCCTGTTTGCTATTGGGGTTCTATTTTCTACCCTTTTTTTTAGAAATACCCACTTGGGAGTAGAGGCAATTTTCGGAAATCTGGATGCGATTGACCAAAAGGATCTTTCAGAGATTTTTTTTGTCGCCGGATTAAATTTTTTGTGGATGTTTCTATACTTTGGGCGCCTAAGAGTGACCCTTTTTGATAGCGCATTCGCTAAAGTGATGGGGCAAAAAACCCTTCTTCTTGACGCCATCATGCTTTTCATGACGGCTTTAACCATAGTCGGAGGATTCCAATCGGTTGGAGTGGTGATCATCATGGCGTTTTTTACTCTTCCTGTGTTGATAGCGCGCCTATTTGGTCCGTTTTTAAAGAGAATTCTTTTGATTGGATCTTGTGTGACTTTTGTCTCGGCTCTTGTATCTGTTGCCATTGCACGAGATATTTTGACCTACTATGCAACCTCGGTATCGACAAGTGCCGTTGCGGCCCTTTTCCTTTTCTTCTGTTACATAGTGCTTGGATTGACCTATTTCAAAAAAGTGGGTAAACTCGAGCATTCATGAAAAAAGTAGCCCTTTTTGGTTCCACAGGGAGTATTGGAAAAATGACTTTGGAGCTCATCGATAGCTTCAAAGAGGATTTTCATATCCACTCGCTTGTCGCCCACAGGTCTACCGATCTTATAATTGAGCAGGCATTAAAATTTCGACCCAGTTTAGTTGTCCTTTTTGAGGAAAACGAGGCCAAAAAAGCGCGTGAGGTGCTCTCTGTTCCCGTTTTTTTTGGCAAAGAGGGGCTTTTAAGGGCTTTAGAGGGGGCCGATGTAATGGTGCAGGCGATGGCGTCCACCATCGGAATCGAAGCTACGATTGAAGCTGCCAAAAAAAAGATCCCCATTGCAATTGCCAATAAAGAGACCATCATCGCTGCCTATTCCCTGATCAAACCTTTTGATCCGATCCTTCGCCCCATCGATTCCGAACATAGCTCTCTTTTTAAACTGTACCAAAATCAGCGCCCATTTCAAGCAACAATTACCGGTTCAGGCGGCCCTTTTTTACACAGGTCTCTCAAAGACTTTTCGACTGTTACTTTAAAAGAGGCTCTATCCCATCCGAATTGGTCGATGGGGGTACACAATACAGTCAACTCCTCAACAATGTTCAATAAAGCATTAGAGGTGATGGAGGCTTTTTACCTTTTTGGTGAAGCTCCATCGGCTATGATTGAACCGACAAGTCGCATCCACGCTTTTGCTGACTACGAGGACGGAATGACCCAATTTTTGGCCTATCAGCCCGACATGCGTGTACCTATTCTTCATGCTTTAGGTTTCGATAAAGTTTACCCATACCCTTTCAAAAAACCGCTTGATTTCCGCCCAATAGAGTTCCTCCCTATTGATGCGAAAAGGTTCCCCCTTTTTCCATTGGCTTACGACGCTTTGCAAAAAGAGGGAGCTCCCCTTTCTTTGCTGTTTTTGAATGAGTTTTTGGTAGAGGATTTTCTAAAAGGGCGTCTTAGCTGGTTAGATATGCAACACAAGCTTTTGCAAGGTTACGCCTCCTTACCACAATTTTCGATTGATTCTATTGAGGCAATCGAAGAACTTAAAAAGATTACTAAGAGTATACACACATGCATTACCTCAACATCCTATACGGTCTATTAGGCCTGAGTTTTTTGGTCTTCATTCACGAACTGGGACATTTTCTAGTTGCCAGGTATTTCAAAATGCGTGTGGAAACATTTAGCATCGGTTTTGGACCAACTCTTTTTGCTAAAACTCACAAGGGGGTCCTCTACCGTTTAGCTCTTATCCCTTTTGGGGGGTATGTGAAAGTGCAAGGGATGGATGAGGATTCGCAAGAGGAGGGTAGCTATTACAACAAGAGGCCTTACCAAAGGTTGTTGATGGTTCTTGCCGGGCCAGTAATAAATATGGTTTTCGCCTTTTTAGGTTTTTGCTTTATCTATTTTTGTGGCGGTTTTTATCGGGATTCGGTGGATTCTTCTAAACTGATTGGAATGGTAGAGCCTGATGCAAAACTTTATGCAGAGGGGGTGCGTGCCGGAGATATTTTAGAATCGATTAATGGTAACGCAATTGTGGGGAGAAAAGAACTTTTCTTTCAAACAATCCTGAATAACCCTACGAGTCAAGTGAATGGGATTTCGGTCAATTATCTTGTAGGGACAAAACGCCCTTTTTCTGTTGAGGTGGAACCAAAAAAAGAGAATTTTAGAGGAATTGAGTTTAATACGATCGGTCTGAACGGTTTTGCCTCCTATCTTCTTTTTGACCTAAAACGGGTAAACGGACAAGGGATGCTGGCAGATTCACCGATGAAAGAATCGGGTATCATGGACGGGGATCGATTATTGTGGGTCAACGGCGAACTTGTTTTTTCTAGAGATCAGCTACAAAATTTATTGAGCGAAAAGAAAGCGTTTTTAACGATTTTGAGAGATCACAAAGTAATACAGGTAAAAGTACCAAAAATAGCTCTTGCGGACATCACACTTACAGCCGAGGAAAAAGAGGAGATCAATGATCTTAGATTTGAGGCTAAGATCCCGCAAGGGGAGGATCTTTTGTTTATCCCGTATTTGATCGACCATGATGGGATTGTATGTTCCAAGTTCGAAAAGGCAGAAGACTCTTGTTTAAAACCCTACGACCGAATTTTAGCTGTAGACGGTGTCAAAACCGTTTTTGGCGCAGATGTATTGCAGCTTTTACAAAAAAAACATGCTGTTATGATCACGGCCCACGGCTCTTATGCACCCCTTGAGCAGAACGGATCAGATAGCCAATTTTTCGCAGAGGTGAATTTTAAAGAGCTGGATCGGCTTATTTCCCAAATTGGTGTTCAGGCGCCTGGGTTTGAAGTGGGTAATCTTCGTCTTCTTAAAAGTGTCGTTCCTATGGAATTTGAACATCAGGGGAGCATATTTTATAGACTGGGGATCTCTTTGGTAGATCGACAAGTGAAAGTAAATCCGAATCCTATCGCCCAATTCCAAGCTGGAGTGGGGGAGATCTCCAAGCTTTTGGGGCACTTGACCCATGGAGAACTTAGTCCCAAGTACCTTAGCGGGCCTATTGGGATTGTGGGTGCGATGCAAAAAGGGTGGTCAGAAAGCTTCAAAGACGGGGTTTTTTGGCTCTCAACGATTAGCTTAAATCTTGGTGTCATGAATTTGTTGCCCTTGCCAGTCCTTGACGGGGGGCATATTGTCCTCAATCTTTTTGAAATGCTTTTTAAAAGGAGAGTCGACAGGAAAGTGATGGAGCGTATTTTTGTCCCATTTATCGTTCTGCTTATCGGTTTTGCTCTATTTGTGACCTTCCATGACATCATGAAGATATTTGGCATGCTAAGATTTTAGATTTAAAATTCGAAAGAAAAATTCACAAACTCTTGATTCTAACTTGTGTAGGAGATAGAATGGTCGGCCTCAGACAAATCCAAGTTTTCAAAGCTTATGTTCTTTGTACGCGCCATTCTTTTTGCACTTTTGCCACTCTCTTTTTTGTGTGCAGCCTCTAAAGAGATCACCTTTTCGTTATACATATACTTAAATGGTGTCGAACTCGGGGTCTACGATATACCTTATAATCTAAATGGCGCCTTGAATCTCGATTCTGAAGGATTCAAAAAAGCTATCTACCCATACTTGAATGATGTAGGGGTCGGGGAGATGAACGAATTTTTGTATGGGCAGGGCTCTATATTCTCTACTATCGAGGAGGACAACTATAGTACACCTTTAATAGATGATCCGGGTGAAATTACTATCGACTATGATGATGCAGCTAAGGTCCTTTATGTTTGGATGCCCGACGCGTATTTGAATCAGAGTTTTTTGGATAAAAAAGCACAGGAGGTTGAGGTCCCTTTGATCAAATCGGGAACAACAAGCGGATATGTAAACATCACCTATGGCCATAAAGTTTTCCATAAGTTTTATAGAGAGCTGAACATTCCTCAAAACCAGGATTTTGCAAACTTTGATCTCTCCTTAAATGTAAAAGATCTGGTTTTTCAAGGATTTCTATACGCTGCGACAACAAATCCCGGGATCATTAATCGAGGGAATTTGATTCTTACAAAAGATTTTGAAGAGATGAAAGCCCGATTGGCTATCGGAGATCAAGGGAGCTATAGCTTTGGTTTGCAAAATTCTATACCTCTATTAGGAGCCTCACTAAGTAAAGGGATGAATGTTTTTGTGAATCCGACTATATCCTCTGCGTCTCGTAATGAATTCTTTCTCAATGCCCCGATGAAAGTTGAGGTGTATATCGACGGAATTTTGTACCAGACTATGGAGTTGCCAGCGGGCCCACACCTTTTACAGAACTTTCCTATCATTCAAGGATTAAACAACGTTAAATTGAGAATTACGAACCCCATAGGACTGGAACAGACAATCTCGTTGAACTCTTTTTATGAGCCAAATCTACTGCCCGAACGGGAACTTGAGTATTTTGTTACTGCCGGATTTCCCAACTTCAGCGAAGAGGGCTTCAATTACAACTACCAGTTTAATAGACCTACTTTGATGTCCTCTGTAAGATACGGGTTTGTGAATAACTTTACATTGGGCTCGTATCTGCAAGGCAACGCTTCAGGTGCCTATTTTGGCGCGCAGGCGGTATATGAGTATAGTGCCGTAAGGGCTCTTTTGGATTTAGGGTTTTCCTGCCCAAAAGATAAAGAGGTGGCGACTAAAATGCGTCTTGCCCTTTCGAAGGGTCTTTTAAAGACAGCTCCCAAGCTTTCTTTTGACTACGAATTATCTCTTGAGGCCCAAGAAAAATATTTCAGCTATCTGCAGGCCCCCACGTTAGGTAATCCTCTCTATCTCTCACTTGCCGCGAGGATTGCAAAAAAATTTCCTTGGGAGGTGAAAACGAGTTTCACCGGTTCCTACAATTTCGATCGAAATAACAAGGACCGCTACTTTGCTCAGTTTAAAGTCGAAAAGACCTTTTTTGAAACCATGCTTGCACGTTTCCTTTTTATTTTTAAGGGGAGAGATAGTCGTCCAGGGGGAGTCTCGAGCTGGAAAAATGATTTTTTTGTCGCTTTTGGATTGGATTTTGTGCCTAAAGATACCAATTTTAAATTGATTACCGATTATAACCAAGAGCTAGATGCTCTCAACGCAAACGCAAATTACTCCACACCCGTAAGAGGTGATAGTAAACTGGATTTCAATCTCGGGGGATCGTTTTTGCAGCGTGGCGCCTCAGGTACCGGGAATCTTAACTACACTGGACAGAGATTTTCAGCGGGTGTGAGCCAATATTTGGCGAATGGTCCTCTGACTTTTAATGTGCCCGATTTCCCTACTAACAGAAATTCTTCACTTGCGGTGACGCAGTTTAATGCCGGGACCGCTATTGCTTTTGCTGATGGATTTTTAGCTCTATCTAGGCCGATTGAGGATAGTTTTGCTCTTGTAGTCAGCAAGAAAAACGATCGCATGCGTTACTTGAGAGCCTATAAAGAGAATTTTAAAAAACGGTATAATGAATCCATAGGGTCGATGCCTGCGGTAGTTCCCTCTTTGAAAAGTTATAAAGAGACCGACATCCATGTGGACATTTATAAAAAGAACTCTTGGGCTATTGAGGCCTCTGAGCAGGTAAAAGTACGTCCCGCCTATAGAAGCGGAACTCTGATTGAACCTAGAACTATTGTTTTGAAAGCCTCCTCGAAACCCTTGCAAAAAAAGGGGGGAGCTTAAAAAGGGGGAATTTTCTATAAACACCTTAAAAAAGGGGCCAAATCTTTTTAAAGGTGTTTAATTTGATACCGACTTGTTTAGTTTTGTCGTTCGCTTTTGGTTGAGTTTTCTGAAATTTTTTTCCCTTTGATCAAAAGATGCCACCCCCAATTTTTCTCTAGAAAACGCATTAAGCTTTTTGGTAATAGATTCCAGGGAAAAGCTTTGATGTATCTATTTTGTTTATATTCCTTAATTTTATAGGGGAATATATGCTCAGGTTCAATCGATTCGATAGAAAACCCTTCAAAAAGCTTCTCAACATCATTTCGTGAATAAGTGAAAGCAATAGGACAGCCAGACTGTGCTTCAGGTTGTGCAAAAGACATTTCAATCAAAAAATTTTTCAAGCTATGCTTGTTATAAAGCATAATCTTCACTTCCCCATCAGCTTTAAGGACTTTTTGAATCTCTTTTACAACTTTTTCGGGGGAGGGTGTATGATGAATCACGCCAAATGAGTAGACAAGATCAAAATTATCTAATGGAACCAGACTACTAAGTTCTTGGGCATTCCCCTGGATGAAACGGGCGTTCAAACCAAAAACTTCGAACCTTTTTTTGGTAATTTCTAAACTTTCGGAGGAGAGCTCGACTATGGTGAGATCGGCACCATTTCGTGCGAAATTAATCGAATCTGTTCCTATCCCGCATCCAATTTCAAGAATTTTTTTCCCTTTTACGCTAGGAAAGTCTGCAAAAAAAGGGATGTGGGGCTCCACGAAATATTTTTTTTGTTCGACTTCATCAAAGTACGCCTTGGTAAAAAGTTCTTTTTTGCTATGAAAAATATTACATGGTTGGTTATCCCAATACTTTTTTACATCATCTATCGAAATTTCAATCCTCTTGTCGGGTGGATTTTGAGCACTACTAGAGTTTTCGAACGGACTGTAAGGTAAGCAGCAAAAAAAAACACCTAAAATTGTAAGCGTTAGAATTAAAATTTTTTTTCTTTTCATTTCTAAAGATTAGGGCAGGGGGGTAAAAAAAATCAATAAAAAAAAGTTGTAATCAATTTTTTAATAAACAAGCAAAAATAATTTTGATTTTTTTTTCTTTTTTTAGTTAGGAAAAGGGTATGAAAAAGTTTTTAAGTATTCTAGCCTTTTGTGCTCTTTTGTCATTACAGCAGTCCGATTCTAAAGAAATAGTTGGTCAACTAGCTTATTTAGCCGGAATACAGATTAATGGCCCCGATCCTACAGACATACAGGTTAAAGACAATCGTTTTTATGATCGGGTTTTAAAAGATCAATCGTTAGGTTTTGGTGAAACCTATATGGCTGGCTGGTGGGATGTAGACAATTTGGATGAGTGCATGTTTCGCATTATGAGGGCAAATGTTGGGTCTCGCTTCAAAAAATCTTTTTCCTTTTACTGGGCCTATTTGAAGGCGAAACTTCTAAACAAGCAGGATAAAGAGGGTAGTCTTGATGTAATCCACCAGCATTATCAAATCGGAAATGATCTTTACAGGGCAATGCTTGACCCTACGATGACCTATAGTTGCGGGTACTGGAAAAATGCTAAAAATCTCGAGGAAGCACAGATTGCAAAATACGATCTTATAGCCAGAAAGCTAGGGATAAAAAAAGGGATGCGTGTTTTAGATATCGGTTGTGGATGGGGAGGTTTTGCGAGGTATGTCTCCTCTATCTATGGAGCGAAAGTGGTTGCCATCACCTTGTCCGAAAACCAGGCTAGCATTGCCAGAGAGGTTTGCAAAGGGCTAGATGTAGAAATTCGCGTCCAAGATTATAGAGATATTGATGAAAAATTTGATCGAATAGTCGAAATTGGGATGTTTGAGCATGTAGGCAAAAAAAATTACCGTGAATTTATGGAGATATGCCATAGATCTCTTCATGAGGGGGGTATGGTAATGTTGCATACTATTGGAAATAACCAAAGTGTGGTAGTTTCTGATCCCTGGATCGATAAGTATATTTTCCCCGGAGGGGAGCTCCCGTCTATTTCGCATATCGGAAAGTCTATAGAGGGGCTTTTTGTGATGGAAGATTGGCATAATTTTGGAACCCATTACGATAAAACTCTGATGGCCTGGTTCAAAAATTTTGATTCACACTGGTCTGAACTAAAAGATAGCTATCCTCCTGAGTTCTACAGGATGTGGAAGTATTACCTTCTTTCTTGCGCTGGCGCCTTTAGAGCAAGAGAATGTCAGCTTTGGCAAGTAGTCCTTGTCAAAAATGGTGTGTTGGGCGGTTATGAAACAGTGAGATGAAGGACTCGTTGACCTTTATTAAAGGGGTACGGGATGCCCCTTATTCAATACAGAATATAGAATTGGATAAGAAGTCTTTACCCATGCGCTTGTAGGATAAATCCGTGGTTCAAAGCCCTTTTCTCAAATCAACAACTTTTTGGTAGGTTCAAAGATACATTATGCGGCATTCCCCCAGGTATAATGGGGCTTTTTTTCTCTGCATCTATTGTTTTTATAGAAATGGGGAGACGAAGGATTTTTCCCCCATCTTGCCTAAAAGGTAACCCCTACAAAAGGTTTTTTATCGAGGAGGCTAAACTGATCTCTTTATACTTAATTAGAAAAACAGCTTTTGACCTTTGATCTTTAAACTAGGGGTAGATCAAAAAAAATCAAAAACCTCTTGGATAAGAGGTTTTTGACAAGTCCTACTTTAGGTACGCTTGGATCTATATCAGACTAGAAAAAGAGGCTTCCACCAACAGTGAGCCCTTGGACAGTCATGTTTTGGCCACCCAGTGGGAAGAATGATACGGTGGTATATTGTCCATAATTGATCCAGGATTGAGTGTCCCAAGTCAAATGAATCTCAGCGTTATAGCGATCTTTGTTGTCTCCGCCAAAAGTGTAATTCCACCCAAGCCCAAGAGAAAGGTCTACAACTGGAGTAATCCTGTAGAATTTTTCCTGTGTGCTTTGGTAAACTTGAGTAAGAGAAGGAGTGATATTCTCTCCAGAATTCCAAGTGACAGTTGTAGGTCCGTAGATACCGCTTAAAGCAACCGTACCTGTGAGAAAAATATTTTGTACGAAATCGTTATTTGGGCAAAGATTGAATCCAAAATCGAATCCTCCACGAATACCGGCTCCATTTGTCTGTTGTTTTACATTTACAAATGAGGTTACGATGGAACCTGGGATATCGCCATCAAGGGCTGTTCCTAGATAGGTAGTGTCCCAGTAACTGGTCTGCCAGGTACCCCTTATACCCCAAAAGGGTCGAGCTGTAAAAATGTTTTTAGCAATACCGCTTAGACGACCGATTTCAAAATCTAAAACATTATACTCGAATTTGAAAACAGAATTGACATTCCTTGTTTCGCTGGCTGTATCGTTATTCCCGCTGACAACTGGACCCACCGAAAGATTTGGGTAGGTGAAATTGGGATCAGTAGCGCTTGAGGAATTAGGGGCGCTTCGATCTAACCAAATATACTCCAAAAAAAGATCCACGTTTTCATATGTGGACAAAACTAGATCCCCGTGAACTTTGAACCCGTTTCTAGGCTTAAATTTCGGTGTGTAGGCTGTTCCAACTCCAGGTACTGAAGCAAAACTCTCTCCCGTCCCGGGAACAACCGCAGCGTTATTAAGCGCTACTTGTAGACCCTCTTGATTGATCACCCAGAGAATGTAGTCTGCTCCAAGCTGGATGTTGAATGCCTCTTCATTCAATTTAGGTCCTTGGTACATCACCCCCTCGGCCAAAGATTGGCTCGAAACTGGAGTTGTTGTTGTAGATCCTTGTGCTTTCTGTGTATTTGCAAATCCTGCAGAAAACGGTAAAATAAGAAAGCTTAAAAATGCTTTTTTCAAATTTTTTGATGATTTCATAGTTATCCTTGTTATGCCCAAGAAGTAAAATAAATAAATAATTTTTGCAATACAAATGCACAAAAACTATGAAATTAAATAAATTATATTACAAATTGTTTTGAAATTAATGATTTTAAATTGCTGTTTCTGTTTTAGTTATAATTAATTAAAAAAAGACCAATAAGAAGTTTTTTGGGTGCATTTATTTAAAAAAATTATTTTCACTTTTTTGTTTTTTATTTTCCATTTTTCCTTAAATGGAGCTTACCCTTTTCTTTTTTTGCAAAGACCTTACCCAAAAGAGCGGGATAAAACCTTTAAAGAGGAGCAAAAAAGGGTTGTTCAGGAGATCGTAACGCTTATCAAAGGGCAGGCAAATTATAAAGAAGTTTACGAACATGCTAGAAATTGGCGAAGACAACTGGCAATTCAACAAAAAGTCTCAAAAAAAGGGTTTTTTGGAATATCTAGAGAAATGACCGATTACCCACTCGTTTCCTCCCTAAATGTCTTAGGGGGGGGGGATTTTTTGGATAAATTAGATCTTTTGTTGGAAAAAGGGGAGTATGTTAAGGGCATTCCAGAGTTGGGCTTAGCCGGTGGGCTTGCAAAAAAATATCAGATATCTGCCCCACTAAATGGGGAGACGATCCCTTTGACGCAAATACTCAGAATAGAGGAGCCTTTAGATCATCTAGGTATCAACTACAGTATCTATTTTGGCCAGGAGAGGGAAAGGAGGTACATTTGGATCCACACCTCATCTCTTCAGCTTTTAACTATCTTCTCTAATCTAGAAAAACTTTTTAGGGACATACTAGAAGAACACGATGAAGAAAAAGCTCTGCAATTAATCGCAAGGTTTCATTGGTGGTTTTGTCAGGCTACCCCTTGCTCCAGGGGAAGTGCATCTATAGGGGAGGTGCTGGCGCAATCTTTTATGGTATTTAAGAATCTAAACTTTTCAAGAAAGGAAAATTCCCACATTGATCTCCATATACTATCGGAGGACAATGTGGAAGTTTTTGTAAAAATTTATAAGGAATTTTATGGTTTTGAAGCCTAGTTTTGTGGGTTGTGTTTTTTTCTTCTTTTTTCCTCTAAGCGCAGATCTAAATATTGTGATCAAAAAACCGCTGAACATGGAACCGAAAGATAAAAAAGCATTTATTTCATCGGAAAACGAAATTATTGAAGAGCTTCACAAAAAAATCTCTTATGGAGATACCTATGAAATAATTTTGGCCGGCGCCGTAAATTGGCGTAGGGAAATAGAGAAAAAGCTCCATAAAAATGGATGGAGTACTTTAGGATTAAGAAGGAAAAAATATTCTTTTTACTTTTTCACACATATTCAAGATATCCCCCTTCCAGATACCTCAAAAAAGGCTCGAGCGGTCTTAGATAGGGGGGTAATCGCCCCCTACTATTTTGAAACGTTTGACGCAAGCTTCCCTTTTAATCTGTATCAATTTTTTGGGGAATTTCAAGATACGTTGATACCCCTAACAAAAATCATAGAGTACCCAGGATTCAACTATAGAAAGAATGGACCCCTTTTAGAAATTTACGGAAAAAATTGCAGAGAACCGATTGTTTTTGAACACACTAACGAAAAAGAGCTGGGTAAACTGGATACTATTTTAAAAGCGCTGTATCAAAATTGTTTGACAGCCTCAAATGGGGAACTTTTTTCTAAGCTAGGTCTCTTCTACTGGTGGTTTGTACATGCCAAACCCTTTATTAGAGGTTCGAATAGCATAGGGCGAGTTTTAGTTTTGAGTGTTTTAAAATCAAAAGGGGAATCTTTGAGTTTTAAAGAGGGTGTTTTTCCCCATTTTGAAGCGCTATTTGAGCCAAATGGGGAGGGTTACGGAAGTATTTTTAGAGATTTTTTTGATGAGGAGATAAAAAATGGGTAAAAAAAGGTTTTTTTTTCAATTTTTAGGTTTTCTAGCTTTGCCATCGAGTATGCTTTTTGGTTTAGAAAATTTGAATATTTTACGGGATTTCAAAGAGGATTTGCATAGAGAATTTCTCCTTTCCAGAAGGCAGATGATCGATGATCTGATTGAAGCCCTAGACGAGGAGATTTCTTACTATGCCGCCTTGAGCGAAACGGCCGACTGGCGTCATCAATTAGCAAATCTCCAAAAGTCGGAGCCCGAAATGAGTTTTGGAAGATTACGCCAAGAGGGAGCTTGCTCCAATTTAGCAATAGCCGGCGCAAAAGATCACATCGAAAAAATTGACCTTATACTAAAAAAATCTAAAAGGAGGGAAAACCACCCCTTTTTCGATCAGGCTGACTACTATTATGAGTATCAAATGTTTGGAAGAATTCAGGAAAAAAAGATTCCAATTACAACTGTACTCTATCTTGATCACGATAATTACAAAAAAGAGCGCTATCTAAATCAGGTTTTGGATGATTGGTTTACAGTAAAAAGATACGATAACTTACCCGAAAAGCCCAAGTTTTATTATTATGTCATTCATACAGAACCAGAGTATCTAGAGGAGATAAACGATCATTTAAATACAATTTGGGACAAGGTTTTATATGAAAAAAATTGGGAGGACAAGATCTCGTTAATTGCCCAATTTCATTGGTGGTTTTCCAATGCGATGCCTTTTGAGCGGGGAAGTGCCGCTATTGGGGAGGTCCTGACAGAAGCTTTGTTAAAAGGGACAGGGCATAAATGGGAAAAGAAAAAGCATTTATTGATCGATATAGAGGCCCTTCTGGAGCCTTGTATGGAGGAGTTTGTCCGAAAATACCCCACCTATTATGACAAGTTCGTTTGAAAGCATTACTGCCAGTTATGAAATAAAAAAGCGCCCGGTTAAGGGCGCTTTTTGATGGTTAGGGGAGAGGTTCTAGGATTTTTTGTTATCGTCGATGATCTCTACCTCGGCCTCTTCGGGCTCATTGGATTGTTTTTGATGGTGAGAACTCTGTCCTTGATGCGACTCTTGGGCAGATGCACCCTGAGATTGAGTATTTTGCTTTTGCAACTCTTCCCCAATTTTTTGGAGCTTTTGATTCAGCTCGTTAATCTTGGCTTGGATATGCGCGGCATCTTCGCTCTCCTGAGCTTTTTTCAATTCCTGGATAGAGGCTTGAATCTGGTCTGCTATCGGTTGCGGAATCTTTTCTTTATACTCGTTCAACTGACGTTCAGCCTGGTTTGCTAAAGAGTCGGCGTGGTTTCTAGCCTCGATCAATTCTTTTCGCTTTTTATCCTCTTCAGCATGGGATTCTGCATCCCGCACCATTTTCTGGATCTCAGATTCTGAAAGGCCTGAGGAGGCCTCTATACGGATTTTTTGCTCTTTGCCTGTAGTTTTATCCTTGGCAGAAACGTTTAAAATACCGTTTGCGTCAATATCGAAGGTCACCTCAATTTGCGGTGTTCCTCTTGCTGCTGGAGGGATCCCTTCAAGATCGAATTTGCCAAGAGACTTGTTGTCGTTGGCCATTGGTCTTTCCCCTTGTAACACTTTAATAGTTACTGCAGGTTGATTGTCGGCAGCAGTGGAGAAAATTTGGGTCTTTTTTGTCGGGATTGTGGTATTGCGGTCGATAAGACGCGTCATTACGCCACCCATCGTCTCAATTCCAAGAGATAGGGGAATCACATCCAACAAAAGAACATCTTTGACATCGCCTGTAAGCACTCCACCTTGAATTGCAGCACCAATCGCCACAACCTCATCCGGGTTTACCCCCTTGTGTGGCTCTTTGTTAAAGATTTGCTTCACCTTGTCTTGTACGGCAGGCATTCTAGACATACCACCCACAAGAATCACATCATGGATATCAGATGGAGAGATCCCTGCATCTTTCATTGCATTACGGCACGGCGCCTCTAATCGATGGATAAGATTATGGGCTAACGATTCAAACTTTGCTCTCGTTAGGTTGAGGTTTAAATGTTTAGGTCCTGTTTGATCCATTGTGATAAACGGAAGATTGATATCGGTCGAAACCATCCCGGAGAGATCACATTTAGCTTTTTCAGCAGCATCACGAAGACGTTGCAAAGCCATACGGTCATTATGTAAATCGATGCCGTTCTCTTTTTTGAACTCTTCGATCAAATAAGATACAATCACGTTATCAAAGTCATCACCGCCAAGATGGGTGTCGCCGTTTGTGGAGAGAACTTCAAAGACACCATCCCCAATTTCGAGCACAGAGACGTCAAATGTCCCCCCCCCGAGGTCGAAAACGACGATCTTCTTATCGGTATGTTGTTTATCCAAACCATAAGCAAGAGCTGCAGCTGTAGGCTCGTTGATGATTCTTTGGACATTCAAACCGGCAATACGCCCCGCGTCCTTAGTAGCTTGGCGCTGGGAATCGTTGAAATAAGCCGGAACGGTTATCACCGCTTCTGTCACCTTCTCGCCAAGATACGCCTCGGCAGTCTCTTTCATTTTGATAAGAACTTGAGCGCTGATTTCAGGCGGGGAAAAGAGCTTCCCTTCAGCTTCAATTGCCGCATCCCCATTTTGGGCAGCAGCAACTTTATAAGGGACCATTTTGATTTCGTCCATCACCTCGGTAAATTTGCGACCGATAAAACGTTTTGCCGAAAAAATGGTGTTTGTGGGGTTTGTAACAGCTTGGCGTTTCGCTGCTGCTCCAACAAGGCGTTCACCCGTTTTTGTAAAAGCTACTACAGAAGGGGTTGTTCTTGCCCCCTCAGCATTTGCTATCACTTTTGCTTGAGAACCCTCCATAATCGCAACGCAGGAGTTTGTGGTTCCAAGGTCAATACCAATAATTTTCGATTTTTTTGTTGTCATACTAAGTTTTCTCCTTGGTCTTGTTCCTCAAGTTTTGCTTTGGCAACTTTTACTTGTGCTGCCCGCAAAACTCTTGGTCCGTTTTTATAGCCTTTAGCGAGCACCTCTAGAATGGTGCCCGGTTCTTTTTCCGATTCCACCATCTCAATCGCATCGTGGCTACGAGGATCGAAACTTTCGTGGAGCGGTTCAAAACTGTAAATGTGGTTATTTCTTAAAACATCTTTAAATTGTTCCAAAATCATTTTAAACCCGAATGCCCATTGTTGCACTTCAGGGGACATGTGGGACTCATAGGAAAGCGCCTTTTCTAAAGAGTCTAGAGGATAGACAAATTCCAAAATAAGGCGTTCTTTTGCAAATTGGATGGCCTCTTTTTGCTCATTGATCAGCCGCTTACGCATGTTCTCCATATCGGCAATCGCGTGACGGTATTTTTCGGTCATCTCTAAAATTTTGCTGTCCAAAGATTCCTCTTGGGAAGGTTGTACCGATTCGGTGCTCGTTTCTTCACTCATGACTGTAGCTCTCCAAAAAGAGTGTGGGGTTGTGTTCTAGTGTTGTCTCAGGTGTCCTTAAAGAGATATTATTGGCACGGATCACCTGGTCTAACTGTTTTTCAAAAAGGTTTCGAAAATGGTTTAAAAGGGGAAAAAGCCTAGGGTATGGGATGCGCATCGGGCCGAAAAGGGCGATGGCACCTACCCGTTTATTCTGCACTCTGTAGGGGATCGAAAGGACGGTGGTTTGATGATTGATAGGGTCTGCAATTTGAAAACTGATTTGATCATTTCGCATTGTCCGTTGAATCATCTCGTGCACTTTGGCTGGATTTTCCATCAATGAAAGGGTGGATCCTAAAAGCGCCGGATCATGAAATTCTGTGAAGTTGAGCAATCGGTACAAACCAGCTTTGTGGACCTCATCGGTAGTAAAATTGGCATAGCGCACCATAAACCTGAGCGAAATTTCCTGGTATAACTGCATGGCAATCGGAAGCTCTTCAGCGGTGAGCTCTTCTAAAATCACCTCTTTTGGTTGCAGTTTAGATTGAAAAAATGTCTCTATTCTTTTTGCGGAGAAAGAGGAGAGCTTTTTAGGAATATGGAGTATATCTGTATAACAAACCGAGAATTGGGTGATGATTACTGAAAGAAGACGGGTGGAATCGAGAACAAAAAGCCGAATTTCCTTTATAAAATCCTGATCAAAACGGGGGCTGGTAATTAAAGAGGCCAGTCCGGTGGCCTCTGAAAGGGCCTCAACAGCCAGTTCTAAAGAGCGTTGCAGTTCGACCGTTTTAAATTCAAGATGTTGAAGAAAAAACATCTCGTCTTTGGGTTCAATCTTTTTTGTTAGAGAGCAGCTTTCGGCAAAGAGTCTAAAAGCTTCGACGGTGGGGACCCTTCCTCCAGAGGTGTGCATTTGCTCTAAAAGGCCCCCCTCTTCCAGTTCGGCACAGTAATTGCGAATTGTTGCAGAGGAGAGGTGTGGCAAAGATTCGTCCTTTAAAGTATTAGAGGCAATAGGTTTACCGGTTTTAAGGTAAAGCTCAATCAGGCTAAACAGGACCTCAAGAGCTCTTTTATTACGTTTTTCTTTCTGCATCTAAACCAAATTGTAGCAAATAGCTTAAAATTTAGCAATCTATAAGTTTGAATGCTAAAAAATCATTTTAACAGAATGAAAATGAGAGGGATAAAGAGAAAATTTACCTCTTTGGCGGTAAGAGATTTTGGATAAGATAAGGGAGTATTTGATTGATGGAAGGCTCCCAGTGAAGGCCCTCTTTATAGACGGTATTAGCCGCTATGTATGAGGCGATAATCGCTTTTTTGTGCACATTGGGAATATTTTTTAAAATCCGTTCACTGTGGGATCTTAAAACCGGCAAACAGTGCGCCATAAGACAAAGATTAAAAGGGTCCTCTTTGTCCAATGAAAGCTCGATTTTGTTGAGGTAATCTAAAATTTGGTAGGTAAAAGAATTAATTTTTTCTGAAATAAGATCAGAGGCTTGGGTATAGCTGACGTGCATCTCGTCATGAGTTTTGAGGATCAATAGGGTCTCTTTTTTTGCAATCGCATCTATAAATTGAAGAATTTGATCAACAATCTCTTTTTTATGGGTTAAAAACTCCTCATCGGTAAGGACAAGACCGCTTAGAACCTCGAAACTTGAGCAGACTACCCCCCCCTTGTTGGCGGAGCTATCCTTTATGATAACAACCCCTTTTTCCTCTAAAGCATGGCGAGCTTCATAGGTTAGGTAGAGATTTGCCCCCTCCACAATAATTTTTGAGGTGGGATGGCCATTTTCATCTAGAAAATCTTGGAAGTTTGTTTGGTTTAAAGTCCTTGGTCTTCCTCCTGCCGGAATAAAAATGTCTGTTCGGACCTTTAAAAGATTCATCCTAAAGAGCTGGGTGCTTTCTGAAGGGGGGATATAGGTCTCGATAAGCTTATTCTGTTCTCTACGTAAAAGGAGTTTGCAATCCTTGACTCCATTACTCTCTTTGGCTGTAGTGATATCAAGTAAAAAAGCCCCTTCCGATAGAAGATCTTTGGGGTAGTGTTTAATCCCTAGCCCTTTTTCAAAAAGATGTTCGAGAGCTGAGTGATTTAGTCCATCTAAATCTCGGATGGTTCCGGTCCCGTCTGTGATGGCAACTATTTTTGCGGTATCGGGAAAGTCTTTAGCAAGTAAAAGGAGCTCATTTCCGGCAACATCACCATCCGGACCTCCAGAAATTTTAACGGTAAAGGGATTTTTTTTGGGGTTTAAGTGAAGATGATCCATCACAACTTTTAAGCAGGTGTGTAAACCGTTCGAGGTAATGCCAAACTCTTTATGATTGATTCCAAGTTTTGGTTTCGAGGAGATGAAAGCCTTTTTTGGTTTATAACCCACTTTTTCACTCATTTCTGCGATCCAATCGATCATCGAGTTATGCATATTTTCGTCAGGACCTAGATAAATGTACTCAGGTTTTTTGTAGTAATCGATCACATTTTTAGCTTTAAGCTCCCCGTTGTCGCTGCAATTGATTAGAGTCAAAAAACTGTGGATGAAGGCTCGCTGAGATTCGTAGATAATTTTCCAACGAAAATCTTGTTGAAATTTGTGAATATCCTCTTTTTTAGTTAAGTGGTTAAGTTTAACTTGGTATTCCAGTTCCCCTTGTAGCAGAGGATGGATATCACAGAAAATAATCGCTTTTGAGCCCCCTTCAGGGATATCCTTATTCTTTTTTTGCTGCGTGAAGGCAAGATTGTAACATTCAAAAAAGACATTGTTGATTTCCCAACTTGTCTGCTCTTTCCCAAAAGCTACCGTTCTAAGACCACCTCGAGAGAGGTCTTTGAAGCGGATCTGAAATCCGGTAAAGTTACGATTAGAAAAATAGAAAATCCCAAAGGGGAGCTCGGGAAATTTAAGTTTTCTATCATAAGGGGTAAAATGGAGGATTTCAGGATCGATTCTGAAAGAGAGTGCAGAGCGGTTGTCGCGGTAAAAATTGGTTTTAAGACAGTGCTCGGTAAAAAGGATACATGTTTTCAAAATGTTTTTGCGGCGGGTATCCACGGAATGGTTTCCCGAATCGATTTTGCCGATCTCCTGCAAAAGATGGTTTTTTTCTATTTCATACTGCTCAAAACGGAGGTTTTGAGGATCAAATTTATGCTCGAAAAGCTGGACGATTTTTGCCGTTAGTTCGGGGTGGCGAAGGGCGGCTTCTTCGATGTGCTCTTTTGAGTAGACATTACTGTCTGCATAAACCAGAAATTGATGGGCAAATCCGAGCATCGCACGTAAAAGGTGTGCATGATTTCCTGTAAAAAGAGCGCTCTCAACGAATGCCTCATCAATCGCATCTCTATAAATACCAAACTTGAGGTAGCTTAGCTCCCTTAAAAAATCCTCTCGATCAAAGGGGGCAAGATCTTTTTTGAGGTGAAGATGCATCACTAAAAGATCTTCTTCCCCCTTAAGGGGGATAAAATTAGCCGAAAAATTCTCTATAAAAAGATGGTGTCTTTTACACAAAAGGGCCAAATTTTCTAAAAAATGATTTTTGGGTACATTTTTCCAGGCAAAAAATAGTTTTAAATGGTCATCGAGATAAAATTGTAAATGGTCGCGAATTAAAGCGCGCGCAATCAGATGGAAAAGCTCCTCCGATTCGCTTGGGGTCATTCCTTGCAAAATTTTTGCCGTAAGGTGATCGTGCACATCATAGAACTCTTGTGGGATTAGCTCGGGGTAGTGCACCAGAATTTGGGATAGAAGATCCCTTTGTAGCAAAAGATCCCCTTTTTGCTGATGCAATTGAGGTGCATGTCTTAAAACGGCCAAATAGAGCTTTTTGTCCAGCGAAGGGAAATTCTCTTTGGAGAGATAGGTCTCATAACTTTGAATCGCTAGGTAATTAGCTTTTTTGAATATTTTAAGATCCAAATGGGGCTCATGCAAGGCGATTGCAAGAGAGTAACCGGCCGAGTTTGAGAGGATAAAGTTCTCTTGTTTTGCAAGATCCATCATGCAATGGGCAGCCGTTAAGACCGCTTCAGTTGGGTTGTCTTTAAAAAAAGAGGAGGGCATATGCGCCTTAAGCCAATCATAATTCAGCTTAAGTTGTCGAATATGATCGTCTATAGAGTCCATTTTGGACATGAAATACCCTTTTATACCCTAGAATTCTTTAAACTTCTTGATAACCGAAAGGGGGTTTTAAGTAAAAACAATTAAATATTTTTATAAAAAAATATTTTTTAAGGGGGCTATTTCCAACGTAATAGCCTTAGGCTGTTTAGCCCTACAATTACAGTACCCCCCTCATGAAGGATCACCGCAAGCCATAGAGGGATTAGTCCAAGTAGAGAGGGGGTTGTAGCTAAAAGAATAACGGAGAGGGCTATGGTAAGGTTTTGCCGTACGATATTTTGGGTCTTTCTAGCCTGGCGTACAATTTTAGGGATAAGGTTCAGATCATTTTTCATAATCACAATATCCGCAGCTTCGACAGCCGTTTGTGACGAGATCCCAGTCCCCACAGCGATACCGCATGACGAGCGAACAAGAGCTGGGCCATCGTTGATACCATCGCCAGTCATTGCGCAATTTTCAAACTGAGATAGCTCAGCAATTTTTTCTAATTTCTCTTCTGGACTTAGGTCGGCAAAAATCTCCTCAATTTCTAAGCCCAAAAGGCGACCGACTGGCTGTGCAACCTCTCGTCGATCTCCGGTAAGCATAAAAACCCTACCTAGAGCCTTGAGCTCCTGAATTACCCCGCAAGCCTCAGGTCTAAGTTCGTCTTTAAAATGGAAAATGGCCTCTTGCCCCCCAATTTTGAGAATGGTAACTACCTCCTCGGTTGAGTGCTCCCTTTCGGAGCGCCCGATAAAGACCTCAAGCCAGTTTCCTTGAACCTCTACAACCCCCTTGACCCCTTTTCCTGCAATTACCTGTACCTCTTTTGTTTTCAGTTCGTCGGTATGCTTTAGTGCGGCGAAACTGACAATTGCTTTGGCAATGGGGTGGATCGCATTTTTTTCTAGACTGGCACCAATGGCAAGTATAGTTTCTAGTGGGTAGTTTGTTTTGTTATCAATACGGGTACAAGAGAGCCCGCCCGTCGTCAACGTACCCGTTTTATCGAAAAGAAAGTACTTGCAGCGGCTCAAAGCATCTAACGAGGTACCCCCTTTAGGGAGAACCCCATGCCTCGCACTGGCACTCAAGGAACTGAGATAGGCTGTTGGGGTCGCTATGATAAGCGCACATGGGGAGGCGGCAATCAAGAAGGCAAGAGCTCTGTAGATCGACCCCTCTGTCCCTAAAAGCGCGATCCCAAAAAGGGGAAGCATAAGGGCAAAGAAGAGAGAAAGACCGATAATTGTTTTAGCATATATTCCGCTAAACTGATCTAAAAAAACCTGAATTTTGGGCTTTGCATGTTGCGCTTGGGTGATCAGTTCGATGATTTTTGCCAGAGTCGATTGGCTGCTTGGCTTTGTCACCTCCAAATATAGGGGGGAGTCGATCAGTAGCGATCCTGCAACAACGGGATCGCCCACCGTTTTAGAAACGGGGATACTTTCACCGGTTATATGAGAAATGTTTACAAATGAGGAGCCCTCAACAACTTTGGCATCCAAGGGGACAATCTCCCCAACCGGGACAAATATTTTTGTCCCGACGCTAATCTCTTGGACAGCCTTCTGATAGCGAGTATTGTCGCTTTGGACAACGATCGCCAAGCTGGGCACTAGTGAATTGAGATGACTCAAAGCGCTTTTTGTCTTGCGGTCTACCATCTCCTCCATCGACTCAGAGAGGGCAAAGAGGACTAAAAGAAGGCCCCCCTCATGCTCAGCTCCGATGCAAACAGAGAGCAGAGCTGCCAACGTCATCAAAACATCGATGTTAATAATCGAGTTTTTCACGTCCTTTATGGTTTGGATTAAAGCTGGTGTGCCGGATAAAAAATAGACAAATCCTAAAAACAGGATCGATATGCTATCAAACATTAAGGTGATATAGGAAAGAGCCAAAAAAATCGCGGAGAGGATGGAAATTTTAAGCGAAAGATCTTTACCTGTTTTTCGGGAATCGGGTTTTAAAAAAGGGTTTTCCGACTCCTCAAAATCTTTGGCAAAAAAAGCATCGTAGGAAAAAGTCATGGATTCATGAACCTAGTAATTAAGGGATTTAAAAGATTTTTGAGCTCGTAGACAGTAAGCAAAACAAGAAAAGCTAGGCTAAGTGACCAAGTGTTGAAGGAGATAAAGGAGCGTTTTTGTGGGATGATGGAGAGCGTTGTCGAAAGTAAAAAAAAGATAAATACCAAACCGAAAAAAATGAAAGGGGAAAATAAACTTGCGACTAAAAGGGGGAGCGCAGCACAAGTGACCCCTAAAAAAGCCCCAAGACCCTGTTTTAAAGGGTGTTCATACTCTTCTAAGCGCAGCCCGAGCTCTTCTTCAAGCATGACAGTAAGGAGTCGATTTTCGTCGGCCATCAATACCTGGACAACCTGATCCAAAAGAGGGGGCTCAAACCCTTTTGCCCGGTAAATCTCCATCAGTTCTATCTGTTCATTTTCGCGGGAATGTTGAATTTCGGCATGCTCTTGAGCAATCAACTGATTGAGTCGATTTAAACGAGACCAGCCTAAAAAAGCGGCCCTTCCCGTTTTCCAAATGCATAAGCCTATGGCAAAAAGGGGGAGAGTTTTTGGTGCTAAGATATAAAGGATGGAAAGATAGAGCGCAGTCTCTTTAGCCGCATCACATCCGGCGTGTAAAGATCCCGAAAGCTCCACCCCATGAATTTGCTCGCTTGCTTTTGCTCCCTTCTCTCTTGCTTCTTTAAGATGATCGGGGATTGTTTTTCCTTTGAAATGATCTAAATCGGGTTCCATTTTACACGTTTCGTGGTGATCAGACTTACACATACATTTCCTTCATCAATCGGCAGAGCGACTCTAGATCTTTTAAGTGGAGCGACTCGCGTGCCGAATGCATCGATTGTATCGCTATACCAATATCAATAGTAGGGATTCCGTAACGTACAGCTACATGGGGACCGATTGTAGAGCCGGTAGGTTTTCCGGTTAGAGGGGCAAAAAATTGGTGGGGAATGGATCTTTTTTTCAGGATTCTAAGAATATTAGCTTCCAACTCTATATTGTACGCGTAGTGCAACGAATGGTTGCGTTTGATGACAATCCCTTTTCCCAACTCCAGCTTATGGTTGGCATGAAATTTTGCATCATGACCATCGACAAAAGCATGCGCTACATCTACAGAGTAAAAGGCACTTTTGTCTTTGATTTTCAGAAATTGCAGCCTATTCATCCCTTGTGTAAGGCAGATCATCTCTAAAACATCGATCACGAATGGAGATTCAGCCCCCTCAATCGACATCGAGCCGGTCTCCTCATCGTTGTAAAATAGAGCACCCAGTAATGCCGATTTGTGAGGCTTTGCCTCAGAGATAGCCTCCATTGCTGCAAAACTTGAACACATGTTATCCAGCCGATAAGAGGAAAAAATCTGGTGGTCAAGACCTGTCAAAGAGCCACTTTGAATGGGGGTTAAGTAGAGGTCAAAAGCCAAGAGGGCTTTCTCTTTGAGAATTTTTCCTAAGCTCACCTCTTTCTCCTCAGCAGTCACAAAAGGGAGAAGCTCCTTAGTAGGATCAAAAGCATGCCGCTCGTTTTTTTCCCGATCGATATGAATAGGGCAGTTAGGGATAGAGAAAAGGTGGGAATCGAGTCGCACCAGTTTCAACCCTTTGTCGGTCACAATTTTTCCCGACAGTAGAAGATCCCGATCGAGCCAGGAGGTATACATGATTCCCCCTGAGCGGTCGACATCAAAATAGATCCGCTCCCCTTTTTTCACAAAAGGTTTGGAATTTAACTTTAAAGCGGGGCTGTCGATATGGGTGCCAATGAGACGAAAACTTTCTATTGTTTTGGTTGGCATGATAAAGGCAAAACAAAAGCCCCCCTTTTGTAGAAAATATTTTTTTCCCGGTTTTAACTCTTTCAAAGAGTCGACGGAAAATTCTGTGAATCCCAGCGCCTCTCGTATTGTCTCTACGGCGTGGTAGGGATCGGGGGAGCGCTGGATGAGAGAATCAAGCTTTTTATGTAATGGTACCATCAGCTCTTATTACCTCAAAACCGACCCTTTTTGCAAGCTTTTGTGGGAGGTGAATAGAGCCATCCTCTTTTTGATTCGATTCTAAGAGGGCAACCATCAACCTTGAGGTGGCAAGACCGGAGGCATTGAGCGTGTGGACAAAATCGAGAGCGCCATCTTTTTTTCTGTAACGGATATTGGATCTGCGCGCTTGGTAACAGGAGCAGTTGGATGCAGACGAGACCTCGTAGTAGCGATTCTGGCCATGAAGCCAAACCTCAATATCCACCGTCTTTGCGGCTGCAAAGGACATGTCATCACTGCAAAGGAGCATATCGCGGTAGTGCAATTCAAGCGTTTCAAGGATCTCGTGTGCCGACTGGATCATCTTTTCATGCACATTAGGGCTCGTTTCAGGAGTGGTTAGTGCAAACAGCTCGACTTTATAGAACTGATGGGTGCGAATCAAACCACGCTCATTCGAACCTGCAGCTCCCGCTTCGCGACGAAAGCAGGGAGTCAAAGAGGTGAGGAGTAATGGGAGCTCTTTTTCTTCTAGTATCTCATCGCGGTAAAGGCTGTTTATTGGCACCTCTGAGGTGGGGATCAAATAGAGGTGAAAATCCTCATCTTTGAGCTTGAAAAGCTGACTCTCAAATTTCGGCAGTTGTCCTGATGCATACATCGTCTCTGGCCGCACAAGCAACGGCATCATACGCAGATGGAAACCATTTTTTTGGTGAGTTTCCAGCATCAAGTTCCAGAGAGCCAGCTCGATTTTTGAGGCGACGTGGTTGTAAATAGGGAATCCGCGGCCCGAAACTTTTGCCCCTCTTTCAAAATCAAATAGACCTAATGCGTCGGAGAGTTCGACGTGGTGTTTAAATAAAAATCCGAGCTCTTTTTTTTCCTGGAAGCGGTGGATCTCTACGTTATCGGCAGCTGATGTTCCAAAGGGGACCTCAGAAAAGGGGAGGTTAGGGTACTCGCTAAGGAGGGTTTTGACCGTCTCTTCAAGAGACGCTTGCTCTTTGGAAAGTTCGGCTTCTTGGGTTTTTAATGCAGACATCCGTTCTATTTCTTTAGACGAATCTTCATTCTTAGCTTTTTTAAAGCCCACCTCTTTTGCAAGGCGATTTTTTTCGGCTCTTATATTTTCTAGCTTAGGGGTGATTGCTTGCCATTCTTTGTCAGCTTTAATCAAGGGGGCGAGGTCAATTTTAGGATCTTTAAGACGCAGCCGCTTTTGAACAACTTCGGGTTCCTTACGGATAAGTTTGATATCTAGCATAATAGGTTCAAGTATAGCTCATTGATTTCAAATTTGTCTACCGGTGAAATCGGGTGAACTGCTAGAATCAAGTGTTATGAATGCATACCCAGAACCGCAATGTCCGATCATCATCCGCTACCACCGATTGCTAGAGGCCTTTTCCCGATCAGACGATGAGAGAGACTTTTACTTAGATCGTATCGAAGGAGCTATCATTTATCTGGATTTGGATAAACCTGAAGAGGAGATCAAGGAAGCGGAAAAAGAGCTGAATCACCATTCAAACCGCTACATTCCTGTCCCAAAACTTACCTATTACGAATCAAAAAAAGTGATGGAAGGGTTTGTCAATGAAAAAGTTTACGACATCGACACTAAAGAAAAACTTTTAGATATTATCAGCTCCCAAGAGGCCAAGGAAAATTTTCTTGAATTCGTTTTTGATCACTTGACCGAGTTGGATAAGTGGCAGCAATTTTATTTAGAGCGGTTTAAAGTTAGAATCATCGAGTGGTTGTGCAAACATCGAGTCTTTTTTACGTTTGAAGAGGACTTGGAGATGCCTAAAAATCTTTTGGAAAAGGCAAAACTCCATCTTTTCGATGTAAAGGTTCCAAAAGATGTTGCCCAAGCCAGAGATATCATTAATATTAAAGCCGCAAGCTACCAGTCCGCAGACAGCTACGTCCAAAAACCGAGAAGGGGAAGGCCTCCAAAAGCTTTGCCCAAAGTGGAGACCGAACCACAGTTTACAATGGACATTTTTAAAACATGTTCCCCGACTCTTCGCCCTTTCCTCTATCTTTCCGATTACAATCCCGATGCAATCTACTTCTCGACAAAATTCCAGCAAACCCAGGAGCTCAACCAGAGTCTGCGCGGAATAGAAAGACCTAAGGTCGATTCCCGTTTGGAGATGCTCTCCCAGCGCTTGGAGTCGCTCCGCCATCTTTCGGGAAAGCTAGGATCTCTACCCGGTTTGGATCAGCCTCAAGACCGCAAGGTGATAGAGACGCTCAAACTTACCCCCGCCTTAATTGCGCCGGAAGAGAATCGGATGGCCAAAGTTTTTGGTGGTTCGGTTTCTGAGGCTCCCAAGAAAAGGGGAAGACCGCAAAAAGGGGAGGCGGAATCGAAGAAAATTCTCGAGAAGAAATCGATCGATAAGAGAATTAAGCAAGTAAGCCCAATTCGACTGAAGAAGGGATAATGCAAGGATTTTGCTCGCTTGGATCCGGCTCCAAAGGGAACTCTACAGTTCTCAAAGGGGCTAACTCTGTTTTTTTAATTGATGCCGGCTTTTCTATGAAAAAGACCGAAGATCTCCTATCGCGCATTGGAATGGATCTCAGACAGATTCAAGGTATTTTGGTAACCCATGATCACCATGATCATATAGCCGGCCTTGAAATGATTGTTAAGCACTATGAGATTCCTCTGTATACCAACTGTGAGACTGCGAAAGTTTTGCATGCTGCAATGAATGTGCGACCAAAATTTAAAATCTTTGAGACCGGTGTAAGTTTTAAGCTAGACGAGTTTTTGGTACACCCTTTTTCTATTCCCCATGATGCGGTTGAACCGGTGGCTTTCACCTTTTCGTTCGATGAAAAAAAATTCGGAATCTGCACAGATATAGGATTTGTGACACCCGTTGCTGTAAGAGCTTTGCAAAATTGCACTCACCTTCTTTTGGAATCTAATCATGATGTGGGGATGGTACATGCAAGCAATCGCCCCCAAGTATATAAAAAAAGGGTTTTAAGCAAGCAGGGGCACTTGTCCAATGAGGAGTCCAGAACCCTTCTTGAGGCGGTCTTTCATGAAAAGCTGGAGATGGTTGCTCTGGGGCATCTTTCTTTGGAGTGCAACTGCCCGGAGGCGGTTTTGAAGGCCATGGAGGGGATAGCAACCCCCATAAAACTTTTGCATCAAGAGGGCCCTAATCCTTTCTTCTCTTTTGTGCAAGAGACAGTCTGCCTCTAAAAAAAGGCTGTAAATTTTTCCCTACTAGACAAGATTAAACAAGATCGGGGCGAAATAGCACTTTCCTTGCCTTGGCTCCATCCGGAGGGCTTATGATCCCCTTGCTCTCCAGCTCATCTATTAGGCTAGCGGCCCGCGCATATCCAATTTTTAATTTTCGTTGTAAAAAAGTTGTGGAGGCGTTGTTGTGCTGCACAACGATCTCTAGAGCTCTTGAGTAAAGAGAATCGCTCCCTTCCCCCTCCTCGTTGTCATCAGCAAAAAGAGGATCTTCCGAAAGTGTGTCAAAAGATTGTATTAAATAATTTGCAGGGCGCTGATCTTGGATAAATGAGACGACCCGATTGATATCTTCGTCCCGAATATAAACCCCTTGCGCCCGCAAAATTTGGGATGTCTGGGGAGGGAGAAAAAGCATATCTCCGTTGCCTAGCAAAGCTTCGGCGCCATTATCATCTAAAATAATTTGACTGTTGATACGGCTGGCAACTTTAAATGCGATGCGCGTCGGAAAGTTTGCTTTGATGAGGCCGGTAATCACCTCTCGTGATGGGCGCTGTGTCGCTAGAACAAGGTGGATTCCAACGGCACGCGCCATCTGGGCGATTCTGGCTATGGGTGTCTCTAAATCTGCGTTAGTAGACATCATTAAGTCTGCAAACTCGTCGATGATTGCTACAATATGAAACATCTTTTCTGGAACAGGGATGCTCAAGGATTGCTCTAAAGTAACGTCCTGTTTTCTTGTATTAAAAGAGTGGATATTTCTTACACCTAGCTGTTTCAAAATTTCATAGCGTAACTGCATCTCCTGCACAATCCATTTGAGCGCGGCGTAAGCACCGTTTGGTTCAGTGATCACAGGGGCGATTAGATGGGGGAGATGACTAAATGGGGTGAGCTCAACTTTTTTGGGATCGACTAAGATGAGTTTGATGTCATCGGGGGATGCATTCATCAGAATCGACATGATGATGGTATTTATACATACCGATTTTCCCGATCCTGTGGCGCCGGCAATCAAACAGTGAGGCATCTTCGATAAATCGCAGATCACCTCCTCCCCGCTTACAGTTTTCCCTAGAAGAACCGGGATGTGAAACTTTTTCGGATTATTGCGATAGGAGATAAGCATCTGCTTAAAGCCCACCTCCTGTGCTGTTAGTGAGGGGATCTCAACCCCTACCGCCGCCTTTCCCGGAATCGGTGCTATAATCCTGATCGATTTTGCTTGAAGATTGAGTGCTATGTCATCTTCAAGCGCCTTGATCTTTTGGACTTTGACACCAATTGCAGGGTGTACCTCAAATGAGGTAATCGTGGGTCCACAATTGATTTCTCCCACTTTCCCCTCAATTCCGAAGCTCAAAAGGGTCTCTTCAAGGATGCGCGCTTGTCTCTCTAGATCTTTTTTCAAAAGAGGTTGATCCACCTTTTTAGCATCTGTAAGGAGAGAAATAGGGGGGAGCTCGTAACCGTTTGAGGTGATCTTTTTTTTGCTCTCCAATTTTACCGCTGGGAGAAGCTCACTCGCTTTGATTTTGGGTAAAAGTCTTTTTTTTTCGGAAAAAACAGGCTCCTCTACATCCACCTCAACGATAGCATCCTCCTCAGGCGTCTTGAGTTTTCTTGGCCAAACCCGCTTAGGAGCGTCTAAAGAGGTTAAGCTAAATGTCGCTGTTTCGTCTGTCGGAGCCTCTTTCTTCATTTTTAGAAAACGATCTTTAAGGTGATCTACTAGAGCTAAAGGGCTGATCTCAAAAATGGAGAGTAAAGAGATGAGTAAAACTAAAAGGAAGCTGAAAAAAGTACCGGTAGGAGTGAGTAGAATTTTTAGGTTAAAATAGGGTATACCCTGATAAATATAGTCGGCAAGAACTCCCCCTAAAAATACTTTAGTGATCTTTGTAGGATAGGGGCCGTCCGCGATCGCAGTATCAAAAAGAACAAACTTCTTCAAGTTGGAAAACACAGAGCTCCCAGCAATCAAAGAGAGTAAAATACAAGAGGACAATAGAAAAAGGGCAAAAAATAGTATTTTATTCGCCGGCCTGTCGAAAGGATCTTTAATCAGGTGCTTCACTCCCCAAAAAATCAGAAAAAATGCAAGCATAAAAGATTGAATTCCTAACAGGTAATTAAGAATAAAGCTCACGAAATACCCAACTAAGCCGAGAAGATTAGCTTCGGGCTTTTGTTGATGAAAAGAGATGAGAGCTAATAGTAAAAGCAGGGCAAGAGCACAAAGAATAAATCCGAATATTTCGCTGGGTTTATTTTGGAACTCTTCATCGGAAGGTGTATTTGTTTTAAACGAAACTTTAGGCATTTACCTAAAGGGTATGGATTAAGCTTATTTAAAGCAAGAAGGGCGAACGACGGGACTCGAACCCGCGACAGCCAGATCCACAATCTGGAGCTC